>ERZ1027255.555-NODE-555-length-11642-cov-9.979632_pt1 | contig 11642 bp, 6 predicted proteins | sample MGYA00519261_ERZ1027255 | MGnify/ENA primary metagenome ERZ1027255 (study PRJEB26926, sample SAMN06164399) | human gut metagenome | biome: ENVO:00009003; feature: ENVO:2100002; material: ENVO:00002003 | host: Homo sapiens | place: USA | collected 2012 ...
TTTTTTCACCCGATGCATAAGTCCGGGATCTTCCGCCACACCTTGTCTTATATGATAACGATGGAGATTATCGTCCTTTACATACCGATTCTTGCGCAGGACTATCAGCGATGCACAATTGTCTAAATATCAGCATAATAAGAGAAATATTGGCCAACTCCTATATAGTACCCTTTGTTTTTTCATCGACAGGAGCGATATCATCAGTTTGTGCTCCTATGGCAGAAATGAATTGTCTTGAATTGGATCGAGCACAAAGCATCAAACAAGACAATGCCGGTGGCGACCATTTTTCAGGGAGCCACCGGCATTTTGTCTTGTTGATGCTTCCAAGCGATATTCATTCATTTATGAATATCATATAAGCGATTAAAGGTTGAAGGCTTTCTTGATGGCATCGACAGCGTCGAGCTTTTCCCATCCGAAGAACTGGACGAGTTTGTCGGTCTGGTGCCCTGGCTTACCGACCTTCACGGTCTTGGTGTACGGCTTGCGGCCGAAGTGGCCGTAGGCGGCGGTCGGTTCGTAGATAGGGTTCTTGAGCTCGAACTTGCGGATGATCGCGGCAGGGCGGAGGTCGAAGAGATCCTCTATCTTGCGGGCGATCTCGGCGTCAGGCACGACGCCGGTTCCGTAGGTGTCCACGAATATGCTTACCGGCCTTGCCACACCGATAGCGTAGGCGACCTGGACAAGCATCTCGTCAGCGACACCGGCGGCGACCATATTCTTGGCTATGTGCCTTGCCGCGTAGGCAGCCGAGCGGTCCACCTTGCTCGGATCCTTGCCGGAGAACGCTCCGCCGCCGTGCGCGCCCTTTCCACCGTAGGTGTCCACGATGATCTTCCTGCCGGTGAGGCCGGTGTCTCCCGCAGGGCCACCGATCACGAACTTGCCGGTCGGATTGACGTGCAGGATGAAATCGTCCTTGAACAGGGCGGCCGTCTGAGGGTTGAGTGCGGTCTTCAACTTAGGCAGGAGGATATTCCTGACATCAGCCTCAATCTTGTCGTGCATCGCCTGGTCAACCTTGTCCTGGCCGAACTGGCGGACCGCCTCTGAATATGTGATATTCCCGAGTCCTTCGGCCACGAAGTCGTCGTGCTGGGTGGAGATGACGATCGTGTGGACCCTTACAGGGTGGTGGGACTCGTCATATTCAATGGTGAACTGGGACTTTGAGTCAGGCCTCAGGTAAGGCATCAGCTCCGGAGTGTTGTGACGGATGTCCGCCAGCACCTGAAGTGCGATCTGGGAGAGGTAGAGCGGGAGCGGCATATAGTCCTCCGTGTCCTTGCAGGCGTAGCCGAACATCATTCCCTGGTCGCCGGCTCCCTGGTCTTCAGGGTTCTCGCGCACCACGCCGCGGTTGATGTCCTGGCTCTGCTCGTGGATTTCGGAAAGGACTCCGCACGAGTTGCCATCGAACATATATTCGGCCTTGTTGTAGCCGATGCGGTTGATCACGCCGCGCACAACCTTCTGGACGTCAACGTACGCCTCGTCCGAGCGCACCTCGCCGCCGATTACCACCAAACCCGTCGAGCAGAATGTCTCGCAGGCCACTTTTGACTCCGGATCCTGGCTGAGGAACTCGTCCAGAATCGCGTCCGAGATCTGATCCGCGACCTTGTCAGGATGTCCCTCGGAAACTGATTCGCTTGTAAATAAGTAATTCATAATGTGTTATATTTATAATTTCAATCATTTCGCCATAATGGGCCAAATTCTTCGGCCATTATTTCAAACGTCGCATTTCAGCGCGGCAGGCGAAAACAAAAAAACTCCAACGTATGCGGAATACGTGGAGCGACACCAAAAACACAATATGAAATATTTTAGCATTTTTTAGTGTGGTTGCAAGCAGGCAAATCTCTCCACATTCCGTGTGCAAAGGTACTACTTTTTCGGGAATATCCAAAAGCTTCTCAAAGTTTGGGCAAAGGGCAGAGGCAAGGTTTGAACAATGCCGGTCTGCATCGGTCGGCCAGTAATATTACTAAATCAGCATTTTTTGATTAAATCATAACAATTATCAACTGTAATTGATTTGTAACTGAATTAAATTTTCTGAACCGAAGAAAAAGTGTTAATTTCGCAAGTTGAATGGTTTGGACTGAAAAAGATTAATTCAATACTTTATTTATTAACAAATCTATGGTTCAATTACTCAAAAAAGGATTTGCCGCATTGGTTGCAGTCCTTGTCGGAATCACGGCATTCGCGCAGGTGACCACGTCCTCTTTGAACGGTAAGGTGACTGACGCCAATGGAGCCGCTGTTCCTGGAGCCGCCGTGGTCGCGGTTCACATCCCATCGGGTACACAGTATTATGCTGTTGTCAACGCCGAAGGTCGTTATGCGATCAACGGTATGCGTTCAGGTGGCCCTTACAAGGTTGAGGTAAGCTGCCTTGGCTATCAGGCCGTGACCTTCACGGATGTCACCCTCCAGCTCGCCGAGGCCTACAACCTCAACGCCAAGCTGAACGATGACACCCAGATGCTTTCAGAGGCTGTTGTTGTCTCCACCGCCAACTCCAAGTTCGCCGTAGAGAAGACTGGCGCCGCCACCAACATCAACAACGCCCAGATCACCGCTCTGCCTACTGTCAGCAGAAGCATCTCTGATGTCACAAGGCTTTCCCCTTATGGTGGAAACGGAATGGCATTCGCCGGAGCGGACGGACGTACAGCCAACTTCACGGTTGACGGTGCGAACTTCAACAACAACTTCGGTCTTAGCGAGAAACTTCCAGGAGGCGGTTCTCCTATCTCCATCGATGCGATTGAGGAAATGCAGGTTGTGATTTCTCCTTTTGATGTACGTCAGACCAACTTCATCGGTGGCGGTGTGAACGCCATCACCAAGTCCGGAACCAACACCTTCAAGGGATCCGCATACGTTTATCATCGCAACGAGAACATGCGTGGTGATGCCGTTGAGAGCGAGACAATCTCCGGCGCGCGCGACAAGGACCGCAACACCATCTACGGTATGACATTCGGCGGCCCTATCATCAAGAACAAACTCTTCTTCTTCGTGAACTATGAATATGCCAAGACTCCTACCGTTGCCAACCGTTGGAGAGGTTCCGAGGATGGCATAGGTAATTCAAACGCCTATCTTTCACGTACCACTTTGGAGGATCTTCAGAAGGTTTCTGACTTTGTAAAGGACAAATACGGTTACAACACAGGTTCGTACACAAATTTCCCTGCTGATGAGAGCAACAGAAAGATTCTTGCCCGCATCGACTGGAACATCAATGACAACCATCACCTCGCCCTGCGTTACAACCACACTTTGAACAGAAGCTGGATGTCTCCTAACGCATCTTCGATGGACGGTGGTCCTCGTTCCGCCTACGGCCGTACATCCCTTTATGCGATGTCTTTCGCCAACTCAATGTATTCAATGGACAATGTTGTGAACACTTGGTCTCTCGACTTGAACAGCCGTCTGAGCGACAAGCTTTCCAACCAGTTCCTCGCCACATATTCACAGCTTGACGATGTCCGTGGAACTAATTCATCTGATTTCCCTTTCATAGACATTATGGACGGTGGCAAGAAGAGTCCGGACGGCGAGAATGCCGCTGATGGCTCCAGCACCTACATGGCTCTTGGCTATGAGCTGTTCACATGGAACAACGGTGTGCATAACAACGTCATCACCGCAAAGGATGACCTTACCTACTATGCCGGTAACCACAAGGCCACTTTCGGAGCAAGCTACGAGTACCAGATGGCCGACAACTCTTACATGAGAAACGGTACCGGTTACTATCGTTACAACAGCCTTGACGACTTCCTCAACGAGGCCGCTCCTTCAGTTGTCTGCCTTACCTATGGTTACGACGGAGAAGCAAATCCTGCGGCCCGCGTGCGTTTCAACAAGCTTGGTGTTTATGCTCAGGACGAGTGGTCTATGCTTGACAATTTCAAACTCACATACGGTCTTCGTCTTGACGGTCTCTTCTTCAGCAATCAGGATCTGATGAGGAACCAGGCGATCTATGATCTTGACTATAACGGAAAGCATATCGACACCGGCAAGTGGCCTAACAGCAGCCTTACTGTTTCTCCTCGCGTTGGTTTCACTTGGGATGTGTTCGGCAACAAGAGCTTCAAGGTTCGTGGAGGTACAGGTCTCTTCTCAGGACGTCTCCCTCTCGTGTTCTTTACCAATATGCCTACCAACTCTGGTATGGTTCAGTACCAGGCCAAGCTTAACGCGACCGGCAAGAATGGTGGAACTCTTACAGACATGAAGCAGTTCGCCGGCAAGATCCTGACCCGTCAGGAACTTCACGACAAACTCATCTCTATGGGCTATCCTGACACAATCAAGCCTGAGGATGGAACAGCTCCTTCTGAGATTTCCGCTGTCGATCCTAAGTTCAAGATGCCTCAGGTTTGGAAGACATCCATCGCGGTTGACTACTCTCTGCCTACTTCATTCCCATTCACGATCACCGCTGAAGGAATATTCAACAAGACCATCAACGGTGTCTGCCTGAGGGACTGGAGTATTAAGGATACCGATGGATTCTCAAGGTTCAACGGTGCTGACAACCGTCCTATCTATCAGGACTTCAAGTACACCTACATGACCGAAAAGAAAGACAAGAACGGTAATGTGGTTAAGGACGAAGCCGGGAATGTCGTGATGGTGGCCAAGAACATGCCTAACGCCTATGTTCTTGAGAACACAAGCAAGGGTTACGGCTATTCCGCTAACCTGACCATCAACACAACCCCTGTGCAGGGACTCAATATTATGGCGGCCTACACTCATACCGTGTCCAAGGAACTTACCGGTATGCCTGGTTCAAACGCTTCCTCGGTTCTCAACTACATGGCCACCGTCAACGGCCCTAACGATCCGGGTCTTCACAACTCACAGTACGTGACCCCTGACCGTTTCGTGGCTTCCCTTACCCATAGCGACAAGTCCGGCAACCACTACAGTTTCATCTACGAGACCTGGAGAGGTGGCTACAACTATTCTTACATGACAGTCAACGACATCAATGGTGACGGTTATAACTACGACGCTATCTACGTTCCTACTGATGCGGAGGTTGCCAACAGAGAGTTCCGCTTCGTCTCAGACGATGACCGTGACCGCTTCATGGACTATGTCCACAACGACAAGTACCTGAGCAAGCGTCAGGGCAAGTATGCCGAGGCTTACAGCGTCTACTCTCCTTGGGTCCACAGGATCGACTTCAGCTATAAGCACGATTTCAAGGTTAATGTCGGCAAGAGCGTCAACACTCTTCAGCTCAGCCTTGATGTCAAGAACATCCTTAACCTCTTCAACTCCAGCTGGGGTGTCAGCAAGTACATGAATCCGGCTCTCGGAGAGGGGCGTATCCTCAAGTACGAAGGCGTGGACAATGAAGGCTATGCCACATTCTCTACAGCCAAGGCTTACAACGCCAACACAGAGACTTTCGTTCCTTACCACAACTTAGGTCAATGCTGGTACGCTTCGATTGGTATCAAGTATATGTTCAACTAATTTAATGTCAAAACGATATGAAACTTAAATATATTTTCACCGCCCTTGTGGCCGCTTTGACTCTCGCGGTTGGCTGCGAGGATGACATCGAAAGATATCTTGATGAAGTCAAGGTGTCGTCATCATACGTGGCTATTCCTGCCGCCGGTGGTTCCCAGACCATCACAGTCAACGCCAGTGCTGACTGGTCGTTCGGCGATATTCCTGAATGGCTTACCGTATCTCCTACATCCGGAGCCGCCGGTGAGACTACCGTCAGCTTCAAGGCTGACGCCGCTACCTCCACCAACGAGGCTATGCTCTACCTTACCTGCGATGGCAAGTCTCAGATCATTAACGTACTGCAGCAGACTGAGAAAGTAGAACCTCAGGTTATTCCACTGAAAGAGTTCCTTGCCAAGGAGGTTTCTCCAACTGTTTACAGGATTGCCGGTACCATTTCTAATATTCAGGAAATCTCCGCCAGCTATAAGAATGCGACTCTTACAATCTCTGATGACGAAGGCTATTCGGTTTACTGTTATCGTTTCGGGCCTCCTTCCGGAAAGAAGATAGAGGACTTGGGAATGGAAGTCGGTGACTTCCTTACTGTAGAAGGCGCGAGAGGTGAATATAATGATTCTCCTCAGATGGCCCAAGGTGGCGTCTTTGTAAGCCTTGTGAAATCCCTCATCAAAGTTGACTCTGTTTCCGTAAAGGAACCTCTTCCTGTCGAGGGTGGTGAGTTCAAGGCTTATCTGACCTGCAAAGGCGAAGGTGTGTCTGTGGTTGTTCCAGATGACGCTAAGTCTTGGCTCTCGGTTACCTCCATCGAGACTTCCGGCACAAACGCCACCGTTACTTTCATCGCCGCTGACAACCAGCTCGGTGACCGTGCCACAAACCTTACTTTCAACACGACCTCCAACGGCAAGGTTTACTCAGCGCAGACCTCTCTTGAGCAGAAAGGATCCATTCTTGCTGTTACAGTAGGGGAGTTCCTTAACGCTGCGGTCAGCCCGGCGCAGTACCGCCTTACCGGAACCGTTAAAAAGATTTCTGTCTCTGAACAGTACAACAATGCGGACATCACGGTTGCCGATGCTCTTGGCAACTCGGTGCTTGTTCATAGGATGAAGCCTGCCAGTGGCAAGATTACGGATTTGACCATCGGTGTAGGTGACAAACTTACGGTTCTCGGTCAGAGAGGAGAGTATAATGGCACAGCCCAGATGGTAAATGGTGTCTATGAGAGCCATGTCCACTATATTCCTGCCACCATCAAGGAGTTCCTTGCCAAGGAAGTCTCGGACGTTGAATATATCGTGACGGGCAAGATTGTCAACATCAAGGAGATCAGTGCTTCTTTCAAGAACGCTACCTTGACGATCGCTGATGATGAGGGAACTACTTTGTACGTCTTCCGAATGAAGGCGGCTGAAGGTGGTCCCGCCATTGAGAATATAGGCTTGAAAGTTGGTGATGTCCTCACAGTTATTGGAAAGAGGGGCGAATTCAACGGCTCCGCTCAAATGGTTAATGGCTACTATGTCAGCCACGAGGCTGGCAGCGTGGATCCGGAACCAGAACCTGGAGATAATTCGTATTCCATTGATTTGAGCTACAAACTCGGGGCTAATGCTTATGATGATGGTGTTGCTACGATCAATGGCAAAGAAAATGTGAAAGTTCTTAAGTTTGGAGCGTCGAAGGGGAAGACCGGCGATCTCACAATCACTGTTCCAGCTGGTTCCAAGAGAGTATCGTTCTATGCGTTGGCTTGGAAAGGTGCTGCCACCACATTGGAGTTTTCTGGTTTAGGGATGACGTTCGGCACTCAAGGCATCAGGGCTAATGATGGAGTGGTTGATCAGTCTCCTTACAAGATCACTGTGACAGATGATGACTACTACACATTCACCGTTCCTACAGCCTTGACAGAGGATCTTGACATAAAGATCACCACTGCCGCAAACGTTGGAAACAACACCCGCGCGGTACTCTTTGGTCTCAAAGCTTTCAAAGAGTAGCGATTCTTTTGAACAATCAAGAAGGGCGGCCGCCAATCAGCAGCCGCCCTTCTTTGTTGTACGCTCGGCATGAGCATTGTCTAACAGGTGCAAGTCCGTAAGCATTCGAGGAAGTACGTGCGTCGATAAAGTTTGACTGCAACTTGCATCAGTGTGATGCCGGTTGCAGTCTTTTTATGGGAGTGTGATATTGGTTCGAGTTACTTTGCGGACAAGGCGCGCCAGTTTGCGGGAAGAAGGTCTGCGTAGTCTTTCCCTGCCTGTTCGTATTCCGGGATCCGGCGCAGGACATCCTCAAGCCACGCCCGTTCATTAACGCCGTGTGCCTTGCAGGTGGCAAGCAGGGAGTAGACCACGGCTGCCCTCTGTGCGGCGTCGTCGTCACCGCAGAACAGATAGTTCTTGCGCCCGATGGCCAGAGGCCTGATGCTGTTCTCCACCATATTGTCGTCTATCTTGTAACGGCCGTCGGTGACGTAGAGCGACAGTTTTTTAAGGATCTTATAGGTGTAGGAGATGGCCTCCTCCATCAGAGACTTCGGAGGGCACTTGAGGATGCTTGCCTCCATCCACGTCTCGAACTTCTTGATTTCCGGATAAGCCTTTTCCTGCCGCAGGGCCTTCCTGCGCTCATGGTCGGGTTTGTTGTCTGCCGCGTCAAGAGCATCCGCTTCTGCTTCCACATCATAGAGCCGCCGGATGTAGGACAGGGCTTCAAGCGCCAGCTTCTCATTCTCCACCTTGGCCTCGAAGAACCTGCGCCTTGCGTGGGCCCAGCAGCCCAGGAGCTTCTTCCCTTCCATCCCCTCGAAGTGTTTGTACACGATGTAACCGTCGCTCTGGATGGCTCCGGTGAAGTCCTTCAGCAGACCCATGGCCACGCGGGTGCTCCTGGAGCCATGTTCATAGAAGAAGAACCTGTCTCCCGTCATCACGTTCACCACACTCCATACATATCCCTTCACCGCGCGGTGCTTTTCATTGTCTATTACCGGCAATGTGCTCTCGTCCACTTGAACATAGTCGCAGGCGAGGACGTGCGCCCGGAGCAGATCGTATATGGGTTTGACCTTTCCGACCACCGCCTTGAACCAGTCGTTGATGGTCGAGGCGCTGATACTGACCCCCAACTCCTTGTAAGTCTCCATCACCCGATAGGACGGCAGATGGTAGACGTATTTGCTGATGACGATGTCCGCCAGCAGAGAGGCGTCCGCCATGCACTTGTGAAGCGGCGCGGGCGGCAGGGCTGCTATCCGGAAGGCTTTCCGGTCCGGGTCCGCCACCTGAAGATTACTCTTGAGGACGAACTTGTGGCGGATGATCCTGCGGATATACATCTGACGGGGAACCAGCGCCAGGCTGTCGGTGACTTCGGGAGCCATCTCCGTATAGTCCTCCTTGTTGTCCAGGTCAGGATAGAGGTGCTCCTCCCTCACTTCCAGGCGGCTGGTGTCGATGGCCTTGCGGACCTTGCGGTCGTGGGCCTCAACATGAATGAGTTTGTCCTGCTCCGCAAGAGCCTTTCCCGCCTCCCTGTCCAGGCGGGCCTGCTCGGCCGGATCCATTTCCTGCTCAAAGAGGCTGCCGGTGAGTTCCTCGGGCTTTTCGGGAAGGCGGCACCTTTCCGTCTTCTGGCCGAAGAGCATCCGCGCGTACTTCGCAAGGGTGCGCTGTGCGACAAGCAACCTCTCTTTGAGGGCCGCGTTCTCGGCCTCAAGTTCCTGCATCTTTTTCTGTTCTTCGGCAGTCATTTCTCAACCCGTTCTTTCCATATGTAAAGGTACGAAAAAACGGCCACATACGCAAGTCTGAAGCCGTTTCCCCTCAACTTATTTTGCTGGTTTTCAGATGTTTTTTGCTTCCTTCAAGGATGCTTCCATCTGGACGTCCCGAAGGACCTTCAGACGTTGCGGCCGGCGTCTTGGATCATCGATTATCCCCTGAATGGTGTCCACAAGACGGCGCCACTCAAAGGGTGTTATCGTCGGGTCACCCTCCTGTATCCGCTCCACCAGATGCATCCTTCCGTGGTCAAGGCGTTTGTTATAGATCACAAGTCCGCCCGGCTCGTGGCGCAGCAGCTTCATCATGTTGTTGGAAGCGTTTACGAACACGAAGACATCCCCGCTGTACAGGTTCTGACGCATGTCGTTGTTCACTATCCCGCTCAGCATGTTGAAGTTCTTGCGCATGTCCGTCGGCTTCGTGTAAAGCCAGAACTTCGCTCCGTCTCCAAGACTGAACATGGCCTATACACTTTTGAGGATTGTGTACACCATTGCGGGCGTCAGGCCGCCCTGGATGCGCATGTCCGTGCCGGCAACCGTGCGGAGTTCAATGCTCATCCAGTTCTCACCGGTCGGGACACCCTTCGTTTTTCCGCGGGATGCGGCAAATGCCGCCGTCGCTTCCATCCCGGCAGGCAGGCCGCCGCCAGCTATGGGTAGGAACCCATCCGGAACCTCTGCCCTGGCGTACTTCCGCTTCCACCAGAAGTACTGGTGCTCTGGAATGCCTTTCTCTTTCAACAGGGCCTTGATTGCTGTCCCTTTCTCCCGGGCCTCGCCCTGGATCTCTTCGATTTGTTCGCGTGTAAGCATGTCAGTTTATATTAGTGGCGCAAAGTTATATACCACTTAATCAAACTGACAGTCGTACTTTATCGAATGCTTACTCTTGGTTTTATTATTGCGTTTTATCGCAGGTTTAGCGGATTATTCAGCTTTCACGCAACGGATAGCGCAGCAGTCTTGCGCGTTTACTGGAAGGATACCGAGTGCAGACTGACGATCCTTGAAAGGATATGAGTTGTCTGTACCAGGAGCAACCTTCACGCGGGTGTTGTCTTGGAAAGTAAAAGCTGTTTTTTCATCGGACATCCAATAGTAGCCCTCATTGTTTACGCTATAATCGGTGATATAGTCCCATGTTACTGTCCAATAACTTGTATTTTGACGCAGATTGTCCGCGTGGGTTTCCGTGCCAGGCATAGGACGGGCAACTGGGAATGTCTGCCCATTACTTACTACATTGACATGATAGAATCCATGAATGAAACCATTGGCTCCGAAGTAGCGGGTCACCACATTCTTGTCGGTCCAGTCAATAGATGTAAGGTCATCATTTGTATAGTTATCCGGTACTACTATCGCATCAATGCGCAGGTATGTTTTCGAGTTTTGGGTTTCTGCTGACCAACGAATCGCGTAGGTGCATATTCCATCAATTGTCCTAAGTTCCATCCGATTAGCGACAGAGGCAAGGTTTCCGTTACCTTTCAAAGCTTCTGAAGGTTTAATCTCAAGGAAATCAGCCTTTGTAGGAATACGCCAGTTTTCAGGGCAAACGCTTGTGGTAAATCCACAGGCCTCGGCACGTTCATTCCATGTTGAACCGCCACCAGTTCCGATCCAATAGTCTGTACCTTGTGGGTTCATGAAATAGAGCAATTCATCAAAAGAATCATTTTTATTATCGTAGGAATAGTCACTTATATCATCAGCACCACCATGCAATCCAGTACCTACATTATAATGTTTGTTGTAGGTAGCATACTCATAATATACTCTACCGTCGTTATCTGTAGTTGTGCCTCCTAATGCGTCGATATAATCTTTCCATCCCGGATTCCTTCCCCACTGGTAAAGGCTTGCTTGATCTGTGTATGAAGATGCAAAACCGCTGGTCTTTGTGGTTTTGTTATAAACCAAATCAGTTTCCGCCCACTTGAGAAGAGGGTTCTTTGAGTGATCAACAATGACCTCCACTTTCTCCCAAACGGCGTAGATAGTCTTGGAAGGAGCAGCTTTCTCAAGGGTGACTTCATCACCAGCCTTTATTGTCGCTGTGGTAGCGTCAGCTTTCTCGGCCCAGCCAAGGAAAGTATAGCCATCACGTGTAGGCTGCTCATTGCCTTTATTCAAGACAATGAAAGTGTAAGTGGACTCCTTGCTTTTGGCGGTTTGTGTCGTGTCTGTAACACCAGACTTGAACGTTCCTTCATTCGCGTCGTAGTTGAGTGAGAAGTCAGTCTCGGTTTCCACTTCGCCTCCATCCTTACCTGTGTCCATCTTGGTGCCATCCTCCTCTACCGGGATGAAG
>ERZ1027255.562-NODE-562-length-11508-cov-4.801624_pt1 | contig 11508 bp, 8 predicted proteins | sample MGYA00519261_ERZ1027255 | MGnify/ENA primary metagenome ERZ1027255 (study PRJEB26926, sample SAMN06164399) | human gut metagenome | biome: ENVO:00009003; feature: ENVO:2100002; material: ENVO:00002003 | host: Homo sapiens | place: USA | collected 2012 ...
TATAAGAGACAGGACCTTCATATTCGGCGTTGTTGAATCCTTCGTCGCCCGTAGAGATGTTGGCTCCGAAGTTCCAGTTGCTGCTGTTTATGACATTGCTCAGCACGGTATTTATCTGTTGGCTGACCGTACCGCTCAGAAAGCTCTGCATGGCGAGCGATGTCTGGCTGTACTGCTGACCGGACTCGCCAGCGGCATTGTTTGTGCCTTGTGAATAGAATCTGCCAACAGCCAGCAGATAGAGCACCTGCTGATTGGTCTCCTCCTCGGCGTTGAGCAGACTGTATACCATCTGCTTCACGTCGTTGCCAAGCGTAGGCATGTCTAAGTTGAAGTCCACCTTCGGTGCATCGGGAGTGCCCGTAATGTTCATCAGACAGTTTACGCGTACGTTGTTGTTTGTGAACGACTTGCCGATGTTAAGGTCGCTCAGGCTCACGCTGTTGAGCGTGTAGAGTGCCTTCATGTCCAGCGAGGCGTTGTATGGGTCGCCGCCGAACGATATCATGCCACCCTTTTGGAACTGGAAGTCCTTCTTGATGATGTTCTGTATAGTGAGCTTGTAGATGCCGTGGTCGATGATGTAGTTGCCGTAAAGGTCGAACGATCCCTTATTGAAGTATGAGGCACGCATCACGCCGTTTCCGTTAAGCGTGATGTAGTCGCCCGTGGCCTCGTCCATGATGAGCTTCAGGGTGGCGTCAGGGTTGCAGTTGATGAGGAAGTTAAGCTTGATGTTGGTGCTGATGTCCACCTTGTTGCGCTTGTCGTTGTCCTTTTCATCGTCCTGACTGTCGTCCGTCTGGTCGTGGTTAGCCCAATGTATGTAGTCGTGAGAAGATACGGAACTGTTGTCGCTCACGTTATAAACAAGGATGCTGTTCTTTTCGGGCACGCCCTCCACGTCGATGGTCACCTCGCCGCTCTTGCCCACGATGGAGCAGTCGCCCGTAACGTACGCCGTGCCATAGAACGAGTTGCCGTCGAAGGAATGGGTGTCGTACGCTAAGAGGTTCTTTGCCTTCACGTTCAGGCTGTATGAGAGGTTGGTAAGGTGCTTGTGATAGATGCTGCCTGAGAGCAGACCTATGTTGCCGTTGCGGTCGCGTATGGTGTCGCCGGCGAACTTAATCTCGTCCGGAACGAATGTCACGGTGTCGTTCTTTAGATAATATGTGGTGTTCATCGCCGACATGTGCGCCTTGCCGCTCACTACAGCCTTACCCACAAGGTTGATGTTGCTGAGCGGTCCCACGACGTTCAAGTTGCCGATGATGTCGGCGTCGATGTTGTCCATGAAGCTGTCGCAGAATCCCTCCATAAATTCGGCTCTTGTGCGGTTGGCGTTAATGGCAAGGTCGATGAATTTGTGCTTTGGCGACACATATCCGTTGATTATCGTTCGTCTGTTGTCCTCGTCGAGCGCTTTGGCGTCGATGTTGATGCGTCCCTCCTCGTTGTCGTAAGCCACGTTGGCATAGAGTGTGCCCATGCGTCCCGTCTCGAACTTGAACTGCTTGACGGTAAGGTCGGCGCCCATCTGCGGTTCCTTGCTGAACACGCCAGCCATGACTGCGTTGCCCGACGCCATTCCGAAGAAGTCGACAGAATGGAAGTTGACGAGATTCAGGATGTAGCTCACGTCGATGTCCTTCAGCGCTATGGTAAGCGAGTCCTGCAGGTCGTTCGTGGCTGTGCCGTTAATGATAAGATGCTGGTCGCCGTGCTTGATGGTGAAGTTGTCTACGTCAAGATGATTCTTATAGTAAGTGATGCTTGCCGGCATGATGTGCCATGTGGAGTCGCCTATGGTGGCTTCAGACTTCAGCACGTCCACGTAAGCCGTGGCAAGTCCCTCCTCGTTCTTGGCGAAGAGGGTGCTGGCGTTGATGACGCCGTGCATGGGATGGCGGCTGTTGGTGCGGAATGCGGCGGAGGTCTTCAGACGGTTGCCGAAAGCGTCCGCCGAGAGACGGAGCGCCAAAGCCTTGCCCTTGTCAGACAGCTTCTTGAGGCTGATGTCGGCACGTAGAGTGTCGCCGGGCGAACCGATAGTCACAAAGGCGTCGCTAAAGTGTGAGTCTTTATAGGAAAAGTTGGGGATGTCGCAACGCAGGTCAATCTTCTGATTCTTCTCGTCCATGCCGCCACTAATGCTTATGGGCTGTGAGATATAGAGAGGTACGCCCAATAGCTTGTTGAGCCACTCGGTATCATTAATGAGTGCGTTGATGGTGAATGCGTTGTCGCCGCGTGTGGGCTTCTTTTCAAGACCCGGCATGGAAGGCAATTTGGACGCTATCATGTTCTTAAGGCTACGGACGATGGTCTGATAGTCAAAGCTACCCGTAATTGCCACGTTGCCGAAGTCACTGTTCATGTCGAGGAAATGTTCGCCGTCCTTAAATCCTGTGTCAATTCTGAGGTTGGCGAGCGAGTATGCGTCCTCCGTCTCCTGCATGCTTAGATTGCTTATCTGCAACGAGCCTGCAGCATCGTTGACGTTATTGCCACGAATGTTGGCATCTATGTTGAGGGCGAATGCAGCAGCTCCCCATTTGTTACTGATATTCAGCACGCTTGGCACAAATCTGCGAACTTCTGCTTTAAGGTCGATGTTAGGTGTTTTGGACGCTCCGTTATAGAGCGCGTTAATGTCGATGTCGGCGTTGCGGTCGTTCATGGTAAGAACGCCCTTGAGCGTCTTGCCGCGATAAGAAGCGTCAAGACGTATGTTGCGGTAAGTATATTTGTTGAAGTCGAGGCTGGCGATATTACCCTTCAGATGCACGTCGTCCTTTGACGTAGCCGTAGCAGTCAGATTGGCGGCTATGCGTCCGAGATTGTCGTTCTGGAGCAGTTCGCCTATGCCCAGTCCGTTTGTCTTGACGTCAGCCACAATCTTCTTGCCCTCCTTCTTCACGCCGAAGTCGGCATCGCCGAGATTGGTCTTCAGCTTGCCGTCTGCATGCAGAAGGTCGATGTTGCCGTAAGAGTGAGCCGTAAGGGCTATATGGTCTATATTTTCAACCACCTTAGGCAGGTCCTTGCCCGTAAACGTTTTCAATACCATAGCTGCAAACTGCTGCTTCATCTGCATTTCCTTCAGTCGGCAGTTCCATGAAGGCTTGGAGGAAAGTCCGTTTACGACGCCTTCCGCTTCAAGCTTCATGCCCATGTCGTTGGAAACGGCAAGCTGCTTGATGTCAATGCTTTCCGCCGTGCCACTGAACATCGCTTTAAGGGAAGTGCGACCGGTAATGTTGGCGAGTTTGGGTACGAAACATGCAAGGTCGGGTAGGGCGAAGCGTTCGGAAAGTATCTCGCCACGGTATTTAAGCGATTTCTTCTCGATGGTGTTGTCCTTGATGTTATACGTGGCCTCGATGTTCTTGACAAGCAGCTCGGAGTTGGGCAGTTTTATTTCGAGGTAGGGGAGTTCTGCCTTAGTTCGTCCCACGACTGCGTGAAGCGAAAGATGGTCTACGGAAAGTCCGCAACGCTCCTTGAATGACAGGCGCTTCACCTTAATATTGAGCGAATCGTTGGTGATGCGGTCAACTATAATATGTGAGCTGATATTGCGCACGTCAATATCGTCCACGGAGAAATTCTTCCGCGTACCGGCTTTCGAGAGACATCTGTATCGGATGTCGCTATGACGTAGAATAAGCGAGCTGATCTGCAGGTTTATGGGAGTGCTTTGCTTGGTTGTGTCCTTCGACGCAAGTGAGTCGATGACAAACTGAAAATTAGGCTTGGCCTCCGGAGTGGTCTTGTAGAGATTGGCTTTCAGACCGAAGAATTGGGCTGACGTAATCTCTATCTCGCCCTTTGCCAATGCCAAGGGAGAAATCTTTACAGATATGCGCGACACCTTTAGCATCTGCTTTCCGCTTTGGTCGAGCATCTGCGAGTCGTCGATGATAAGGCGATTGATAAAGCCCAAGTCTATGCGTCCGATGGTAACCTTCGTGCCTAACTTGCTGCTTAAAGCATTACTTGTGGCATTTCCTATAAGTGACTGAACTGTAGGAATATGTATGACAGCCACAATAAAGGCGTAAAGCCCTATCAAGGTCCATACTGTTATGTTGACAATTCGTTTTAACACCTGCTTGTTATTACTCTTTTTTTAACTTTAAAAAACCAATAGATTCTGAACCCGTGAGAGTCAGATAATTAAATCAAGTCTGCAAAGTTAGCCATTTTTTTTGGATTATGCTTTGGCTTTTCATACTATATTTTCTATTCGGAGTGCCATCGTGTCCTTGTCTATACATACTCCGTTGTCGCCGATATAGGCTTCCAAGTCTCCATTTTTAACTATATCTTTAGGCGTACCTTCCACAATTCCGTCTTTCTGCATCAGCCAGATGCGGTCAGCTGTCTGTAAGGCAATCTCTATGTCATGAGTAGACATTATTATTGTCTTGCCCTGCTCGTGGGCGAGGCGGCGTAGCGTTCGAAGCATTTCCACCTTTGCTGGAAAGTCGAGAAAGGCGGTTGGTTCGTCAAGGATGATGACAGCCGTCTGCTGCGCCATCGACTTGGCTATTAGCACTTTCTGCATCTCGCCGTCACTAAGGCTCAAGGCTCTTCTGCTGCGCATGTGCGTCATTCCCACGCTCTCAATGGCTGCGTCCACCTGACGACGGTCGTCCTCCTTAAGCGTTCCCCAGATGTTGGTGTAAGGAGCACGTCCTAATGCCACAAGCTCTTCTACCGTGGCGTTGGCAGCCTCAGGTCGTCTTGTCAGCACTATACTTATGGTTTGTGCCAATTCCGAAGCCGACAAGTCCTCCACCCGTCGCCCGCCTACGGCAATACAGCCGTCAGAATAGTCCTGAAGGCGAGCTGCGCAACGCAGCAGGGTGGACTTTCCTATGCCGTTTCTGCCGATCAGACAGGTCAGTTCGCCTGCTTTTGCGCAAGCGTTAATGCCACGTGCAATCTCCGTAACAGAACGGCTGCCCTGCGTCCGGTAACCGAAAGCCACGTCGCGTAAGGAGATATTATTAGGGGTGGATTTTATGTCGATTTTTGGAATTGTATGCATCTGCTTTATGGTTTTGTGTGCAAAGTTAGTGGTATTGACCCAAAATTCGCTACTTGTAGTCCACTTTCCTTGCAAAAAAACGTTGTAAACACAGAATATTTCAGTAATTTTGTAGGCTGAAACGGCTATTGTCTAATTTTTGTTAAGGACAAATCTGCTACAGAATCAAAACGAAGACAATTTTATTATCTTTTTTATATATTTATGGCAAATGTAATTAAGTTACGTAAGGGTTTGGACATCAACCTGAAGGGAAAGGCTGCTAAGCAGAAGTTCTCCGTTAAGGCTGCTGCCCAGTACGCCCTTGTACCTGACGACTTTGTAGGCATGACTCCTAAGGTTGTCGTTCGCGAGGGCGACAAGGTGAAGGCAGGCGACGCTCTCTTTGTCAACAAGAAGCAGACCGACGTCAAGTTCGCCTCTCCGGTTAGTGGAGTCGTGCAGGCAGTTGTCAGAGGCGACCGTCGCAAGGTATTGCGCGTTGTCGTTGAAGCTGACAAGGATCAGCAGTATGTCGACTTCGGTCAGAAACAGGTGGCTTCGCTTGACGGCGACGCCGTGGTGAAGGCTCTGCTTGAGGCTGGCTTGTTCGGCTACATTAACCAGCTGCCCTACGCAGTATCCACCACTCCCGACCAAAAGCCCCGTGCCGTCTTCGTCAGCGCTCTTCGCGACATGCCGCTGGCTGGCGACTTCGAGTATGAGCTGCAGGGTAATGAGGAGGACTTCCAGACGGGTCTGACAGCCCTCTCGAAGGTGGCTCCCGTTTATCTCGGCATCGGCGCAAAGCAGACCAGCAAGGCGCTTACCGAAGCAGAGGACGTGGAGGTGAACGTATTTGACGGACCCTGCCCCGCAGGCAACGTAGGCGTTCAGGTGAACAACATCGCCCCCGTCAACAAGGGCGAAGTGGTATGGACTGTCGATCCGACAGCCGTAATCTTCTTCGGCCGTCTGTTCCGTACCGGTAAGGTGGACCTCCGCCGTCTCGTGGCTGTAGCAGGTAGCGAGATCACGAAGCCGGAGTATGCAGAGATGCTCGTAGGACAGCCCATAGCTGACCTCCTTGAGGGCAGGCTCGCAGCCAAGAACCACGTACGCATCATCAACGGCAATCCGCTCACAGGACGCAAGGCTACGATGGACGACTTCGTAGGCGGTCACACATCGGAGATAACCGTTATCCCTGAGGGTGATAACGTGGACGAGATGCTCGGATGGATTCTTCCGCGTACCAACGACTTCTCTGTAAGCCGCAGCTACTTCTCATGGCTCTTCGGCAAGAACAAGGAATATGCTCTCGACGCTCGTGTGAAGGGTGGTGAGCGCCACATGATCATGAGTGGCGAGTACGACAAGGTGCTCCCTATGGACATCTATGCCGAATATCTCATCAAGGCCATCATAGCTGGCGACATCGACCGCATGGAGCAGCTTGGCATCTATGAGGTGGCACCTGAAGACTTCGCCGTGGCTGAGTTTGTTGACTCTTCCAAGCTCGAACTCCAGCACATCGTGCGTCAGGGTCTCGACATGCTCCGCAAGGAGAATGCTTAACGTTTAATTTAATTACAAAGAGAAAAGTATGAATTTTCTGAGAAAATATCTTAACGACATCAAGCCCAACTTCGAGCCTAAGGGAAAGCTCCACGCCTTCCGCAGCTTGTTCGACGGCTTTGAGACTTTCCTGTTTGTACCCAACCAGACATCCAAGACCGGTGTGAGCATTCACGACGCCATCGACTCGAAGCGCATCATGAGCTTCGTGGTGATAGCTCTGCTCCCCGCCCTGCTGTTCGGTATGTACAACGTGGGATTCCAGAACTACAAGGCTGCCGGCGCACTTGCCGACGCTTCGTTCTTCTCAATGTTCCTCTACGGAGCGCTTCAGGTGCTTCCTAAAATCATCGTCAGCTACGTGGTAGGTCTCGGCATCGAGTTTGCCTGGGCACAATGGAAGGGTGAGGAAATCCAGGAGGGCTTCCTCGTATCGGGTATCATCATCCCCCTCATCATCCCCGTGGGCTGTCCGCTGTGGGCACTCGCTGTGGCTGTAGCCTTCGCCGTGGTTATCGGCAAGGAAATCTTCGGCGGTACGGGTATGAACATCTTCAACGTGGCGCTCATCACACGCGCGTTCCTCTTCTTCTCATATCCTACAAAGATGTCAGGCGACGCAGTATGGGTGGCTAACGATACATTCTTCGGTCTTGGCAACACTCTGCCTGATACCTTCACCTGCGCCACTCCGCTCGGCGAGATAGCACAGGGAACAGCTGTGAACGGTAGCCTCTGCGACATGATCGTAGGTCTTATCCCGGGTTCAATAGGTGAGACAAGCGTTATCGCCATCGCTATTGGTGCCGTTATCCTCCTTTGGACTGGCATCGCTTCTTGGCGCACCATGCTCAGCGTCTTCATTGGAGGCGCCGTGACAGCCTACATCTTCCAGGCTCTCGGCATGACTCCGATTGCTTGGTATGAGCACCTCATTCTTGGTGGCTTCTGCTTTGGTGCTGTCTTTATGGCTACTGACCCCGTTACTTCAGCCCGTACACAATGTGGCCAGTACTGGTATGGAGCCTTGATCGGCATCGTGGCAGTTATCGTCCGCGTTATGAACCCCGGTTATCCCGAGGGCATGATGCTCGCCATCCTCTTCATGAACATGTTCGCTCCGCTCATCGACTACTGCGTGGTACAGAAGAACATCTCCAAGAGAATGAAACGTTTAACAAACAAATAACAAATTCGGAATATGGAAGAAACAAAGAAGAAGGGGCTGAACACCAGTTCAAACTCCTACACAATCATATATTCTGTCGTTATCGTAGTTATCGTTGCGTTCCTGCTTGCATTCGTGTCTTCTACACTCAAACCGCAGCAGGACGAGAACGTGGCTCTCGACAAGAAGAAGCAGATTCTCGCTGCGCTCAACATCCGTGACATCGACGGAGCTGAGGCAACCGAGACATATAATAAGGTAATCACAGCCGACATGATCATCGACCGTAATGGTGCCACCATCGAAAAGGGCGCACAGGGCGGCACAGAGGCTGGATTCCTCTGCAACAGCGCCTCTATGAAGGAGGGTAAGCTCGCGCTTTACGTATGCAACGTGGACGGCGAGACAAAGTACGTCATCCCCGTATACGGTATGGGCCTTTGGGGCGGCATCAACGGCTACATCGCCGTAAACGCTGACAAGCAGACCGTCTATGGAGCCTACTTCAATCATGAGGGCGAGACCGCAGGTCTTGGTGCCGAAATCAAGGATTCACGCGCATGGCAGGACCAGTTCAAGGGCAAGCACATCTTCGTGGATGGCAAGTCTGACGTGGCTCTCTCAGTAGTGAAGAAGAATGAGGTGACAGACCCCGCCACACAATGCGACGCCGTAACAGGCGCTACGCTTACATGTAACGGCGTGAGCGACATGCTTCACACATGCCTCGGTGAGTATTCAAAATTCTTAACATCTAAATAAGGAGGAGAAATAAGATTATGAGTTTGTTTTCAAAAGAAAATAAGGCGGCTTTCACCAATCCTCTGAACCTCGACAACCCTATCCTCGTACAGGTGCTCGGTATCTGCTCGGCTCTCGCCGTGACATCGCAGCTCAAGCCTGCCATCGTGATGGGACTTGCCGTGACGGTGATCACAGCCTTCGCAAACGTGATTATCTCTATAATCCGCAACACCATACCTAACCGTATCCGCATCATCGTGCAGCTCGTGGTTGTTGCTGCTCTCGTTACCATCGTGAGCCAAATCCTGAAGGCCTACGTCTATGATGTCAGCGTAGAGCTGTCTGTATACGTTGGTCTTATCATTACCAACTGTATCCTCATGGGACGCCTTGAGGCATTCGCCATGCAGAACAAGCCTTGGCCTTCGTTCCTCGACGGCGTGGGCAACGGTCTCGGCTATGCCTACATCCTCGTTGTCGTTGGCGGTCTGCGTGAGCTTCTCGGTCGCGGCACGCTCCTCGGCTTCCAGGTTATCCCGCAGGGAGCCTACGATGCCGGCTACATCAACAACGGTATGATGACAATGCCTGCCATGGCGCTCATCCTTCTCGGAGGAGTGATATGGATACACAGAGCTTATTTCTACAAAGAAAATAACTAAGAATTATGGAACATTTAATAAGCCTTTTCTTTAGGTCCATTTTCGTGGACAACATGATATTCGCCTTCTTCCTCGGTATGTGCTCTTTCCTTGCCGTGTCGAAGAACGTGAAGACATCATTGGGACTGGGTCTTGCCGTAACGTTCGTCTTGCTCGTAACCGTGCCTGTCGACTATCTGTTGCAGACAAAGGTGCTGGGTCCGGACTGTCTCGTTGAGGGCGTCGACCTTTCTTACCTTAGCTTCATCCTCTTCATCGCTGTGATTGCAGGTATCGTGCAGCTCGTCGAGATGGTTGTCGAGAAATACTCTCCGTCGCTTTATGCAGCTCTGGGTATCTTCCTTCCCCTTATCGCCGTTAACTGCGCCATCATGGGTGCTTCGCTCTTCATGCAGCAGCGCATCAACCTCGATCCTTCCAACACGCAGTATATCGGCAACGTCGTTGACGCCATCGTATATGCGCTCGGTAGCGGTATCGGATGGACAATGGCCATCGTAGCCATGGGTGCCATCCGTGAGAAGATGCAGTACAGCGACGTGCCCAAGCCTCTTCAGGGTCTCGGCATCACATTCATCACCGTAGGCCTCATGGCAATGGCCATGATGTGCTTCTCTGGTCTTAAAATTTAATAAGGAGGACTCAACGCTATGAATACATCATTTATATTTGCAAGTATCGGAGTTTTCCTCGTTGTGATACTCCTCTTGGTTGTCATCCTGCTCGTTGCAAAGAAGTTCCTTAGCCCGAGCGGTAATGTCAACATCGAAATCAATGGCGACAAGACCATCAACGTGCCGCAGGGTTCGTCACTCATGACCACGCTTAACGAGAACGGCATCTTCCTTCCCTCTGCATGCGGCGGTAAGGCCAGCTGCGGACAATGCAAGGTGCAGGTGCTCGAGGGTGGCGGCGAGATTCTCGATTCTGAGAAGCCCCACTTCACACGTAAGCAAATCAAGGACAACTGGCGTCTCGGATGCCAATGCAAGGTCAAGTCTGACATGAAGATAAAGGTGCCCGATTCGGTTATGGGTGTCAAGGAATGGGAGTGCGAGGTTATCTCCAACAAGAACGTATCGTCGTTCATCAAGGAGTTTAAGGTGGCTCTGCCTCCTGGAGAGCACATGGACTTCGTTCCTGGTTCGTACGCTCAGATCAAGATTCCGGCATACGACTGCATCGACTACGACAAGGACTTCGACAAGGACCTTATCGGCAAGGACTATATCGGCGCATGGGAGAAGTTTAATATCTTCTCACTCAAGGCACACAACCCCAACCCCACAGTACGTGCCTACTCAATGGCCAACTACCCCGACGAGGGCGACATCATCACCCTTACCGTGCGTATCGCCACAACGCCGTTCCTGCCGCGTCCGCAGGTGGGCTTCCAGAACGTGCCCACAGGTATCGCTTCGTCATACATCTTCTCACTCAAGCCGGGCGACAAGGTTATGATGTCAGGTCCTTACGGCGACTTCCATCCTAACTTCACCTCAGGCAAGGAGATGATCTGGATTGGTGGTGGTGCCGGTATGGCTCCGCTCCGCGCTCAGATCATGCACATGACCAAGACGCTCCACACTACAGACCGCGAGCTCCACTTCTTCTACGGCGCACGTGCTCTCGGTGAGGCGTTCTTCCTCGAGGATTTCTGGGAACTGGAGAAGGAATTCCCCAACTTCCACTTCCACCTCTCGCTCGACCGCAAGGACCCCATTGCCGATGCTCAGGGCGTGAAGTACTACGAGGGATTTGCCGTCAACTGCATCCGCGACACCTACTTGAAGGATCACGAGGCTCCCGAGGACTGCGAGTACTATCTCTGCGGACCTCCAATGCTTATCAAGACTGTTACCGACTATCTCGATTCGCTCGGAGTGGATCCCGAAAGTATCATGTATGACAACTTCGGATAAACCGAAACTTATTGCGTGAACATTTCACGTAGCTTAAACATAAAGCCAAAAGGGAGATAAAAACTTTCTTTTGGCTTTTTTTGTGTCCATAAAAAACGCTACCTTTGTGGACTTTATAAATGGAGGAATTCTATGGAGACACGCATTACTGAGCAGTCGTCGCACTACGACCATTTGGAGCAGATGACTGTGGAGCAGATTACCGAGGGAATTAACAATGAGAGCATGTCGGTGGCTGTGGCTGTCGGCAAGGCCCTGCCGCGGCTGAACAGTCTGATAAGTGCCATCGAGGAGAGTCTTCGCGAGGGTGGCAGACTCTTCTATGTGGGCTGCGGCACGGGCGGACGGTTGGCTACGCTCTGTCTCTTATACACATCTGACGCTGCCGACGAATAG
>ERZ1027255.565-NODE-565-length-11458-cov-5.393405_pt1 | contig 11458 bp, 14 predicted proteins | sample MGYA00519261_ERZ1027255 | MGnify/ENA primary metagenome ERZ1027255 (study PRJEB26926, sample SAMN06164399) | human gut metagenome | biome: ENVO:00009003; feature: ENVO:2100002; material: ENVO:00002003 | host: Homo sapiens | place: USA | collected 2012 ...
ACGAGATGACGTCGAGTCTCGTGGGCTCGGAGATGTGTATAAGAGACAGTATTATTATTGTTCGGGAATTTACTTGATACAATTTTTAGTTATTTACCTTATTACGGTCATTATCAAGAAGGCGCATATTTTGAGGGAGGAGTTAGATTAGCAAGTGTTTTCCAACTTCTATTGGCTATCTTATTTTTATATATTGGGTATATTTCTTATAACAAGATACCGATTGATAAAGCTTCAACAGAAAAAGAATTTTTGGGACATTTGGTAGTTATTCAGATGGTTGTTGTTTCATTATCAATACTATGTCTGAAGGTAAATATATTGGATAGAATCGTACTCTATTATTCTACTTTCGTTTTACTATTGATACCGAATGCAATTTCTCTTATGCCATATGCCAAAAGAAAAACATGGGGAAGATTAGCTATCATAGCTACATTCTTGTACACATTAGTGATCTTAATATTGAGACCAGAATGGAATAGTGTATTCCCTTATAAATTTTGTTGGGATGAAGATTTTTTAACGATTTATTAATGTATATATATAGATTATGAAAATTCTGCATATAGCCTACTTCGGTAGAAGTGGCAAATTAAATGGAATATACGAAGCGGTAACTTGTTTGGCGAGCGCACAGATAAGTTTGAATAATGAAGTGAAGATTGCTATTACAACAGAGCAGTCTGTTGTAGATGGACAATTTATACATTATACACCAACTACAAAGGAGTTCAAGCAGTTGCTTAGTGCGTATAAACCTGATATAGTTGTGTTTAACTCCCTTTACGAGATACAACAGATAACGTTTTCGCACTTATTGCGAAAGCACAATATTCCTTATGTATTGGTGTTTCATGGTGGGGCATCTAAAGACAATGCAAAGAAGGGATGGCTTAAGAAAAAAATAGCCAATCTGTTGTTTAATTGGTTTATACATAAGGCAAGGGCTGTAGTATATCTTAGCGAAAATGAGCACAAAAAGTCTGTATTCAAAAGAGTAAATAAAAACTATGCAATATTGCCCAATGGAGTAAATGTTCCTTATGATTTTATTCCAAGTCGTGTTATTCCAAATAAGATGAACGTTACTTTCTTGTCACGTATTGATTACTATGGTAAGGGTATTGATGTGCTGTTGGAGGCTGTAAAGAAATTACAAGGTGAGGGCTGGGAAGATAGAGTAGAGTTTAATTTCTATGGCAATAAGTATGATGATTCTTATAAGTTGTTGCTTGAATATGGTGATTTCGTTAAATATCATGGATTTGTTTCGGGTAATGAAAAAGCAGATGTTTTAAAGAAGGCTTCTATAAACATTCTGCCGTCAAGGTCGGAAGGTATGCCAATGACAATTCTTGAGGCTTTGTCTTATGGTTGTCCTTGTATGGTAACTCCTATGACCAATATGGCTGAACTAATAAAAGAGAATCATTGTGGTTGGGTGATAGAACTGACAGCGGAATCTATTACAGAAACAATAAAGAAGGCTTATGAAGAATTGTCAGTCAGTCCTAACAAATATTTTGAGGAGTGCAGAAACACTGCTAAGAGATATTCTTGGGATAATGTGGCAAAAAAATCTATTATGTTTTATCAGAAAATAATAATGAAAAATGGATAGAATTAGTACAATACACAAAGTGGAACATTGGTTGTATAATCATCACCTAAACGTAATTGCCCAAATGCTACGTGGGGGGGTAAGGATTCTTTTTTCTGCCGATGTTCCGCCGCAAATGCAGATTGGGCGAGGCACTGTATTTCCTCATGATGCCTTGGGATGCGTGTTTCATCCTGATGTAAAGATTGGCAAAAATTGTAAGATACTTCATGGTGTTACGATGGGTGGAAGAGCAGGACATAAAGGCTTGCCTATAATTGGAGATAATGTAGTGATAGGTACTCATGCGCAGATTGTTGGAAATGTAAGAATTGGTAACAACTCTATAGTTGGAGCAGGCGCAATAGTTACGCATGATGTGCCAGATAATGTGGTTGTGGTGGGAAATCCTGCCAAAATATTAAGATCGAATAAATGATAAATTTTACAGGTGATGTAAGTATTACAGATGGTTATTTCAATGCCGGATTTGGAATCGGTAGTGAAATAATGAAAGGCAAAAATCCTTTTTCTGGTATACAGAAAGGTGAGAATGATATATGGGTGGGCAACTTTGAAGGAGTTGCTTCAAACATCTCATGCAACGAAGGGTATGCAAGCAAGGTCTTTAAAATATCTTCTGATGCACTGTCGCATTTGTCACTATTTGATATGTATGGTTTTGCTAATAACCATGCCATGCAACATGGTGAAAATGCTTATTGGCAAACGGTAGACTGCTTGTCAAAACAAGGTTATGAGGTGTTTGGTACTCAAAAGCAGAAAAGCCTATTGTTTGAGTATAAAGGACAACAAGTAAGCATTACAGGCGTTAGTTTTCGCTTGGATGAATTTTCGGAGAAACCGTGCTATTGGCATAATCCTGAATATATAGATATACAGCGAGAAATAAAAAATTTGCCAAATGATGCGTATAAGGTTCTGTTTGTTCATTGGGGAAATGAGTATATAAACCGTCCCTCGTCTGCACAAAAGAAATTTGCACATTGGCTTGTAGATGCAGGTTTTGATTTGATAGTTGGCATGCATCCACACGTGTTGCAAGGTTATGAAGATTACAAACATGCAAGAATCTATTATTCATTAGGCAATTTTGTATTTGATATGCCATCTGAGGCATGTCGGTATGGCGCAATAGCATGTTTGGACTTCGATGAAAATAATATTCCAACCTTTTCTGAGAAGTATGTGAAAATTGATATGAAAGGTTATCCAACTGTTGTAGAGGATTCGGCTATTCCATATTCATACAGATTTGAAAATTTGAATCAACATCTTGTGAAAGAGGATAATTCTGAACCATACCACAGAGAGGCTCAACAAGGATACCTCTGTTATAGAAAAGTTAATCGAAAATTTATATTGAAAAACATAGCTTGCCATCCTATAAATATGTTAGGAGTTATTTTTGATTTCATAAAGAGAAAATTCTAAATACGAAAGATTATGTTTCATCCTACATTAAGCAAATCGGGGCGGTTCTTCTTTGCCCCACTAATTAAGTTTTGTGAGTTCTTAGGCAATCATTACCCTGAACTATTATTGAAGTTGCGTTATCGTTATGTTTTCAAGAAGCGTCTTGACTTGAAGAATCCTCGAGATTTGAATGAGAAGATTCTGTGGGCAAAGCTTTATTCTGACACTACACGATGGACCGAGTTGGCAGACAAACGCCAAGTTCGTGATTACGTGGAAAAAATAGGTCTTGGCGATATTCTCGTTAAGTTGTATGCCACATGGTATAAGAAGGAGGACATTAATTGGGATGTGCTGCCCGATAAGTTTATCATTAAGGCAAACAATGGTGATGGCAAGGGAACAAACAAAATAATTGATAAAACAAAAATTACCCCCCCCGAAAAAGAAAAGATTGTTTCGATGGTGGACGAATGGTTGCACAGAAAGAACATTGGTGCCCTGCATGCTGAGCCACAATACAAGAATATGACACCATGTGTGGTGGTAGAAGAAGTTTTGCCATTGGAAAAAGGTGCTACATCGTTGACTGACTATAAGATGTGGTGCTTTAATGGTAAGTGCTACTACACATGGATATGCAATGACCGTAGTGCAGGTGGCAACAGTGCTCATGTAATGACATACGATATGGACTGGAACGCACACCCAGAATTCTCTGTTTTCAATTCGGACTATCTTAGAGGTGACATCATTCCTAAGCCAAATAATTTTGAGAAAATGGTGGAAATAGCAGAGAAACTATCAAAAGGTTTTCCTGAACTTCGTGTGGACCTCTATAATATTGATGGCAAAATATACTTTGGCGAATTGACCTTTACCTCGCAGGGTGGCTTCATGGATTTCTATACTCCAGAATTTAACAAAATGCTTGGTGAGAAGTTCAGCATAAAGGACTTCCCTTTGAAAAGGAAATAAGTAATTGTGTATCCGTCCGCACAAGTGGGCGCAGTTGGCGATATGGTGCGATACCATCGGACGGAGCAATTAGATGAATTTATGAGACAACTATAGATACAATGCCTACATATAAAACTAAATATAACATTGATGCAAACCCATTGGGTATCGGAGGTGCTGCTAAAGTTTATGGCTGTACAAGAATTGCTGATGGTGAGCGTTTTGCCATAAAGATTTTATCAGATAAAATTGATAATGATAAGGTAGAACGTTTAAAAAGAGAAATAAATGTCATTGTCGATATAGTGAGTAATGGAATTGACGGAGTATTGCCTATTTATGATTACGACAAAGAAAACCTATGGTATGTATGTAATGCCGTTGGCTAATAGTTTAAGGAGCATAACAGACAATTATGCAAAATTACAACAAACAGCTATCCCTGCGACAACATATCGTGATGAAATCTTATCGCAAAATGTGAAAGGTTTCATAATGCTTGCTAATACATTAGAAAAAATCCATGCGTTGGGATATGTGCATCGTGATATAAAACCATACAATTTGTATGTGTGGAATGGCAGATATTGTATTGGTGACTTTGGTATAGTTGATTTGCCGACAAACACAGCACTTACGAAGAAGCATGACAGATTGGGCGCGTGGAACACAATAGCTCCAGAAGTATTGAGAGATGTACGAACCGCAACCAACAAATCGGATGTTTATTGGCTCTGCCGTAATTGGTGCAATGGCATTAGTAAAAAAATCCGTCCCTGCAGGAGCAACGGTGGTGGGGATACCATGTAAAGTTATAGAATATAATGATTGATATCTAAACAGCTAATGATACGAAGAACATCTGTAAAAACGGGGCATTGTATCATTTGTCATCGGGATGGTGTGGAACTGTCTGACGAGCATGTAATACCAGATGCCATTGGCGGGTATTATCATATCTATAATGTATGCAAGGAGTGCAATTCCAAACTTGGTGATTCTGTTGACAATCATCTGTTGAAGCATTGGGTGACAAACGCAGCAAGGCATACAAAGGGGCTTGCTGGCAAAACTGGTAAAATCCCCAATCCTTTGACAGGAGAAGGAACAATGAAAGACGGTAGCAAAGTAAGGGTGGAAGAAAGCAGGGAAGGCAAGATCATTCCGCATATCCTGCCTGATGCCCCTGTAGTTTCGGAGGATTCCAAGTCATTTTCTTTCTGTGTTGATGAAAAGGATAGAAATCTTATACCCAAGATTGCACAAAAGATGAAGAAGAAGTTGGGCTATGATGACAGCCTGCTAACACCTAGCGAGGTGGTACATCAGATAGACAATCCATGCATACAAATGCAGGCTAAGATAGATTTGAAGAATTACAAGATAGGTCTGCTGAAGATTGCTTATGAGTTTGCCGTGGATAAAATTCCTGAATATTATAATGATTCCAAGGCAAGACTATATGCGGAGATATTGAGAGAAGCGAACCTTGACAGGTTAGACGAAGTGGTGTTTGTCGGGGATGGCTTGACAAACCTGAATGTCAAGCCCTTGGAGGAGTATATTGACTACACGAATACAGACAGACACATATTGATGCTGTTGAATATTCAAGGCAAGCTGCACTGCATTGTGAAATTGTTTGATAATGCTTTCTGCCAGATGATATGTATGTCAGATAAGGCTTATGGTGAAGAGGGATTGATGTTGCTTGCTATAAATGATTTTGTGAAACATGAATGTAAGTTCTATGGTATCCAGGATCTATTGAAAACATGTATGTTGACAGAACGAACTCGTTATAGGTTCTCTGATGAAGCATTAAAACTATTAAAGGCAGAGGAACATAAAGATAATTTTGGCATTGTTTGTAATAACTCTAATGACAATGTTTTGTTTGATCAATATGGACAAGCTGTAACCACTCAGGAAAATTTGTTATTGAGATTGGAACAGCAAAACAATGTAAAAGAAAATAAAGAGAAAACGAAAGGCAATAGTGTTAGTTCGACGTATGTTGTACCAGATGACATGTATTTTCGTTTAATGCCCTCAAGCAAGTTGATTCAAGTATTGGAAATAACAAAAATCAATGTTTTTAAAAAAATATAGATATGCAAGACTACGGATTGGTGTCGATCATCACTCCCACTTGGGCGTGTGCAGACTTCATTGCTGAAACAATCAAGAGTATTCAATGTCAGACTTACCAGAACTGGGAACTTCTTATTCAAGACGACTGTTCTAAGGACAATACGTTGGAGGTAGTAAAGCCGTTTATGGAGGCAGACAATCGAATAAAGTATGAATGTAATCCTAAGAATTCTGGGGCTGCAATAACCCGAAACAATGCTTTGCGTAGGGCTAAAGGTAGATGGATTGCTTTTCTTGACTCGGATGACTTATGGTTGCCTGAGAAATTGGAGCATCAACTGAAGTTTATGGTGGAGAATGGCTATGCTTTCTCTTATCATGAATATACTGAGATGAGTGAGGACGGCAAGGACTTGGGTGTGTATGTGTCAGGAATAAAGAAAGTGAGCAAGTTGGCTATGTTTATGTGCTGCTGGCCAGGATGCTTGGCTGTGATGTATGACATAGAGCGGATAGGACTGGTGCAGATAAAGGATGTACGCAAGAATAACGATACGGCTCTATGGCTTAAGGTTGTTAGAAAAGCTCCTTGCTATTTGCTGAAAGAGAACTTGGCAAGGTATCGTCGTCGTAAAGTGAGCATTACTCCTAAGCCGTTATGGAAACGCATTTGGGCGCATTATCCTTTGTTCCATGTGGCGGAAGAGATGAATCCATTGATGGCTACATTCTGGACGATGATGAATGTAGTTGGAAATGGTTGGAAGAAAATGTGGTATGTGAAGAAGTATGTGTGATGTCACATAAGATATGACAGAAATGAGTTTTTTTTCACTTTTGCGTTATAGCATATCCAACAAGAATAAGGACGTAGATTCTTTATCTTCTTTATCGGATGAAGATTGGCGTGGTTGTATGCAACAAGCAGGTCAGCAATCGGTTCTTGGATTATGTTTAGACGCTCTTGATATATTAAAATCTAATGGAGCTATGCCACCACGAAATGTATTGATAAAGTGGATTGGCAGTGTGATGACGTTAGAGAAAGAGTATGAACGCCAGAAGATGTTCATAAAAGAACTTGCTTCCTTCTTCTCTAAATATGGATTGAAGATGGTGGTGATGAAGGGATATGGTTTGTCGAAGTTATACCCGATTCCTAAACATAGAGGGTGTGGCGATTTGGATGTTTATTTCTGTGGCAAAGGGCAGTATGCTGACGAACTGATAAAGAGGAAGGGCATTGAGGTAAAACAGAATGAAGAGAAGCATAGTGTATATAGCATTAATGGCATTCATGTAGAGAACCATGCTTCTATGATTTGTGAGCAAGAACACTTTTCGCTATTGAAGGTGGAAGAGTTCTTAAAGGAAGACCTTGATAATAATCTTCATCTTGATGATGAAACAGGTTGTTGGTTGCCTTCTACAATGTTTAATGTTGTTTTTCTACCCTTACATTTTGCTGGACACTTTGTTTATGGTGGAGCTAATCTAAGGCAAATAGTTGATTATGCTTTGGTGGTGAAGAATGCGAATCTTAATTCTAATATCCATCAAATAGATTGGGAGAAGGTTAAGACATTAGCTATTGAAGGTGGTTATTTCAAATTCCTGTGCTGTTTGAATGGAATCTGTATGGACTACATAGGTATTCCTTCAGATTGTTTTCCCGATTGGGAAAGAGACAAAGCAATGGAAGAACGAATATTGAATGAAGTATTAAATCCTAAACAAACAGACACCCATTCTTTGTTAGGCAAAATACGAAGATTTCTCAACAATCGTTGGAAATACCGATTAGTATACCGTAAAGAAAGTCATTTTAAGGGATTCCTTTTAAGAGCTCGTTCTTGGCTGAACTGGAAGTGGGGCAAGAAGAGTGTATGGGAAAACTAAAATTTTAATCAATCAAATACATATTTTATGACAATGAAATTGCGTAATGTGCCTTTCTCTCCGCCTGATATGACGGAGGCCGAGGCAACAGAAGTGCGTGATGCCATTTTGTCTGGTTGGATAACAACTGGACCGCGCACAAAGAAGTTAGAAAAAGAAGTAGCTGAGTTTGTTGGAGTGGATAAGGCGGTTTGCCTAAACTCGCAGACAGCATGCGGTGAGATGGCGCTAAGACTGTTGGGCATTGGCGAGGGTGATGAGGTAATAGTCCCTGCTTATACCTATACAGCAAGTGCTTCTATCGTAGAACATGTGGGTGCTAAACTCGTGTTTGTAGATGTACAGAAAGATTGCCTTGAAATGGACTACGAGGCTGTAGAAAAGGCTATCACTCCTAATACCAAGGCTATAATTCCTGTTGATTTAGCTGGTATTCCTTGTGACTACGACAGACTGTTTAGCATTGTGAAAAGCAAGAAAGACATCTTTACTCCTAATACTGACCTGCAGAAGAGGCTTGGCCGTATTGCTATTTGCTGCGATGCTGCCCATGCCTTTGGTGCATCACGCAAGGGAAAGAAGGTAGGAGCAATTGCTGACTTCTCGTCTTTCTCGTTCCATGCAGTGAAGAACTTTACTACTGCTGAGGGTGGTGCTTTGTCATGGAACCTTCCTTTTGGTAACGAGAAAGTGGTGAAAGACTTGGACAAGAGCGTGGATAATACATTTAGTGGTGTGCCTGAGATTGAGGGTGAGACATGGAATGAGAATCTTTATCGCAAGGCGCAGCTGTTGAGCTTGCATGGTCAGAACAAGGATGCATTAGCCAAGACTAAACTCGGTGCTTGGGAGTATGACATCATCGGCACATGGTACAAGTGTAACATGACCGACGTTGTGGCTGCTATCGGACTTGTGCAGATGCAGCGTTACAATGGAATGTTGGAGCGCAGACGTAAAATGATAGAGCGTTATGACGCGGCTTTGAAACCCTTAAATGTAGCAGTGCTGAGTCATTATAATGAAGAGCATGCTTCTTCTGGACATCTGTACCTGGTGCGTCTGTTGGGCAGAACACGTGAGGAGGTAAACAAAGTGATTGAGAAAATGGCGGAGCGTGGCATTGCTACCAACGTTCACTACAAACCGCTGCCAATGATGACTGCCTATAAGAAGTTGGGCTTCGACATCAAGGATTTCCCTAATGCTTATCACATGTTTGAGAATGAGGTTACTCTACCGTTGAACACGAAAATGACGGATGAGGACTTGGAGTATGTAATAGAGAATTTTGTAGAGATTATATCTGAACTTTAATTATCAGAGGCCTGAAGATGAAGGTAATATCTTTATCTTCAGGCTTTTTCTTACCCTAAAAGTATGAAAAGATTATTTGACATAGTTGCTTCTGGTTGTGGATTAATTATTTTAAGCCCATTGTTTCTAATATTGGCTGTTTGGATCAAATTTGATTCTAAAGGTCCCGTGTTTTATAGACAGGTGCGTGTAGGACGTGGAAACAAGGACTTCAGAATATTCAAGTTCCGTTCTATGCGTGTAGGAGCAGACAAGGGTTCATTAGTGACTATTGGTGGTCGTGATCCTCGTGTGACACGTTCTGGATATTATATCCGTAAATATAAGTTTGATGAACTCCCCCAACTTATAAACGTATTTATTGGAGATATGAGTTTGGTTGGTCCTCGTCCTGAGGTGCGTCACTATGTGAATTACTGGACACCCGAACAGATGCACGTGTTGGATGTTCGTCCTGGTATCACCGATCCTGCAAGCATCAAGTTCCGCAACGAGAACGAACTGATGGAGAAGGCTGAGGATCCTGAGGATTACTATATCCATGTGATTATGCAGGAGAAGATAAAGCTGTATCTGGAGTATGTGAAGAACAGTTCGTTTTGGTATGACATCAAACTTATCTTCGAGACATTCAAGGTTATTGTTACAGAACGATGAAAAGATTACTGTCTGCCTTTTGGCAATTCTGCAAATATTTATTTGTGCCAAGAAAGGCACATCACCTACCTAATAATGAATGAAGTATGAATTTTGATAAAGACTTTTTAGGCAAACTTTTTGAGCAAGCTGTTGTTAATCCTCGATTGCGTCAGAGTCTTGATTTGCGCACTTCATTGGCTGATACCAGTCAGCGTATGTTGATTGCATTGCTTCCTGGTACGGTTGTGCCTATTCACAGGCATCCCAATAGTACAGAGAATGTTTTTCTCTTGTGTGGAAAACTTGTGGAGGTAATCTATGAAGAGGTTAATCCACTTCTGTCTCCTTTGAAAACAAATGACACTTCGACATTTGACAGAGGTATGGATGCTATGGATGTCACTAATGGGAAACGTTATCGTGAAGTTGAACGCATACATCTTGACCCGACTGTTGGCAACTATGGCTGCGTTATACCCAAAGGAGCATGGCATACCGTCGAAGTACTCGAACCATCTGTTATCTATGAGGCAAAGGATGGCAAGTATGGAGAAGATGGAAGTGAAACGGTGAAATAAATAAAGATTAGAAACATTTAAAGCTATGGAAGAGACTCTTTTTGAAGAATACAAGTCTAAACTCAACGCTAACGTAAAGACACGTTTGGAACATATCAGAAGATTTATTTTTACAGGTCAAGCATCTGTAATGGTTGGTGCTGGTTTTAGTAAAAATGGAAAGACTACAGATAAAGCAGGAATGAAAGATTGGAATGAATTGGCTAAAGTCTTCTACAAAAAGCTGTATTGCCAAGAGCCAACAGATTCAGACTTGAAGTTTGTATCTCCAATAAGACTTGCATCCATGGTTGAAGCAACTTTCGGCAAAAAAGTCTTAGACGAGTTAATAGAAAATACTTTAACACCAAGTAACTTAAAGCCAAGTTACTTGCATGAAGCTTTGTTGTCTGTTCCATGGCACGATGTATTCACAACCAACTATGATACATTACTTGAAAATTCTTCTGCAGCAAGTTCATATACGTTGGTAGAAAACAAAGAATCCTTGTTGTACAGCGTATCACCACGCATCATAAAACTGCATGGAAGTTTCCGTCATACACATCCATATATTATAACAGAAGAAGATTACAGAACATATCCCAAGTTGCATCCAGAAATGGTAAATACCGTGAGACAGGCGTTGGTAGAAAACCTATTCTGTCTGATAGGGTTCTCTGGCAATGACCCTAATTTTCTTTCATGGTTAGGATGGTTAAGGGATGTGATGGGCAACAACCAAACTCCTGTATATATGATTGCGTATGACAAGAATATACATATCTCCAATATTTCCCTTCTAAACCAATTGAATATAAATGTCATCAATTTAGATGGATGTCTGAAGAATGGAGAAACATTCTGTGATATACAAGAGGCATTGGATTTTCTTCTTAACGCGAGTTCGGGATAAGGATTGCGTAAAAAATAGGGTAAAACGAGCTAAAAT
>ERZ1027255.575-NODE-575-length-11281-cov-7.138072_pt1 | contig 11281 bp, 5 predicted proteins | sample MGYA00519261_ERZ1027255 | MGnify/ENA primary metagenome ERZ1027255 (study PRJEB26926, sample SAMN06164399) | human gut metagenome | biome: ENVO:00009003; feature: ENVO:2100002; material: ENVO:00002003 | host: Homo sapiens | place: USA | collected 2012 ...
TGCTGAGACTCCTAACCTCTATACCCTCGTTGTATCTCCTATCCAGAATGGCGGTATGTACTTGCCATACGAGATTGTACAGGTAAAGGTAGGTTTCCGCAAGGTGGAGATCAAGAACAAGCAGTTCCTGGTCAATGGCCAGCCTGTTCTCCTGAAGGGTGCCAACCGTCATGAGATTGATCCGGACGAGGGCTACAACTTAAGTGAGCAGCGCATGATTCAGGACATCATGATGATGAAGCGCATGAACATCAATGCCGTTCGTACCTGCCACTACCCAGACGATCCTCGCTGGTATGATCTCTGCGACAAGTACGGATTGTATGTTGTGGCTGAGGCTAACCAGGAGAGCCATGGTTTCCAGTATGGCGACGATGCGGCTGCCAAGAAGCCTGAGTTTGCCAAGCAGATTATGGAGCGCAACCAGCATAATGTGTCTATGTTCTACAACCACCCTTCCATCGTAACATGGAGTATGGGTAACGAGACCGTGATGGGCGACAACTTCCTGCAGGCTTACAAGTGGATCAAGAGCCAGGACAAGACCCGCCCTGTTCAGTACGAGCAGGCTCGCCGTGGCGAGGGTACAGATATCTTCTGCCCAATGTATTACCCTGTAGCAGCTTCCGAGAAGTATGCCAAGGATCCAAACAGTCCGATGCCGCTCATCCAGTGTGAGTACAACCACACCATGGGTAACTCTGGCGGTAACCTGAGCGATTACTGGAATCTGATCCGCAAGTATCCTATCCTCCAGGGTGGTTTCGACTGGGACTTCGTAGATCAGGCATTGCACCGCAATATCGTGAAGCCTATGAGCATCCTGCCTTACAAGATGAACAATGAGGAGCTTCGCAAGATAGAATATTGCTACGGTGGTGATTACAACAAGTATGATCCTAGCGACAATAACTTCAACTGTAATGGTATCATCGGTCCAGACCGTCAGATGAACCCTCATGCTTACGAGGTGGCTTATCAGTATCAGAACATCTGGGCTAAGATGGTGAATGCCGAGACAGGCGAGGTAAGCGTACACAATGAGAACTTCTTCCGCGACCTGAGCAACTATGCCCTGGCATGGAGCCTCGAAGAGGATGGCGTAGAGACTCAGAATGGTACCATCGCTGACCTCGATGTACCTGCACAGCAGACCAAGAACTTCACCATCCCTTACGACAAGAGCAAGATCAAGGGCAAGGAGGTATTCCTCAACATCGACTTCCGTCTGAAGGAGGCTGAACCATTGCTCACAGCCGGTCAGGTGATGGCTTATGCCCAGCTGCCGGTAGTTACCAAGCAGGCTTGCTCTGGCGACTGCAGCAAGATGCTGGCTCAGGGACATGGTAAGAAGAAGATGAAGCTTGCTGCCAAGAAGAACAATGTGGTAGCTGTTACCACACCTAACCTCACCTTCAAGATCGACCGTTCTACCGGTCTTATCTCTGAGTATGCTTACAATGGCAAGTCATTGCTCGGCGAGGGTGGTACCCTGAAGCCAAACTTCTGGCGTGCTCCTACTGACAACGATATGGGTGCAGGCCTTCAGAAGAAGTTCAAGGCTTGGAAGAACCCTCAGATGAACCTGAAGAACATCGACGTGAAGAAGGATAAGAAGACCAACTCTGTAACGATCCTCACATCATTCGATATGCCGGAGGTTCAGGGTCAGATGGATATCACCTACGTAGTATTCGCCAATACAGGTGCCGTGAAGGTAACAGAAGACTTCAAGGCTACAGAGGGTGCTAAGGTTAGCGATATGTTCCGATTCGGTATGCTGATGCAGATGCCATACACCATGGAGAAGAGCAACTACTACGGTCGTGGTCCTATCGAGAACTACTCAGACCGCAAGGACTGCATGCGCATCGGTGTTTACACAGATGATGCCGACAACCAGTACTTCCCATACATCCGTCCACAGGAGAGTGGTACCAAGAGCGATATCCGCTGGTGGAAGCAGACCGATGCTACCGGTATGGGCTTGCAGGTGAAGAGCTGCACTCCATTCTATGCCAGCGCTATCCACTTCGATACCGAGGAGCTTGACGATGGCGACGACAAGGAGCAGCGTCACAGCTTCGACCTGAAGAAGTCTAAGTTCACCAACCTCTTCCTCGATTCTGCCCACATGGGTGTAGGCGGCGAGAACTCTTGGGGTGCTTGGCCTTTGGAGAAGTATCGTGTACATTATGGCAACAAGACCTTCACATTTACTCTTATTCCACAGGGTAAATAGTAGAAAAACAGCGATTTGAGCGAAAATCCAATATATTTAGACAGAAAATCCACCTCATTTGGGGTGGATTTTTTGTATCTTTGCACCAGTAATTGTGTATATGATAAACGTATCAATATAGAAAGGAAAATTTCAACCTAAAAAAGACAATAACAAGCAATATGAGAAAAGCTAAAATTTTCGCAGCAATGCTGATGGCGATGTCTTCGCTCGGAGCTTTCGCACAGCATCAGTTTATGGTTCAGGCAAACAAGCCTGGAGTAGAAATCCAGCCTACCATGTATGGTATCTTCTTCGAGGATATCAACTTCGGTGCCGATGGTGGTCTCTATGCAGAGATGGTGGAAAACCGTTCGTTCGAGTTCCCACAGCGCCTGATGGGATGGAATACATTCGGCAACGTAACCCTCAACGACGTGAAGCCAGCCTTCGACCGCAACCCTCATTATGTAACTCTCGAGAGTGCCGGTGCGCGTGAGAAGCAGACCGGTTTGGAGAACCGCGGTTTCTTCGGTATGGGCTTGAAGAAGGATATGAAGTACGATTTCACCGTTTATGGCCGTCTTCATCTCATCGATGGCAAGCAGGGCAAGATTCGTGTAGAGCTGGTCAATTCCAAGAATGATGTCATTGCCAAGCAGGTCATCAACATCACCAATAACAAATGGCAGAAGCTTACTGCTACCCTGACCTCTCCTCAGACTGATGCCAAGGGATTGATGCGCGTATATCTGGAGAAAGGTTCTGAGAGCGTAGATCTCGACCACATCTCTCTCTTCCCAGAGGACAACTGGAATGGTCTCCGTGCCGATCTCGTACAGGATCTTGCCGACCTGAAGCCAGGCATCTTCCGTTTCCCTGGTGGATGTATCGTAGAGGGAACCGACCTCGATACCCGTTATGAGTGGAAGAACTCTGTGGGTGCTCCAGAGAACCGTCCTCTGAACGAGAACCGCTGGAGAGATACCTTCCCACATCGCCTTTTCCCTAACTACTATCAGTCTTTGGGCTTGGGCTTCTATGAGTACTTCCTCCTTTCTGAGAAGATTGGTGCAGAGCCATTGCCAATTCTCTCTGTAGGTCTGGCTTGCCAGTATCAGAACGATGATAAGGATCCTAATGCGCATGTAGCAGTCAAGGATCTCCAGAGCTATATCGACGATGCGCTCGACCTCATCGAGTTCGCCAATGGTCCTGTCACCTCCAAGTGGGGTAAGCTCCGTGCCGATATGGGTCATCCAGCACCATTCAACCTGAAGCAGATTGGTATCGGTAACGAGCAGTGGGGACCTATGTACCCTGAGCGTCTGCAGAAGTTCATGGAGCAGATTCATGCCAAGTATCCGAAGATCAAGATCTGCGGTTCATCTGGTCCTTCTGCTGATGGCAAGGATTTCGACTACGGTTGGGAGCAGATGCGCAAGTTGGGCGTAGATATGGTAGATGAGCATTACTACAAGAGCCCGGAGTGGTTCCTCAGTAACGCCAGCCGTTATGACAACTACGACCGCAAGGGTCCTAAAGTATTTGCCGGCGAGTATGCAGCTCATGCCAAGCACAAGTCTAACTCTTGGGAGGCTGCGCTTTCTGAGGCTGCCTTCATGACGGGTCTTGAGCGCAATGCCGATGTGGTTTATCAGGCTACTTATGCACCTCTCTTCGCCCACGTAGAGGGATGGCAGTGGCGTCCAGACCTCATCTGGTTCGATAACTTGACCTCAGTACGTTCTGCCAACTACTATGTTCAGCAGCTCTACGGCGAGAACAAGGGTACCAACGTGTTGAAGCTTACCGAGAACGGCAAGGCTGTGGCTGGCGAGAATGGTCTCTATGCCAGTGCTTGTTTCGACAAGGCAACCAAGAGCTACATCGTGAAGATTGCCAACACCTCTAACGAGGCAAAGGAAATCAACGTAACCTTCAATGGTGTCAAGAAGTTGAACCCAGGTAAGGTAACCGTTTTGCATGCCGACAATATCCAGGCAGAGAACAAGATTGACAACAAGAACGTAGTGGTTCCTGTGGTATCAGATGCTCAGGCAAATGGTAATGTATTGAATGTAAAGATGAAGCCAAACAGCTTCGTAGTATATCGATTCTAAAAGAGATAGAGGGTGTGTCATAAATTCACGGCACATCCTCTTTTTTATATGTAGAACCTTTGTTTTTTGCCATTTTTTCTACTATTTTAGGGAAATCATATAGAAATGTTTGCCCTTTCTACTTTTTTTTATTAAATTTGCACACGTAAAGAGTTAAGTATAAAATAATTGAATTAAAATAGAAAGTGATATGAGATTTAGAAGTCTTATCTTGATGGTTTTGGCTGTGTTGTGTACATCTCAGGTGATGGCACAGAGTAAACGTAATGTGCGCAAGCGCCCAGCTACGAACCGTACCGTCGTTAAAAAAAACAAGAAGCCTGCTGCCAAGCCAAAGGAGGCGGCTTTGCCTGTGGATTCTCAGATCGTAGCTCCAGCAGCTGCGCCAGCTGCGACTCCTGCTACTGCTGCGCCTGCAACTACGGCAGCTCCTGCAACTCCAGCAACAGCAGCTCCTGCTACTGCTGCGCCTGCAACTCCTGCGGCTCCTGCAACTCCAGCAACAGTTCCGTCTGCAACTCCTGCTGCCAAGGCAAAGAGTGAGACTTCGTTGCTGCCACCGCCTGCTTCTGTAGTTCCTCAGGACCGTGTGGATACCATCTACTATAACAAGAACTGGAAGGTGATTACCAACAAGGCTTTCGCCAGCTATTATCGCTATGCCTTGTATCCGGTGAATCCTGCCATGGCTAAGGAATTCAAGACCTATTATATTGATGGTACCTTGCAGAGCGAGGGTAGCTTCCTGGAACTCGACAAGAATGATGATGCCAACAGTAAGTTTACCGATACCTTCGTTTCTTACTATAAGGATGGCAATGTGGAAGAGAAGAAGAACTTCGTGGATGGCAAGTTGAATGGTGAATATTCCATCTATTTTAATAATGGTAACATCAACAAGCACTTCCTGATGAGCGAAGGTCGCCGTGATGGTCTTTCTGCTTCGTTCTCTGAGGATGGAAAGATTTGTACCCTCACTCCATACGTTGCCGACCAGCCTGATGGCTACTATGTAGTGGTCGATATTGATGGTAACTATTCTAAGTATTCGCTCGCCGACAAGCAGCCTGTGCTTGAAACTCCATCTCCTTCAGAGGTCGTAACTGAGTATAAGAATGGTGTGGCATGGCCATATTACAACAAAAATGGTCTTATCGTGGGCGCCAGCAACACCATGGTTGCCGATATCGGCGGTTATCGCCAGATTGGTCTGTTCATTGTCAACAAGAGTATGATCAATCTCGACCTCGATCCAAATCAGATTGAAATCTACTCAGTGAAGAAGGACAAGCGCAGAGATTTCGAAAAGATTTCAGCAGAAGAATATAACGACAAGATTTTGAAATACGTGCGCCGTACTTCGATGATGCCTGCTTCTCGCAGTGGCAATGTAAACACCAACCTAGGTGCCCAGTTCTCTAACTCTTCCAACACCGTGAAGGATTTCCAGGCTCGGCCGCATGCGCAAGTTGGACGACAGCACACATATGAAGTATGCTGATAAGGAGCCAACAGATTTGGGCTATCTGGAGCGTACCACCATTCATCCTGGTGAGGTAATCTATGGCTATATCTATACCGACGACCGCAAGGGAGTTGATCTCTTCGTGAAGGTGAAGATCAATGGCATTGACTATCAGTTTGAGTGGGACGATAGCAAGAAGTAATAACAAAAAGTAATAGCAAGAAGCAATAAAATGTGAGCAACAGGTCTTCCGATATGCGGAAGACCTGGTTTAGTTATGAACAATAATGATAAGCTGAAACCTACCAAGATGAAAATAAATCAAATGATATATCGTGTAGCCGTAAAGTGCTCCTGTTTTGTGATAGGAGTACTTTGCGTTGCTGCGTGCCAGCGGCTGGCTGGCTCTACATACACCGATGAGTATCGGGGTGCCTTGCAGAAGGTGGATGATTCCATTGCTGCCCAGTCACCCCAGGCTCGCAAGATGGTAGAACAGGGATTGAAGGCGGCTGAAGATAGCTTCGCCTTTTACGAGTATTATGCTCGTATGGGCAAGTATTTCTGCCTGTCGGCTACTCCCGATTCCATGGTCCCTTATATAGATAAGGTGGTGCAGTTTGCCAAGAAGCAGCCGGAGTCACCTCGCAGAAACAGTCTGCTCGCCTTTGCCTACAATACGCAGGCAGCCAACTATCATAACTTCCACAAGAAGGGAGAGGAGGCACTGGCACTCTATCAGGAAACCTATCGGCTGTCGTTGGCCAGTGATGCCAAGGACCAGACACCTATGGTGTGTGCCAATCTGGGAGATGCCTATCTCTTCGAGAACCAGTTGCCTGAAGCTGCATCGTGGTATCGCCGTGCCCTGTTCCTGGTCGATTCGCTCGATTTGCCTAAGAAGGAGAACATCACCCTCTATCTGGGTCTGGCAACCATCTATCTGCAACTCAACGACTTCGATACATCGCTCCAATATTACCAGCAGACAGAGAAGTATTTTAACCAGATGTCTGTGGCGATGCAAGCCTATTATCTGAATAACTACGGAAATTATTATTATTATTCTAAGGACTATAAGAATTCCCTACGATTGTTTTTGCGTTTGAAGGACTTGCTCGAAAAGCGTGGCAAGGCTGAAGCCTTCGATATGTATCTCTGTAAACTCAATATGGCTGATGTGTATCTTAATCTGGATCAGTTGGCTGAGTCGGAGAAGTATCTTAACGAGGTGGAGCCGTATATGCGCAAGAATGCAGATGGTGTGGCCACTTATTACTGCAATACCATCCGAATAGGATTGGCTGTAAAGCGTCATGACTTCCAGGCTGTTACCCGTATTCTTGATTCGGAGCAGAATATGCCTCAGATGCCTTTCACCATGCGTCAGATACGCAATCATTATCTCAGGTTGTACTATAAGGCACGGGGAGACTATCGTCTGGCATACGAGAATCTGCGGGAAGATGTTCTCCAGAACAATTCTCTGGAGCATCGCCGTACCAACATGCGTGCTTCCGAAGTGATGGAGCGCTTTACGCAGGATACCCTCAAGCTGCACCACGATTTGCAGATGGAGCATAAGAATGCAGAACTGCAGGAAACCAAGATGTTTGCCACTGCTGCTTCTGCCATCGTCTTGCTCGTGGTCATGTTCTTCATCATGAAGACCATACAGAACCGTCGCCGCTTGGAAACCAACAAACTGAGAATGATGCAGCTCAAGATGGAGTCGGTGCGCAACCGCATTTCGCCTCATTTCGTCTTCAACGTGCTTAATAATAAGATTGTGCATTCCGGCAGTGAGGAGGCTGATGAACTGATGCGCTTGTCAAAACTGATACGTGCCAATCTCGATATGTCGTGCCGCCTGGATGTGAGTCTTGCCGAAGAACTGGAGTTCGTGAAGCAGTATGTAGAGGTAGAGAGACCTTTGGTGGATGAGAATATGGAGTTCAAGCTTGATGTGGCTCCTGACATCGACCTCGACAAGGTGCGCATCCCTTCCATGTTTGTACAGATACTGGTAGAAAATGCCCTGGTTCACGGATTGAGAGGATGGGAAGGCAGCAAGCGACTCCAGGTGAAGATAGAGCGTAGGCAGGAGGGCATGACCTCCATTTCCGTTATCGACAACGGACCAGGCTTCGATATCCGAAGCGCAGGCAGGAAGCGAACGGGATTAACGGTGCTCAGCCAGACCATCGCCATGATCAACGAGCGAAACCGCAGCAAGATGTCGTTCTTCATCCATAATCTTCATGATGATGGAGGCAAGGTGCTGGGATGCGAAGCGGGCTTCCTCGTTCCTGATAAGATGAAATTGTCTATATAAAATGTAATCTATCAGATGAGGCAATCTATATAATATATAATAAGGTGTAATGTAATGTGAGTATGAAAATCGTTATTGTAGATGATGATAAGCAGGCGGCTCTTGACTTGAAAGACCGTCTGCTGAGGAATTATAAGATTGAGGTGGCTGGTGTCGCCTTGAATGGCTTGGAAGGCTTGTCGCTGGTTAACAAGCATCGTCCCGATGTGTTGTTCCTCGATGTGCAGTTGCCTGATATCTCGGGCTTGGACTTCCTGGATAGGATAGATGACTTCACCGATGGTGAATGCCGCGTGGTGATGTTCACGGCTTACGATAAGTTCATCTTGCCGGCTTTCCGCAAGAAAGCCTTTGATGTGCTGCTCAAACCGATAGACAACAAAGACCTGGCGCTCATCATGGCCCGACTGGAGGAAGCAGGCACTGATTGCATTTTTCCGGCCTACAAAGGGGTAACCATCGATGAGAATGGCATGACCATCAGAAACCAGAAAGAAGAAAAGTATCTGCTCTATACCAACAGCACCGACTTCAAGTTGGTGGATAAGCGCGACATAGGCGTGTTCCAGTATAATCACACCTGCCGTAGCTGGGAGGTGGTGGTAGCTGGTGTGCCTACTCCTATCCGACTGAAACGCAATGTGAACAGCGATTCGCTGGCGGGGCTCGACACACAGTTTGTGCAGATCAACCAGAAATACATCATCAATATGGACTATCTGATAGAGGTGGTTGACAATGTCTGCCATTTCTATCCGCCGTTCGACAACATCGATTATGTAAAGGTAGGACGCTTCTTCCGTAAGAAGTTTATCGAGCGATTCTGCAGCCTGTAAATGCGTATTTTCCCATCTCTAGCCAACATATTGTATGAAAAAGGACGGAAAAGTTTGAATTATGCATAAAAAAACGTCCAAGATGGTAGCAGTTAGCCAATTATTTCGTAACTTTGCACCCGCAAACTTATAAAAATAATAAAAGAAGAATGGCTAATTTGAGATTTGAGGTTGTAGCCGAGGCCTTTAAGAAAAGACCTGTAGAGGTGGAGACTCCCAAGGTGCGCCCTTCGGAGTACTTCGCCAAGTATGTATTCAACCGCCAGAAGATGTACAAGTATCTGCCATCCGATGTGTACGAGAAACTCATCGATGTGATAGACAACGGTAATCGTCTGGACCGTTCCATCGCGGATGCCGTGGCTGCCGGCATGAAGCTCTGGGCTGAGGAAAACGGGGTAACACATTATACTCACTGGTTCCAGCCATTGACAGAAGGTACTGCCGAGAAGCACGATGCCTTCGTGGAGCACGACGGTAAGGGTGGTATGATAGAGGAGTTCTCCGGCAAGCTGCTGGTGCAGCAGGAACCGGATGCCAGCTCATTCCCTAACGGCGGTATCCGTAACACCTTCGAGGCTCGCGGCTATTCTGCATGGGATCCTACATCGCCAGTGTTCATCATCGACGATACCCTCTGTATCCCTACCATCTTTATATCTTATACAGGTGAGGCGCTGGACTACAAGGCTCCATTGCTCCGCTCGCTCCATACCCTGAGCGAGGCGGCTACCGAGGTGTGCCACTACTTCTACCCTCAGGTAAAGAAGGTGCAGACCAATCTCGGATGGGAGCAGGAGTACTTCCTGGTAGATGAGAGCCTCTATTCGGCTCGCCCAGACCTGATGCTCACCGGACGTACCCTGATGGGTCACGATTCGGCTAAGAACCAGCAGATGGATGACCATTATTTCGGAACCATCCCAGAGCGTGTGCAGGCTTTCATGAAGGATCTTGAAATCCAGGCACTCGAACTCGGCATCCCTTGCAAGACCCGCCATAACGAGGTGGCTCCTAACCAGTTTGAGCTGGCACCTATCTATGAGGAGTGCAATCTTGCAGTAGATCACAATATGCTCCTGATGAGTCTGATGAAGCGTGTGGCTCACAAGCACGGTTTCCGTGTGCTGCTTCACGAGAAGCCATTCGCTGGCGTCAACGGTTCCGGCAAGCACAACAACTGGAGTCTCTGCACCGATACCGGCGTGCTGCTTCATGCGGCAGGCAAGACTCCTGAGGATAACCTCCGCTTCGTGGTCTTCATCGTAGAGACCCTGATGGGTGTCTATAAGCACAATGGACTGCTGAAGGCATCCATCATGAGTGCAACCAATGCCCACCGTCTGGGAGCCAACGAGGCACCTCCAGCCATCATCTCCTCATTCCTGGGCAAGCAGCTCACCGATCTGCTCGACCATATCGAGAAGGCTGACAAGGAGGAACTCTTCGCCCTGGCTGGCAAGAAGGGAATGGAGCTGGATATCCCAGAGATTCCGGAGCTGATGATCGACAATACCGACCGCAACCGTACCTCACCATTCGCCTTCACCGGCAACCGCTTCGAGTTCCGTGCCGTAGGTAGCGAGGCCAACTGTGCCTCAGCCATGATCGTGCTGAACACCGCAGTAGCCGAAGCTCTCACCGACTTCAAGAAGCGTGTCGACGCACTCATCGCCAAGGGCGAGGACAAGACCTCAGCCATCATCGACATCGTTCGCCAGGACATCAAGGCCTGCAAGCCTATCCGTTTCGACGGCAACGGTTACAGCGACGAGTGGGTGGAAGAGGCTGCCAAGCGCGGTCTCGACTGCGAGAAGAGCTGTCCTAAGATCTTCGAGCGCTATCTCGACCCAGCATCCATCGAGATGTTCGAGAGCATGGGCGTGATGAAGAAGAACGAGCTCGAGGCCCGCAACGAGGTGAAGTGGGAGACCTACACCAAGAAGATACAGATCGAGGCCCGTGTGATGGGCGACCTGTCCATGAACCATATCATCCCTGTCGCCACCCACTATCAGAGCCAGTTGGCAAAGAATGTGGAGAACATGATCGACATCTTCGGCGAGGACGAGGGCAAGAAGCTCACCGCCCGCAACATCAACATCATCAAGAAGATAGCCGAGCGCACACAGATCATCGAGACCGGTGTCGAGGAGTTGGTCAATGCCCGCAAGGTGGCCAACAAGATCGAGAGCGAGCACGACAAGGCAATCGCTTACCACGACACGGTGGCTCCAAAGATGGAGGAAATCCGTTATCCTGTCTCTTATACACATCTCCGAGCCCACGAGACTCGACGTC
>ERZ1027255.578-NODE-578-length-11229-cov-5.195633_pt1 | contig 11229 bp, 8 predicted proteins | sample MGYA00519261_ERZ1027255 | MGnify/ENA primary metagenome ERZ1027255 (study PRJEB26926, sample SAMN06164399) | human gut metagenome | biome: ENVO:00009003; feature: ENVO:2100002; material: ENVO:00002003 | host: Homo sapiens | place: USA | collected 2012 ...
CATTTCCAATTTACAAACCATGTTGCGTAGATTTTAGCTTGTGAAGACAGGTTCTAAGACTTCCGTTCCTATTGAAAGCAGAGATTCTGACGAGCGTTTGTTTACATATGGTTATACAAAAGGCTCTCAAACATTTGCAATCAGTTTTCCAGATCCCAATGACATGGCTAAGCTATTTCCCGAAGAATTTGATAATAAATTGGAATGGTATGACTTTAATGGGGAAGCACCGTCAGGCACAAAGGCTGTCTCTTTCTATTTGATTGACCGAGAGAAAGAATTCATCTATATTGCAACTGCGTGGATTTGGAATATCCACGATTATATGGAAAACTATGAAAGTGCAGCTGAGGTCTTTACTTGGATAGTATGAGATTTTGCTAACACAGAAATATATAAGGAGTAAACCACCATGAGCATTATAGGAGATAAGATACACCGCATTCGTGATTTCAGAGGAATGACGCAGAAACAGCTCGGTATGACAGTCGGCTTTGACGAGAGGTCTGCCGATGTCCGCATCGCACAGTACGAATCAGGCACTCGCACACCCAAGCAGGCAATTGTTGAACAGCTTGCCGAGGCATTGGACGTGAACCCTCGGTTTCTCGCAGATGATGAGATACTCGGAGCAGAAGGCGTTATGATGATGCTCTTTGAACTGGACGAACATTACCCGATCAGCGTTGAGGACTGTACAGATGAGGACGGAAACAAACGTAAGGGCATTATTTTCGGCTCTATTCTTCTGAACGACTTCTTTGCGGAGTGGCAGAGACGAAAAAAAGACCTTGCTGACGGTAAGATCAGCAAGGCCGAATATACAGAATGGAAGCTTAACTGGCCGAAAACGACCGATGACTGCGGTAAACATGAACCCTCGAAAGAGTGGCGTAACCTGTAAGCCACTTGTTACGCAGAATAATTTCGCTCAACTCCCTGTTATCAAATTGTTATCACTGAGATTTTGAGACTTCGGAAATGGCGTATCTACGCCGTTTCTGAGGTCTTGTTTATTATTCCCACTCAACCGTTCCCGGAGGCTTGGAAGTAATATCATACACAACGCGGTTAACGTGTTCTACCTCGTTGCACAGGCGATTCGAGATTTTAGCGAGAACATCGTAGGGGATACGAGCCCAGTCAGCCGTCATAAAATCATCGGTGGTGATAGCGCGGATAGCGATGAGGTGGTCGTAGGTGCGGTGGTCGCCCATAACGCCAACGGTATGAACATCAGGGAGAACAGCGAAGAACTGTTTGAGTTGGTTTTCGATTCCGCTTTTGCGTATCTCGTCACGGAAAACAGCGTCAGCTTCCTGAAGAATCTTTATTTTCTCCTCAGTGATCTCGCCAATAATGCGGACACCAAGGCCGGGACCCGGGAATGGCTGTCTCCATACGAGATCGTGGGGGATACCAAGCTTTTCGCCTACAGCTCTGACTTCGTCTTTAAAGAGGTCACCGAGAGGCTCGATAACGCCGTCGAAGTTGATGTCAGAGGGCATTTCTACCATGTTATGGTGGGTCTTGATTACAGCAGTACTTCCGTGACCTGCCTGATTGCCCTTTCCGGATTCAATTCTGTCGGGGTAAATAGTACCCTGTGCAAAGAAACCGTCAGTACCGTTTTCGCGGATCTTGTCCCAAAAAACGTTATAGAACTCAGTTCCGATAATTTTTCTCTTTTTTTCGGGATCGGTAACGCCCTTGAGCTTTTCGAGGAAGTGTTCCTTGGCGTTAATGCGAACGAAGTTCATATCGAACATCTTGGTGAAAGTCTGCTCGACAAAATCGCCCTCATCTTTGCGCATAAGCCCCTGATCGACAAAAACGCAGGTAAGCTGTTTTCCTACCGCGCGGCTGAGCAGACCTGCGGCAACAGACGAGTCAACGCCGCCGGAAAGACCGAGAATTACTTTCTTGTCGCCGATCTGTTCGCGAAGCTTTGCAACCGTGTTCTCGATAAAGTTGTCCATTTTCCAGTCACCGTCAAAGCCGCACACTTTCTTGAGGAAGTTGTCGAGCATTGAGAGTCCGCCGGCAGTGTGGCTTACTTCGGGGTGGAACTGAACAGCATAGAACTTTCTGTCCTTATCATACATAGCGGCAGTAGGACAGTTGTCTGTATGAGCGGCGGTAACAAAACCGTTTGGAATCTGTGAAACAAAATCGGTGTGGCTCATCCAGGAGGTAGCCTTGTCTGCAAGCTCGCTGACTCCGTCAAATAAGACACAGTTATTGTCATAGTAAGTATCTGTCATGCCGTATTCGCTCTTATCACAGGGCGAAACAGTTCCGCCGAGGGTATAAGCAATGAGCTGACAGCCGTAGCAGATACCGAGGATCGGAACGCCTATCTCAAAAATTTCCTTGGAAATATGTGGTGAAGTTTCGTCATAAACACTGTTTGGGCCGCCTGTAAAGATAATGCCCATAGGGTTCATAGCCTTAATTTCCTCGATTGGGGTATCGAATCTCTTGATTTCGCAATAAACTCCGCATTCACGGACTCTTCTTGCAATAAGCTGATTGTACTGTCCGCCGAAATCGAGTACGATGCAAAGCTGATTTGCCATACATAACCTCCTTAACTTCCGCATTAACGGCAGCGGTGCCGAAGTTGGTATTCTTTAATTATGCCACATTTTTCGGAAAATTTCAAGGGGTTTCGACATAAAATTTTAAGCCGGAATAAAAAGTCACTAAAAGGGAACGTTCATAAAGCTTGTATATCCGTCAAAACGGAGTATTAAAGGAAGGATTTGTAAATTTTCTGTGTTAGTACTTTACAATGGCGAAAAAATGTATTAAAGTATACATATATGAAAAAATTACAAATAGGCTAAAATGGAGGTAATTATACATGAGCAGAATATCTGCCCTCAGAAAGAGAACAGTTTCCGCGGTCGCAGCGGCAGCGCTCACTCTTGGAACAGTCATTCCTGCCGCAAAACTTATGATACCGCTCCGTTCCGACGCGGGCGAACAGCTTGGACAAACGAACTTCGATGATGGAGTGGGACTCCCTTGGCACATAGTAGAGTCGGCTCCCGGGGAAATGGACTTTGCCATAGAGGACGGCGTGTACAGTGTTACTATAGTGAATCCGGGCGGAGCTTCCCGCGGCGGTGAAGATCGCTGGGACTGCCAGTTCCGTCATAGGGGACTTAAAATAGTATCCGGACACCAGTATAAGGTCTCATATGAGATAACACCGTCAAATGCAGGAAAATACTATACAAAGATAGGAAACCTTGACGGAGATATAGAAGTCTGGCACAATATGATGGCAGACAACGGACCGGATCTCGGTTCAACGTGGGATCCGATCCAGATAGGCGCAAATGAGACAAAGAAAGTTGAGCTTACATTTACTGCAAGTCAGTCGCTTGAGGTAGCAGAATGGGCGTTCCATCTCGGCGGTGACGGTCAGTACACGCAGGGTGATTGTTTCCCTGCGGGAACTGTCATCAAATTTGACAATATGTCGCTGATAGACCTTACGAGCGATGAAAACGACTATGTTGCTCCTGAAAAGTGGGAACGTGCGGATATCCTCACAAATCAGCTTGGGTACTTTACAGGCAGAGCAAAAAAAGCGACTCTCCTGTCATCGGGCAGCTCCGCGGTTGACTTTGACATAATAGATGATTCGGGTGACGTTGTCTATTCGGGCAAGAGCGAGCCGTTCGGCTACGATAAGGATTCCGATGACGATGTACAGGTGATCGACTTCTCTGATTTCGATGAAAGTGGCACTTTCCACATCGAAACAGAGGACGGAGCTTCAAGCCGTGATTTTACAATTGGTGGAAGCGACACATATTCGGCAATGCTTTACGATTCGCTGAACTATTTTTATCAGAACCGCAGCGGTATTGAGATTGAAAGCCAATACATAACATCAGGTGATTCCTCGGCGCTTGCAAGAGCGGCAGGACACCCTACAGATACAGCCGAGATCGAGCAGACATGGGGCTATAGCGGCAGTTCCGGCACAATTGACGTAACAGGCGGCTGGTATGATGCGGGCGATCACGGAAAATATGTTGTAAACGGCGGCTTTTCGCTATGGCTCATGCAGAACCAGTATGAAACTGCACTGAAATACGGCTATGAGGACGTTTACGGAGACGGAACGCTTGCAATTCCCGAAAATTCCAACGGATACCCTGATCTTCTTGATGAAGCGCGCTGGGAAATGGAATGGATGTTCAACATGATAGTTGACAGCGGCGAATATCAGGATATGCTTTATCACAAGGCTCACGATGAGAAGTGGACTGCGCTTGGAATCGCGCCTGCCGATGATGAGATGAAGCGTATAGTAAAGCCTCCGACGACGGCTGCAACGCTGAATTTTGTTGCTTGTGCGGCACAGGCTTCAAGACTCTGGAAAGACATTGATTCGGACTTTGCGGATAAGTGCCTTGAAGCGGCTGAAAAGTCATATGAAGCAGCTAAAAAGCACCCCGATATGTACGCTCCTCTTGATGAGTCGATAGGCGGCGGAGCATACGGCGATACCGATGTTGACGATGAGTTTTACTGGGCAGCTTGCGAACTGTACCTTACGACAGGTGACGACAAGTACTATGATGACGCAAAGGATTCCGATTTCTTCCTCAAGCTCCCGACATCGCTTGGCGGCGGAGAGAGCGTAGATACTGTCGGAAGTTTCGACTGGGGCAACACAGCGGCTCTCGGAACAATGAGCATTGCACTGAACGATGACACAGTAAGTTCATCTGATTATGATGCGGCTGTAAAGAGTATCACCTCTGCGGCAAGTTACTACCTTGACCTTGAGTCGAATCAGGGCTACGGACTTCCTTACGGACAGAGCGAGATTTCCTATAATGATTCCGATGAAGGCTACCTCTGGGGTTCAAACTCATTTGTTGCAGATAACTCTATTATAATGGCATATGCTTATCTCCTCAGCGGAGACAATGAGTACGCTGACGGAGTGATCGGCGGCATGGACTATCTCCTCGGCAGAAATCCCATGGATTACTCCTATGTAACCGGTTACGGCACGCATACAGCAGAATATCCCCACCACCGTTACTGGGCACAGCAGGTAGACGAGGCGTTCCCGAAAGCTCCTAACGGAGTACTTGTCGGCGGCCCGAATTCAGGTATGCAGGATCCGTGGGTTCAGGGCTCAGGCTGGAAAAAAGGTGAGATAGCGCCGCAGAAGTGCTATCTTGACAATATCGAGGCTTGGTCTGTAAACGAGTGTACGATCAACTGGAATGCTTCACTTGCATGGATAACAGGCTTTACCGCACAGGAAAACGGCGGAATTGCAGCACTTTCAGGACTTACGCTCAATGATTCTCCCACAACCAAGGCTGATAAAGAGAAGTCAGATGACAAGGGAGAAAAGGAAACGATAACAAAGGCTGAGAGAAAAACCGACAAGACCGATAAAGACAGTGATTCTTCCAAAAAGAGCAGCAGTGACGATGATGAAAAGGGTTCAAATCTTGGATTAATAGCAATTATAGCGGCTGCGGCAGTTATAGTTCTGATATCGATAGAATTTTTTGTCTACAAGATGATAAAGCTTAAAAAGCAGTAAGCAAAAGGGCGAACAGTTGATGTTCGCCCTTTTTACGCCTTAGTGATTGCTCTTTTTGTTTGAGAAGTCAGGCATATTGCTGTTGGTGGGATTGCCGTTGTTCTTCTTGTTTGAGAAGTCGGGCATATTATTGCTGTTTGTAGGACTTCCGTTCTTCTTGTCCTGATAAGAAGGCTGATTGTTGTTTGATTTGCTCATAAAAGCACTACCTTTCTCCGCACGGAGCAGCATACAAGCAGATCCTGCCGTGCGGATAAACAGAACAGCCGTCAATATGCACACTCGGGGAAGGTTGGAATTTTTCCCGCTGAGTGTATTATTGACGGCTGTTTTTAATTTATTCAGTCAGGATCAAAGCTTTGTGAATCTTCTCACATCACCGGATTTTCCGACAAACATCGACTTCGGTCTTACCCATACATCGCCGTTTTCGGTGGACTTGTACACAACAAGCTCCTCCATGGTCTCGCTGTGACGTGCAACAGCCATGACCTCGTACTCGCCGCCCTTGAAATGTCGGTATTTTGCACCGATAACGATCTCTGTATCGTGATTCTCGTTCTGAGCAGGCGCTTCGGACTGATTGTTCACGATATCGTCAGAAACGATTATCATAGCGGAGTAAGGCGGCATTTTGACGTAAGCATTTCCGTTATCGACCTGAATATTTTTTGCACTGATAACGTCAACAAGCCTGCCGAGATGTGTGTTGAAGTTAAGGTCGAACTCATAGTCTCCAAGGTTAAGAGCCACATAAACGGTCTGGTCTCCCTGAACCTTCTTAAAGAGAAGCTGCTGGTTGGTTATCATGATCCTCTCATAAGTTCCTGTTCTGAGAGCAGGATAAGCGCGGTAAGTGCGTCCGAGTTTAACGATATGCTTGTAAAGTTCGGTATTCTCGCGCTCCATATCCGCAAGGTACAGGCAGGGGCGGAGATTGTCGTCGGAGTTGTTTTCTTTACGGCCCTGAATACCATATTCACTTCCGTAATATATCGAGGGAATACCGGGCATTGCATACATGAGGGTGTAAACGAGCGGCAGGTAAGCCTGATTGTTGAGGGTGCTTGCAAGACGGTTTACATCGTGATTATCAACAAAATTGTAAAGATTGATGTTGCGGTAGATACCTCCGTTAGCTCCCGACTGACGGTTGATCGAATAGTCTATCTCGAAGTAGTTCTTGTCATTGTGCGATGAGTAGAGTCCTTTGTAGCATTCATAGTTTGTAACACTGTCGAGCATTTCGGGATTTGCCCAGCGGTTGTAGTCACCGTGGATAATTTCTCCCATGAGCCAGAAATCAGGTCTCTTGCCCTTGCAGAAGCTTCTTATTCTCTTGAAAAAGTCAAAATCAATGCAATCGGCAGCGTCAAAGCGGATACCGTCTATTTTGAATTCCTCGATCCAGTAATTTATCGCATCTATAAGGTGGTCGCATACGCCCGGATTTCTGAGATTGAGCTTAACGAGGTTGTAGTGTCCGTTCCAGCCTTCATACCAGAATGGATCACCACAAGGGGAAGGGCCGCCGAAGTTGAGGTTCTGGAACCAATCGCAGTAGCCTGAACCCTGACCCTTTTCCTGAATATCGACAAACTGCGGGAATTTTCTTCCTACATGATTGAAAACGCCGTCAAGGATAACTCTTATGTTATTGGCGTGAAGTTCATCACAGATGTGCTTGAACGAATTGTTGTCACCAAGTCGGCGGTCTATCATTTTGTAGTCTGTCGTATCGTAACCGTGCTCAACGGACTCAAAAACAGGGCCGAAGTAAACGGCGTCAACATTCATTTCCTTGAAGTGCGGTATCCACTCAAGAACCTTGTCAAGACGGTAAACGACCTCGCCGCCGTCATTGAACTTGGGCGCTCCGCAGAATCCGAGAGGGTAGATGTGATAAATAATGGCATTATCGTACCAGTTCATAGTTAAAATCTCCTTTGTGTTAGATGTATAGTCTTTTGAAACTGCTCACCGGGACATCGGTGAACAGCCCTTAATTTTCGCTTCCCTCGAGGTAGTATGATGCCTCCATATCAGCAACGTTAAGAGCGAGTGCGAGCGGATACATTTCAAGTGCTCTGCCGATAGTGTTTTTGTCCTCAACTCCGGAAAAACCCATGTGATAGCGGATAGCAAAGGCTTCTTCGCGTGTGAGACGGGCGTCTCCGTAGAAATAACCCGAGAGTATGTAAACAGATTTCTCGCCGTGACCGTAGGGAATAGTATCCTTTATAGTGTAATACGGAACTTTTTCCCATTTTCCTGTTTCCTCATTTTTCTTGTTACGGTAATCCGTAACGTAAAAATTCACCTTGCAGATATCATGCAGCAGGGAAACGAGAGCAATGGTCTCATCGGAGTAATCCATGCCGTAAAGTTCCTTGGTTCTCGGCCGAGAGAGGTAATCCTTGAGGCAATGATAAACGTTGACGCTGTGCTGAACGAGACCTCCCTCGTAAGCTCCGTGGTAGCGTGTACTGCTCGGAGCGGTGAAAAAATCGCTTTTCTGTAAAAATTCGAGGAGTTTGTCTGCTCCTTCACGCTTGATATTTTCCTTGTATATGGAAATAAATTCTTCTTTTGCAGTCATCAGAAACCCTCCTTATATAAAACATTATACCATAAAAAACAAGGAAAATCAATGGTGAACGGGCCGAAGGCGAGATTTTTCATTGTTTCGTCATATTTTTATGTGCTGTTCAGCACATATTCCTCGTTTTCGGGCGAGTAATGCCTTTATGGCATTTTTGTCTGTTTCCGCATATAATGCGTATGTCTTTAAGCCAACATCGCACAAAGCCTGCCTGATTTGCCGGACCAGTTTAAAATTTCGGCATTGCTATTGCTTTTTCTTCAATTATATGGTATAATATTTCTTAATATTGAATGGAGGAATTCTAATGTCTGTAAATATACCGGAGATTTTTGCGTGTAACGTTTTTAATGAGGAAGTAATGAAAGCAAGACTTCCGAAAAACATCTACATAAATCTGAAAAAGACCTGCCGCACAGGCGCTACGCTTGATATGACTACCGCTGATGTAGTAGCGAATGCCATTAAAGAGTGGGCGATCGAAAAGGGTGCAACTCATTATACCCATTGGTTCCAGCCAATGACAGGTTCTACCGCTGAAAAGCACGACTCGTTCATTACTCCGTCCCATAACGGAATGGCGATAATGGAGTTTTCGGGCAAGGCTCTTGTCAAGGGCGAGCCTGATGCGTCCTCTTTCCCCTCAGGCGGACTCAGAAGAACAAGTTCTGCAAGAGGCTATACTGCGTGGGATCCGACTTCTTACTGCTTTGTCAAGGAGGGAAGTCTTTATATTCCGACAGTTTTCATGTCATATACGGGAGAAGTTCTCGATAAAAAGACTCCTCTTCTGCGTTCAATGCAGGCTCTTAACAAGACCGCAGTGCGTTTCCTGAAGCTTTTCGGAAACGAAAAGGTAACTCATGTTACCTCGACCGTCGGCGCTGAACAGGAATACTTCATTATTGACAAGAAGATGTTCGACCAGCGTGAGGATCTCATTCTTACAGGCAGAACTCTCTTTGGGGCAAAGCCGCCAAAGGGTCAGGAGCTTGACGACCAGTATTTTGCAAATATCAGACCGAGAATTGCTTCATACATGGCTGACCTTGACGAGGAGCTTTGGAAACTTGGCATTTACTCGAAAACCAAGCACAATGAGGTGGCTCCTGCACAGCACGAAATGGCGCCTATTTTTACAACTTCCAACCTCGGCACTGACCAGAACGAGCTTGCAATGGAAGTAATGGAAAAGGTAGCTCTCCGTCACGGACTTGTCTGCCTGCTTCACGAAAAGCCATTTGAGGGAGTAAACGGTTCGGGTAAGCACAACAACTGGTCAATGTCAACCGATGACGGACAAAACCTTCTCGACCCCGGTGATACTCCCATGGAGAATCTCCAGTTCCTCACGATCCTCTGCGCACTTATCAAGGGTGTGGACGAATATCCTGATCTGATGAGACTTTCCGCAGCTTCTGCCGGCAACGATCACCGACTCGGCGCTGATGAAGCTCCGCCTGCAATAGTTTCCATGTTCCTCGGCGAGGAGCTTGACGCTGTTCTTGATGCTATCGAAAATGACACGGTTTACAAGACCTGCACAAAGGAATTCGAGATCGGTGTTGATGCACTTCCTTCTTTCCCGAAGGATTCAACAGACCGCAACAGAACTTCACCATTTGCATTCACCGGAAACCGCTTTGAGTTCAGAATGGTAGGTTCTTCGGATAATATTGCCTGCCCCAACGTTCTCCTCAATACTATCGTTTCCGAGGAACTCAGCCAGTTCACCGAGATCCTCGAACCTTTCAAGGGTAAAGATTGCTTTGAGGCTGAGGTAAAGAAACTCCTCAAGAGCGTTCTCAAAGACCACAGAAGGATCATTTTCAACGGTGACGGTTATTCTGCTGAATGGGTAAAAGAGGCAGAGCGCAGAGGACTTCCGAACTATGCTTCGACCGTTGACTGTATGCCTCACTATACAGATGACAAGAACATGAAGATGTTCCGCAAGTTTGGCATCTATAATCAGAACGAGCTTACCGCGAGAACCGAATCTCTCCTTGAGAAGTATTCCAAGACCATTCGTATCGAGGCTCGCACAATGGTTGAAATGGCAAGGAAGCAGCTTCTTCCCGCAACCCTCGGCTATGTAGATAAGCTATGCTCGGCAATTGCCACAAAGAAGCAGATCGGTATAACTGCAAAGACTGAGGAAAAAATGGCGGCTAAGCTTACAGATCTGGCAGACCGTTTTTACGATTCGATAGAGCGCCTTGACTCTCAGGTAAAGGCGGCAGGGGAGATAAAGGGGATCCAGAAACAGGCTGAAAACTTCCATGATGTCGTTCTTGCTGAAATGGACATAATGCGTGCCATTGCAGACGAAATAGAGGTGATAATGCCTGCTGTTGAGTGGCCTATCCCCGCATATTCAGAGATAATTTACAACGTTTGATATAAAAATAAGGGCTTTTGAAGAATTCTTCAAAAGCCCGTTTCTTTTTTGTTATGCAAGATTTTTTGCCGTGAAGTAGATGATTACAAGAGAGCCGAGGATTATGCGGTACCAGCCGAAAACCTTGAAATCGTGCTTCTTGATGTATCCCATGAGGAATTTGATAACCACAAGCGAGACTGCAAATGAAACAACCATTCCGACAATGAGAACCGCAAGTTCGCTTCCTGAGAAATTAAAGCCGAACTTTATAAGTTTCAGGAGACTCGCGCCGAACATTACCGGAACTGCGAGGTAGAACGTGAATTCTGCGGCAACAGTTCGTGATATTCCTATAAGGAGAGCTCCAACGATAGTTGAACCCGAACGCGAAGTTCCGGGGAACAATGCCGCAATGAGCTGGAATATACCGATAATAAAAGCAGCCTTGTATGTAAGATCATCAATGGTATTGACCTTGGGTTTTCTGCCCTTGTTGTGATTCTCGATGAGTATGAACGCAATACCGAATACGATAAGTGCGATTGAAACGCACCACGGGTTGTAGAAGTGCTCATTTATCCAGTCGTCAAGCAGGAGACCGACTGTCTCTTATACACATCTGACGCTGCCGACGAATAGCCTTGTGTAGATCTC
>ERZ1027255.591-NODE-591-length-11002-cov-41.309217_pt1 | contig 11002 bp, 7 predicted proteins | sample MGYA00519261_ERZ1027255 | MGnify/ENA primary metagenome ERZ1027255 (study PRJEB26926, sample SAMN06164399) | human gut metagenome | biome: ENVO:00009003; feature: ENVO:2100002; material: ENVO:00002003 | host: Homo sapiens | place: USA | collected 2012 ...
AGATTATGGCTAAGATGGGTATCTCTACCATCCGAAGCTATCGTGGTGCCAAGATCTTTGAGAGCATCGGTTTGAGCGAAAGCCTCCTGAAGAGCTATTTCGGAACAGAGGTGAGCACCATCGGTGGTATCGGACTCGAGACCATTGCCCGTGATGCCATCCGCCTGCACGACAAGGCATTCGAGACCAAGAAACTCGACTTCCTGCCAAGTCTCGGACAGTTCCACTACCGCAAGGACGGTATCAAGCACGCTTGGAACCCAGAGACCATCGCCACCCTACAGCTCGCAACCCGCAAGGGCGATTACGATCTCTTCAAGAAATATACACATCTCGTTGACGATAAGCAGGAGCCTATCTTCATCCGCGACTTCTTCGGTTTCCGCAAGAATCCTATCTCTATAGATAAGGTGGAGCCGGTAGAGGAAATCGTCAAGCACTTCGTTACCGGTGCGATGAGTTTCGGTGCCCTCTCCAAGGAGGCTCACGAGGCAATGGCACTCGCCATGAACGCCCTCGGCGCTCGAAGCAATACCGGTGAAGGTGGTGAGGATAACGAACGATTCCATTCTACACAGGATGGCATCAGCCTCTCCAGCAAGACCAAGCAGGTTGCTTCCGGTCGATTTGGTGTGACAACAGAATATTTGGTAAATGCAGAGGAAATCCAGATCAAGGTGGCACAGGGTGCTAAACCGGGTGAGGGTGGTCAGTTGCCTGGCTTCAAGGTCAACGAGGTCATCGCCAAGACCCGTCACTCTATCCCTGGCATCAGCCTGATTTCTCCTCCACCTCATCACGATATCTACAGTATCGAGGATTTGGCTCAGCTCATCTTCGACCTCAAGAATGTGAACCCTAAGGCGGCTATCTCCGTGAAGTTGGTAGCTGAGAGTGGTGTGGGTACCATCGCTGCCGGTGTGGCTAAGGCGAAGGCAGACCTCATCGTTATCTCTGGTGCTGAGGGTGGTACAGGTGCCAGCCCTGCATCCAGCATGCGTTTCGCAGGTATCTCTCCTGAAATCGGACTTTCTGAAACCCAGCAGACTCTTGTGAAGAATGGTCTTCGTGGTCAGGTTCGTCTGCAGGTAGATGGTCAGTTGAAGAGCGGTCGTGACATCATTCTGATGGCTTTGCTCGGTGCTGAGGAATTCAGTTTCGGTACGGCAGCCCTCATCGTTTTGGGTTGTGTCATGATGCGTAAGTGTAACCTGAATACCTGTCCTATGGGTGTTGCTACACAGGATCCTAAGCTCCGTGCGCACTTCCGTGGCAGCTACAAGTACCTCATCAACTACTTCCGCTTCCTCGCCGAGGAGGTTCGTGAGTATCTGGCTGAGATGGGGTACACCTCATTGAACGATATCATCGGTCATACCGAGCTCATCGTCCGCAAGAAGGATGAGGAGATTGTTCCTACCGAGGGTGCTGATGCCGTAGAGCCAGAGGTGGCTAAGAGCATCGAGGAGAAGGCAGACTTGCTCGACTTCTCTCGCTTGCTGCATCGTGAAACAGGTCATTGCTCACTCTATCATACTACTGAGCAGATTCATGACCTCGACAATGTACTCGACCAGCAGATTATCCGTGGTGCACAGCGTGCCATCGAGAATCAGGAAGAAGTGAACCTCGACTTCGCCATCAAGAATACTGACCGTGCTGCCGGTGCGATGCTGAGCGGTATGATTGCCGAGAAATATGGTGAGGCTGGTCTTCCTGACAAGACCGTGAACGTGAAGTTCAAGGGTTCTGCAGGTCAGAGCTTCGGTGCCTTCCTGGTCAATGGAGTGGATTTCAAGCTCGAGGGTGAGACCAATGACTATTTTGCCAAGGGACTTTCAGGAGGTCGTATTTCCATCCTTCCTCCTATCCGCAGCAACTTCTCTGCCGAGGATAACATCATCGCCGGTAACACCGGTCTCTATGGTGCCACAAGTGGTGAGTTGTATATCAATGGTAAGGTAGGCGAGCGCTTCGGTGTTCGTAACTCCGGTGCCATCGCCGTGATTGAGGGTGCTGGTGACCACTGCTGCGAGTATATGACGGGCGGTAGAGTAGTAGTGCTCGGTGAAACCGGTCGTAACTTCGCCGCTGGTATGAGTGGTGGTGTTGCCTACGTATGGGATAAGAACCACAACTTCGATTACTTCTGTAATATGGATATGGTGGAGATTAACCTCGTGGAGGACAGCACCTATCGCAAGGAGTTGCACGAGTTGATTCGTCAGCATTATCTCTATACTGGCAGTAAGCTCGCCCGTACCATGCTCGATGACTGGAACCACTACGTAGAGGATTTCATCCAGGTAGTGCCAATCGAGTACAAGCGAGTTCTCCAGGAGGAGCAGGTAAAGAAGTTACAGCAGAAGATTGCGGATATGCAGCGCGATTACTAATTTTAACATTAGAAAAAAGATGGGAAATCCAAAAGCATTTTTGACTATACCTCGCAAGGAAGCAGGTTATAGACCAATTCATGATAGAATCCTCGACTTCAGCGAGGTAGAACAGACTTTGAATAGCAACGACCGCCGACAGCAGGCTTCCCGTTGCATGGATTGTGGCGTGCCTTTCTGCCACTGGGCTTGTCCGCTGGGCAACAAGGCACCGGAGTGGAATGATGCCCTCTACAAGGGCGATTGGGAGCAGGCTTACCGTCTCCTCAATTCCACCAACGACTTCCCGGAGTTCACAGGACGCATCTGTCCTGCACTCTGTGAGAAGGCGTGTGTATTGAATCTCATGGATCATGAGCCAACCACCAACCGTGAGGATGAGTGTGCCATCGTGGAGCACGCCTTCTCTGAGGATTATGTACATGTTGAGATTCCTGAGCGTAATGGCAAGACGGTGGCTGTCATCGGTGCCGGTCCTGCGGGATTGGTCGCTGCCAACCAGTTGAACCATAAGGGATATAAGGTAACAGTATTCGAGGCACGTGAGAATGCCGGTGGTCTGTTGCGTTATGGTATTCCTAACTTCAAACTCAACAAGAGCATCATCGACCGCCGTCTTCGTCTTCTCGAAGAGGAAGGCATCGAGTTCAGATACAATCAGCAGATTGATGTAACTAAATTGCCGGAAGGCTTCGATGCCTATGTGGTATCTACCGGTACGCCAACGGCACGCGACCTGAAGATTCCTGGACGAGAGCTGAAGGGTGTTTATTTCGCCCTCGAACTGCTTTCTCAACAGAACCGTATCCTTGCCGGTATGGAGTTCGCTAAGGACGAACTGGTTAACTGCAAGGGCAAGGATGTGTTGGTAATCGGTGGTGGTGATACGGGTTCCGACTGTATCGGTACTGCTCATCGTCAGGGTTGCAAGAGCGTAACCCAGATTGAAATCATGCCTAAGCCAGTGGAAGGCCCTGAGGATCCTAAGAATCCTTGGCCAAACTGGCCTCGCACCCTGAAGACCACTTCAAGTCATGAGGAAGGCTGTACTCGCCGCTGGAACATCAACTCTCTGGAGTTTCTGGGAAAGAATGGTAAGTTGACAGGCGTGAAGGTTCAGCCTATCGACTGGAAGCCAAATCCAGAGGGTGGTCGTCCGTTGATGGTAGAGGCTGGTGAGCCGGAGATTATCAAGGCAGAGGCTGTATTCCTGGCAATGGGCTTCCTGAAGCCACAGCAGCCTGAGTTTGCCGAGAATGTATTCGTGGCAGGCGATGCAGCCAGTGGTGCCTCTTTGGTAGTACGCGCCATGGCAAGCGGCAGAAAAATTGCTGCCCAGGTAGATAAGTTCCTGAACAAATAAATCGGTTATTTTTAACTATAAGTGTAGGGAGGTTGACCTCAGTGATGAGGTTTTCCTCCCTTTTTTCTCCCTCCCTTTTTTTTCTTTCCTCCCTTTTTCTTTCCTCCCTTTTTTCTTTCCTCCCTTTTTTCTTCCCTCCCTCTCCTTTGTCTTCTGTTCCGTCCCCCTTCTGCCCCCGTTCCAGGCGATTCCATCGCCTGTCCCATGAATAATAATCAATAAAAAAAGACCATTATTCGTGAATTCTCCCCATATTTCCCTTAATAATTTGGCATTCCCAAAAATAAAGTGTAAATTTGCACTCAAAAACTTCAGCTAATAAAAATTAAACTAAGGAAATAACAGAAAATGAAAAAGAAATTATCAACCGTTCTTTTAGCATTGGCTGCCTTTATGCCAATGACAGCACAGAATCTTGTAAAGGGAGATTATGGTTATCTCTATTGTCACATGAGCGATAAGGGTGAGTGGACAGCCTATGCCATTTCTCGTGATGGTTACAACTATCAGGACATCAATGGTGGCAACCCAATCTTCAATCCAGAAGAGCATGCCCGCATCGAAGGCGGTACCCGCGATGCCTACATCACCCGCATGCACAATGGCAAGGGGTACATCATGGTTACCACCGATATGTGCGTTCGCAAGAGCCACAAGTGGGATAACTATGGTATCGATCTCCTGAAGAGTAAGGATTTGAAGGACTGGACTAGCGTTACCTTCGATTTCCGTAAGGGCATGCAGAACTTCTGCGATGCTGCTATAGCTACATCTCCTTATAAGGATTGGAGCACCATCAACCGTGTATGGGCACCTCAGATCTTCTGGGATCCTGACTATCGTTGGGAAAATGGAGAAAAAGGCGGATACATGATCTACTATTCCATGCTTAACCGTGCTGAGGAGAAGTACGACCGCATGTATTACAGTTATGCCGACAAAACATTCACCAAACTCACCACTCCTAAGCTACTTTTCGACTGGGGCTATGCTACCATCGATGCCGATATCAACTTCCTGAAGAGCGATGGACTTTACCACATGCTCATCAAGAAAGAGGGTGGAAAGAGAGGTATCTTCACCGCTACCAGCAAATATCTCAATCATGGTTGGAGCGCTCCTGTCGATGATGACTTTGTAAGTTTCGAGGGAAATAAACTGACAGAAGGAAGTTCTGCCTTCCAGCTTATCGGTGATGATACCTGGCGTGTGGCTTACATCCAGTACAGCGACCATCCTAAGCATTATCGTATCTGCAAGGCAGATAAGTATCTCCGCAATTTCTCTGATCCTGTAGATATCAAGGGTGTTACGGCTCCTCAGCATGGCAGTTTCATGAGAATTACCAAGAACGAGTACAAAATGCTCCAGAAATGGGATAAGGAGTTAAAAAATAAAGCAAAATAGGCGATTTTTTCAAAAAAATGTCGTATCTTTGCCACGTTATATCAATTGTATAGAAGTTCTGGGTGACTAGAGAAAGTAAAACTATATTATTTACGAAAAAGCGTTTCGGATTTATCGTGGCAGCTTTATTGACTGCTTCCTGTGCCTTTGCACAGACGATAGAGCCTTCTGGTGATAAGGGAGATAAGAACATTCTCAATCATCTGGATGGTTCTATCTCTTTGGGAACCACTGGCGTGGGTGTAGATTTGGCAATGCCTATTGGTAAAATGGTACAGGTGCGCACCGGTTTCAACTTCTTTCCGCATTATGAGCAAACCATGCACTTCGGGGTGCAGGTGGGTGATGATACCGATCCTACGGTACAGGATGAGAAGTTCAACAAACTCTCTCAGACCTTGAATGAGATGTTCGCATTTGAGGTAGACCGTAATGTGGATATGAAAGGTAAGCCTACGATGAAGAATTTCAAGCTGTTGGTGGATGTCTTTCCTTTCCGCAACAAGCATTGGCATGTAATCACCGGTTTCTATTGGGGACCATCTACAGTAGCAAAGGCTGAAAATGCAGCTTATGATGCTACCTCTTTGGTGAGTGTTGCTATCTATAATAATCTTTATAACCGTGTAAAGGAATCGTGGGAGAGTCAGATTAGCGATGATCCGAATGTGATTCCTATACCTTATATCTCTATCGGCGGTAATAAAATTTATGCTGATGAGTCTCTCTACAATAAGTTTATGGATTATGGTAGAATGGGTGTTCATGTCGGTGATTATCCTGATGGAACTCCTTACCGTATGGAGCCTGATGCCAACAATATGGTTTCCTGCAAGATTAAGGTGAACAATTTCCGTCCTTACTTAGGTTTCGGTTATGGTGGTAAGTTGTCGAATCGTAGCGACCGTAATTGGATTTCGTTTGATTGCGGCGCTATGTTCTGGGGTGGAACTCCCCGTATCATTACTCACGATGGGGTAGACCTGGCTAAAGATGTGAAGAATATCTCTGGAAAAGTGGGCGATTATGTAAGTCTTTTCAAAGCAGTAAAAGTTTATCCTGTCTTGGAGTTGCGTTTAACTCACCGTATCTTCTAACCGGAAAAAGAGTTTTTTATAAAGAAAAAGAAGATGTGTAATAAGTCTAGATAATAGTTGTCGCACAACAGCTGTCTACCGCATGCACATCAGCTGTTATGCAAGCGCACAACAGCTGTTGTGCGACCGAGGATACTGACTGCTTCTAAAACATATCCTATCTTTTTCAACAAGATATCCTATATATTCCAACAAAAAGAGGGTGAATCATTAACTCATGATTCACCCTCTTTGTTTAATTGATAGATTAATCCCTTATTTTACCACATATTTCTTGTTCTTAAAAATGTAGATGCCTTCAGGAAGACCTTCTACTGATGTGGCGTTCTCACGAACTTTTATGCCATTTATCGTATAGATGTCGTTTGATATGTTTGCATCTGATTCAATGACAATTGGTGTGATACCAGTATTATAATCAACCAGTTTCAATTCGCTTGGAGTTGTCGCAGTTACTGGGAGATAGACTGTGTTGTGAGGAATGGCGATATAATAGTAATCGCGTTCACCATCATAAAATTCAACAGGTGACATGTATTTATTTGAGTTGTTGAAAACTAATTCGCCACTTTCATTAATACCTAATACTCTCATAGTGTTGGCATTAAACTCGGTGTAGATGAGATGTTGGCTTAGCCAATCACCTAGGCAGAAAAAAACTCCTTCTAAGCGGTTTGTAGCTTTAATGCTATTGCTCGTGCTCACTAATGGTGTAATTAAGTTGTCTTTAGCTTTATCAGAACTGCACTCAATGAGCACTGGAGTTTTTCCAGGGATTTTGCCTGTAATCTCTTGATATGTAGCTTCTCCCTTTTCATTGTTGACGGATGATATAGTGAATGCTTTCATGCCGCTTGACTGAAGTTTGTATGGGAATCCAGTCAGATAGGTAGCATAGTATTTGCCATTATTTGCTTTCACTAGAGGGGTAACGCCAATATAGTTGCTTCCGGAATTATTAAGCGGTATAATTTTCCATTGACGGGTATCTTCACCTCTTGTTTTTACGTAACTGTTATCAGCACCTTCGTTACTTACATTTTCGTCGCTCAAATAAAGTCTTGTGCCTTTATCTGTTTCCCAGAATTTATAAGATGCTCCGTTATTATCGGTATCTATACGTACATAGTATTTAATATGTTGGTACATATCTATACCCTGTGAAATAATATTGTATTCCGAACCATTTACCTTTTTGATGTAAAATATTGAACCTGGATCAGATTCGATATCACTCCATTTCTTTCTGGTAGCGAGAGCTCCTGCATCAACTGTGGTGGTATGAGCATTGGCTCCACGACTATGACGGTCAGCAAGTGTCATGTATCTGCCAGTCTTTACATTTTGAATACGATAGAAACCATCGCCTTTTAACTGTGCATGCATAGTACCCACATGCATGCAAGCAAGGAGCAAAGTGTAATCTTTTTCATTATGTCTGTTATAAATATAAAAATAACCGATTCTCATGCATTATCACAATAAATTAGATAAGTATGAAAACCGGTTATCTTTTATTAATATTGATGTGTTTTCTATTTCTTATATTTCAAATTACTTTGCAATACAAATTGTAATACGGTTCATTCCGTTCTCTGAGTATGGCTGAACGCGTGAACCGGCAGACTTCTTAATCATGCGGCTCTTGGCAACACCCTTAGCTGCAAGTGCATTGTAAACTGTCTGAGCACGGCGAGCTGCTACCTTGTCGTTGATTGCGTCAGAACCGGTACCCTTGTCAGCATAACCGGTAAGAGTAATCTTAGCATCTGGATTTTCCTTCATGTAGTTGACAATCTCTGTAATCTTTGATGCCTGTGACTGTGTAATAACAGAGTTACCGATGGTGAAGAAGATATCACGACGGAACTCTTCTGCAGCAACTTCCTTCTTGGTCTCTACTGGAGCTGGAACAATCTGCTTCTCAATTACGCGCTCAATAATCTTTTCTACTGGCTTGGGAGCTGGAATGGTCTTGGTGGTGTGTGTCTTGCTCAAAGCAATCTTTGCACCTGTTGCTTCATTATTGTTCTAAGCGATGTTGGCACCAATACCACCAAATACACCGAAGTTAACAACACGAAACCGTGAGGGTTGAAGACGTTTACTGTCTTAGCTTCTTCTTCTTGAGCAGAAGCTGCTGTGCAACCCAATGCCAATAAACTTGATAGTAATATACTCTTAATTTTCATAATATAATTCTTTATTAAAATTCTTTTTAAGATTGTTAGTGGCAATCAAAATTGTCACTAACAATTGTTTCTTAAATTAATCTACTACCTTAACGAAGAACTCCTTGGTAACTGTATTACCAAAGTAATCTACGGCACTATATTTAATAGTATAAACTCCTGCCTTTGTTGCATTGAAACCAACCTTATACTGGCCACTCTTCAATACAACCTTACTTCCACTCTGTCCTGCAGCAGTCAAAGTTGCACCACCATCAACAGAAATCTCCTTTAAGTAAGCAGGAGCAAGCAATTCTGCAGAGTAAGAAGATGCAACGAATACGGTAGAAGCCTGTCCACCATTCAACTTCAGGTGAGATGCACCCTCTTCAACGCGTGCCAACTGACCCCAACTGCCACTATTAGTGGTATAGAACATTGCTGGCTGGAGTAAAGAGTTAGCCTTTGTCAGTAAGTTCTCGAACTTATTGATGTAAGCGTTAATGCGATTGATTAACTGACCATCGATAGCACCAGAGAATTTGTTAACCTTGTCAACTATTCCATTAACATTGCCAATCATGTTACCAACCTGATTGTTAATGTTGTCGATAATCTTGTTGAACTCATCCATAGGGATGGTAACATCGTATGTACCTGTAGTCTTTCCTACTTTTACCTGTACATCTTCAGGGTTAATCTTTACACTTCCGATTGTTACATCAGCTTTTGCACCAAGGCTTGATAAGTCGAAGATAACAGTCTTGTTACCCCTGCTGAGTGTACCTGTAATCTTATCCTTACCAATAATTGTTACGCCAACTTCAGGCTTTGGAACCCATACATTACCATTGATTTTAATGTTATCTACATCAGGAATACCTTCGAGAGTAACTTTCGTCTTGATATTTCCCATATGCTCAATAGGAGTCCAAGTAAACTTGTAGTTATTAAAGTTAATCTTAGACTGCAATGTAGGAATAGTAGGGAGGTCAGCATTGATGCCATTCTCCAAGAATATGAATGACAATGGATTTAATGGTGTTGCTGCCAATTCATACTTTGAAGTTACTTTCTTATTAACCAACTTGCCGTCTGTACCATGTTGTGACCAAGATGCCTCTACAGCATACATGGTTAAACGGTTGTTGAATGTACTGTTGAGAGTAGATGCAATGTCGCCAAGCTGCAAGTTCGTTGACTTAGGGTGCTTTAATTTCTCAAGAATCTTTTTGCTAACCTCTATAGTTGCATTGGTAATCTCTTTGTACAAGCGATCACTCAGAGTGTCAATACGTACAGAGTTGTTTATAGCTAATGCCTTTGTATAGGTCATGTCCTTTACTAACTGGTCTACCTTAGAGGTGATGCCAACAGTACCAGTCTCTTTGTTGTCATAAAGAGTACCCCAGATTTTAGCTACGCTGTCAGACAACTCTTTATTGTTACTTGCGATTTTATCTAGGACATCCTTATAAGCCTGTGAATTGAGAATGGCGATAGTAAAATCCTGGTATTCACCCAATATAAGCTTTTTGATGGTCTCGTTCAATTGACCTTCCTCAATACTGCCTTTAGTTAAGTTGAGAATCGCATTTTGAACATCTACATCATTAGTAATGTTGTTTGTCAACTGTCTCTTTAATTCCTGGATGATGTTTTGGTTTGTCTTAATCTGATCCTCAATCAACTGCTTAGTCTTTTCATCTGTACAGCTGCAAGACTTAATAGCTTCGAACTTTCTAGTAAGCTCCTCTACATCTTTAGCCTGCTGAGCAATGAACTGGGCAATGTTCTTGTTAGTCCCAGCCAGATTTATTAAACTTATGTTGTCAAACTCTATAAATAAGCCATTCGCGCCTGTGACAACGTAGCTTTGAGTAGCATTGCATTGAGGACACGCATTGACTCTTTTTTATTTCATTCTTAGATATTTAATTCTCTTAATTTCTTTAATATAATGTATATATACGGTGCAAAGGCATATTTTTTTCGCAAACTCGTCGCTTTTTTGCTGTTAAAATGTCTATTTTATGTAGGTTTTTACTTTTTTAAAGCCTTTTAGCCCCTTTAACTCATCGATTTCTTGTGTGTTAACGAACATTAAGTGAAATGTATAGCACTTTGTGCTGATATGTGTCAATTCTGTCTTAAAACTCTGCTTAGTACGTTTTGGTTGCCGTTTGTTCTCTCTATGGGTGCCCTGTTCTTCTGCATGTCTTTGAGATAATAATAATTATATAATGTCCCTGTGCGCACGCGCGAATGTTTGTTGCAGTTTCATCTTTCTTGGCTTTTGCTTAATCTTTACATAAAAGTGATTCTTTTCCGCATTAAATGGTATTCCTTGTCTTTTCGCTAAAATAGGCGAAAATAGCCTCAAAATACCGGTTAACCGTTTATAAATGTTAAATAATGGGATAAAAATGAACTTTTTTCTCGAAATGTTTGGCGGAATGGAAAATTGTTTGTACTTTTGCACTCGCTTTTGAGAAATGCACTTTCTCTTGGCAATTAAAGAAAGAGTTCTTTGAAAGATTTTACATAAACAGACAAGTAGTACAAGAA
>ERZ1027255.592-NODE-592-length-10989-cov-4.604719_pt1 | contig 10989 bp, 9 predicted proteins | sample MGYA00519261_ERZ1027255 | MGnify/ENA primary metagenome ERZ1027255 (study PRJEB26926, sample SAMN06164399) | human gut metagenome | biome: ENVO:00009003; feature: ENVO:2100002; material: ENVO:00002003 | host: Homo sapiens | place: USA | collected 2012 ...
TTCTTCTACCTGCTTCATAATCCCAATGTTATTAATGTTTTTATTGTAGCAGCAAAGTTACGATTTTCTTTTGAAACCAACAAGAGTTTTCTCAAAAAAGTTGAGAAACCATCCATAAAAGACAAAAAAGTATAAATAGTGAATCATATAAATGGTCAAGTGAAATATTATCATTATCTTTGTAGCTAAAATAATAGGTAACAAAACTATGACGCCAGAAGAAAAAGCAAGAGTCAAAATAGACCAATGGTTTGCTGATGCAGGATGGAAGGTTGTCAATCGAGATGAATACGAGCCTACCATCTCAGCCGTAGCTATTCGTGAGGGATTGCTCAAAGGTAATCTTGAAGCAGATTATTTCCTGTTTATCAATGGGAAAGCTGTCGGTGTGCTCGAAGCTAAAAGAGAAGAAATTAATATTTCTTCCAATATTGTGAGTGAACAGGCTATCACATATGCAAAGAGTGTACCTGACTGTTATCAAGCCTGGCAAAAACCTTTGCCTTTCCTCTTCAAATCAAATGGTAAGGAAATAGAGTTTTTTGATTATAGACATCGTGAAACTTCAGAATGGGAAAACATCAGCCGCATTCTTACTCCAAAGGAAATAGTAAAGATGTTAGGTATAGACGACCCTTTTGCCGGACTTCCTACATTGAATAAGAAAGGTCTGCGAGAATGCCAATATGAGGCAGTAACAGAATTGGAGAAAAGCTTCCGTATAGGTCAAAATCGTGCATTGATGGTTTTAGCTACTGGTGCCGGCAAAACATATACGGCATGTCTTACAGCTTATCGTATGCTTAGCTATACCCCTATGCGTCGTGTTCTGTTTCTTGTTGACCGCAACAACCTCGGAAAACAGGCAGAAACAGAGTTTGGAACATTCCGCCTTACGGAAACAGGTGATGCCTTCAATACAATCTATGCAGTCAACAGGTTGAAGTCGGCAGAAGTACCAACAGACTGCAATGTGGTTATCTGTACCATACAAAGATTATTCTCACTCTTAAAAGGAGAAGAGATTACGGATACAGATGATGACGATGAAGATACAGCTGATGGTGAAGTAACATTACCAGACAACCCAAACTTACCACACGATTTCTTCGACCTTATCATTATAGATGAGTGTCACCGTTCTATTTATGGCAACTGGCGCAAGGTGCTAGAATACTTTGATACAGCTCGTCTTATCGGTCTTACAGCGACACCAATTCCAGAAACGATGGCATTCTTCAACAACAACCGTGTTGTAAACTATACGCTTGAGCAGTCAGTCATAGATGGTGTCAACGTCGATAGCCGCATCTATCGAATCAGAACAAAGGTAACAGAAGAAGGTGGAGCTATCATGCAAGGTCAGAAAACCAAAGTTGAGACTCGATACACTGGTGAAGTTAAAACCGTAAGCACAAAGGAAACGAAGACTTATACGAAAGAAGAGTTAAATCGAAGCATCATCAACCCTGCCCAGATAAAACTTATTCTTTCCACTTATCGTGATGCTGTCTATACAGAAATGTTCAATGACCCTCAAAGAGAGCCTAACATGGACTATCTGCCAAAGACCCTCATCTTTGCGCTCAACGAGAACCATGCAACAAATATCGTTCAAATTGCTAAAGAAGTTTTTGGACGCACGGATGACCGCTTTGTTCAGAAGATAACCTATTCAGCAGGAGATAGCAATGAACTGATACGCCAGTTTCGTAACGACAAGGACTTTCGCATTGCCGTAACCTGTACTCTTGTGGCAACAGGAACAGATGTAAAGCCTCTGGAAGTCGTGATGTTTATGCGTGATGTGGCTTCAGCTCCCCTCTATACACAGATGAAAGGTCGTGGAGTCCGGACAATAGGTGATGAACAGCTACGCAACGTGACACCTAATGCAATAAGCAAAGACTGTTTCTTTCTTGTTGATGCAGTAGGAGTAACCGAACATGAGCATATCATACCAGGTCAGTATGAAGGTCCAGAGACAGAGACCATCACATTAAAAGAACTATTGGAACGTATCGCTCATGGAAATCTGCCAGACAATTACCTCAAGCGACTTGCTGCCACATTATCCAGACTTTACAATAAGGCAGATAATGCACAGCGCCAGGAATTTGTCCGCATCGCTCATGATGACATGCTGGAAATTGCTCAACGCATCTATAATGCTCTCGATCCTGAGCATCAGCCACAATTGCCACCATACGTAGATTTCAATGAACCTAACAATGAACGTAAGGGTTTGGTATCTCCGATAGCTAATCATGCCAATGTCCGTAAGTACATACTGATTCTTGCAGCTGGTTTTGTCAACACGCTAATGCCAGGAGAAGATACGCTCATATCCAAAGGTTTCTCTATAGAAGAGGCTCAAAGTACCACAGATGCATTTGAGCAATATTGCTGCGACCACTGTGATGACATAGAAGCTTTACGTATTCTATATAATAACGAGGGCGAACCTATCACTTATTCCATGTTGAAGGACTTGGAAAACAAGTTGAAGATGGAGAACAACCGCTTTGCACAAAAGCTCTTATGGAATTCATACGCCATCGTATATGGTGATAAAGTACGCCGCACGACCAAGAAGGAAGAATCGGAGGCTCTTACCAACATCATCCAACTGGTACGCTTCGCTTACCATCAGACAGAAAAACTGGAAAGTGCCTATCCTACGGCTCGAAGTATGTTTAATCTGTGGTATGGCCGAAAACAGATGGATATAACACCGAAGCAGAAGGATTTGATAGGCAAGATCGTGGAATACATCGCAGCCAATGGAGCCTGCAACGTGCGAGAGATAAGGAAGAACGATGTCACCCATGCAGCCCAATTGATTGCAGCTTTCGGAAACATGCAGAAAGCTGACGAGGCTTTGGATTCCGTATATAAATTTATAGTATTAAGAACAACAGCATAGTATATAAATATGGCTAAAAATATAACAACAGAGCAAACGCTCACTAAAAAGGTGTGGAATCTTGCCACGACACTGGCAGGACAAGGTATAGGTTTTACAGACTATATCACACAGCTTACCTATCTACTCTTCTTGAAGATGGATGACGAGAATATGGAACTCTTTGGAGAAGACTCGTCTATTCCAGTAGGCTACAGATGGAAAGACCTGACAGAATTGGACGGTTTTGATCTCGTAAAGCAGTATGAGGATACACTCAAGCTGCTGAGTGGACAAGACAATCTCATTGGAACAATTTATACCAAAGCACAAAACAAGATAGACAAGCCTGTTTATCTGAAAAAGGTCATCACCATGATAGATGAAGAGCAATGGCTCATCATGGATGGAGATGTGAAAGGTGCTATCTATGAGAGCATCTTGGAGAAGAACGGACAGGACAAGAAAAGCGGTGCAGGTCAGTATTTTACTCCTCGTCCACTGATTCAAACTATGGTTGACTGCCTGCAACCAAAAATCGGAGAAACTGTATGCGACCCAGCCTGTGGCACAGGAGGTTTCCTGCTTGCAGCCTATGACTACATGAAGGAGCAGAGTCAAAACCGTGACAAGCTGTACTTTTTAAACAACAAGGCACTTCACGGCGTAGATAATACGCCTTTGGTTGTAACGTTGGCATCCATGAACCTATATCTACATGGTATTGGTACAGACAGAAGTCCTATCGTGTGTGATGACTCTTTGGAAAAAGAACCTTCCACCTTGGTAGATGTCATCCTTGCCAACCCTCCATTTGGCACACGCCCTGCTGGTTCTGTAGAGATCAACCGTCCAGACTTCTATGTCGAGACCAAGAACAACCAGCTCAACTTCCTTCAGCACATGATGCTGATGCTCAAAACTGGCGGACGTGCAGCAGTAGTTCTGCCAGACAATGTACTTTTTGAAGGTAACGCAGGAGAGACCATCCGCAAGAAACTCTTATCGGATTTCAATCTCCATACCATACTCCGTTTACCTACAGGCATTTTCTATGCACATGGAGTAAAGGCAAACGTACTGTTCTTTATCAAAGGACAGCCAACAGAGGATATATGGTTCTATGACTATCGCACAGGTGTAAAACACACCTTGGCAACGAACAAGTTAGAGCGTCACCACCTCGATGACTTTGTAAACTGTTATCATGCCGAGGACATCAATGCCCGCAAAGAGACATACGATGCAGACAAGAACCCATCTGGCAGATGGCGCAAGTATAGCATTGATGAAATCATGGCTCGTGACAAGACAAGTCTTGATATCACTTGGATAAAACAAGGTAATGATACAGAAGATTTACCATTGAGCCAATTGATGTCAAACATCAAGGAACAGAGCATGAATATCAGCAAGGCCGTAAGTGAGTTGGAAAAATTATTGAGTGGGATTAAGGAAATGTAATTTTATGGAAATAATTGCTAAAATAAATAATGAAGAAGCTCTATTTAAGGAGATTTCTTTGCTCATCGAGGAAAGTAGAAAGAAAGTTGCTAAAGCCGTAAATACGGCAATGGTATATACATATTATAAAATAGGCTGCTATATTGTTGAATATGAGCAACAAGGAAGTAATCGTGCAAGTTACGGCAGAAAGGTTTTGGCAAACCTTTCTGCACATCTAACAGAAACATATGGGAAAGGATGGTCGGTAACAACTTTGAACAATTGCAGAAAGTTTTATTCTGCATACCGAATTTCGTGTGCAACGCATACGAAATCTACAAAAGAAGAAATCGTGTGCAATGCATACGAAATTCCTAAGTTTACCCTTTCGTGGAATCATTACCAAATATTAATGCGAATATCAAATCTCGAAGAACGCAATTTCTATGAGATTGAAGCTCAACAACAAGGTTGGGATTATCGTTGGTTACAACGCCAAGTAGGTAGTAGCCTTTATGAGCGTTTGGCACTAAGCCGTAACAAAAACGAGGTAATGCGTTTAGCTACAGAAGGACAAGTTGTTGAGAAACCCGCCGACATAATTAAGAGTCCAATATCATTGGAATTTATAGGTCTGAAGCCAGATAGTAGTTATAGCGAGTCAACTTTAGAAAATGCCATCATTGACAAAATGCAAACTTTTTTGCTTGAAATGGGAAAAGGTTTTTTGTTTGAAGCAAGACAGAAACGTTTTACGTTTGATGAAGATAATTATTATGTTGATTTGGTTCTATACAATCGTCTTCTGCAATGCTATTGCCTCATTGACCTAAAAATTGACAAGCTAACTCATCAAGATCTAGGACAAATGCAAATGTACGTCAACTATTTCGACAGATTTGTAAAACAGGATTTTGAGAAACCAACCATCGGCATTCTTCTCTGTAAAGAAAAGAACGATGCGCTTGTAGAGTTGACTTTACCAAAGGATGCCAACATCTATGCTTCTGCTTACCAGCTTTATCTTCCAGATAAGGCTTTGCTTCAAGCAAAGGTAAAAGAATGGATTGAAGAATTTGAAGAAAACGAGGAATTAAAAAAACTTGAAAATAACAAATAATAATGGACACGAAAGCTTTAAGACAAAAGATACTCGACCTTGCTATTCACGGCAAGCTCGTTCCACAAGATTCCAACGATGAGCCAGCATCGGTGCTGCTCGAACGTATCCGTGCTGAAAAGGAAAGACTCATAAAAGAGGGAAAGATTAAGAAGGGAAAGAAGTCTGCAAAGACTTCTGATAAGCCGCATTATCCCTTTGAACTGCCGAAGGGGTGGGAGTGGACAACTTTGGGAGAAATAAGTAATTATGGTATTAATACAAGTGTTAAAGTTGAGGAAATTGATGATAACAATTGGGTTTTAGAATTAGAGGACATAGAAAAAGATTCTGCAAAACTTATTCAAAAGCTCTCAAAAAATAAAAGAGAAATTAAGGGTACACGGCATAAGTTCTATAAAGGAAATATCCTGTATTCCAAACTACGTACTTATTTGAACAAGGTTTTAATTGCATCGGAAGATGGTTATTGTACAACAGAAATAATGCCATTTGATACATATGGAATTTTGTCAAATGAGTATATCTGTCATGTCCTCCGCTCATCTTATTTTCTTGACTATACCTTGCAATGTGGATATGGTGTAAAAATGCCTCGATTGAGTACTACCGATGCTTGTAATGGAGTTATTCCTTTGCCTCCTTTGCATGAGCAATACAGAATAGTAAAAGAAATAAAGCGTTGGTTCACCTTGATTAGTATGATTGAAAAAGAAAAGGATAACTTGCGAGAAACCATAAAACAAGCCAAAGCAAAAGTTCTCGACCTCGCTATCCATGGCAAGCTCGTTCCACAAAATCCGAACGACAAACCTGCTGTTGAACTACTGAAACGCATCAATCCGAAGGCCGAAATCATATCTGATAACGGGCATTATCAGAAATTACCTGATGGATGGTGCCTAACTATATTAGGGAGTATTGGAACTTGGCAATCAGGTGCCACACCAAGCCGTTTGCGAAAAGACTATTATGGTGGTAATATTCCATGGCTAAAGACTGGAGATTTAAACGATGGCATTATTACCAACATACCAGAGTTTATTACTGAAAAGGCTTTAAAAGAAACTTCTGTAAAATTAAATCCAACAGATAGCATATTGATTGCGATGTATGGTGCTACTATAGGTAAAATTGGCATACTCTCTTTTCCCGCAACAACAAATCAAGCATGTTGTGCCTGCCTTGATTATAAGATTGACAAAATGTATATATTTTATTTCCTATTAAGCAATAGAATAAATTTTGTATCTATGGGAGGAGGAGGCGCACAGCCAAATATATCAAAGGAAAAAATTGTAAACACAACATTTCCGCTTCCACCTTTAGCTGAACAAAAACGAATAGTTTCAAAAATCGAAGAGTTATTTCATCAACTTAATATGATAGAAGAGAGCTTATAGGCTCTCTTTTTTCGTTTATACCATATTATATTTAAAGTTAGTATAATATGGTAACAAAATTCAAGGATTATCTTGTCAAGAACAACTTGACAGAGAACACAGTTCGCTCTTATGAATGGACTGTGAAGTATTTTACGGAGCATTATCCAGTAGTGAATAAGAAAAACCTCTTGGCATATAAGGGGTATTTGGTAGAGAACTTCAAACCGCAGACTGTCAATTTGCGTTTGCAAGCTATTAACAAGTATCTGGAGTTTATCAAGCAGGAAAAGCTAAAGATGAAGTTCGTCAAAGTTCAACAAAAGAACTTTCTAGAGAATGTAATCAGCGATGCTGATTATAAGTTCTTCAAACGTAAGCTAAAAGCCGACGGACATGATGAGTGGTATTTCGTTGTTTGGTTTATGGGAGCTACTGGTGCACGTGTTAGCGAGTTACGCCACATCAAGGTAGAGCATGTGAAGGTAGGGTATCTTGACCTTTATAGTAAAGGTGGCAAGATACGCCGCCTGTACATTCCGAAGAATTTGCGTTTAGAAGCAACAAAGTGGCTTGACGAAAAAGGAATCCAATCTGGATATATTTTCCTGAATCATTTTGGAGAACGCATAACAACACGTGGCATCGCTCAGCGATTGAAGCATTTTGCGGAGGAATATGGAATGAACAAGAATGTGGTATATCCTCATTCTTTCCGTCATCGTTTTGCCAAGAACTTCCTTGAGCGCTTCAATGACATAGCCCTTCTTGCAGACCTCATGGGACATGAACGACTTGAAACAACACGAATCTATCTACGCCGCACAGCAAGTGAGCAACAGAAGATAGTAGATAAAATTGTTGTTTGGTAATAGTTGTTATATTATTTAGCCACCGTAGATATACATATACTTACGATGGCTAATAACCTTATTATAATGAAGCCTCTATAGTATCCAGTTGAGTAAAGAGTTCTTCTATTTTTGCGACGATAAGCTTTTGCTCAGTGAGAGGCGGAAGTGGATAAACCCAATTGTCTATATCAGCCTTGTTTATGGACGGAGAATTATCACCTTTCATAAAATTATTTAATCCATCTACTACATATCCCGAGTTCATTAAATAAAAGCAATATTTTGACAAAAGCACTTTTGTTGGGTGGCAAACATAAAACCCCGTAGAAGCAATGCAATCGTCTTCCATTACCATAGCTATATTTCTTAAATAGGGACGTACTAAAGAGAAAACTACATCTCCTTTTTGGGTAAACCTACTAGCCCTACTTGGAGCATTGGCAACTTTTAATATTTTTATATTGCGTATAATCTGTTGCTTATTATCTATTGCATCAATATCAATATACCTAAAAACCTCACCTGTAGGTTTACTTGATTTCATTTGATTAAAAATATACTTGCCTTTTGTAAGACACCATCCCTCAGGTAACTTCTGATAATGCCCGTTATCAGATATGATTTCTGCCTTAGGATTGATGCGTTTCAGCAACTCATTTGCCGGCTCATCATTCAAGTCTTGGGGCACAAGCTTACCATGAATAGCAAGATCAAGAACCTTTGATTTGGTTTGCTTGATAGTTCCTTGCAATTTTTGTTTCCCATGCTCTATTTCATTTATTAAAGAAAATAAACGAGTCACAGCCTTTGAAATTCTACATTGTTCCTGGAAAGGTGGGACAGGCACAATCACATCATTTATCACATTTACAGCAAGCCCAGGTTGCGCAGTCGCTGTTGCATACTGGTTCAAGTTCAATGCAATCAAAACATAATAAGTCCACATTAGATCCGTATCAGAAAAACGTTCAACAACAACTGCATGTTCTGTTGCATAAAAATCCCCTATAGCTAAATTTACATTTCCGCACAGTGCTCCTTGTCTTCCAATAATTGGGAAATCTCCATTTCGATTGAAATTAGAAACGAAACCACGAATGCCATTGCCGCCAAAACAAGGATATTTATATATTTCTGAAAATTCGGGATAAATTTCTTTTGCAGCGATGTTCTTACCAGCTTGTAATGAAAATAAATCTCCTAAAGTTGTCCACTCCCATCCCTTCGGCAGTTCAAACGGATAATGCGGCTTATCAGAAGTTAAAAACATTGCAGCAAGCTGCTGCATTATTCTAAAAACAGAAACAAGACATGAATACAGATAAGTTTATTACCCTTCCGTGACAATCCACTCGCTGATAGTACGCTGGCTGCTATCATAAATCACAGCAAGAAGCTTCTCCATACTTATTTTCACCTCCTGATTAGGATACCCCAGCCTATAACTTTTGGTGAACGGCTTATATTGCTTGATGGTGAGATAACCACTCTGATAAAGCAGAGGCAGGGCTGAAGTCATCTGCTCGGGCGACACATCGAAATCATCCACGCTCACGCTCTTCTGCTCGATATCAGTCATGTTGACATGATATTTCTGCAAACCCTTGATGAGATAGCTTGGCGTACCGGAACCAAACCAATAGGCACCAATCTTCTGACCAGACAATGCCCTTATCAGACTGAACGGATTAAACACATCCTCCGAATGCTCGCTGAAATGGTAACCGTCATAATATTGGCGCAATTCCTCCAGACACTCCTCGTAAGATACTCCTAACGCCTTACCCAGAGCCTCAACATCTGGCTTCATCGCTGCGGTAAGCTCGGCCTTGCTGATTCCACAGATGGCGGAGTACTGGTCAAACATGCTGATGTTGTCGAGGTTGTTCAACTCGCTGAAGATACTGAGCTGCGAGAACTTGGTAATGCCCGTGATAAAGAGAAACACTGCCATAGATTTCCTCAAATGGCTTCAGCTGCAAGTCGAGATAATGCTTCAAGCCCTCACCGTCAACATGCTTAGCACCGCTCATATCGAAATGAAGCACTGGGTACTTCACCCAATCCTTCTCGTAATCAGCGATGGCAAGTCCTTCGAAGAGTTCCTTTCTGCCCTCGAAATAGGCTTGCAAAGTAGAGGCAAAAAGCGACTTTCCGAATCGCCGAGGGCGACTCAGAAAGATATTCCTCATGCCTTTCTTTCTGAAATCCACGATGTATTTCGTCTTATCCACGTAGAGGTAACCTTCCTCTCGAATCATTTCGAAAGTCTGTATGCCTACAGGATATTTATTCACTATTTCTGCCATAATTTTATCTACTTTACGTTTTACGCCGCTAAATTACAAAGAAAATCCGAAAGCACCAAGTTTTCACCCAGTTTTTTGTCCTCCAGAATCGCGCTGCAAAGATACGGCATTTTTTCGACTCACTCTGAAGATTCGCGAAGATACGCAAAAAAAAATCTAAAAAAAGTTGCCACGTTTGTGTGAAGGCAAGGCTGTGATGTGAAGGCATGGTCTCAAAAAACTAGTTTTTCAATACTAAAAACCTATATCTAAAACCTTGATATTCATTTCATTTACCTTTATAACACGCTGTATATACAAAAGTCTTGGAGCCTAGGGTTCACATCACACTCTCAATTCGAAGCTTCTCCATACTAATCTTCACCTCCTGGTTAGGATGCAAACAAAGAACTGGTTAGGATACAAACAAAGAACTGGTTAGGATGCAAACAAAGAAATAACATCTATCCGCTTTCGCGCACACGTAATGTTTTTTCTAGAAAAAAGTATCATAGTCTCATTTTTCGCTGGAAAATCCATATTATATTACTGATATATCGATATTTACAATCAATGAGACTTCTCGGAAAAAGCAGAAAGAAGTATCATGGAAGTATCATGAAATGCTATAGAAGTATCATTAAAGACTGCATGATGCACGAGAAAAATCAGTTTAGATATCGCAAAAAGCTAGTTTTAACATCGCAAAAAGCCCGTTTAAACATCACAAAGTATCAAAAGAATATTGCCCAAAAACAAGCTCGCAGTTTGGGCATTCATTGCCCATAGTATGGGCACTCGTTGCCCCACTTACGGGCTACCGATGCCCGCTTTACGGGCAACGGATGCCCATGTGCCGGGGTGACTTTTCCTGATTTTCCATCGTTATGGAGGAAATATGGTAAAAAAAAGCTAATGAGACTTCCATGATACATTAATGAGACTTCTCGGCTCAAAATCCGAGAAGTCTCATTTTCGTTATTATCTTATATAT
>ERZ1027255.600-NODE-600-length-10854-cov-5.264747_pt1 | contig 10854 bp, 4 predicted proteins | sample MGYA00519261_ERZ1027255 | MGnify/ENA primary metagenome ERZ1027255 (study PRJEB26926, sample SAMN06164399) | human gut metagenome | biome: ENVO:00009003; feature: ENVO:2100002; material: ENVO:00002003 | host: Homo sapiens | place: USA | collected 2012 ...
CAGATGTGTATAAGAGACAGGGTAAGGATGGCAAGGGCGAAGATGCTGTTGACCAGTTGTTCCGTCCTGCCTTGAACATGCAGGCAGAGGGTGCTTCTGAGTATGGTGTAGAATGGGAGGCTTATCCTGTTACTTATTTCTATCGTCTGGATAAGTTGATGACAGCTATCAACGAAGCTGTTGACGAGGGCTTGAATATTCCTAAGGCTATCGAGGCTTATAACAACCCTAATGCTACATATGCAGATTTGAAGAATGCAATGAAGTATATCAGTGATGTTCGCCGTAATGCAACTTTGGGTACAGCTACAGCAGAATCTCCTGTAAGTCTCAATGAGTTCATTACAAATGCCAACTGCGATGCTTTGACCGGCTGGGATCACGATTGCGTTTACGATAAAGATGGTAATGTAGGATCTGGTGGTCATGGTACCAACTGGCAGAAACAGACACATAAATATACCGCTCCTGATGGCTTCGAGACAGGCACGTTCCTCGAGCGTTGGATTAATTCATCTTCTAACCCAGAGACAAACAATGAAGCAGGTACAGGTCATTTGAGCGATGGTTATCTTTCACAGACATTAACCAACTTGCCAGCAGGTGCTTACAAGATTTCTTGCTATGCAATGGCTTGCCAGCAGGAGAAGGGCGCTGGTTATAAGGTAGAGGGTGTATCTCTCTTCGCTAACACCAGCTCTAAGGAAAATTCTAAGGTTGTTGCTACAGATCCAGGTGTTCCTCAGAAGTTTGAATTCATGTTCGAGGTGAAGGAAGGCGAGAACGTAAACTTCGGTCTCAAGCTTGAGAATGCTACAGCCAACTGGTTGTTCGTTGATGAGTTCAAGGTAGATTATTATGGTGCTGATGCACAGATGATGTATCTTCTCGATATGCAGAATGTAGCTACTGATGCACAGGGTGCTGCTGAAACAGCTGTTGCTTATCAGGGATATGTAGATACTGTGAATGAACTTGCTGAGGAAGGTCTGAACATGACAACAGATGCTTCTAAGGAAGATATCTTGGCTTTGAAGGCTAAGATTCAGGAGGCTGTAACAGTCATGAACGCTAGTGCAGCCAAGTATGCCGAGCTGCAGACTTTGAATGATGAAATCCAGAACTTCCTGGGCGAGGGCGGCAATGCTACTGATGCTTTGCAGGCATTGTTGGATGATTGCGGCGATGGTACTTCGCTTGATGATCTGATTCTCGCTAACCACTCTCTTGACAATGACCAGATTGATGAGTATATGGGTAAGTTGAAGACAGAGCTTGACTTGTCTCGCAAGCAGAGCATTACTGCAGGTTCTGATTTGACTTACATGCTCGCTAACCCTACATTCGATAATGGTAAGGATGGTTGGACAGGTGCAACTGTTGTAGATGGCAATTGGAAGAACTGCGAGTCTTACCAGGGTACATTCGATATGTATCAGGAGATTACAGCTCCTCAGGATGGTGTTTACGAGATTTCTGCACAGGCATTCCATCGTGTTGCTGTAAACGACGTAGCATCTGTTGCTTACGGCAATGGTTCAGAGGATATTACTGCCGTTCTCTATGCTAACAACATGGAAAGCAAGTTCGCTTCTCCTTATACATACGGAGTTACAGAATCAGAGAAGGCTGATAATGAATATAAATATACCACACCTGAAGGTGAAGAGGTATATATCCCTAACTCAATGAAGGGCTTTGCAAATGCATGCGAGAAGAACCCTGAGGCTTACAAGACCACTGTAACAATTCTCTTGAAGGCAGGTGAGACTGTTCGCATCGGTGTTCGTGAAACAAAGCGTCCTAGCGCAAATGCAGGCGACTGGGCAATCTGGGATAACTTCTCTATGAAGTTCCTCGGCGGTGATCAGGCTGCCATCGATCAGGTTTCTGGTCCTGTTATTGAGCAGGGTACTGCACTCCTCAAATCTAAGATGAATGCTGAGGTACATGCTACCTTGGATGCAGCTATTTCTGAACTCAAGGAAAATGGTTCTATCAAGACTATCAACGCTGCTGCTGATGCAATTGCTGCAGCAAATACTTCTATTCAGGCTTACCAGACATTGGGCACAGCTGTAGTGAGCGCTCAGACACGTTACGATAACAATGAGGCTGTTTATACGACCTCTGCTGAGGCTAAGGCTGTATTCTCTGCTGCCAAGGCTTCTGCTGATGCTGCTTACAACGATGGTACTGTAGCTGATGCTGATGTTCCTGCTGCTATCCAGGCTTTGAACGAGGCTGTTACGAAGTATGTTATCTACGACAATGCTAAGTTGGCTTCTAAGGATAATCATGTTGATATCTCTAACGTACTCGTTAACAACGACTTCGCAACCATGGACAAGACTGGTTGGACCGTGAAGAAGGGTAATATCGGCTTCCAGGCAGGTAACAGTGTTGAGGCTGCTGAGTTCTTCAACTGCGACTTCGATTTGAAGCAGAAGATTGTAGGTCTCCCTGCAGGTACATACTACTTGAAGAGCAAGGCATACTATCGCGACGGTAGCGACGCTTCTGCTTTCGCTGATGAGGATGAGACAGTGAAGAAGTATGAGGTTAACGAGAATGCATTCCTCTACTTCGCAACAAGCGATGCTACATACGATGCAACAGAGGCATTGAAGCCTATCGCTGCTTGCCAGATTGCTGAGGGTAACTTGAATGAGTATGCGCATCTTGGTAGCACAGATGGCATGGTCAAGTATGTTGAGGGTGCAACTTCTGATGAGAATCTCTGGATTCCTAACAATATGATTACTGCTCAGGCATTCTTCAAGTCAGAGCAGGTAGGTTCTAAGTATGAGACAGAGCCTTTGAAGATTGTTTACGATGGTAAGAGTGAGTTCTATATCGGTGCTTACAAGGATGTGAAGGTAACCAATGACTGGACAATCATCAAGGACTTCACCTTGGAGTATGCTGGTTACGATCCTAACGAGCCTGTAACAGCTATCAAGGATATCGAGAACGCTGCCGGCACTACTACAATGGGTACCAAGATCTACAACGCTGCCGGTATGCTCATCGGTAAGCTCCAGAGAGGTATCAACGTTGTGGTTACTACATTGAGCGATGGTTCTAAGAAGGTTAGCAAGATTATCATGAAGTAATCTGAAAAACTAGCTTGTTTTTAGTAACTAGATAATTTTAGGGCAGACGGAATACAGAGAGTGAAAAACCTTCTGTTTCTGTCTGCCTTTTTCTGTTTTCCGGGATAGCTTATGCTCAGCAGCAGAGCATCTGGTTCTATTATCTATATTATCATTTTTTCATTATGAAACTATTCAGTCATAAACCGGTTCTCTTCAGCGCCATCCTCTGCCTCTCGCTTTCTGCCACGGCACAGGCACAGGTAAAGATGAACATAGATGCCACCCAGCGATCTGCTATGATCAGCGACTACCAGTATGGACTCTTCTTCGAGGAAATCAACCATGCCGGAGATGGAGGTCTCTATGCCGAACTCATCAGAAACCGTTCTTTCGAGGATAACGCTTCTACACCCGAATATTGGGCGGCCATCAGGCAGAGTGGACAGATGGTGAACCTCTCACTCAATGCCACCCAGCAGCTCAACAGTGCCCAGCAAACCAATCTCCGTGTCTCCATTTCTGGAGCCAGCGATGCCCGAAAGGCGGGTATCAGCAACAGCGGCTTCTGGGGAATGAACTTCGTCAGCGATTCCACCTACACCCTCACCTTATGGGTCAAGGCATCTACCAGCTTCAACGGCAAACTCTATGGTCAGTTGCAGACGGCGGATGGCTCGGCTGCCTCTGAAGAGGTGAAACTGCAGGGTAAGCTGGAAACCAACAAATGGGTAAAGCTCTCGGCAACCATCAAGGCCACAGCCGATTGCAGCGACGGACGCTTTGCCCTTCTTTCTTCTACCAATGGCACCCTCTACCTGGATGTGGTGTCGCTGATGCCTGCCACCTGGAAAGGACGCACCAACGGATTGCGCCCCGACCTGGCACAACTCCTCTATGATACCAAACCAAGTTTCCTCCGTTTCCCTGGCGGATGCTATGTGGAAGGACAGGATAGTTACGAGAACGCCTTCAGATGGAAATCTACATTAGGTCCTATTGAAGAACGCCCTGGCCATTGGAACAACAACTGGCACTACCGCTCTTCCGACGGATTGGGATATGATGAATATCTACAGCTATGCGAAGACCTGAATGCCGCACCGATGTTTGTGGTGAACGTAGGTTTGGGGCATGGCTTCACCGTGCCTTTCGAGCAGGTGGATACCCTGGTGCATAATACCCTGGATGCCATTGAGTATGCCAATGGTGATGAAACCACAGAGTGGGGAAGACGACGCATCGCCAACGGCCACAAGGAGCCATACGGACTTAAATTCATCGAGATAGGCAATGAGAACGGACAGCCGGAGGCACGCTTCGAGTACAGTCGCCGCTATGCCAGGTTCTATGATGCCATCCATGCCAAATATCCTGATATCGTGATTATCGGCAATGTGGAGGCATGGGGCACCGACAACCCCGCATGGGTGCTTGATTCGCCAGTAGATCTGGTAGATGAGCATTACTACCGTTCTTATCAATGGATGAGAAACAACTATCATAAATACGACCGTTACAACCGCTCCATCGGCGTTTATAACGGCGAGTATGCAGCCAATCAGGGCTCCTGGGGCAAGTATGGCAATCTGAACAGTGCCTTGGGTGAAGCCATCTACATGCTGGGCATGGAGAAGAATTCGGATGTATGCAAGCTGGCGAGCTTTGCACCTATCTTCACCCACGAAAAGGACCCTCTGTGGGCATACGATATGATTCACTTCAATGCCGGCAAGAACTTCTGTACCCCTTCTTACTACGTGCAGAAGCTGCTGGGTAACCATCTGGGTAAGCAGAACCTGAAATGGACGGAAACAGGAAATGTTACCGCTGTCGCCGATAGCAAGGTGGGTGTGGGTTCATGGGCAACCCAGGTAGATTACGACGATGTGGAGGTGAAGGATGGAAACGGAAACTACCTGCTGAAGGATGATTTTGCATCTTCGGGTTCATCTTCTTCAGGTTCATCTTCTGATGCCTCTGCTGGCTGGAATGCCGGGGAAGGCAGTTGGAGTATCAGCAATGGCGTGCTTTCGCAGAACGGAGGAGGCAACAACTGCACCAACGTAAATGCCAAGGTTATCTCCGATTCCCACTATACCTATAAGCTCAGAGCCAGAAAGACGGGAGGAGGGGAAGGATTCCTCATCATCTTCAACTACCAGGATGCCGACAACTACTGCTGGTGGAACCTGGGTGGATGGAACAACACCAGCCACGGCGTAGAGCAATGCGTAAACGGAAGCAAAAACACCATTGCCACGGCTTCGGGAAGAATAGAAACCAACCGATGGTATGATATTGAGATTGATGTGGATGGCAACCAGGTGACATGCAAACTGGATGGCAACACCATCCACCAGTTCTCGCTTCCTGCCGACCAGCTTATCTACCAGTCGGCTCAGATAGATGAAGAGCAGGGCATGCTCTATCTCAAGGTGGTGAATCCGAATGCCAAGGCGGCTACCCTCGATTTGAACCTCAAGAACATGAAGGCGGAGCAGGGCACCGTGGTTCGACTGACCTCTGAGAACGGAACCGACGAGAATACGATGGATGAACCGTTGAAGGTGGTTCCTACCAGCGAGCAGACGCTCAGCGACGTGAACCAGCTGGAGATTCCGGCTTACTCGCTCAATGTGTTCAAGCTGAAGGTGAGCGATGTGGCAGATGAGGTGAAGGACGATGTGCTTGCCGAGGATGCCGATAAATACGGCTATCTCTATGCCCACATGCACGCTTCGCAGGAAATCACCTGCTTTGCCCTGAGCCGTTACGGCAACAGCTATAACGACCTCTTTAATAGCGGTGAAGTGTTTGATACCAAGAAGTTTACGCAGACGGGAGGTATGCGTGATGCCTACGTTACCCGCACAGAAAACGGTAAGTTCATGCTGGCAGGTACCGATATGACCTCGCGCTTGGGATGGAACAGCAACCACATCATGGTGCTGATGCTGAGCAACGACCTGGTACACTGGGACAAGAGCATCAGCATCGACCTGGAAAGTCCGGAGAACATGAAGGCATTGGGACTTACCGACGTGAAGGATATGACGGCTGCCTGGGCACCGCAGGTTATCTACGACCCGCAAACCCAGAAGTATGTGGTATATTACTCCGTGGGATTCCCTGATCGCCATCGCATCTACTATTCGCTGGTAAACGAGGACCTTACCGAGGTATCTCTGCCGAAACTCTACTTCGACCCGGGTTACGACATCATCGATGCCGACATCGTATATAATAAGGTGGATGGGGAATACGTGATGATCTATAAGACCGAGAGCGGAGAGCACCACCTGAAGCAGGCGAGAGCCAAGCAGCTGGTGCCGGGCGATAAGACCACGGGCACCTGCCAGTGGAACCTGGTGGATGGCTTTGATGTATATGAGAAGGGCAAGTCGATAGAGGCACCAAGTCTCTTCCGTCCTATCGGAAGCAGAACCTGGAAGCTCGCTTACCAGAACTACAGTGGCGGCGGCTATCGCCTGGTAGATTTGGATGAGCACTGCATGAACCCTCAGGGCTTGACCAACATCAGGGGTAATGTGCAGCCGCAGCACGGTTCGTTCGTGAAGCTCACGCAGAAGGAGTACCAGCATCTTGAAACCTGGGAGCAGGTGGTAACTCTGCTGAAGCAAGCCAGAAAGCTGCAGGCGGTTCAGCCATTGCAGGCATTGAATGATGCCATTGAATTTGGCGACCAGGCACTTGCCACATCAGGCACCTTCGATGAGGAGTATGAAAGCATGCAGAAGGCATACGCTGCCCTGAAGGATGCCCTGGATGGATATGATGAGTATCTGAAGCAGGAGGCTGCAGCGGGCAGGGTATCAGATCTCACCTTCCTGTTGCAGAACCCTGATTTCTCAGAGGGTGCCACGGGATGGAGCGGAACTTCGTTTACTGCGGCATCGGCAGGTGTGGCTGAGCATTATAACAAGACTTTTGATTTCTATCAGGAGTTGACGGGCTTGCCAAACGGTCACTATCGGGTAGAGGTGCAGAGTTTCTACCGTGCGGGAGGCATCTCGCAGGCAGTGACATCGCATGACAACGGAACGGAGCAGATCAATGCCATCTTCTATGCCAACGGCGAGGAGAAGCCGGTATGCTCACTCTATGATACGGATGCCTACAGTGTTTCGCCTTATAGCTATCCGGATAATGTGAGTCAGGCAAACGAGGCGTTCAACCAGAACGACCTCTATCACAATGTTATTGATTGTGTGGTAACGGATGGTGTGCTGCGCCTGGGCATCAGGAGCCAGCAGCGAATCAATGCCGACTGGTGCTGCTTCGACAACTTCAAGCTCACCTATCTGGATGCCACCACATCTGGTATCAAGGGTGTGGAGGCGGATGCATCTTCATCTGCAGATTCCCGAAAGGGCAAGCAGGGCATCTATCGCCTGGATGGCATGAAGCTGAATGCCAAACCTGCCCAGGGGATTTATATCCAGGGCGGAAAGAAGAAAATGAAATAAATGACTGAACTTTCGCATGTGGTCCACACGCCCTGAAAGGGCAGAAGCTCCTAGCCCAGGGCATCGCCCTGGGGATAATGGCAATCAGCAAGGCGCCCTGAAAGGGCAAAAGCTTTGTATATTGCCCAGTATTTTAAAGCTTTTGCCCTTACAGGGCGACAAGTTTATGTCCGTAATTACCCAGGGCGCTGCCCTGGGCTAAGAGCTTCTGCCCTTTCAGGGCGTGTGGAGTTCACTTGCGAAACTTAAGTAAAATATAAGAACTATAGATATATAGATAAGGGAGAGAAAAGAAATATAGGAGGAATTGAAACAATGACAAACAACAGAAAGAAAGGCATCAGAATAGCTGGTGCCCTATTTATCATTCTACTTTGCGCCCTGGGATATTGGACCTACCGCTGTCTGAATCCCACAAGAGAACAGGTGCAGGCAGCCAAAGCCAGAATAGAAGCCTACAGCTGCTACGAAATAAGAAGAAACGGCAAAACCATGCTGCGATTCGACGAAGATACCACCACGCTGGCAGCTACCTTCATGAACCGCTGGGCACTCGTTCCTTCATGTCAGGGACGACTCGCTGCATCCAACAATACCGACATCACCCGAAACCGCTATCAGGGACTCGATGCAGACAGTGTGCTGGTAGAGAAAGTGGATTCACTCGACAGTCTCTACAAGGATTCGAAATGGAAAGAAAGCGAACTGGCATACTATATCCACTCCCACAGCGTAATGGATCTGGGATACAACCGAATCTGCGCCTTTGAAAACCGCGAGAAGGTGTTGAGAGATTCTGCCAAGAAGATGCTCGACTCGCTGCATCATATCCAGGGAAAAACGCCTTCTGACCAGTCAAACCAGAAAGACGGCAAACTGGTATTGGTACACCTTATTAAATATAAGGCATTCTACACCGACGAAAACGGCAAGCAACGAAGCGAAGACTGCAAGCTCATCCAGACAAATGCAGATGAAAGAAAAGACAGACAGTACTGCCACCTCTTTCAGCTGGCATCAGAAACAACCCCTGACGGTATCTACGGCATTGCACCCCGCACAGCCATCGGAATCGTAACCCTGCAGGGAGCCACCCACCGAGACACCATCAACTATGAACAGCGCCATGACTCACTGGGGTATTTCTCGGGCTGCTACGACAGTCTCTACCAGGCAGAAGGCTACGGCACCTGGATAGGCAACGACGGTTCCTACTACGAAGGAGAATGGAAGAATGGAGAAAGAAACGGATGGGGATTCAGCATCTCACCCAAGAAGCCACTGAGAGTGGGCGAATGGAAGAAAGACAAATACAAGGGAGAGCGACTGGTATATACCTCACAGCGAATCTATGGTATCGATATCTCGAAACATCAGCACATCAAAGGCAGAAAGCGATATCAGATAAACTGGAAGAAACTGCGCATCACACATCTGGGAAACATCAGCAGAAAAACCGTGGCAGGCAACGTAAACTACCCGATCCGCTTCATCTACATCAAGAGCACAGAGGGTAAATCAATAGTGAATCCTTACTATAAGAAAGACTATAGCGCAGCTCGCGCACATGGCTATAAGGTAGGCACTTACCACTTCTTCAGCACCAGAACACCAGCCGTTGCTCAGGCAAATCATTTCCTCAGACACAGCTGCATCAGGAGAGGAGATTTCCCGCCGGTTCTCGACCTGGAGCCATCGCATAGCCAGATCAGCAAGATGGGTGGTCCGGGCGTTCTCTTCGCAAGAGTAAGAACCTGGTTAAGACTGGTGGAAAGAGCCACGGGCGTAAAACCTATCCTCTACATCAGTCAGATCTTCGTAAACCGCTATCTGCCTGCAGCACCCGACCTGAAGCACAACTATAAAATATGGATTGCCCGCTATGGCGAATACAAGCCAGACATCCACCTGGTATATTGGCAGCTATGCCCGGATGGCCGTGTGGCAGGCATCCACGGAGCCGTAGATATCAATGTATTCAATGGCTATCAAGATGCCTTCACAAAATTCTCTCAAAATGAGGTAGTTAGATAAAATTTCGAAAAATCAAGTATTTTTAGTTAAATTATGTTGTAGGAAAATACAACCTATCACATTTTTTACTAACTTTGTGGAGTTTAGTAACAAAATTTGGGGGTAGGATCATCATGAGACAACTTAAGATACAAAAGAGCATAACCAATCGAAATAGTGAAGCACTAGATAAATATCTGGTAGAGATCGGCAGAGCGCCAATGATCTCTATAGAGGAAGAGATAGAGCTGGCACAGCAGATAAGAAAGGGAGGCAGAGTTGGCGAAAGAGCCAAGAACAAATTGGTAGAAGCCAACTTGAGATTCGTGGTGTCTGTGGCAAAACAGTATCAGCATCAGGGACTCACACTCACCGATCTTATTGACGAAGGCAATATCGGACTCATCAAGGCTGCAGAGCGCTTCGATGAAACCCGCGGATTCAAATTCATCTCCTATGCTGTATGGTGGATTCGCCAAAGCATCCTTCAGGCAATAGCAGAACAGAGCCGCATCGTGAGACTGCCTTTGAACCAGGTGGGTTCGCTCAACAAGGTAAACCAGGAAATCAACCGATTTGAGCAGGAAAACCAGCGCCGCCCTAGCGTAGAGGAACTGTCTGCCCGCACCGGTGTAGATGAAGATAAGATCTCTCAGAGTATGATGGCTAGCGGTCACCATGTAAGCATCGATGCACCATTCGGCGAAGATGATGACAACTCGATGGCAGATGTGATGTCGAGCGGAGACGACAGCCGTACCGACAAGCACGTGGATCATGAGAGTATGGCTCAGGAGCTGAAACAGGTTCTCAACAAATGTCTGAAGGAAAGAGAACGCAAGATCGTATGCGCCTGCTTCGGTATCGACGAGACCGAGAAGGGTCTGGAAGAAATCGGAGACAAGATGGGATTGACACGCGAAAGAGTTCGACAGATCAGAGAGAAGAGCATCACCAAGCTCAGAGAATCCGGCAAGATCGGTATCCTGATGAAATATCTGGGATAAAGATAAATTTTCTGGATAAAGATAATGTAACTACTCAGCCCCATAGAAGTTCCCCTAGGGGTGCAGAGTAAATTGAAATAAGATATATCTTAAAGGTAACAGACAAACAGAAATCCCCCATCCTGCTTTCTCAAGCCGGATGGGGGTTTTGCTTATGTGATAAGTAAACCTAAAAAACAAAAGCAAGTATCAACTCTTCTGGAGTTGGTATTTATATTTATAGATATATGATATCTTTGGATTTTCGGA
>ERZ1027255.609-NODE-609-length-10749-cov-5.059473_pt1 | contig 10749 bp, 10 predicted proteins | sample MGYA00519261_ERZ1027255 | MGnify/ENA primary metagenome ERZ1027255 (study PRJEB26926, sample SAMN06164399) | human gut metagenome | biome: ENVO:00009003; feature: ENVO:2100002; material: ENVO:00002003 | host: Homo sapiens | place: USA | collected 2012 ...
AAGTAATTTAGTAAAACAACAAGAAAAGTGTAAAGTAAAATCAGTTATAGTCAGTGTAATAACGATCAAGCTTACATTGTCATCTACTCGCGGCCGCGAGTAGCTCTACCTTCGGCCGCGAGTAGCATTACCAGCGGCCGCGAGTAGCATTGCCGGCGGCCGCGAGTAGACAACTTGTAAGGCTTATCTGAATATGAGAAAAAGCGGACAACCACTTACACCACGATGAAACTGTTTTCTGGCGTAAAAATGTGTGTACCATTTCCATAACACGTCTGCCACAAATATGGGCAATCCTAAAAAAACAGGCCAAACTTGCTCTCAGGCCCGAGAGCAAGTTTGGCCATAATTTTGGACACTTACTTATTATAATATACACAGCATGATGGCTGAAGATGAGTCCAAGTCATCTTTGCCTTACAGTGGGATCCATCCACCTGCCATCACGCATTGTCCTTCTCGTAAGCCGTTTTGATGTCTTCTGGCGTCACACCAAGCTGACGCATGCGCACAACAAGTTCTGGAAGTTCGCTGTTGAAGAAAGTCTCACGCCGCGTCTTCAGAATTTGCGATTGTGCATCGGCGGCCACAAAATAGCCCAGTCCGCGCTTATTGTAGATCACGCCACGCTGCGCCAGTTGTTCGTAGGCCTTCACGGTGGTGTTGACATTCACCTCCAGTGTGACGGAATAGTCGCGCCCCCCCGGAATACGAGCGTCTGCTTCATATTTCCCGGCCAGTATTTCATCGCAAATGCGCTCCGCAATCTGAATGAAAATAGCCTGTCCTTCCTTGAAAATCATAGGCTAAAGAATTTTCGGGGAATCACTTGCAGCCGCTTCAAATGGCGATAGCCGAAGTAGGTGAAGATGACATACGAAACGACACTAACAACGCCCGTTATGGCTGTCGCCGTTTCCATGCTGAAACCATGCGCAGGCTTCATTCCCAGTTTTACAAACTCAAGAAGAGTGAATGCGAAAGCAATCATGGCACCGATGAAGAGCAGAATCCCCCACAGGAAGGCACGCTTGCGGAACATGGCGCTTGAGAAGACGGCATAGAAAACGGCCATTAAATATAAGAGATTCAGCGTAAGAATCTTATAGCCAGCCCATGCTTGGTAAGACCCACCATCGTAGTAATACTCTGTCGAGGATGAGAAACGCTCAATGATGAAGCAGACATTATTGTATATGCCATCGACACAGATGCTCGGGAGCAACGAGCCCATCGTGACATCGAAAAACGGCATGATGGCCATGCGCGTCAGGTCGGCCAAAACGACACCCACGGTCATGAAGAGGAAGGTTCTGACAATGGCCGAAAGAATGCCCGTCAGGTATTTCTCCATATTGGTGGCAGGGAGCATCAGGGCGCTGATGCGCTGCTGCTTGGTGGAGATGCCGGCAAAGGACGTCGAGAGCACGAAGAGGAAATAAAAGAGGCCGATGCCAACGACGGATGATGAAATGTATGCCTGCTTCTGCTCCAGATATGCTTGTAACATAGCTGGGTGGGAAGCCTTGAACGCTTCGAGGTCGAATGGACTAAAATATCCATAGTATTTTCCACAGAGGAAGACCGTCAGCACAGCGTAGATAATACCCAATTGAAGCAGATGACGTTTCCAGTTTGAAAACAAGTCGCGACGCAAAAGCAGCGTCATGCGTGATACAGAAATATTTTTCATGAGATGTTCCTCCTTTTCATATTATGGTTTGAGAGACGTTTCCTCGTTGCCTTCCATCAGTGCGTTGTTTTCCATCAGCGCGTTGAAGAGCATTTCGAGGTTGATTTGTGAGTCGCGTCCGTCAGTGTTTCTGGCGATGATGGCGTTCCCCATCATGTTGGGCTGTGCATAGAGCGCATCGCTGGTGTCTTCGCCGGCAGCCCGTTGTTCAAACACCAGGCGCGAAGTGATGTCGGCCGTGGAAGCGTTGAGCAGGATTTTTGAATGGTCCACCACTGCCACATGGTCGAGCAAGGCATCAACGTCGCGCACCTGATGGGTTGAGATGACGATGGTGCGGTCTTCACGCATCTGCCGCGCCACCACGCGGCGGAAGCATGCCTTTGCAGGAATGTCGAGCCCGTTGGTAGGCTCGTCCATCAGCAGCAGGCGCGTGTTGGTGGCAATGGCAAAGGCAATGAACGCCTTTTTCTTCTGCCCCATCGAGAGTCCGCCCAGATTGATGTCTTCAGGAAGTTCGAAATCCTGCAGACACTGGCTGAGGAGTTCCTCACTGAAATGCGGATAAAACGGAGCATTGATCTTCACGTATGTTGAAAGTTTCAGCGGCGGAAGTTCAAACTCCTCGGGAACGATGAAGATGTCTTCCAGAATTTCTGGGCGGCGCTCAACCACGGACTTGCCGTTGAACAAAGCCTCGCCGCTCTGCGGACGCAGCAGTCCACACATCAGATAGAGCAACGTGCTTTTGCCCGCACCGTTTTTACCGAGAAGCCCGTAAATGCTGTCGGGCTCGAGATTCATGCTGAAATGGCTGAACACAGGATTGCCCCTGCGCTTGTAGCCGAAAGTGATGTCATTAAGTTGTATCATATTATATAGGGTTTTGATGATGTTATTTCCGTTAATAATTCCGCTGCTCCAACACGATTGTCTCGCTACGCGTGGCGCCAGATAAAAGAAGTGGAAGCGAATTTGTTTGCTAAACAGGTGGTCAAAAGCATTCTGTAAATGGCGAGACCTACTTAGAGAGATGAAGTTTGATAGCCACCGCCCTCAACAATCACAGACATGAGTCTCAAGGATTTTAGAATGCGCCTCGCGATGGTTTTGATAATTGTTCTGGGCGCTTGAAGGATGTTCATTAAATGCGGTTCCTGACTTTCGGGGCGCTGTTTCGAATAAAGAATCCCCTTTAAACAATGCTTTTAAACACTGAGCCTCAACAATATAAACAGCTAAAAGGTTTCGTTGCCGTGCGACGTTTGGCAGCCATTTACTCTCTGCGCTTTTAAGTCTGAACGCTTAGGAGAAGTTTTGTTTTATAGGCTTGCTTCGCGGTGTACTATCAAACTATAACACCGCAAAGTGTAGAGACTAATTTTTGAACATGCAAGCGATTTCAAGAAAAAATCAATTATTTTTGAAAATAATCCTTGAAAAATTTGGAAGTTACTTAGATTGTCTGTAACTTTGCCCTCGAAAGAAAATGATAATGATTACAAATTAATTATGAGTAACGCTGAAATTCTTGATTATTTTGCCCAGCACGGGGTTAAGCCGTCGATGCAGCGTATGGCAGTGATGAAATACCTGCTGACTCATCGCACACACCCGACGGTGGACGAAATCTACAACGATGTTGTTCAGGAAATTCCAACGCTCTCCAAGGCCACTGTTTACAACACGCTGCGCTTGCTTGTCAAGCAAGGGGCGGCCTTGCAGATAACGATTAACGAGCAGTGTACCTGCTACGACGGCGACATCACGCCCCACGCGCATTTCTTTTGCCGCAACTGCGGAAGGGTGTACGACATGCCGCTCAATTGGCAGGACATTTCGGAGATGGCCGATGTGCCGGCGGGCTTCAAAGTGGACGAGGCCGCGCTCTATTTCCGGGGATTGTGTTCAAATTGCAGCGAGACAAACAAAGAGTTGTCCTGAAAATGCCCGATTCCAGAATTGCGGCTGATGACGCTGAACATAGCGAAGTTCTCAGTCTCTTCTCGACAGGGGATGGCATTGGATGCCTCTGAAGATTGACATAATTATTGACATAACTATTGACATAACATATTAAAAATTCTACCATTATGAAAAAGAAATTCATTTGCACCGTATGCGGTTATATTCACGAAGGTGACCACGCTCCAGAAAAATGCCCAATGTGTGGCGTTCCTGCTTCCAAGTTTAAGGAGTTGAAAGAAGAAAGTGGCCTTTCTTTTGTCTCTGAACACGAAATCGGCGTAGCCAAGGGTTGCGACGAAGAAATGATTAAGGACCTCAACAACCATTTCATGGGCGAATGCACCGAAGTGGGCATGTATTTGGCAATGAGCCGTCAGGCCGACCGCGAAGGCTACCCTGAAATTGCTGAAGCTTTCAAGCGCTATGCTTGGGAAGAGGCTGAACACGCTTCGAAGTTTGCCGAACTGCTCGGCGACGTGGTGTGGGACACGAAGACCAACCTCGAAAAGCGCATGAACGCTGAATCTGGTGCCTGCGAAGACAAGACCCGCATCGCCAAGCGTGCCAAGGAGCTTAACCTTGATGCCATCCACGACACGGTTCACGAAATGGCCCGCGACGAAGCCCGTCACGGACGCGGTTTCGAAGGTCTCTTCAAGCGCTACTTCGGCGAGAAGAAATAAGAATTACAACCACCAAACATCAAAGCAAGAGCCGCCTGCTTCCTCTCGGGAGCGGCGGCTCTTTTTTATGAATAAGTGAACAGCTATTTACCATCACTTAGTCGGCCCAGATTTTCCATTTGTCGTTTTTATCCCATAAGCCTTTGACATTTTCTTTCGTATAATCCTCCTCTGGCGCTTGTTGAACGGAGGACGTGGCAAGTGCAGCCTGAATGTCAAGCTGGAGAACACAGATTTCTGGTTTTATATATACTTTCTTTTTCATTGTCCAAACGGTTATTTGATGATTACCTTCATTGTCTTGTTGCCGCGCTTCACGATGTTCACGCCTTTCATCGGTGCGTCAAGGCGCTTGCCGTTGAGGTCGTAATATTCCGCATCGTTGGCGTTGAGCATTTCGAGCGGCGCAACGTTGTCGATGCCTGTGGTGGAATCGCCAATGCGCATAGAGAGACTGGGCGAAGTATTTGCGGTTGTTCCTTCGAGCCAGGAGCGGAACGGCCCCACCATGACGGCCTGCGTTTCTGGCGCTGCAGCTTTCAGTTTTGCCACATTCCAGAAGCGGTCTTGGGCGAGAATATATCCGTCGGTCACTTCCTTTGCCTGATACGTGCCGCTGAACTTCAGATTTCCCACGTCGGCAGGCTGCATCTTCATACGGATTTCAACCGAACGGTCTGGCGAGAAGGTCAGTGTTTTCTCCTCACCATCGCGACGCACAATATACGCAACTCCAGGGTTCAAAATAAAAGTGCAGCGCTTCAGAACAACCTCGTCGTTGGTCATCTTTTCAATGGTAAACACACTGTACGGCGCATCGCTGGGAAGTAGCATGTCGTATGGCAACACGAGAGAGCCCCAGGTGTTAGTCATCGTCCGGACATAGGAAGCCCCATCCAAATAGGCGTATGCATCATCGGAAACGTAGGAAGCATCGCTGAGGTTGACGTATCTTCTCATCTTGCAATCGTGATAGCCATTCTGCATGCCTTTGGGCAACGACTGGAACACGAGTCTGTTCTTATCTTGTGTATTAGCAAAAGCATCTGTGCCGATTGATTCCAATGCAGTAGGTAAGATAAAATCGCCAGTAAAATTTGTACAATTATAGAACGCATAAGGACCAATCTCCTTTACAGTTTCGGGAATGCTGAGAGGGCCACTAAGATTTATACAACGAGCAAAGGCTCCAAACTCGATTTTGCGGAGATTATTAGGCAGACTCAAGCCCGTGAATCTACTGCAATCAGAGAACGCTTCTTGGCCAATCTCCGTCACACTATTGGGAATGACAAGGGTGCCAGTAAAAGAATTGCAATTCTGAAACGTCTTACTTCCAATCTTTTTCAAATTCGCCGGAAGTGTCAGTTTGCCAGAGAGCATAGAGCACTCTTTGAAAGCGCCATCACCAATCTCGGTCACAGTAGAGGGAATCGCAAGTTCGCATTTGAGATTCTTGCAACCATTAAAAGCATTAGCACCGATTTTTAGCAAACTATTTTTCATATTCAGTTTTGTAAGACCCGTGCAACCACTAAAAGCATAAGCACCGATTCCTTGCAAACTACTTTCCAGACTCAGCCCTGTAAGACCCGTGCAACCACTAAAAGCATAATCGCCAATCTCCGTAACATTATACGCGATAACAAGCTCACCCGATAAAGGGCAATCCCTAAAAGCTCGGTTTCCGATTTTTCTTAAAGCACGTGGAAGATTCAACCTTTGAAAATTTTTGCAACCTTCAAACGCCCCTTCGCCGATTTCGGTCACATAAACAGGAAGAGAAAAATCGTTACAAGCAGTTTTGGCGAAAGCATAAGCGCCTATGGATTTCAGAGAATTCGGGAGGACAATTTGGCCATTAATCTTACTGTTATAAAAAGCCATATCTGGTATACGGGTGATGTTGTCATAAAACTCTATCATGAAAGTACTACTGTTGACACGAGAATGCGACAGCCTTTCTACACCAAAATCCAGATTATCAGCAAGGTTCACCATTCTATTGTCTGAGGTGGTGTAACGTAAGAAATAATGTTTGCAATTTTTGCAAGAACTTCCTTCTATCGTATGCTCTTTTGAAAGAGATGCTGTCAGACCACTGATAATTGGGGTTCTGCTTAGCGCATCAGGATTGAATGTAATATAATACGTAGCACCGCAGACGAAATCACGACATTTAGTATCAATGTAAGTATTAGTAGTTTCGCCTACGATTTCATAATCAGATGAGCCTTTCAATTTTTTATACAACACCCACTTGCCTTTTTTCATCGACTCCTCCATACCATCATAATTTAGCCCCCACTTAAAACCCAGTTTCTCGCCGCGAATTTCTGTAGTAAAGCTAGCGGGATATAGGAAGCCGTGAATTTTGTTACTGATGTCCCAGTCTTTATATGATTCATTCGATACGTCACACCAATCGCGCCACTTGCCCTTCACATTTATGTTGTGAGGGCGGTAGGAAAACGAATTATTGAAAGAGAGTTTGAGTTCTGCAGTGGTCCACTTATTTTCATCAGAATTTTCATTATAAGCGCACCTCTGATTTTTCTTGACGTTGCAAAACTGTGCAGTGCCGATTATCACGTTGTTAAGCTTCATCGTGCCCTGTAGGCCCATATTGCCACTCGTCTCTAAATTCTTTATATGATCCTCATTGTCGACATTGGAAAAGTTCCTCCAAATATCGTTTAGCTTAACCACATTGCTCCCATCAATAGTGAGATAGACATCTCCGATAAAGTGGGCGTTGCCGCCATCGTAGTTATACATCCAAAGTTTGAGCCTAACTTCGGTGCCATTGTCCGAATAGGTCGGGCCACTGATGATTTTCACAATCGGATTGCGCGGCACTACTTTTTTGCCAGCGGCACCGCCAATGCCAACCATCCACATCAGCAAGGAAAGTAGCGTGCAAAACATCGCACGGCGGCTGTGGTCAGAGTTAAAAATCTTCGTCATATTTGTTTGTTTTTTGTTGTTCGATTGGTTGCAAAATTAGTCCGCAATCGCCAAGCAACAAAAGCAGGGCCGCCGTAAAATGCCGTAGGGGGGGGTAAAAAGGAGGGTAAAAAGGGGTAAAACCAGTAAAAAAGTACTACCTTTGTATGGTAGAAAGAATGAAAAATCATGAGATTAGAAATCACACCACGGCTACGCGTTTTCCTTGACCGTCGCAGCCATAATTGGCAGGAACGCTTGTGTCTTATCACTTTTTTGGTGCTCAGTTCGTCGGTGATTTTGGCTGGTGTGCCTATGCACTTCATCGGACTTGTCGGACGGGGCAACACGATGCTGTACGCCATATCGGCAATCGTTTGGGCGACGACGCTGGCGATTTTGGTTTTGTATCTGCGGCAGCGCGTGTCGCTAAAAACGGCCATGACCTCGTTTGGCATACTGACCCAACTGACCGACAGCGCCCGCATCGTACACATGGCGATGACGCAACCGCCGGGCTTCAACGAGACCATCGTGTTCAACCAAATCATCTCGCTTGCCCTCATCATCTATCTCGTCATGGCCTCTCTCAGGCACATCCCGACAATCATAGCCTCCATCAGTATCGCCACCATCGTTTTTGCATACCTCTACACTGACGGAGGGGTGAACAAGCAAATCGCGATGATATTCATTATCACGGAGATTTTCACATGCGTGCTGGGCGAACTGATTAGGCGGGGCATTCACAACACGCAGCGCGAGAATAAAGACTATCACGACACCCTCGACCGACTACTGGCCACTTTTCACATGACAAAAACCGAACTGCTGGCCTACATACAACTGGCACGCGGAGGGATGACGAATAAAGACGTCTCCAACTTCTTCAACCATCTTGACGAGCGCACTGAGGCCAACCTAATAAGGGCCGTGGAGCAAAGAATGGCCCATCGCAGGATGCAACACGCCGACATTTCGGCAACGCTGCCTTCGCTGACACCAACGGAGCGGGAAGTGTGCCGCTTGATTATCGGCGGCAAGACCATCTTGGAGATTGCCACCATTCTCGACAAAACGCCCAACAACATCAGTTCGGTGCGCATACACATCCGCAAGAAGCTCGGACTTGCCACGTCTGACGACCTGAGAGAAGCGCTGCTGAAAAAAACGGAAGGGCGTTGAACAACACGGCAAACACATATCGGCTCTTATATTGCCTCCTCACATTGGTTTCGCGGGAAGGCCGAGCGCATTTTTCATATTCCTTATAACCTAAAAAACCTCCTTCAGGCATCGTCTGAAGGAGGTTTTTTAGGTTATAAGAATCGCTTAAATCTTGCGCTTCATGATAGAGGCAGCGCGGTCGAGCGCCACGTTGATATTGGGACAGATGTGGTCTTTTCCCAACAAATGGTCGAAACCATTGTGTTCGAGCACGGCATGCACGTTGGGCGTGACACCAGACAGCACGATGTGGGTGCCTTCGCGGTGGCTCATCTCGCAGAGGTTTTGCAAGTTGTGGATACCCGTGGAGTCGATAAACGGCACGCGGCGCATACGGATGACACGCACTTTCGGATGGTTGTCCATAGCGCTCATGAGTTCCTCAAACTTATTGGCAATGCCAAAGAAATACGGGCCGTTGATTTCATAGACCTCCACGCCCTCAGGAATGATGAGATGTTCCTCGTGGGTCTCGGCATCCGTCTCGTCGTTGGGGTCGATTTCGTCGGCAATGACTTTGATTTGCGTGCTCTCAGCCATACGCTTCATGAAGAGGAGGCAGGCGATGAGCAAGCCCACTTCGATGGCCACGGTGAGTTCGAAGATAACGGTGAGCAAGAAGGTGATGACGAGCACGGCAATGTCGCTCTTCGGATTCTTCATCAGCTGCATAAAGGTGCGCCAGCCGCTCATATTGTATGAAACAACCACCAACACGCCAGCCAGACAAGCCATTGGGATATAGCCCGCCAGCGGCATCAAGACGATGAAGATGAGCAAGAGCACAGCCGCATGAATGAGTCCAGCCACAGGCGTGCGTCCGCCGTTGTTGATGTTGGTCATGGTGCGGGCAATGGCTCCCGTGCAAGGAATACCGCCAAAGAGCGGTGTGCAGAGGTTGGCCACGCCCTGTCCGATGAGTTCCTGGTTGGAATTATGATGGTCGCCGCAGACACCGTCGGCCACTGTTGCGGAGAGCAACGACTCAATGGCGCCAAGCACGGCGATGACCATCGCCGTTGGAAGGAGTTCGCGGAGGCCGTTCCAAGAGACGTTGGGCACGGTGAGCGGCGGCAGCGTGGCCTTGATTTCGCCGAAGCGGTCGTGGATGGTGGCGATGGAACTGAAGCCGTGTTCCTGCAAAACGGGGTTGAGGAAATAGGCGCCCACCGTCATCACGATGATGGCCACGAGAGAACCAGGGATTTTCTTCGACACCTTCGGCGTCAGGGCGATGATTGCCACGCTGAGAACGCCAACGGCCGTTGTTATCCAGTCGGTGGTGTTGAAATGTTGGAAATAGACCACCCACTTCGAAACAAAGTCGCCCGGCATCTTACCCTCAATCTGGAGTCCGAAAAATTCCTGAATCTGCGTGGTGAAGATGGTGACGGCGATACCGCTCGTGAAGCCCACCACAATGGGGTATGGAATGAACTTGATGATGGTGCCGAGCCTGAACGCTCCCAGCAAAATGAGGAACACGCCCGCCATCATGGTGGCCACAATCAGTCCAGACATTCCCAAGGCGGGATTGCTGACAATGCCGTAGATGATGACGATGAAGGCACCCGTTGGGCCACCGATTTGCACGCGTGAGCCGCCCAAGGCCGACACGATGAAACCACCGATGATGGCTGTTAAGATACCCTGCGACGGCGACACGCCGGAGGCGATACCGAAAGCAATGGCCAACGGCAACGCCACAATGCCCACAATGAGACCGGCCATAGCGTCGGCCGCAAATTTCTCGCGATTGTAGTGTTGGAGTTCCGAGAACAACCTCGGCTTGAAACTAAATCCTTTCATTCGATATAACGATAAATTATTGTGAAAATGCAATGCGTTTTCCAAATATTTCCGAAGGCGTAAGACTTTGAAAGCGAATTGTTTTCCGCTTTCAAAAAGAGGTATGCTTTCGGTTTCTTTTAGAAATGAGTTGCAAAGTTACACAAAATTTAGCAGATTCCCCGCTTTTCCTCCTTGAAAACACCCGTTGCTGGCTTTCAGGCGGTTAGAAGAAGCGGTTAAGCATCATATCCATCGGATAGGCGGCGGAGGACCGAGGCGAAGCACTGCAGCTTACTTTGCTTGCAAAGCGAGGGGGAGGAATATTGCGGTGGCCAAGCACGGGCTGAATATACAACGAGGACATGGCTGGAGCGCTGGCCATGTTTGCTACGTGTTCGTGGCCCTCACTTTGCGAGCAAAGTGAGCTACAGTGCTGGCGCC
>ERZ1027255.623-NODE-623-length-10539-cov-8.484166_pt1 | contig 10539 bp, 10 predicted proteins | sample MGYA00519261_ERZ1027255 | MGnify/ENA primary metagenome ERZ1027255 (study PRJEB26926, sample SAMN06164399) | human gut metagenome | biome: ENVO:00009003; feature: ENVO:2100002; material: ENVO:00002003 | host: Homo sapiens | place: USA | collected 2012 ...
GAGAATCCTGTCACCATGATGACATAGGGCAGGGCGAGACATTTCAGATAGTTTCCCATCTGTCTTCCGGTCTTCTCGATATTCACGAGATAGCCCGTGATGATAAGGAAGGTAGGCATCATAAAGGATAGGATGCCTGCCTTCAGCTGGGGATATGCGTTGCCGAAGCTCACGATATGAATCAATATCATGAGGATAATGAGGATGGCTCGAATGAAATCGAGATCGGTATTTCTTTTCATCTGATTCCTTTTGATTTATATGTATCTATATCCGTGACTTATCTTTCTGGAAGACTTCTTCCGGGAGTGATTATTCTCCGAAAGGCTTATTCCCTGGATGGTTTATTCTCTGAAAGGCTTGTAGTGCCCCTTGTCGGCGAAGACAAGCATCTCCTTGTCGCCACGGCTGTCGCCGAAGGCTTCTATCTCATAGAGAGAGCGGTCGGGAAAAGTTCTGTCTTCGGTATCTGCTGTTCGGGATGCAGAAAGGGCTTCCGTGATCCGGCATACTTTCTCTGCTCCATAGCAGTTGTTGCTCTTGAAGCGTCCCGTCAGCTTGCCGTCTTCTACTTCTATCTGGGTGCCGAGAACCTGAACGCCTTTCAGATTGCGGATATCAAAGAAGGGGCGAACCCAGTTGTCGATGCTGGCACTTACGATGAAGACCTGAGCTCCAGCTACCAATGCTTCATGTACCAGGGTGATGCCCTTAGGACGGAGCAGATGCTGGTTTTCTTCTGCAAACCCACGGCAGAGTGCATCAAATTTTTCGATGCGCATGCCGGCAAAGAGGTGGGCAAAGATCTGCTGCTTCGCCTTCCAGTTGGGATAAAGATGCAGTTTCATCAATACCAGCAGTGGGCTGTACATCAGGAAAACCATCAGGAAGCGGCCTCTGCCCTTGGCATACTTGATGAATTCCAGCAAGGTATCGCTCGTTGTCAGTGTTCCGTCGAAATCGAAACAATATATTTTCTTCTTCATTTCTTCTTTTTCTTTTAGATTTACTCTTTCTTATACGATATAGATAAGAATAAGGAAGGAGAGCAGCCAGGCAAGGACGATAAACTGGGTGATTCGGTCTCGCAGAATAATCTTCGTAGGGTCGCCACTTTTCTGGTCAACCACTGCAATCTGGATGTATCTCAGCAAACCTACCAATACAAATACGCTGGTAAGATAGAGGTATTCGGTATGGAAATTCTCTATTACTTCAGGACTCACCGTGTACATGATGTAGCATACCAGGGTAACTGATGCTGTGATGGTGATAGCCTGATTGATGAAGGTGAGGTTGTATCGGCTCGTATTCTTGCGTGGTGCCTCGCCTGTCTTTTCCATTCGCAGTACGTCATCGCGGCGCTTGGCAAAACTCATGAAGAGGGTGATGAGGAAGGTCATCAGCACAATCCATTTACTGAGCATGATGTGCGTAGCGACGCCACCCGCCAGCAAGCGGAGCACAAATCCGAATGCCACAATGCACACGTCAATGATGGCATACTGCTTGAGCTTGGCGCAATAGCAGAGGTTCATGACCCAATAGAAGGCGATGATTCCCATCGTCTCCCACGAATCGAGCAGACTGCATACCCCCATTGAGAGGATGAGCATCAGAAACATCAAAGCGTAAGCCTGCCTGATGCTTACGGCTCCTGATGCGATAGGGCGGTGACATTTCACCGAATGGCGGCGGTCTGCCTCCACATCATGGATATCGTTGAAGCAATAGATGCTCGATGCGGCAAAGCTGTACGCAAAGAAAGCAATCAGACCCGCCAGCAGGGCATCTGTATGAAACAAGGCACCACCAAAGAAGAGGGGCACGAAGATAAACATATTCTTGATCCACTGCTTCGGGCGGATCAGGCGCATCAAGGCAGCGAAGCCTTTGCTGTCTTTTATTTCATTCTCGTTCATAAAAACTTCTTTTTATTTAATCTTAGATGATTCTTTTTATTTAATAATCTGAGATAATTCCTTGGAAATCCATTCTGCAATCTTGCTCAATATCCAGGAGAGTGGCAGGGTGATGGCGATGCAGAGGATGAAGGTTGGCCAGTATCCCAAGTGATGAGGCTCGATATAATGGAGCACGAAGTGGATGTGGATGAGATAGCATTCCAGGCTCAATGCTCCTACCAGCATGAAGCTGCGGTTAAACCATCCTGGTGTACGGCGGAAAATGCGGTTCAGGAGCAGGATGCTCGTGATGGTGAGCGGGATGTAAAGCATACGCTCCAGGAAGAGCGGAAACATACCGTGTTTCTCCTGTTCCAGGAAGATGCTTGCGAGCAGCGTCATCAGGAACATCAGCCATATCATCCAGATGCTGGCACCATCAAGCGTCTGCTTCTGGCGAACCATCTCACCCATATTGATGCCGATGAAGAAGATAGGTACTCGGCTCCAGAAGATTTCCAGATGACCTACTGCCTGATGAATCGGGGTGACGTATTGTACCAGGATGCACCACATGATCATCACCACCGGCAGCCATTTGTAGATGGGGTGGCGCTTGATGAGTTCCATATAGGCTGGGGCGAAGAGATAGAGCATCATGGTGGCTGGGATGTACCAGAAGGTAAGCTCGTCGTATCGCCAGAAATTCCAGTTGATGGTAATCTCGCCTATCAGGTTGATCCACGCCTCGAGGTCTCCTCCCTGGAATCGGGGGATGTAGTAGAGACAGGCGATGATAAGCCATGCCGGGTAGATACGCAGGTAACGGCGGATGAAGAAATGCTTGGCAGAAGGATTCTTCATCCAGGAAAACCACAGGCCGATGCCGCTGAGAAACAGAAACATATCTACTCCTACATTGCCCATACGGCGCAATCCGAAGAAAGCGTTCTCTCTAGGCAGTGCTACATGAAAGAGAATGATGAAGAGCATGGCGGCTCCCATCAATTCACCGCGATATCTGCTGATATTCGCCAGTTCTATATCTTTTATCTTCATGATTTTCTTTTAATATTTCGGGTTTGGAATCTTCTTCATCAGTTGGGTGAAGAGCCAAGCCAGGCAGATGCTCGATATGATGTAGAGGAGCAGGCCGGCATAGATGTCTCCATGACGGCTGATAGGGATGAATATCTTGCGGGTGATAGGATGGGTGACGAAGAGGGCGGCTGAGATGACGCCCATCCATTCCAGCACCTTGTAGATGCCCGACAGCCAACTTACCTCCTGCAGCAGGTCGGCTACAAGCACACAGAGCAGACAGATGAAGAATGGCACGAAGGTCCATCCTATCATATTGAGACTCAGACTGTAGATCAGCGAGATGCAGAATACGCAGCCGAAGATATTGGTTACAGGAGAATGGAAGGTCATCAGAATCTTCTCGCCATAGCGGGCGTACAGAATGCCCAGACCGAATGGCAGCATACCGCCCATGAAATTATAGCGGTAGCGGTTCATCGCCTCGCTCTCGGGATTGTCAAAGCCCAGCAGCAGCTGGATGCCGATGCAGAGAAGCATCAAGCCTACCGTCCATCCCCAGTGGCGGCGATAGAGCAGCAGTCGATATACGATGTAAAGCTGCAGCATCAGACCGAAAAACCAGTAAGGTCCTGGCCAGATGATGTTGTCGGGGTTGGGCAATACATTGTTAAACATACCCAGCATCGATACGATGCCCAGCACCTCGTAATGGCGTGGACCCGGAGTGATGTAGTCTATCATCGTGAAAGCGATGAAACCCACGATCATCATCTTGAAGAGCTTCAGATAGTGATAGCGGATGAAGCGCAGAGGTTCGCGCCAGCTGATACTCCAGGATTGCTTCCTGCCCGAAATGTTGTACATCTGAGCCTGCTGGTCGGCAGAAAGATGAGGCTTGGCTTCATACTTCATCACCAGTCCGTACGCACTCAGGAAGAGGAATACGGGCACTCCGTAATGACCGAAGAACGACAGCAGATGGACAGGCAGGTTGATGTCGGGATTCGCCATCACCTGCAGCAGCCAGTCGGTGTTGTGCTGGAAGAACTGATATTCATTCTCCTTGACAATCGGACCTAGCCAATGGCAATAGTTGTGTAGGAAGATGCCGATGATGGCAAGTCCTCTCAATGCATTGCATGCACTTCTGGAAAGTATGTTCTGATTCATTTCCTGGCTCCTTTCTTTGTTTGTTTCTTACCTTGTTTCTTATCTTTTTTCTTGTCTTGCTTCTTTTCTTCCTGCTTAGCCTGCGTCTTGAGATATTCATCCCTCAGCTTGTCGTAGTCGGCTGAGTTCTTCAGGATGCGGGGACGCATCTCGTTGTATTTCGGACTCAGGATGTTGTTCTCCTCCTTGTAGGTCGGAGTCTCTATGCCGGCAAGATACAGCAGCAGGTGCGGCAGGGCATCCGTCATCATCCGCTTGTCCTTGGCGGCACGTATCTGCCGGTAGATGGCGCGGTGTTTCTGGATGTATTTCTTTGAGCAGTAGATCCAGAAAGGAATCTCAAACTCATAGTGTGCCAGCTTCCAGTCGATGTTGGCGGAGTGGTTGCGGCAGATGAAACCACGGTTTTCCTCGTAGCACTCCTCGCCATGGTCAGGCACATAGATGATGATGGCATCTTCCTTCTGGAATCGCTTCACGATCTCTGCCACGATGGAGTCGTTGTAGAGGGTGGCGTTGTCGTAATGACTCAATACCTTGCGCTGGGCATCGGTCAGCTCTGGGCGCTTGTCTTCGTAGCTGCTTGCCCAGAACTTAGCCTGGCTCTGGCGATAGCGCAGCTTGTAGTTCACGTGCTGACCCATCAGATGGAAAATGGTAAGATTATGGTCGGTCTTGTATTGCTTCAGACTGTCATCATAATCTTTCAGCAATCCATCGTCCAGTGCATGCAACTGGGTGTTTCTGTGGTCGAACTGCAGTTTGCTCAGTTCCGGATTGTTCAGGAAGAAGCCGCCGCTGAAGTCATATACCGCCTCCTTAGCCTGAGGCAGGAATTCGTTGGTGATGAAGGTTACGTTGTAGCCTGCCTTGCGGAATACCTCCGGGAAGAGCGGATAGTCGCACCATTCTCCCTTGTCGCCTACCACATAGGTAGAGAGCATGTGCTTGAATACGAAGCTGGTGAGGTTCCAGCAGGTCACGACATCTGTAAACTTGGTGAGTTTCTTCGATTTCTCCAGCGCCGATTGGTTTGGGGTGGTTTTCATGAAGTAGCCATATTGCTGTGAATGATGGCGACCGTAGCTTTCGCCGATGATCAGCACGATGTTTGGCGATCGGAAGCTGCAGCTATCTACCTTCACCTCGTGGGCTGCATGAATCAGTTGGGTAATCTGATGCGCTGCCAGCTGGTTGGCATAGATGCTGAATTGGAGGCGGTAGATTGGCAGATAGAGTACGGCATGATCTTTCTCAGTAAGGGTGTGCTCCACCTCTCCGATGGTTCTTCCTGACATCAGCTTATGGTAAGCCTCCTTGTTGTGCCAGGAGGTGCAGATGGAAGTGATGAGGATAGCCAGGCAGAGGATGCCGAAGGTGGCTGGCATGGCTGCCGTCATTCGCGGAATAGCCATCAGTCGTTTCTTGAGCGATGCCAATTCGAGTACGGTAACGAGGAAGACGTAGAACTTGATGAGCCGTTTCCGGAAGATGACGATGAGTATCTGCAGGAGCGCCAGGAGCAGAATCCAGCCTACGCTGCTGAAGAGCACTTCGACAGAGATGAGGGCAGAGAGGAAGCTGCTTGCCTCGGAACTGTTGGTTTCTCCCACCAGCATCAGCATAGAAGGATTGAGTGTGGAACCGAAATTCACGAAGCAGTAGGTATCAGCGGCAGCCGTGACATATAATATAATGTATAATATGGCACGCAGTCCCCTGCGCACCTTCTTCGGGAATACGGCGAGGATGGCGCTCACGATATAGAGGTCCAGAAACAACTCCAGGAACATGTTCTCGTAGAGCGTTCCGTTCTTCGGAATCGTGATGAGTGAACTTACCATGCCCAGGATGTACATGGACACAAAGAAGTTGGCATTGCGCCTGATAGGGGCTGATGCCAGACTAAGACAGTTCTTGATGATTTCTTTCCAACTCATAGCTTTCTATTGATGATGTTTGCTATTTTTAGAGAATTGATGTTTTGGCACTCTTTTAGACTAAGAGCGCCTGATAGTTTTTGATGGCGAGGTTCTCGATGCATTCGGGAACCATACCTTCGATGCTTTTTCCGGTCTTGATGCATTCGCGTATCTCCGTGCTGCTGATGTTGAGCAGCGGGGTTTCTACGATGGTCACGCCGGCAGGCACTTCGCCTATGCAGGAGCCTTGGCGGGGATAGACCACGATAGGGTAGTGGGCAAGGATATCGTCGTGATGATACCACTTGTCGAATGCTGCCCAGTTGTCGCCGCCTATTAATAATGTAAACTCACATTCTGGATAATCCTTGCTGATGGCCTGCAGGGTGTGCCAGGTATAGGAAGGCTTGGGCAAGCGGAACTCATAGTCGCATGCCTTCAGCTGGGGTTCATTCTCCAGGGCCTTTTCTACCATCTCCAGGCGCAGGTGGTCATCGAGCAGGTCGGTAGCTGCTTTCTTGAATGGGTTCATGGGGGAGACCATGAACCACACTTCATCCAGCCCCGCCTTCTCGCAGAGGCTTTTCGCCAATGCGATGTGGCCGGTATGGATGGGGTTGAAGCTGCCTCCGAAGATTCCTACCTTCTTACTTTGAACTTTCAACATTGAACTTTGAACTTTATGATTAGCAAAGCAGGCTGCTTTGATTCTGCTATTTATTTTTGCTCTTCTTTTTTCTTCTGTTACAGCTTGCAATGCTTCTATACTGCTATTCTGCGTCCAAGAAGGCCTTTACGAGTTGATAAACCTCCTGCTGAGCTTTTTCCAGATCATCGTTTACGACTACGTGGTCGAATTGAGGAGCGAAGGTCAACTCGTAGCTAGCCTTGGCAAGGCGCTGTTCGATTACCTCAGGGGCATCTGTGTTGCGGCCTACCAGACGGCGGCGCAGTTCCTCTACCGAAGGAGGTTGCACGAAGATGCTCAGGGCACGTTCGCCATAGAACTTCTTGATATTGACGCCACCCTTTACATCTACGTCGAAAATCACAGACTCGCCCTTGGCAAGCTGGTTTTCTACCTGCGACTTCAAGGTGCCGTAGAATCTATCCTGGTAAACTTCCTCATACTCCAGGAACTCATCAGCCTCAATCTTGGACTTGAATTCCTCTGGAGACAGGAAGAAATACTCTACTCCATTCTGCTCTGTGCCGCGAGGGGCACGAGAGGTACAACTGATAGAGAAAGCCAACTTCAACTCTGGGTGCTCTTTCATCAGCCAGTTGACGATGGTACTCTTGCCGCTGCCCGATGGGGCGCTGAAAATCAATAATCCGTTCTTCATTTTACTTTGAACTTTGAATTTTGAACATTGAACTTTATGATTAGTAAAGCAAATCTATTTTCCACATTAAATTAAAGAGCATTCAGTACCTGTTCCTTAATCTGTTCCAACTCATCCTTCATCTTCACCACGATGTTCTGCATTTCAGCCTGATTGCTCTTTGAACCGGTGGTGTTGATTTCGCGACCCATTTCCTGGGCGATGAATCCGAGCTTCTTGCCCACACCATGACCTTCCTCATTCATGGTCTCGCGGAAATACTTCAGGTGGTTGGCAAGGCGCTGCTTCTCCTCGCTGATGTCGAGCTTCTCGATGTAGTAGATGAGCTCCTGCTCCAGACGGTTCTTGTCATAATCCACATTCGGAATCTGCTGCAGACCGTTTACGATGTTCTGGCGGATCTTCTCCACGCGTGCCTTCTCGTATGGTTCAATGCTGGCAAGGAGAGCCTGGATATTATCCACTTTCTCGGTGAATTTCTTCTGCAGGGCAGCTCCTTCCTGCTTGCGGAAGTCGCTCAGATGGCCGATAGCCTCGCAAATTGCATTTTTTGCCACCGCCCACTCCTCGTCGGTCAATTCTTCCACATCAGTTTTGGTTGTTACATCAGGAAGACGCAACAAGGTGCTGTACCAATCGGTAGGCTCAGGAATACCTGTTTCAGCAGATATTTTCTTGATCTGCTGATAATAATTCTGAACAAGCGCACTGTTGATGGGGGTAGCATCTGTAGCTGCATCCTTCTCAATCCAGATGGAGAAGTCAATCTTGCCTCTTTCCAGGCTCTTAGCTATATACTGACGAATCTCCATCTCCTTCTCTCTGTAGAGAGGAGCTATACGAGTAGAGAGGTCAAGATTCTTGCTGTTTAATGACTTTATCTCTACATTAATCTTCTTTGTTTTGTAGGCCGCGGTAGCTTTTCCGAAGCCTGTCATTGACTGTATCATATAATCTTTCACGTTAAATTTCTGCAAAAGTACAAAAAAATGCGAGAAAAAGCGTAAATTTGCACCTTATTTAAGAATATATTTATTTTTATGGCTTGTATTTTAAGTATTGAGACGAGTACCGACGTGTGCTCGGTGGCAGTTAGTGATAATGGAGCCGTGATTTTCAACAAGGAAGATCACAGCGGTCCCAACCATGCAGTTAAGTTGGGCGTGTTCGTCGATGAGGCTATCAGTTACATTGATTCCCGCAATATTCCGCTCGAGGCTGTGGCAGTAAGTTGCGGTCCTGGTTCTTATACGGGTCTTCGCATAGGAGTGAGTATGGCCAAGGGCCTTTGCTATGGCCGTGGCGCAAAGCTCATCGCCGTGCCTACACTCGAGTTGCTGGCTGTGCCCGTGCTCCTTGGCGAGCATCCTGCCGAGGAAGATGCGCTCATTGTGCCTATGCTCGACGCCCGCCGAATGGAAGTGTATGCGCAGGTCTTCGACCGTGCCCTCCGCGAGGTGCGCCCTATACAGGCCGACATTGTGGACGCAGAAACCTACAAGGAGTATCTCGACCGTGGTGCTGTCTATTTCTTCGGAAACGGAGCAGCCAAGTGTATGGAAGTCATCAATCATCCCAACGCCCATCTCGTGAAGGACATCGAGCCGCTGGCAAAGAATATGGCGCCATTGGCCGAGAAGCGCTTCGTGGAAGGCAAGTTTGAGGATGTGGCTTACTTCGTGCCTTTCTATCTGAAGGACTTCGTGGCCAAGATGCCTAAGAAACTTATTTGATATTTACACCTATTATTATATATATTAATGAACATAGACGGATTAGACTATAACACCCAGCGAGAGCAGATCGTGCTGCCTGAGTATGGACGAGAGATACAGCAGATGGTAGACTATGCAGTCGGCCTGCCCGACCGTGAGGAGCGTCAGCGATGCGCCAGGGCCATCATTGCCATCATGGACCGAATGTTCCCCGAGAGCAAGAATGTGGAGGGCCATGAGCGCAAGCTCTGGGATCAGCTCGCCATCATGAGCCGTTTCCAGCTCGACATCGACTATCCTTTCGATGTGACAAGCGCCTCGCAGATGGCCCAGAAGCCTGAGCCCATGCCTTATCCGATGAAGAAGATTCCCGTGCGCCACTATGGTGCCATGCTCTTCGAGGCTTTCGAGATACTGAAGACCATGGAGCCTGGCAGGGAGCGCGACGAACTGGTGAAACTCACTGCCAACCAGATGCATCGCAACCTGATGCAGTGGAGCCATGGTTCGAGCGACGGTGAGAAGGTGGCTTCCGACTTGGCCCGCTTTACTGACGGAAAGATTCAGCTCGACTTGGACACTTTCAAGTTCGAGAGAATTGTAGACCGTGAGCAGTCGCAAGGACGCAATGGCAAGAAAAAGAACAAGTAACTTATATTCCCCTTATCATTCATAACCCCCAAAGAATAGTCTATGGAGTCATTTATCATAGAAGGCGGTCATCCGCTCACAGGAACCATCATTCCGCAGGGTGCCAAGAACGAGGCACTCGAAGTGATTTGCACTACTATCCTTACCGACGAGCCTGTGCGCATCAAGAATGTGCCAGACATCCTCGACGTGAACAACCTCATCAAGTTGCTCAGGGAGATAGGCGTGAAGGTAACTCAGAACAGTCGCAACGACTATACATTCCAGAGCGACGAGCTGAAGCTCGACTATCTCGACAGCCTGGAGTTTGTGGCTAAGTGCTCCTCGCTGCGTGGAAGCGTGCTGATGATTGGTCCGCTGTTGGGACGCTGTGGCAAGGCAACCATCGCCAAGCCGGGTGGCGACAAGATAGGCCGTCGCCGTCTTGATACCCATTTCTTGGGATTCAAGTACTTGGGTGCCAGTTTTGTGCATGATGAGGAGCGCAATGTGTATCAGATTCAGGCCAAGAAGCTGAAGGGCTGCTATATGTTGCTCGATGAGGCTTCGGTTACGGGTACTGCCAATATCATCATGGCATCGGTGCTGGCAGAAGGTACCACCACCATCTACAATGCGGCATGTGAGCCATACATCCAGCAGCTCTGTCATCTGCTCAATGCCATGGGTGCCCAGATTAGCGGCATTGCCAGCAATCTGCTCACCATCGTGGGCGTAAAGAAGTTGCATGGTGCCGAGCATCGCATCCTGCCTGATATGATCGAGGTGGGTTCCTTCATCGGTATGG
>ERZ1027255.624-NODE-624-length-10462-cov-6.144710_pt1 | contig 10462 bp, 6 predicted proteins | sample MGYA00519261_ERZ1027255 | MGnify/ENA primary metagenome ERZ1027255 (study PRJEB26926, sample SAMN06164399) | human gut metagenome | biome: ENVO:00009003; feature: ENVO:2100002; material: ENVO:00002003 | host: Homo sapiens | place: USA | collected 2012 ...
CATAGCGAACTTATAGCGGACTCAAGCATCTTCGCGACGTGTCCGCGCCCCTCACTTTGCAAGCAAAGTGAGCTACAGTGCTTCGCCGCAAAGTGAGCTACTGTGCTTCGCCGTATTCCTTCGCCATCAAAGGTCCTCGCGTTGAATCCGTCGGCTCCATCCGAGGACGGATATTTCTATGCTGACATATTTCCAGGACCCGCCTTGGAGGAAGAACGTCAGTTTATAGTCGTATCCGCGATCGAGAAATTCCTGGGCGGAATAGCGGTAGTCCGCCGAGGTGCGTAGGCGGCTGAGGAAGTCGGCGAGGTCAACGCGTATCACCTCTTCGCCCGTTGTGCGGTTCGTCACCGAGAGGATGGCGTCGCGCGTCATATCGCTGTGGTATAGCAGGCGTGAAGTCATGAAGTCGGCATGTGCGATGCGCCCCACTGCCGTTGTGGCCTTCGTTGCCATTGATGGTGTCGGGGTGCGGTCGCTGGTGTTCCATGTGCAGTAGGGCGTGTACACCAGAGGCGTCGTCTCGTCCACCGTGTTATCCCAGAGGATGCGGGCGTTACTGTCGAGGATGCGGAAGTCGAAATTGTTGACGTCCACATTCTCCGGCGACTGCAATTCGCGCAGGGCGATGTTGATATGCTTCGTGTCGCGCACGAGCCCCACCGTGTCGCGCTGCGCCACCGGTTTGCAGTTGACCTTCACCACCACACTGTCGCCTCCTGCGATGTCACGTCCCCGCAGTCCGTGCCACAGCGTGTCGAGCGGTGCGCCACCGTTGTCCACGACGAAGCGTCCGAGGGCATCCGCTGTGGCGTTGTGGTCCAGCGTGACGGCCATGCGTTTGATGTCATCGCCGATGGCCGGTTCCGTGCGGCGTTGCTTCGCTCCCGTCGTGAGGAGTGTTTCTTCGTAGCGTTTCTGGTGTGCCAGCACGATATATTTATACGTTCCCGGTGCGAGGTCGAGGTGCATGTGGTATCCGTCTGCTTTGAAGGGCGAGATGGTTCCTGGCGTGACGGCCTCCGAGAATTTCTTGACGAACGTCCAGTTGGCATAACTGCCGTCTGCCTGCTGGTTTTTGCCTTCATAGACATACACGTCGACTGCCCCCACGTGATCGGGGAACATATTGGCGCGTTGCAGGTTGTAGTCGTAACGGAAATAGAGGTCGAGTCCCTGCGGACAGGGAGGCAAGTCCTCTTCCATCATCGAGCAGGAAGTGAGCACGCTTCCCATAAGGAGGCATGCCGCGAGTTTATGTATCAAATTTCTGAACGTCATGGTCATCTTTTCGTGTTCAATAACAGGTGTGGCATCCTGCAGTTTGCGGTCTGCATTCTACGCGTGGTGCATTTCTTCTGTCGTCTTACGGCATCCGTCGTGTCACATTACTTTGTCTGGCGGCGCCACCTTACCGCACTATCGTTGCAGCGGTGTCTTATATGCCCCGCTTCTGTTGGGATTGTCGGCCTATGTGTTGGCGTGCGATGGGCAATCCCAACGGAAACGCGGTGTTGCTATTCCTATATATATATAATGTACAGCTGATGCTGACTGAGGAGAGAAGAAAAATACCAGTACCGAGCCGAGAATGGCTCGGCACTGGATATAGTTTTTTGCTAATCGCGAGAGAGAATTAGAGTTCTTCGCTCTGAGAACGCTTAGCCCATGAGAGAACGTTGATCTTTACAGAGATAAACTGATTCAACTCATCGTCATATTTGTCATCACGTGAAGGAATAACGGCAGAACCGATGGTGCGGATGCCAGTAACTTCCAAGTCATACCAGTTGTTACGGAGGACACCATAACGGCCAAGATAGTTAGCGTCTCTGTTAGTTGTCGGATAAATGTTTGTACCAGTGATAGTATTATCTTTTTCCAAACCCCAAGGCGTCTGATCCTTACCGAAGTGCTTGATGATGATTGGGTAGTATGCGTAACCTTCCTTATAGCAGGTGATTTGCTTAATTTGATTTTTTACATCAGCCAAAGCAGTAGCTTTTTCAGTAGGAGTCATAGAGACACCACCAATAGTAACATCAAAGTTTTCTATTTTCTGTTCACCTGTAGCATCATCACGCGTAGAGTAAGTCAAGCCAATTTTATCTGATGAGAATGTATCAGGATGAGTCTTGATGAAATTTTGTACATCAGTATGATCATAGATAGCCTTCTTAACCATCTTATCAAGATTTTCTTTTGAGTAGAGGGTTGATTTTCCACCATTTACAGTGTAGAAATCTTGACCTGCAGGGAACGAAGCTGAAGAAAGTTGGGCACGTACAACAACACGTGTTGAACGGTCCTGCTTCATGTTATCAACATTAAATGTATTCTCCAAACAATACAGAGGAGCATCATTACCAAATGATTCATAAAGCTTATCATAATCTACTATCGCACTTGAAGTAGGATTTTTTATTAACAGTTTAAAATCACTTGTAGCACCAACACTTTCATAGTTAGGATCCTGACCCCAATAAGTACGATAGTAATTAACCGCAGGTGCAGGAGTTCCTGGAGTTGCAGAGCCTGTAGAAGCAATTTCCTTGGAGCCTATAAATCGATAATCAACAACACCAGTTCCTAAATGTTTTGATGTATAACCATTCCAGCTTGTTTGAGGAACACGGGCAAAATAACTCTTATTGTTCGTGATATCAAGGCCCCAAGCATCAACTTTATAAGAAACAGTATTCATGCCTCCATTATAAACTTCATCTTTTAAATTTCCCGTAGCTACTTTTTGCATGGTTACTTTTGCCACACCACGTTCAACATAGATATCTGCTGCTGGTTTCTTTTTTGCTTCATCCTCAGTTGAGTAAATATTCTGGTTGATTTGAACCAACGTTTTAATGTCTGCAGCGGAGGGATCCGAAGTTCTACCTTTAGCCGTTGCCAAAGGAGCATTAGTCATGAAGAAGCCATTACCAGTAAAAGCAGCTACGCCATTCTTATCAACAACTGTCTTCTGCAATTGCTTAAAATTTCCAAAGAAATCTTGACCATTAATCTGGAGAGTGTGGTCGGCTTGCGGCTTAATTACGTCGTTTTTATTTAATACAACAAGAGCATACAAATTATCTCCCACTACATCTCCCTTAACACTCTTCACCAATTGCTTAGTTGATGTCACCTGATTGGTAGTAGCATCAGTATTAAAACCAGTTGTAAGCGTATAGGCACTGTGGAAACGAGCATTTGCTTCATCATTACCTTGGAACAAGATGAGCGTAACATCATTTACTGCATATTCATCTGCACTGCCATCATAAAAATCATCGTTGGCCTTGAAATCAGATGCAGAACGTGAAGGAAGCTTGATGTTCATCTTCACATAACCCCCATTTGTAAGAGTTGAGATGTCCTTTGGGCCATTATCGACCACATCATCAGAGCTACAAGCAGAGAAGGCGAGGGCTGACGCAAGCATCAGCGGTAAACCGAATTGCTTTTTCATAATTGTTGTTTTTTCAATGTTATTAATTAAATTAGTTGTTTGATTTTCAGAGGTGTGGGCGGCGGCAGGTTCGAATTAATCGAATTTTTGCAACGGGGTTGCGGGGCTGCTGGGGCGCCAGCATTGTAGCTCACTTTGCTTGCAAAGTGAGGGGGACGAAGATTGTAGCGAACCTATAGCGAGCTTTGCGGCGAAGCATTGTAACGTACCCTGCGGCGAAGCATTGTAGCTCACTTTGCTCGCAAAGTGAGGGGGACGAAGATTGTAGCGGACCTATAGCGGACTTTGTGGACCTATAGCGGACTTAAGCATTCTCGCGACGTGTTCGTGGCCCTCACTTTGCGAGCAAAGTGAGCTACAGTGCTTCGCCGCAAAGGAGCGGGCTTATTTATAGCGAACCTATAGCGACCCTAAGCATTCTCGCGACGTATCCGTGGCCCTCACTTTGCAAGCAAAGTGAGCTACAGTGCTGGCGCCCCAGCCGTCGCCCCCCGAAATTCGTTTAATTCGTTGTTCCGCCGTCTGAGGCCCAATAAATCCCGTAGCCCCCTCTTTTCTACATCCCCCTCAGCACCAGCGCACTGTTCGTCCCGCCGAAACCGAAGGAGTTAGACAGCACCGTCTTCACCTCACATTCCACCGTCTCGCGTGCCAGCCGCAGTGTCGCCGCTGCCTCGTCCGGTTCATGCAGGTTGATATTCGGTGCCACGAACCCATGCTGCATCATCAAGAGCGAGTAGACCACTTCGCTCGCACCTGCCATCCAGCATTCATGGCCCGTCATCGACTTCGTCGAGCTCACCCACGTGTCGCTGCCGCCGAAAAGCCGGCTCAATGCCAGCGCCTCATAGTGGTCGCCCTGCGGTGTCGATGTCGCGTGCGCGTTGATATAGTTGATGTCCGAGGGCTTCATCGCGGCGTCAGCCAATGCGCGTTGCATGGCGATTACCGACCCCTCGTCGCTCGCCTGCGAAATACCGCTGCCGTTGGATGAGAAACCGTAGCCCACCACCTCCGCCAGAATCTTCGCACCGCGTGCCACCGCGTGGTCGTAGTCTTCCAACACCACCGCCGCTGCCCCGCCACTCGGCACGAGACCATCGCGGCCTTGGTCGAAGGGGCGCGATGCCGCTTCGGGGTGGTCCATACGAACAGAAAACGCCCCCAGCGCGTCGAAGGTCGCCATCGCATAGCAGTTCACCTCCTGCGCTCCGCCACAGAGCACCGTCTTTTGCAGTCCCTGCTTGATCATGGCATAGCCCAGTCCGATGGCGTGCGAACCGCTTGCACAGGCCGCGCTCACCGTGAAATTAATGCCGCGCAGGCGGAAAATCGTGCTGAGGTTCATCGTCACGGTAGAGTTCATCGACTGGAAAATCAGTCCCGACCCCAGCATCGCCGAGTCGTGCTTCTCGTCCATGATGCGTGCCGCTTCCACCACTGGCCGTGCCGAAGAGTCGTTGCCGAAGATGATGCCCACCTCCTCCTCTTCCAGCATTTCCGTGGTGATACCAGCATTTTCAAACGCCTCGCGCGAGGCCATATAAGCATATTCCGCCTCCTCCGAGAGTCCCACGCGGCTGCGTCGGTCCAGGAGTTTCTTGAGCACCGGGCGTTCCACGATGCCCGTCAGTCCGGAGCGGTAACCATAGTCAAGGCGTGCCTGGTCCACGCCGATGCCAGAGCGTCCGGCCCGGAGCGCGTCACACACTTCCTTCAAGTCTTTTCCCAGGCACGACCAGATGCCCATGCCTGTTATCACAACTCTTTTCATATTCTCAAACCAGTTGATGGCGGATAGGACCGTCCTCCTATATCATCCCGCCGTTAATCGACACACACTGCCCAGTGATATATCCCGCCTTTTCCGAGGCCAGGAAGCCCACCAGTTCCGCCACTTCCTCCGCCTTTCCGAAGCGCCGCATCGGCACGAGTTGCTTCAGGTTCTTTTCGTCGAGGTCCGCCGTCATGTCCGTCTCGATAAATCCCGGTGCCACGGCGTTCACCGTCACGCGTCGCGGAGCCACCTCCTGTGCCAGCGCCTTCGTCGCGCCGATCAGGGCAGCCTTCGCGGCGGAATAGTTCGCCTGTCCCGCCACGCCTTTCAGTCCGGAGAGCGATGCCATGTTAATGATACGTCCGTCGCGGTGCGTCAGCATATTCTTCAGCAGTCGCCGTGTCGTATAGAAAAATCCGTTGAGCGTCGTGTCCACCACGCTGTGCCATTCCTCGTTCTGCATAAACACCATCAAGTTGTCCTTACGGATGCCCGCGTTGTTCACCAAAACCGCGATATAGTCGTCCGGGTGTTTCTCTTCCCAATCGGCCAGCGCCTTTTCGATGGCCTCTGGGTCCGACACGTCAAACGGCAGCAGTTCGCCTTCCCCGCCCGTTTCCCTCACCGCTTTCAGTGTCTCTTCAGCAGCTTCCTGTCCAGAGCGGTAGTTGATGATGACGGGCAGCCCCATCGAGGCCAAATGGATGCAAACGGCGCGTCCGATGCCGCGCGAGCCTCCTGTCACTAATGCGTATCTCTTCATTATATATATAGTATATAAGTAGGTGTCCTAAAAAACCAGTGTATAACCAGATTTTTCAGAACACCCCTCAAGTCAGAACGCCCAAAGGCCGTCTAACTGTTAATCCACTTCTTAAGTAATTTCTTCCCCACGAAATAAACGATGAGCAGTCCCAATATGGCGAGAATGCCATAACCGATTTCGTGGCTGTATGCCGAGGCGAGGTCCACCACCTTCTCTTTGCTGTCCGTCTCCGGGCTCAGTTTGAAGATGGCATATCCCAGGGCCGCCAACACCGTGTTCCAGATGCCCGCACCGAGAGAAGTGTAGACCAGGAATTTGCGGATGTTCATGCGCGACAGACCGGCAGGGATGGAAATCAGCTGACGCACGGCAGGCACGAGGCGGCCGAAGAACGTCGAGGGCACACCGTGGTGGCGGAAATATTCCTCCGCATGCGCCAGTTTCTCTCCGTTGAGCAGACAGAGATGTCCCACCTTGCTGTCGGCAAACTTATAGATGACGGGGCGTCCCAGATAGCTGGAGAGGTAATAGTTGACCAACGCACCGATGTCGGCACCAATCGTTGCCAACACCACGACCATCACCACGTTCATGTTGCTATCGGGCTGGCAGGCGAGCCAGGCAGCGGGAGGTACCACCACTTCCGAGGGAAAGGGGATGAACGAACTCTCGATGGCCATAAAGAGTACGATGACCCACCAATATTCCAAACTGTCGAGACAGAATTTGGTGATGTCTTTCATTATGCCGCCTTCAGTAGTGGTGGCCTGCGTCGCTCCTTCCGGATTGGCGGCCATCATAGCCACGATGCCCACAAGGAGCATGGCCGTGAACAAAAATAGTCGTTTTCTCATATTCGTTTGGTTATTAGTTTTGTTGGAGGGGTCGAATTGATCGAATTTCTTCGCGGCGAAGTATTGGAACGGACTTTGCGGCGCAGCACTGTAACGTCCTCTGCGGCGAAGCCCTGTAGCTCACTTTGCTCGCAAAGTGAGGGGCCCGAAGATTATAGCGAACTTATAGCGTCCTTTGCGGCGCAGCACTGTAGCTCACTTTGCTCGCAAAGTGAGGGGCCCGAAAATTATAGCGAACCTATAGCGGACCTATAGCGCCCTTTGCGGCGAAGCATTGTAGCTCACTTTGCTCGCAAAGTGAGGGGCCCGAATTTTATAGCGAACCTATAGCGGACCTATAGCCCCCCAATAGCGACCCAAAGCATCCTCGCGACGTAACCGTGGCCCTCACTTTGCGAGCAAAGTGAGCTACAGTGCTTCGCCGCAAAGAGCGGGCTTATAGCGGTTTTATAGCGGACTCTGAGCGCCCCAATAGCGACCCAAAGCATCCTCGCGACGTGACCGTGGCCCTCACTTTGCGAGCAAAGTGAGCTACAGTGTTTCGCCGTCTGAGGCCAAATATATTAACCCCCAATCATCCGCCGCAATCACTTCTCCTGCGCATATCCATATCCATATCCGTAGCCATATCCATATCCGTACCCCTTAAACAAATCAGCGTCATTAATCGCGATACAGAGGTTGCGGAACTTCTTCGCTTCGTACATCTTCTGCAAGTCAGGCAGGAAGTCGCGTCGTTGGGCACCCACGCGCATAACAAACACCGTGATGTCCGCCACGCGGTTGGCGATGCCAGCATCCGCCACCGCCAGCGTCGGTGTCGTGTCAATCACCACATAATCATAGGCCGCGCGGGCCTCGTCGATGATCTCGTCAAATTTGTCAGACATCAGCAGTTCGCTCGGGTTCGGCGGCATCTTGCCAGCAGGCAGGAAGTCCACCGTCTCGCCCATCACGGCCGGCAACACCACGTCGCCCAACTTCAGCACGTTCTCCTCGTCAGAGAGCAGCGCCGTCAGTCCCTTGCTGTTGCCGAAAGCGCAGCTCACCGTGCGTTTTCTGATGTCCGTATCAATGAAAAGCACCCGTTTGCCCGTAGTGCCGAGGATATAAGCCAAGTTGGTCGATACGAAACTCTTGCCCTGTCCTGGAATCGACGACGTCACGATAAACACCTTCGCACTGTGGCGCATGAAGTTAAGACTATAGCGCAACATGCGGAACGCCTCCACAATCGGCGTGTCGATATTCGTGTCGCTGATGAGGTTCGCCTCCGAGCCCTCCTTCGTCCCCTCGTAATGCGGAATCTCGCCCACGATAGGAATCGTCGTCGCGTCCTCCACGTCACGTCGGCCGTGGATGTTCACGTCCAGCAGGTTCTTCAGCCAGAGGATGGCGCTCGGAATCATCAGGCCAATTATCAGGCCAATCAGCAAGATAACCGACTTGCGCGGCTTGATCGGCGCGTTGCTTCCCAGCGGCCCCTCCACGAGGCGCACGTTAGCCTCGTTGATGGCCGTTTGCAGGGCCACCTCCTCGCGTTTGTTGAGCAGGTAAGTATAGAGCGACGATTTCAGTTCCTGTTGGCGTTTGATGTCGAGGCCCTGCTTCTCCTTCTCCGGCACCGTTCCCATCTGTCCCGTCAGTCGCATCTCGTTTTCGCGAGCCTTTGCAAGCTGCATCTCCACCGAGCGCACATAACTATTGACCGAGGCAACGAGCGAACTGCGCATCGAGGCCAATTGGCGGTCGGCATCGCGCACGATGGGCGAAGCCTCGCTGGAGTTGTTCGCCATGCGGTTGCGTTCAATCATCGTCTTGTTGTATTCTCCAATCATCGAAGCCAGACCGCTCCCTTGCAAACTCAGCATCGGCACCGTTTCCGTGCATTTGCTATGGTCTTGCAGGAAGTCGGCCAAGAACTTCGTCACCGCCAGCTGCGTCTCCAAATCCAGCGTCAGTTTGTGAGCCTGACTGCCGTCGGTGATAAACGCCTGAGCGTTCGCCGTGAAGTCAATCAGTTTGTTCTGGCGTTTAAATTCCGCCATCTGGTTTTCCACGTTGCTCAAGTCCTGTCCGATGAGCTGTATGCGGTCGTCAATGAATTTCGCCGTTGAAAACGCCAGACGGTTCTTGTTGTCCACCACGTCCTGTTTGTAGGCTTCAAACACCTGCTGCACGATGTCCTCCGCGCGGTCGGGGTTCACATCGCTGCATGTCAGCACGATGAGCGACGTCTCCTTGTCGTATTCCGAAGCCGACACCTCCGACGCATAAATCGCCGCCGCCAGCTTCTTCGGTGCGCGTGTCACGGTGATGTCCTTTTCCAGCGGAAATTTCTTCATCGCCTGTCGGTTCAGCTGCATCTTTGCGCGGCCAACTGGCAAGTCCTTCACCTCGTTGTCGTGCAACACCACCGTCTTGTCAACCTTCTTCTCGCCCTCAGGCGTAGCGATAGAGAAGTCAGAGAGCGCCACCGTACCATCGGCATTCACGCGTGCCGTAAACTTCTGGTACACCTTCGTCGGTCCCTCGAAAATCAATTCAAACGGGCGGTTGCGATACAGCGTCACCTCGTGTAGCGCCTGCTTCATCGTATAGTCGATGTCCAAGTGTAGCGAGTCCACCACGCGTTCCATCAGTCGGTTCGACGTCAGGATGAAAATCTCGTTCTTCAGGTTGTCGCCCACAGAGATACCATTCAGCTCCATCAGCGAACTCATCGTTCCCGACCCCCTTTTGGGGCGTGGCGTCATGCCCGACGACGTAATCTCCGAGTCCTCGATGAGCATCACCGCCTGCCGTTGGTAAACGCGTGCCTGCCGTTGCTGGTAGAGATAACTCAGCCCCGTACACACCACGGCCGAGAGCACGAACCACTTCCAGTGGCTCACAAATTCATTGTAGCATCTGAGGAGCATCGGCAGCAGCGGTGCGTCCTCCTTCTCCGTGTTGTTATTCTGGTTGATATATTCTGACTTCATAAAAATGTAGTTTTCAAATGCGTGAACAGCCCGGCATTTACACCTTATATATTATATAAGTAGGGTAGGGCAGGGCAGTGAAACACCCCCTGAGAAATAAGGGCATACCTCCACCAACTCGCAAAGTTACACTTTTTTAAGTAATGGTGAAAGAATAAGTTGCGCAATTTGGGAAACATCGAAATATAATTGGGGTTCAGACGGCGTAACAACGAATTAAACGAATTTCGTGCGGCGAAGCATTGTTGCTCACTTTGCGGCGAAGCGCTGTAGCTCACTTTGCTCGCAAAGTGAGGGCCACGGATATGTCGCGAGAATGCTTAAGTCCGCTATAGGTTCGCTATAAGTCCGCTATAAGTCCGCTCTTTGCGGCGAAGCACTGTAGCTCACTTTGCTCGCAAAGTGAGGGGCGCGATCACGTCGCGAAAATGCTTTGGTTCGCTATAAGTCCCCTATAGGTCCGCTCCTTTGCGGCGAAGTTCGCTATAATCTACGTCCCCCTCACTTTGCAAGCAAAGTGAGCTACAATGCTTCGCCGCAAAGCTCGCTATAGGTTCGCCATAATCTTCGTCCCCCTCACTTTGCAAGCAAAGTGAGCTACAGTGCTTCGCCGCA
>ERZ1027255.625-NODE-625-length-10431-cov-6.439090_pt1 | contig 10431 bp, 11 predicted proteins | sample MGYA00519261_ERZ1027255 | MGnify/ENA primary metagenome ERZ1027255 (study PRJEB26926, sample SAMN06164399) | human gut metagenome | biome: ENVO:00009003; feature: ENVO:2100002; material: ENVO:00002003 | host: Homo sapiens | place: USA | collected 2012 ...
GTTTGATTTTTTATGCGGGGTAAATGCCAATATCGCTTAAGTTGTTGGCATTGTGTAGGGGATTCTGAAATAAAGGATTATGAACTCGAATTCAGAGGTGTTGCAACGATAGTACCAAAAGAAAATGCAAGCGTTCCAGTTTTAATATGGAAACTTGACGAAAGGGATCTGCCGATCCTTAACAGGTATGAAGGCTAGCCACGACTTTACAGACAGGAAAAAATGTCATTTGAATTGAACGGAAAAACCTGTGAGGGAATGGCTTATCTGATGAATTGCGGAGAAATTTCACCTCCGAGTCAGCAGTATTATAACACAATTTTGCAGGGGTACAGGGAGAATGGCTTGGACGAATCTTATCTGCAAACGGCTCTTGAAAATTCAATCCGCCAGGAACAAATTATAGATGATAATTTTGATATTGATGAATTTGAAGATTTGGATTTTGACGATGATTTTCAGATGAAACTTTAAGGGGAAAACAGTATGAAATATAAAGGATTTTTTGTGAAAATCACACCGGATGAATACCTGCCAAGAGAAGATAAGGATGGCGAAATCGTTGCCGGCGAGGGATTCAGGATAGAAGTATTTGCCGACGAATCCGAAAAAGTAGAAATTGACATTTTTTCTGCTGCAGTTGATTTTGAACTGATCAAAAACAGCATTGATGAAGCAGAACAGTTTGCGAAAGATTATATTGACTGTGAGGAAAAAGAATATCAAAGGCTGTTGGAGGAGTTTAGAATATGAAAATATTATGGTAAGTACTTGATTTTACTCAGGAAAAATGGTAAACTAAGATATGAACGGAGGTGTTACATATGGGGATTTATTTGAACCAGAATAATATAATGTTTTCTAAGGACATTAATTCGGATATTTACGTAGATAAGACATTGCTTATTGAACAAACAAATAAATATATAAACACAAATAGTCAATATGTTTGCATAAGCCGACCGAGGCGTTTTGGCAAATCAATGGCAGCCAATATGCTGACAGCATATTACAGCCGGGGCTGTGATTCAAGAGAAATGTTTGAGAATCTTAAGATTTCAAAGGCAGATTCTTTTGAAAAACATTTGAATAAATACAATGTTATAAGTTTTGATATGCAGAAGTTTCTTGTAAAAACAGAAAGTGTAGAAGAAATGATACAGGAAATGGAAGAAGAAATTCTTGATGAAGTTCTTGCAGAATATCCGCAACTGGAAAAATACAAACGACTTGATTTATCAAAAGCATCCGGAAAAGTATTTGCAGAAACAGGAGTACCATTTGTGTTCATTATAGACGAGTGGGATTGTGTTTTAAGATACTATAAGGATGATGAATCAGCTCAAAAAACATATCTGGACTATCTTTATGCATTATTTAAAGGACAGCCATATGTGGCACTTGCATATATGACGGGTATATTGCCTATCAAAAAATACGGTGTTCATTCAGCACTTAACATGTTCAATGAGTATTCAATGGAAGGAGCTTATCCATTTTCTGAATTCACAGGATTCACAGAAGAAGAAACAGAAAAGCTTTGCAATGAATATAACATTGATTTTAATGAAGCAAAGAAATGGTACAATGGTTACAATGTTGACGGAGTTGCAATATATAACCCACGCTCAGTTGTGGAGGTGTGCAGGCGAAGAAGATTTACAAATTACTGGTCTAAGACAGAAACCTATAACGCATTAAAGATGCCTATAAACCTTAATTTTGATGGACTGAAAGAAAAAATTGAAAAAATGATAGCAGGAGAACAGATTGTTCTTGATACAGGTACATTTCAGAATGATATGTCAAGTTTTCATTATGCAGATGATGTGCTGACGCTCCTTATTCACCTTGGATATCTTACTTATGATTTTGATACCCAAAGCTGCTGGATACCTAACATGGAAGTACAGCAGGAATTTGTGCGCAGCATAAAAGGCGGAGGCTGGGAACCGGTTATTAATGCGATAAATCAGTCTGAGGAATGCTTAAAAGCAACCCTTTCAGGAGACGAAGAAGCGGTTGCGAGAATTGTTGAGCAGACACATCAGGAAAACACTTCGATTATAAAGTACAATGATGAGAACGCTCTTGCTTGTGTAGTGACGCTTGCGTTCTATACAGCAAGAAACCAGTATGAGATAATAAGAGAGCTTCCGACGGGTAAAGGGTATGCGGACATTGCGTTTCTGCCAAGACCGAATGAAAATGTTCCTGCAATCGTTGTCGAACTCAAAAAGGAACAGGATGCGAGCATTGCGCTTGAACAAATCAGGAACAGACAGTATACTGAAAAATTGTCAGCATACAGCGGAGAAATAATCCTTGTCGGTATTAATTATACCACTGATCCAAATACGGAGTATAAGAAGCATACTTGCAGGATTGAAAAAATAGTTAAATAAATGTGAAGAACAGCAGATCTTGATATATAAAGATCTGCTGTTTTTATAGAATTTTGAATGTTTTATACCGTTCAGGACGAAAATTTGTTGTTTGTGACAGAGATATTGACAAGTGAAATATGTAAAATAAATATAAGCAAGAAAAAATTACCTTTATCATAATATTTCGACATTTCACCGCAAACAAAACCGGATTTCACTTCAATTATCAGCATAGATAGGAAGTTTATGATATAATAAAACAAAAAGTATAAGCTAATATTGGCAATTTAATATTAAAGCTCTATTTTAAACTATTTTCAAGAGGAAAAACTATGAATAGCAGAAATATGTAATAAAATTAAAAAAAGTGGAGCCTTTATTTTTATAATGGCATTATACTGCTATCCAACTATCATTGCTACTCGTGCGAATCAAGTGAATAGGGGAACATTTAAAAACACCTTTGAATCCTTCATAACATTCGGATTGACATTTCTCCGAGAATTCAAAGTACGTTTTAAGTTCAACTGTTTCGTTGGAAAGTTGAACGTACTTTGTTATGATTTCAGAGGTTCTCGCCGTTTTACAAAAGACTTTTACTCTGATGCCAAGTGTATTATTTCTCATATTCATACATTGTCGCGTAGGTTTTGACTTTATGCGGACAGGTTCTTAATGTCATTGGAATTGTCAAGAAATGTGCAGTCGGAGAATACCCAAAATCTTGGATAGGCAGGAGTCAGGCGGCGTGATGAGAGATCTGTTTTGAAGTTCTTAGTGTCACAGGTGGGAGACCGCCTTCATTGAAGGTGTTGATTCTCTGGGTGTTGTAGTAGCCGAAGATGTATCGGAAGATGACAGTTTTGACCTCTTTACGCTTCATTCGGTATGTAGGTATCTGATACAGCTTTTCTTTTTTCAGTGTGGCAAAGAAGCTCTCCATACGAGCGTTGTCATAGCAGTGAGCAGTACCGCTGAGGCTCTGGATAGCCCGTTTGTAACAAGTTCCCTGCGGAAGGCATAGCTTGTGTACTGGCAGCCACGGTCACTGTGAAGGACAGTTCCATCGAGCCTGCCGTATTTCTCACGCAGCTGTTTTACGGTGTCTATGCAAAGTTCCTTCTTCATGTTATCACGCATTTCAAGAGCAATTATCTCACCGTTGAAGCAGTCGAGAATCGGTGAAACATAGAGCTTTCCGTCAGCGCACTGGACCTCGGTAATATCGGTTAGCAGCTTTTTCATCGGCTTATCTGCACTGAAATTTCTATTGATAAGGTTTTCTCTGTTCTGAGTTTCAGTATCAGCCTTTGTGATGCCGTGAGGTATGCGATGCCTGTGGATTAGTCCGGATTCGCTCATAGTACGGTATACCGTTCTGAGACTGACGTGAGTGCCTTTCTGGGCAAGAGCTGCCTGCATCCTTCTGACACCGTAATTCTTATTGTCAGGATGCTCTGAAAGAATTCCCTGTATTTTGACCAGAAGAAGCTGCCTTGCACCGGGCTTACCCTGATTCCTGAGCCAGCGATAATAGCCTGATTCGCTGATTTTCAAAAATCTGCATATTGCTTTCGCTCCGTACTTGTTACGGAACTCATTGACGAACAGGTGACGTTCGCTTGTCTTTACTTCTTCCGGTCTTTTGCGAAAAAACCGAGTGCGTCCTTGAGAATATCATTTGCCTTGCGAAGCTCGGCATTTTTACGCTCGAGCTCCGTAATACGCAGTTTTGCTTCATCGTCGGTCATCTGATACTTTTTAGCTTTTGCAGCGGCATTTCGCTTTGTACGCCAGTCTGATAGTGTGTAATACTGGATACCTAACTGCTGAGCAGCCTTTTTCATTCCGATCTCGTCTGATAGTTTTAATGCTTCTTCTTTGAATTCTTTACTGTACTTCATAGTCGTTTTCCCTTTCCGGTTGTATTATTTATATTCTACCAGATTTTGGGGTGTTTGTCGACTGCTCTTTCAGTATAACACTTCATTAATGGATCCAGACAATTGCTGTTGCAGTAAGTATTTTTTTCACCTCATCAGCACTGCAATTTTCACGTTCAGCAATTTCCTCATATGATAAATATCTATTTAATTCTTTATCCATGTGCATTCTATAATCGATGATTTTATTTATAAATTCTTCTGTATACTCCATTAAATTGAAATATTCTCTCACCGCTTTAATTTCCTTTCATTTTTGATTAAAATTATTATATCATATCTTATTAAGGAAATCAACTGCGATTGAGTTGCGGTTAACGTTTTAATGTACAATAAAACAATATTTTACAGATATTAACAATCGACCCGTGCAGGATCATATTTACCCTGCACGGGTCTCATGAATCGTTAGGTTTATTGGGAGAGTATCAACAATTTGTGGGAAAGTTTCTTATGCCGCAGATATTGCAGCATATCTTTCCGAGGAGAGTATCTCGTTCATTATCTTTTCGGGAGATATGTCGCCGCCGATGACCATATCAAATACAGCAGGGGAGTAACCTGATACAAGCGCCGCGCCTGTTTCGGAGCGGTTCACGGGTATCGAGTCACAACGACTGTTGACGTTCCAGAAAATGATGTCCGGAAGCTTGTAACCGTGTTTTTTGTAAAGCTTTCGCATTTCGCGGAACATAGGCTCGTCATTGCCGCCGATAATGCAGTAATTGAACTGCATATCGGAGATTATGTAGAGTTTTGAAGGAAGTTCGCTTTCGGGGACTTTATGCCTTACGGCAGTATCGAGTATCAGTCTGAAAACGGCTTCCAGATTAGTATCAGCAACCTCGTTGAATGTGCTGCAATAATTTACTTTGCTTACAATATCTTTGCCTTTGATTTGAACGAGACGTGGTGACTCAGAGAAGGTGATGAAGTGGTTGGCGAATGCACCTGTATTGTGCTCTGCAAAGTATATTCCAAGCGACAGAGCAGCATCTATCGGACGGATACCTCCGCAGCCGCAGGTCATAGAGCCTGAGCCGTCAACTACCGCAATGGCGTTCTCGCGTTTTGCGGCGTTAAGGTCAGGCAGCGACTTCCACGCAGCGTCGAGTGCAAGTTTCTGCTCTGTGGAAATATTTGTGTTCAAGGCTGCACGAACAATATCGTAGGGGAACAGCTTGTCAGCGTTCATTTTAGCTTTACCGCTGTGAACCTTGTTCAGATAATCGGTGTAGCGTTCGCCGTCGTTGCGGATAAACGCGCCGCGGTACTTGAACATTGCGCAGGAAGGCTGCTGCTCGTAGTTGAAAGTGTAGTCGCGCTCGCGAAGCCGGTTCTCCAGAATATCACTGTATCTGCGAAGCGCCGACAGAGTTTTTCTGTAGGTGCGCTGATTCATGCCGAGCAGGTTAGCGATATGTCTGCCGCTGTTGCGTGTCTTTTGGGAGGAAGTATTCACAGACGGCAGCCATTTCGCGAGCAGTGAGACGGGGGCATTTGCGTTCATTGCCGCAATGTCCTTGTCAAGTTGCTTTTTTATGACTTCTACAGCCACGCTCTCGAGAGGGGTGCAGAGGAGCACGCATAAATCGTCAAAACGACCATACTCAGCAAAAAGATGAATATTCTTTTCTACTGATTCCGGAGCAGTTTTCGCAAGAGCTGTAACAGCAATGCGGAAGAAACGCCTTTCACCGAGACCGCCTCTTGCATCGCGCGCAAAGAAGATTATCTTCATAGTCTTGTCGGGATCTTCTGCATAAGCACGGTTTACTGTGTCAGTTATGTCTTTTGCGGAGGAATTTCTCATAGCTCCGGCTTTGAAAAACATATCAAGACAGTAGGATTCAGACGAACGGTAAGCAGTACCGCCGTTTTCAGTGTAGGTGATATTTGATTCCTGATTCAAAAAGTTAAGCATGATAATTCTCCTTCCAAGTCAGTTTTTACCGTAGAGTTCCACGGAGCAGGATTTGAACCTGCAAAAAACCATTCATTCTTATTGCTGTACCTGACTTATAGCATACAATAAAATACTGAACTGATCTTATGGTTTTTATTGTACTGCTGTAGAACCTGCGACATAACAGGTTCTTTATGTTGTCCGACCGCAGATTTAGTCGGCAGCCGGATCCAAGACGCAGATGCACTTGATCCGAACGTGTAAACTTTTGCTGAATGCGTCTTAACAAGGCACTATACATGGCGCAGCGCTGCGTAAGTTCGGTACTGAGTCGATAACGAATCGGTATCGAGATACTTTATTTTCCGCTGAATTGTAGCATTTTTCATGTAAAGTTTGCTGGTTGTGCCTTAAATCGAGATCTGTTCCCGTTTTTAATAAGCTGACGGAATTGCTCTGAGCGGTGAAATGGCGAATTTTCAGCCCTTTACGACTCCGACCGTGAACAGCCTTTTTACAGGCTCGGTCAGGTCTTGCTGATTTGCCATGACATCGTTTATGTCCTTGTACGCAAAGCGCGACTCCTCGGCAACGTCCGACTTTTTATTCTTGGCGAGAACTACATTTTGCTGTTTCAGATCGACCATTACTGATTCGACTGAAAACTTATCCATTGCAGCCGTTCGCGAATAGGCCCTTCCTGCGCCGTGCGAGGAGGACATAAAGCTGTCTGCGCAGCCTTTTCCGCGGACGATATAGCTGTAACTGCCCATAGCTCCGGGGATTATGCCCATATCGCCTTCACGGGCGCGGATAGCTCCCTTGCGGTGTACCCACACGTTTTTGCCAAAGTGATTTTCAAGCGCCGCATAGTTGTGGTGACAGTTTATTTCGTTGGAAAATTCAGGCGTTATACCTGTGTGCTTGAAAATATGCTTTGTGAACACCTCCTTGACCTTGCCAAGCATGACAGCGCGGTTTTCGTAAGCGAAATCCATGCATAACTGCATCCATGTAAGGTATCTTTTTCCCTCATCGGTATCGACGGGAAGAAAAGGAAGATTCCACTCGGTCGGAACTTGTGAAAACCACTTGTCGTTCAGCTCATGGGCAATTTTGTTGAAGTACTGTCCGACGATGTTGCCAAAATGTCGGCTGCCCGAATGCAGCATAATACCGCACATACCATCATCATCCTGCTGTATCTCGATGAAGTGATTTCCTCCGCCGAGAGTTCCTGCCTGATAGTAGCCCTCGTCAATTTGTGGAATAAGCTCCTTATCAGCCTCGTAGCGGCTCATCTCGCACTTCGCGCGGTCGAGCACTTCCGATGGCTGAGGCGTTTTGTAATGAGCGAACCCAGTAGGGATATTTCGCAGGATATCTCCGCAGATAGTCTGAACCAGATTTCCGCTTCCCGTGATAGTTTCTCTAAGAAGTGATACAGGAATGTTAGTCTGAACGTAAGCCATTCCGCAGCCGATATCTACTCCTACCGCATTAGGGATAACGACATTTTCGCAGGCGATAACTCCGCCTATAGGCATTCCTTTTCCGGCGTGAGTATCAGGCATAAGCGCAGCCCATTTATATGTAAACGGGAGCTTTGCAAGGTGCTCTGCCTGTTCAATGCATTTTTCTCCGACAGCTTCAAGGTCTGTCTGCCATATCTTAATTGGTCTCATGTTTTCGCTCTTGTCATAGTGTACGAACATTTTCTTCACTTCTTTCCTTTAGCTTGATCTCAGTATACCACAGGAAATGGAAATAATCATATAAATTTTTCTGCACACACTCGTGAGCGTATTGCAAATGAAACTGTTTTCTGCTAATATATAAATGTAAGGTGGTGTAAAATTATGGCAGGATTTTCAGAACTTATCAAAAATTTTGATAAGACCCGTGACTATGTCCGCGATTTTTTCATATACGGCTGTAAGGTTCGTAGCGACTTTGACCGTAAGAGTATCCGTACCTACGGCGACGAAAAGCGCCGCGTTGAAAGCTGGATGGGCGACTATATGCGCTATGACGATTCGGTGCGCGGAAGAAGCGTTTCAATATCGGTCGATAGCGGACACATTCCCGAAAATCCGCTGTATAACGCCTATTATTCTAAAAGCTTTACCGATAATGATATACGGCTGCACTTTCTCCTGACTGATATTTTGCAGGACGGTCAGAGCCGCACGCTGAAAGAGCTTGTTGATTCTCTTAACGCTGATTACGGTCAGCTTTTTGAGGAGCAGACAGTTCGCAACAAGCTTAAAGAATACGTTGATGAGGGGATAATTTTTGCCGAAAAGCGCGGCAAAACACTCTATTATACACTATCAGAGGACAGAGCGGAGGATTATCTCAAAAGCTGCAAAGGACTTGACGATGCCCTGAAATTTTTCTCGGAAACTCAGTATTTCGGCATTGTGGGCAACAGCATACTTAGAATGCTCGGGCTGAAAAACGACCTGTTTTTCATAAAGCACAACTATATTATCCACACGCTCGAGGACATACTTATTCCTGAGATACTGAAAGCCATTGACGAAAAAAGATATGTCTCATTCCGTAATTTTTCGGCTAAGAAGCTAAGAGAGGCTGATGAACTCGGAACGGAAATGCAGGTCGTTCCCTTTCAGATACTCGTGTCTGTACAAACAGGCAGGCGTTATCTTGCAGGGTATATCCCGTCTCTGCGCAGATTTTCGGCATACCGCCTTGATTATATGAAATCGGTAAAAGCGGGCAGTATTTGTCAGGAGTATGACGCGCTGAAAGTAAAGTTTGAGCGTAATATGTCTCACTGCTTCGGAGTTTCGTTTGGCGGAAGAAAAGAAACAGGAACAGTTACTCCAATGAAGATCACTTTTTTCGTTGACGAGGAGAAAGAGCCGTATATCATTGACCGTCTGGAGCGCGAAAAGCGTTGCTGTACCATTGCAAGAGTGGGGGAGGATCTCTATACTCTGACTGCTGACGTTTTTGATCCGAATGAGCTAATGCACTGGGCAAAGACATTTATCGGAAGGATCGTCAGTATCGAGGGCGGTTCAGAGGCTGTGAGACGGCGTTTTTATGGAGATATACAGAGAATGAATAGAATGTATGGCGGTGATGAAGATGAACCTGTTCAGTGAAATATACGGTGCATATTTCCGAATCGCGGCAAAGTTGCTTGAAAGCGAAGTTACCGATGAGAAAGCCGTTAACGATGAAGTCCAGCGCGGCGGATTCCGTGATTCGGTTTTATTTTTGCCGCAGAAACTTATACCGAGCGAGTCGGACTGGGGACTTTTCAGTCGAATGAGTGACGGCAGACTAAAGCGGATAACGAAAAAAGCACCCGTTAAGGTGCTTACGAAACTCCAGAAAATGTGGCTGAAGGCAAAACTCTCCGACCCGAAGATAAGGCTGTTTATAGACGAAAACTCTCTTGCGGAGCTTAGCGGCAGACTTGCTGATATTCCGCCCCTTTACAGGAATGAGCAGTTCAGATTTACGGACAGATTTTCCGACAGTGACAATTTTTTAAGCGAGGATTACATAAGGATTTTCCGCAGAGCGCTCGAAGCCGTGAAAGGAAGAAAAATTGTATGGATAGAATTTGTATCGGGTCACGGAAAGCGAATGAGCGGAAAGTTCGTGCTGCTTAAAATGGAGTATTCGCCGAAGAACGACAAATTCCGCGCATACTGCTTTCATTTGCGGCATGACAGGATAAACGACAGCGGCATAATCAATATCGGACGCATAACCAAGATAGTTGATACGGGACGGGTTTTCAGAACGCCTGTATCTATGGAAAAGTACTTTTCGTCCAGAAAATGCAGCTCTCCCGCGGTCATAAAAGTAACAACTGAGCGCAACGGCGTTGAGCGGTTCATGATGGAATTTGCATCATACGAAAAGCATACCGTCCGCAACCTTGAAACCGGTCAGTATATGGTTGAATTGTGGTACGATGAGCAGGACGAGACCGAGCTGCTGATACGCTTGCTGAGTTTCGGCCCTGTTATCGAGATACTCGGCCCGCCACATCTGAGAAAACTTGCAGGAGCGCGTATAAAACGTCAGGCGGAACTGCTTGAAAAAAGCCTTTCAGTCATAAACTAGGTCGTGTTGACACTAAGCCTAACAACGCATCTTTTCCGCAAAATTTCACGCATCCTGCGTTAAAAAGTCTTGACCTGTCTCTTAT
>ERZ1027255.626-NODE-626-length-10430-cov-41.472289_pt1 | contig 10430 bp, 8 predicted proteins | sample MGYA00519261_ERZ1027255 | MGnify/ENA primary metagenome ERZ1027255 (study PRJEB26926, sample SAMN06164399) | human gut metagenome | biome: ENVO:00009003; feature: ENVO:2100002; material: ENVO:00002003 | host: Homo sapiens | place: USA | collected 2012 ...
TGCCGGGCGAATATGGCGACATCATCAGCCGTCCTACCGACCGCCGCGAGAACTATGTAAAGCGCTGCGTGGGCTTGCCTGGACAAACCCTGCAGATCAAGAACCGCATCGTTTATCTGAACGGAAAGGCGAATAAGGAGCCTGATAACGTGCAGTATACTTATAAGATGAAGCTCAAGGGCGAGTTCCCAATCGACCTTGCCGATGAGTTGGGAATCACCAACGAAGACCTGCTGATGTATAATCAGAGTGGCGTGATTCCGCTCACCAAGAAGGCTTATCTGGCGCTGAAGGCGAACAGGAACCTTGTAGAGAGCATCTCTATCAATACTGATGCAACCTATGGCGACCTCTATCCGCTCAACGCCTATACCGGCTGGACAAGAGATAATTACGGTCCGGTTTGGATTCCGAAGAAGGGCGAAAGCATCGCGCTGACGCTGAAGAACCTGCCTGTATACGAGCGCTGCATCAAGGTTTACGAACACAACGACCTGAAGGTAGACAACGCTGGCCGTATCTTCATCAACGGCAAGCAGGCGAAGAGCTACACCTTCAAGCTCGACTACTACTGGATGATGGGCGACAACCGCCACAACTCAGCCGACAGTCGCTACTGGGGTTTCGTGCCTGAGGATCACATTGTGGGCAAGCCTATCTTCATCTGGTGGAGCCACAGCCCAGATCATCCGGGCTTCTCGGGCATTCGTTGGAATCGCCTCTTCACTTTCGTAGACAATATTAAGTAAAGAAAAAGAAATAAGAATTGAAGACTGCCGTCAAATTCCTAATAGCATTGGTGTTGTCGCTGCTCCTGGCTTGGGCAGTGCGCACCTATGTCTTCACTATCTTCTCGGTGCCTCAGGGCGGGCTTCCGCCCCAGCTGAAGGCAGGCAACCGGGTGATAGTGAACAGGATTGACTGCGAAAATTTCGGGCGTGGCGATGTGGTTGTTTTCACCGATACGGTGGTTTACCAGCCCAAGAACCAGCGCCGCAAGCGCGTCTTCGAGTCTCATTTCATAGGCAGGATAGAGAAGCTCCCTGGCGATACGCTGCGCATCGACACCGTGCAGTTCGTCATCCCAACCGTATGCTGCAAGCGCTGCGGCTGCAAGGATTGCCGCTTCTATCTCTTGAAGACGCCAACCGGCCAGCAGCTCGTTCATAAGCACCAGATGATAGGCAAAGCCCATAAGCTGTTCTAGCTCCATCGCGCCTTCGGAAGCTTGTCTCCCGTCTGCCCCCGTTCCGAGCGATTCCATCGCTCGTCCCCCTCTTCATCATTAACCCTTCATAACAAAGCAGAAATTGAAAGCCCTTCTTTCCTCCACATATTTCGGCCCCATCCAGTGGTACCAGAAGCTGAACCGCTACGATGAATGCCTGATAGAGCGCCACGAGAGCTTTATCAAGCAAACCTATCGTAACCGTATGATCATCCCTACCACCAACGGCCCCCTCTCGCTCACCATCCCCACCAATCACGACATCTCCCTGTCGATGAAGGACATCCGCATCTCCGACCACGCCAACTGGCGCCACGTCCACTGGAATGCGCTCCTCTCAGCCTACGGCGAGAGCCCATTCTTCGAGTATTATCAGGACGACATCCGCCCCTTCTACGAGAAGAAATACGAGTTTCTCTTCGATTTCAACATGGAGACTACAGAGAAGATGATAGAGCTCCTCGACATCCGTCCGAAGATTTCAATCACCGAAGCCTATATTCAGAGTAAAGAACTGAAAGAAGAGAATGGAATCAAGGATTTCCGCGATGCGATTCGCCCCAAGAAACCGCTTCCTGACCCCGAATTCGAGTCGAAGCGCTATTATCAGGTTTACGAGCAGAAACACGGTTTTCAGCCCAATATGAGCATCCTTGACCTCCTTTTCAATGAAGGCAACGAGGCGATATTCTTCCTGTAAGAGAAGAGTATCGCCTCGCTGCTTCCCCTCTCGTTAACAAAACTTACTCATAGTTTTCTGCCCCGCAACTCATAGTTTTTCTGCTCTTAAAGCCCTTTTTTCCTGCCTCGCGAGGCTGATTTTTTTCCATCGTGATGAAAATTTTCTTCCCTCGTGATGCATTTCTCATTCCGTCGCGATGCATGATCCATCCCCTCGTGAGGCATCATTTAGCCCCTTTTCTGCCATCATTTAAGCCTCGTATCAGTCATCATTTATGCCTCGTGCCAGCCTTCATATAAGCCCGTAAAACGGGCTGTAGCAGGGAGTTTAAGCTTTTTTCTGCCAAGGCTCAGCCAGTCTTCTTTAACAGGCATCGGGAGAGAGGGGCATTCTGATGGGAGAGGAGCGTTCTGAGAGGAAAAGGTTAACAGGTTAACAGTTAACACCCCAAAAATGCATACTTCCATCCACACACTTATATAAAAATAAGTATATATATATTATTATATAATAAGGTACGCGAGGGGGACCATGCAAAAAACAGCTGTTAACTGTTAACTCTGTTAACCCCCTCGGCTTCTCCGTCCCCTCTTTTAGGAAATTTAAACAAGAATGCTTGGTGGTTTCACCGAAAAACCTTACTTTTGTAACCTGACAGCAAACAACGTAAAAACAATAATAACAACATAAAATGAAGAATCTCACATTCCATATCGTAGGACTCACCCATAATGACGTGAAAGGCCATGAGGTAGAGTATGCTAAAGAAGCAGAGGGAAGAACCATCTGCCTCGTGCCCGATGACGCCAACACCTTCGACATGCTGGCGGTGAAAGCTTATGACAAACAGCAGCTCATAGGCTATGTTTCAGCTCTGGAAGGCGAGGACGTGCGCGCCCTCATCATCGCCCGCAAGGAGCGGAACCTGCGCACCCGGTGCATAGGCTGCAACAGTAAGAATGAGGGCGATAAGGCTGGATTGCAGCTCATGGTGAGAGTGCTCTCTGATGTTTCTGATGAGGAGATGGAGCAGGCGCGCCGCGAAATATATGATGATAAGATTTATGATGACTGGCAATACTCCGGTCCTGTGCTGCCCATCGAACAGCTTACCCGCTTCAGCGACTGCACCATGATGCTCGAAGGCGTCATCAACAGCATCATCCGCCTCAGGAATACGCTCTCAGAAGGCGCTTCGGATAGAAATCCTTCTGCATCCGATAAAACCTCTTCTGAGGCAGAGAACAGTTCTCTTGATAAAGAAACTGAGGCGATGCTGCGCGAGGAACTTTCTGATTGCCTTTCTGAGGCTAGAGAGCGGCTCAGCAGTTTCCTCGAAATCCAGCGCAGCGATTATTCCCGCGAAATGACGCAGGCCAGAAACCGCATCCTTCATAAACTGGAGCAGATAGAGGATGATGAACTGCAGCGCCTCCGGGCCGTTCTGCTTACCGAGATGGGATTCATCACCAGTTCGGCTTACCGCGAGCGTGCGGCCTATTCTTTCTTCGTAGAAGCCCCGAATGCCATCAAGAAGAAGCAGACGGGCACCTATGATTATAAAGACCAGCTGGACGCCATAGAACAGCAGCTGCACGCCTTTCCCCACAATCTCTACCCAACATTCAAGGCCGACCCGGTAGATTTCCTCCGTCAGGTGTTCTATAAGCGTGTGCCAAGAAAGAAGATGCTCCAGCTGCTCTCGGGCATCGTGCTGATGATTATGAACGGCAGGGTGAATGATGTGAAGCAGTGGGGCAAGCACGGCGATAAGGAGTCGCTGAAGGCGATGAAGGCGGTGGGTGCCAAGCCTTCGAACGAAGTGAAGAAAGAAAAATTCATGGAACTGGTTGATTTGGTAATTCCGAAGATAGCGGTTTATAAGAAAAACGGCTGTCCTGAATTGCTGGTGAAAAAGCAATCCGACTGGTTCCCTGTGTTCCGACTCTTAAACGGGTGGGGGCTATTCGATATGGGAGCTCCTACAGCCTTCTGCAAACATCTGGCCCACCTGTATGAAAAACTACCTCCGGAGAATACGGAGCGTGCTCCGCTCTGCAAATGGAAGGATCTTGCGCAGGTGAAATCTGCACCTTTCGAATATGCGGCTCTGGAGTGGTGGAAACTTGATTCAGATAAGTTGGGCTCGGTAAGCAAGGAAAGATTCAATCGTTATTGCGATATTGTGAATGCTTTCAAGATGATTTTGGGAACAACAGCCAGTTCGGAGAATGTGAACTTGAAGGAAATCTTGCCGAAATTGGTGGATGAGAAAGTGCCAACCTCGAACACCATGAAAGATGACGAGATGATGACGAGAGATGGTAGCTAGCGGGGTATTAATATACCCCTCTTATACCCTTTGTTTATTCTTTTATACCTTTTTATACCCCTCTTTATACCCCTGCTTTTTTGCTCGAGTAAACTCTTGCATATGTCACTTTTTTTTATTATCTTTGCACCGCTTTTCAGAATGGAAGGCGGCAGGTTTCTGCAAAGAGCCTGTCTAATAACTGCTAAAATAATATAATTTGTAATGAAAGAAAACAAACCGATGACATTTGATGAATGCAAGCAGCTCAGCAGCCGCATCATCGCAATGAACCCTAACCGCAGAGCGAACATGGGACAGATTTCATCCCATCTCCTCGATTACTACACCGAGCTTACCAAGCAGCCTTGGCTCGCACAGCTCGTTGGTCAGATTCGTGACCTCACCGCCCAGCAGGAGGAGATGAAGGCGGGCGAAACCTACCAGCAGCTAGACCGGAAGATTTCTGACCTCAAGAAGCAGCTGCCTTTCCGCTCGCCTCACTACTTCCACTTCCTCGAAGACCATCGCGCCCAGAAATTCATCGACCCAGAGGCCTTCACCTTCCAGACAACCGTAGACATTGACAATCCTGAGGAGGTTGAGCCGGCGGTGAAGAACGCCCTTCTGCTGAACGGAATGTTTGATGAGCCTACAGAGAAGCTCTTCAGAGAGAAAATCTTCTCAGCCGAAGACATTGAACTCTGGAAAGGAAAGGTGCTCCACATCGAGCGCTCAGCCCGCAACAAGGCCCACATCGACATCCGCATCCCGGTAGGAATGACCATCGCTGAGGCTCAGAGTGCCTTCTGCAAACTCATCCACGCCACCGAAGACCCTAGCTGCGTAACCCCGGAGCGCATCATCTTCATCACCGATGCGGCAAGCCAGATTTATACTGCCAATGACTGGTACAAGCGCCTGGATAAGGAGGCTGTGGCTGAATATCGTGAGGCTTACCGCAAGAGAGGACTGGATATTGACGGACGTCAGCTGGATGTAGACTTCGAACCCATCGAGAGTGAGGAGGAGAAGGCGAGAAGGGCTGCCAATGCCGTGCAGTATGAGCAGACCTACGACGGCGTTCCTTACGAGGAGATTGTGAAGGCGCTGGTAGAGCTGATGGGCGGCGCTCCTGTCCACGGCAACCGCAACAACTTCATTTATCGTGAAGCCTGCCTGCTGAGATACATCTGTAATAGTGAGGCGGCTTGGATCAAGCAGGTAATAGAAACCTTCGGAGAAGACGAGGCGAAGGCGTTCGCCACAGTAGAGAATGCCTGCAAGGTGGCGCAATCTACTGCGATTCCGGATTTGGTAAAGCAGGCGGTAGAGACTGCCCGCAAGAATCATCTTGCCAAGCAGGCCACCGAGAAGGCGGGAATCTACGCCGATGTTCCACCTCAGTTGCCTGCCCGGTTGCCTAAGCTCATCAAGTTGCTCACCAGCAAGGTGCCAGCCGATTTCAAGCCAGCTGTGGCGATGGCGGTCTTCCCTCCGCTTGCCGCTCATCTCAAGGGCGTAACCTTCCGCTACACCGATAATCAGGTGCACGAGGCGGCGATGATGAATCTGCTCATTGCAGCCATGTCGTCAGGCAAATCGCTCGTCAACGGACCAATTGACTGCATCATCGAAGACCTGGTTCAGATGGATAAGGTGAACCGCCAGAAGGAGCAGGACTGGAAGGACGAGGTGAACACCATGGGCGACAACAAGAAGAAACCGGTGCGCCCGGAAGACATCTGCATCCGCATTGTTTCGCCCGACCTTACCCGCGCTGCCTACATCCAGCGTCTCGACGATGTGCAGAAGGCTGGCGATGCTTATCTCTACTGCAAGATGGACGAGGTAGACATGCTCAGGAAGTTTAACGACCCTAGCCAGCTGATTCGTCTCTGCTGGGACAATTCAGAGGATGGTCAGGAGCGAGTAGGTACCAAGAGCGTTACAGCCCGCGTAAAGACCCGTTTCAACTGGAACGCTTCGAGCACCATTGCCGTTACGCAGAAGTTCTTCTCGGTTCGTGAGGTGGCTGATGGAGCCGTGAGTCGCCTGTCGCTCGCCACCATCATCCGTCCCGATTTCGCTCCGCGTCCGGAGGTGGGCAGTTATGATGCGCAGTTCAAGTCGCAGCTTTCTCCTTACATCCAGCAGCTGAATGCAGCCAGCGGTTTCAAGGAGTGCCGTAAGGCTCGCCAGCTTATAGAACGTCTGGAGAATGAGATAATGGAGATGGCTCAGTTGGCTTACAACAAGCCTTACGCCGAGTTTGCCAAGCGTGGTCTGGCGAATGGCTTCCGCCGCGCAATGGTGCTTTATCTGGCGAATGGCGAGAAGTGGGAGAAGGCGATGGAGGATTTCATCGTATGGAGCGTGAAGTATGATTTGTGGTGCAAGATGCGTTTCTTCGGCAATCAGATGCAGGAGGCAATAGATGCAGACAGCCGCTCTGTGTGTCATACTCCCGGTGTGAGCAATCTTCTTCTCTACGTTCATGACACCTTTGATAAGACTGAGATTCAGAACATCTGTCAGGTTCATGGCACCAAGACGAAGCTTGCCATCCTGCTGTGCAACTGGAAGAAGCGTGGCTTCATCATGAAGAACGAGGACGGCACCTACACCAAGACCGCCCGTTTCATCGCCAAGTATGGACACTACGGAACGCCAGGAGTGGCTGCGTAGCGGCGAAAAAGGAGTGGGCGTGGTGAAATGCCACGTCCCTCACGCTTTAGCCGCACGCCCTGAAAGGGCAGAAGCTCCTAGCCCAGGGCACCGCCCTGGGTAATAATGGATGTACGCCTGTCGCCCTGAAAGGGCAAAAGCTTTAAAAATAGCCCGTTTTCGTAACGGGAATGTAAATGTCCTTGACCTTAATCAAGAAAAAAGGGCTTTTTGAAACATTTCTCCTAAAATATTTGTGTGCGCACACAAAAAGTTGTACCTTTGCACCAGAAAAAGAAAAAAGGATAAAAGATTGATTCAGTAAGGATAACTTATGAAATCGATTCGAGACAAGTTTGAGGCCGGTTCGGAACCTGGTTCTGAGATTCGGACGAGGACTTCTGGAAAATCTCGAAGAGACTGATTAAGAGGTTAAAAGAAAGGAAAAAGATTATGGTAATGTTCGGGATAATGACAGTAGCAGTAGTAGCATTCGCAGTAGTTGCTTGCGCAGGTATGAACCTCGGTATGAACTGCGGCAAATAAGCTACGAAGCTAAGAGAGCATAGAAATCCTCCTCCGGGAGGTAAGAAATAAAGAGAGTTAAGATTTTGTTAGGTAAAACTACAAGATTGTATATTTAAGATAACAAATTTAAGAAAGGAAAAGATTATGTTAGTATTAGGAATGATTATCGCAGTAGTTGTTGCATGTGTAGCTGAAGTTGGTGCTATTAGCAACAAGTTGGCTTAATCGGAGATTAGCCATGCGAAGGGCTCCAAAAGAGCCGAGATTAAAAAATGGCTGGCAGCAATGCACAGCTGAGTAAAAACAGTAGGGAGCCAAAGGGGCTTCCGAAACCAGAGAGGAGAGTAAAAACTCCTTTTCATTTGAAATTCATACTGTCCCCTGAGAGTTTTCGTGATAAATTCTGATTGGGGATTTCATATATAGATTGTTAAAAATTCGTTTTAGGTTTTATAGATTTTCATTTTAGGTTTTTAGGTTTAAGTTTTTAGGTTAATTGTTAGTTGTTTTAAGAAAAAAGCAGTTTTTAATTCATTAAATTACGAAGGCAACAACGAGGGAAGTCGCATGACGACCCAAGTTGTTGCCTTCTTTGTTTCTTATTTATTTGAAAATCAGCGTGGTGAGCCTGTCTTTATCAAACAGTTCTTTGGCCACGGCCTGTATCTGTTCGGCAGTAATCTCATCTACCTGCTCGTAGAGTCGGTCTACGTTCTTCTCCCAGCCATAGTGAAGGAAGCTCTTGCCGAAGTCGAGGGCGAAGTTCTCGCGGTTGTCGCAAGCCACGCCTATCTGTCCCTTAATCTGCTTCTTGGCGGCCTTGAGCTGCGCCTCGCTCAGCGGTTTCTGCATGAATTTATCCAGCTCCTTGCGAACCAGGCGGAGGCAACGCTTCACATCGTGCTCATCGCAGCCGAAATAAATGCTCCAAATGCCCGTATCGCCATACGCCACCATCGTGCTCTCTACGGTGTAAACCAGTCCGTTGTGCTCGCGCAGGGCGAGGTTCAGCTTGGCGTTCATTCCCGGTCCGCCCAGCATATTGTTGAGCAGATAGAGCGGCATTCTGCGGTCGTCGTTCACATCGTAGGCGCGGGTTCCAATCATCACATGAGCCTGATGCGTATTCTTCTGCATCACGATTGTCTGCCCCTCGAAGGAGTGTTGAGTGTTGAATTGGGTTTGCGCCTCTGGACTATTGAATTCTTCACTCTTCACTCTTCGTTCTTCACTTAAAAAGCTCTTCTTCAAGAGTCTTACCAGCTTCTTGAAATCAATGTCTCCGTAAGCGAAGAATATCGCATTATCCGGTCGGTAAAGCTTTCTTGTAAAGCGCAGCGCATCTTCTGTTTTGAACGAGCGAACCTGCTCGGCTGTGCCCAGAATATTGTGGCCCAGCGGCGAACCCTTGAAGATGATGTTTTCGAATTCATCATAAATCAGTTCGGCAGGAGAATCGTTGTAACTCTCTATCTCATCGCAGATTACCTCAACCTCCTTGTCGATTTCCGTTTGCGGATAAACCGAATGGAAAACGATGTCGGTGAGCAGATCTACGGCTCTTGCGATATGCTCCTTGAGGATGGCTGAGTAATAAACCGTGCCCTCCTTGTTGGTGTAGGCGTTCAAGTCGCCTCCCACGCTCTCCAGACAGTTAAGAATGTGCCACGCCTTGCGGCGCTCTGTGCCCTTGAAAGTAACGTGCTCGCAGAAGTGGGCAAGTCCTTCTTCGCCCGGCTTCTCGTTTCGGGTGCCGGCGTTAATCTGGTAACCGCAATACACCACCTTGCTGTCTGAAGGCAGGTGGATGATGCGGAGTCCATTATCGAGTGTATAAGTATTGTATTTCATTTCAAGGTGCAAAGTTACACTGAAAATGTAATTTATCCAAAAAAATAGTCATTTATTTTGCATTATCGCCAAAAAGACTTATCTTTGCTCCCAAAAAATAAATATAGACATCAAAAAACAATGCGCAAAGTAATAGGAATAGGAGAAACCGTGCTTGACATCATCTTCAAGGGCGGCAAGCCGATAGAGGCAGTACCGGGTGGCTCATCATTCAATGCAGTCATCTCGTTGGGGCGTGCGGGCGTAAATGCTTCGTTTATCAGCGAGGCGGGCAACGACCGTATAGGAGAGTATGTGATTCAGTTTTTGAGAGATAATGGAGTGAATGCTGACAATGTGAGCATCTTCCCGGAATCGAAGTCGCCGCTCTCGCTGGCTTTCCTCGACGAGAACAACAATGCCGACTACATCTTCTACAAAGATCATCCTCACGACCAGCTGGAGTTCGCCACACCGGAAATCAATCCTGGCGACATCGTGCTCTTCGGTTCGTTCTTCGCCCTGAATCCTGTGGTCCGTCCTCAGGTTGCCGGTTTCCTGGAGTATGCGAAGGAGCACGGCGCCATTCTTTATTACGACATCAACTTCCGTGCTTCTCATCAGAACGAAATCATGAAGATTACGCCTAATCTGATAGAGAACCTGGAAATGGCTGATTTCGTACGCGGAAGCCACGAGGACTTCGGAATCCTCTACAAGAAACCGGAGGCGGATAAGGTTTATAATGCCGAAATCAGTTTCTACTGCAAGAAGTTTATCTGCACCCAGGGTGCTGAGCCTGTAGAGGTTCGTGCCGAGAACGGCTTTGCCAAGAGTTATCCTTCGAAGAAGATGAAGCCGGTGAGCACCATCGGAGCCGGCGATAATTTCAACGCAGGTTTCGTTTTCGGACTGATCAAGGATGGAATCACCCGCGAGGACATAGACCGTGGATTGTCTGAGGCGCAATGGGACAGTCTCCTTGTTTCGGCTCAAGAATTCTCTACCGAATGCTGCAAGGACATCTACAATTATGTTTCCAGGGAATTTGGAGAAGCAAAGAAGAAGGAATTATAAAAATATAAAAGATATGACAGAAATTACAAACAAGATTTATTACGTAGGCGTAAACGACCGCAACAAGCATCGTTTTGAGGGCCTCTGGCCTTTGCCTAACGGAGTGA
>ERZ1027255.627-NODE-627-length-10428-cov-5.564543_pt1 | contig 10428 bp, 9 predicted proteins | sample MGYA00519261_ERZ1027255 | MGnify/ENA primary metagenome ERZ1027255 (study PRJEB26926, sample SAMN06164399) | human gut metagenome | biome: ENVO:00009003; feature: ENVO:2100002; material: ENVO:00002003 | host: Homo sapiens | place: USA | collected 2012 ...
ACGAGATGACGTCGAGTCTCGTGGGCTCGGAGATGTGTATAAGAGACAGACTTCATGCAGGGTGCAAAATTACTCAATATTTTTATAATCAACAAATTTTTATCTGTTTTTTATTCGCCGACCATGATATGTTTGATTTGTTTGAGGTTCAGCATAGTAACAGCGTCAACAATTAATGCAGTTTGGGGACGAGGAATTTAACGAATCAGTACAGAACCGAAAACGGATGGTTTGGATTGATCTTATGACATCCCCAAAAAATTGATAATTCGCATGATTCGCTGTTACATCGACTGAGTCAGAAAAATATTCATTAACTCCTCTGCTCCATGCAACGCAAAGAAATTCGTTGTAAGCACCCGCCCGCAGGAGACAAACAAAAGAAGTAATGGTTATTTATTCGGGGGTTGAGGTATGGCATGGAATTGACAAAGTGTTTAACTTTGCAGCAAAGATTGGGACAAAAGTCTGGTCCTTACTTTACATTCACTGATTCATCATCCCCTAAAACCACACGACAATGTATATAGAAAATATCAAATCGCCAGCCGATCTAAAATCGCTGGATCTGGAGGCGCTGAATATCGTGGCCGACGAGACACGCCAGGCCGTATTAAACCGCGTGAGCAAACACGGCGGACACATCGGCCCTAACCTCGGTTTTGTGGAGGCGACCGTGGCGCTTCATTATGTGTTTGACGCGCCGAAGGACAAATTCGTCTTCGATGTCAGCCACCAGTGCTACCCCCACAAGGTGCTGACGGGACGCGCGGCGGGGTTTCTCGGAGACGTCAACGAGATGAACGCCATCAGCGGTTATTCGTCGCCCGCAGAAAGTCCGGTGTACGACAATTTTGAGGTGGGTCACACCTCCACCTCCGTCAGTCTGGCAACGGGACTGCAAAAGGCACGCGACATCAAAGGAACGGACGAAAACATCATTGCCATCATTGGCGACGGGTCGCTCTCTGGCGGAGAGGCGTTTGAGGGACTTGACGAGGCTTCGGAACTCGGAACGGGCATCATCATCGTGGTGAACGACAACGAGATGTCGATTGCCGAAAACCACGGCGGCATCTACAAAAATCTGAGAGCGCTGCGGGAAAGCAACGGCACGTGTGAGCACAACTGGTTTAAGGCGTGGGGCTTCGACTATCTGTATCTGGAAGAGGGCAACGACGTAGACAAACTCATCGAGGTGTTTGAACGCGTGAAGGGAACGAAGAGACCAACGGTTGTTCATATCCACACGGAAAAGGGACATGGCTTTGCACCGGCCGTTGAAAACAAAGAGGCCTGGCACTGGGGCTTGCCTTTCAATAAGACAGACGGCAGCCGACCGCAGAAACCTGTGGGGGAATCTTTCGAAGAACTCTTCAGCAACTGGATGCTGCGCGAGATGAAACGCGACAAGACGCTTATCGCCGTAACGGCTGGCACACCAGCAGCGGGGGGCTTCACGCCAGAAAAGCGTAAGGAAGCGGGCGAGCAACACATCGACATGGGCATCGCGGAGGAACAGGCGGTGGCGATGATTTCGGGCATGGCAAAGGGCGGACTGCGCCCGGTGTGGACGGTGTACAGCACTTTCATTCAGCGCACCTACGACCAAATTGCCCAGGATCTCTGCATCAATTCCAACCCAGCGGTGATCAACGTGGTGTATGGCGGGGCTGGCACGATGAACGACATCACGCACATCTGTCTCTTCGACATCCCTATGCTTTGTAGCATCCCCAATCTGATTTATCTGGCGCCGACGACCTGTGAGGAATATTTCGCCATGCTGCGCTGGGCCATCCTTCAAGACAAGAAGCCCATCGCCATCCGCATGCCGAGCAACGGGGTGAACCATGCAGAGGGGGATGTTGACACGGAATATGGCTACGAACCGAAGTACAAAGTGGCGCACAAGGGGACGGAGGTGGCCGTGATTGCCGCTGGATCGTTCTATCAGAAGGGAGAAAACGTGGTGCGCTTATTAGCGAAAAAGGGCATCGACGCCACGCTCATCAACCCGCGCTATCTGAATGCCGTTGACGCCGCGACGCTCAACGCGCTTGAGGCCGACCACCGCCTGGTGGTGACGCTCGAAGACGGCTGCAAGGACGGAGGATTTGGCGAACGCATTGCCGCTTTCTTCGGTACATCGGACATGAAGGTGCTGGTTGGCGGCATCAAGAAGGACCTCTACGACCGCTTCGACCATCAGCAACTGCTCTCCGACAACCGACTGTTGGACGACCAGATTGCGGAAGACATCTTGAAAATCGTTAGACCATGAAGGAAATCCAGTTCAACACGATACAGGCATTCAACGACTTCCACGGCTTCGAAACGCTACATCCGCTTATTAGCGTGGCGCATTTCGACCGGGAGACGGAGGTGGAAGAGGCCGTCTATCACTACGGCCTCTACTGCTTGTTTTTGAAGGAGAACAAGGGATGCAAACTCTCGTATGGGCTCACGGATTATGACTTCGACGAGATGACGGTGACGAGCTTCGCGCCGGGACAGACGATTCACGTGGCGCCGAATCCGGAGGTGAAATACCCGCGATGGACGGCGATTGTTTTCCACCCTGATTTGCTCAACCGAACGCCGCTGGGGAAGTCGATGGAGAAGTATGAGTTTTTCGACTATTCCTCCAACGAAGCGCTGCATCTCTCAACGGCGGAAATTGAAATCTTCCGCGACGTGCTTTCCATGATTGGGCAGGAACTACACCACACGATTGACAAGCACACGCGCGAACTCATCGTGAACCACATCGAACTGCTGCTCAACTATTGCTTGCGCTTCTACGACCGGCAGTTTGTCACGCGAGAGGAAATCAACCACTCCGTTGTCAAGAAGTTCAGCAAACTGCTCGATGAATACATTGCCGAAAGGGCGCAGCACGAAGGACTGCCAATGGTGGGCCATTTCGCCGACAAATGCTGCTACTCGCCGAAATATTTCGGGGCGCTCGTCAAAGCCGAAACTGGAAAAACGGCGAAGGACTTCATCAACGACCGACTGCTACACACGGCCATACAACTGCTGACGGACACTTCCATGAGCGTTACGAACGCCAGCCGACTGCTCGGCTTTGAATATCCGCAACACTTCGTGCGTTTTTTCAAAGCGCAGACGGGAAAGACGCCGACGGAATACAGGAAAATGGCTTGAGAAACAGCAAAAACATATTTATGAAATTTCTAAACACTGGATTATTCATTGCATCTCTGATGCTGACAACGAATATCATGGCACAACAAAAAATCAAACAGACAGCGGGGCGCGACCAGCTTGGCGATTTCGCCCCAGAATTTGCCCGTCTCAACGACGACATACTCTTTGGGGAAGTGTGGAGCCGCAATGACCAGCTTTCCTTGAGAGACCGCAGCGTGGTGACCATCACCTCGCTCATCAGTCAGGGCATCACCGACAGCTCGCTGAAATACCACTTGCAAACGGCAAAAGCCAACGGGGTGACGCGAACGGAAATTGCCGAAATCATCACGCACGCTGCTTTCTATGCAGGATGGCCGAAGGCATGGGCTGCCTTCAGACTGGCAAAGGAGGTATGGACGGAAGAGGAGGGAAAAAGCGACTGCAAAGGCATGGAGCAACTGAGTTTTCCCATCGGAAACCCCAACACGGCGTATGCCAAATTCTTCACGGGCAACAGTCACCTCGCCCCGCTGCAGCCCAAGAATCTGGGGAAAGAGGAGAAAACGGTTCTGCCGATGAGCAACGTCACGTTTGAACCTGGCTGCCGAAACAATTGGCACATACACCACAACGCCCACCAAATTCTCATCTGCGTCTCAGGACGAGGATGGTATCAAGAGTGGGGAAAGCCAGCCATCGCGCTCAAAGCGGGCGATGTCATCGACATACCGGAAGGCGTGAAGCATTGGCATGGCACACAAAAGGATTGCTGGTTCCAACATATTGCCACACACATTGAAACGGGAGACGGCACGGCTACCAACGAATGGCTGGAGCCTGTGGATGATGAAACCTACAACCAACTGGGAGAATAGGCATGCCGATATTTTCTGAACGCCACGCGGCGGGAGAACAAGTTGAGCCGCTGTCTTTCTTCAGGCAACACGCTTTCCTTGCCTTACATTCCGCCTGCAAACGCGCCTACGCAGAAAGCCCCATGCAAAGCACTGATTTTGAATTAAAAAAGATTAATATCTGCTTTTCTTCTTTTGAGATAAGTGCTTAAACACGCGGAAGATATTTCCTTAAAATTCAGCCGTTTATAAGCCTTGGTAAAAAAACGCCTATAAAGCCAAAGCTATATCATTCAATTTCAAGGCATTGCACGTTCCATATTTTTTTCGTAACTTTGCAATAGTCATTTTTGAAAACCCTTAAAGCTTAATATCAACGTGCATTTGAAGAAATATCTATTCATAGCCATCGTTGGCACCCTGGGCTACCAGACTTCTTCGGCTCAAACGGAAACCGACGCAATGCCTGCCAAGCCTGCTGCTGAAAGAATTGTCAACGAGGTGCAATCGGTGGTGGACATGGCCACTGTCTCTGAAGCCAACAGAAATGCCTCCTACGCTTCTGCCAGCAACTTCAAAGGCGAATCCATCGTCAAGACTGCGCTGCAATATCTCGGCGCTAAATACCGCAGCGGCCACAGCGGCCCCAATGCGTTTGACTGCTCTGGACTGACCAGCTTCGTCTACGGAAAAGAAGGCATCTCCATCAGCCGCTCTTCAAGAACACAATTTCAGGAGGGCACGCCAATCACCGATATTGCGAGCCTCAAGAAAGGCGACCTCGTGTTCTTCGGAGGTTCGAGGTCCAGCCGCTCTGTCGGACACGTTGGTATCGTAACCGAAGTTGACGCGTCGGCCAACAAGTTCCGCTTCGTACATGCGGCACGCACTGGCGTACAGGTTGACGACTCTAATTCGGCTTACTATTCACGAAGATTTATTGGAGCACGAAGAATCATCAACAACTGATAGGCATCAACTATAATAAAAGAAGGCGCAAAGCGTGGCTGGGTCCTGCTTTGCGCCTTCTTTCATGTCAACGATTTCAAATTCCAACATTATGATACAACTGTTAGAAGCTATCCAAACGGATATCGACATCGACAAGATTGACCTCGTCATCAGAAAACTCCTTGAGTTCTGCATCACGGCGGGCCGACATATCCTCATCGCCACAATCGTCTTTATCGTCGGCAAACTGCTCATCTCGCTCATCAACCGCATCGTGGCAAAAATGCTCAACAGGCAGCACATCGACCAAAGCGTACAGACGTTTTTGCGGAGCCTCATTAAGATTCTGCTCACCGTGTTGCTCATCATCTCTGTCATCGGAGCGCTGGGCATCAACACAACGTCTTTCGCCGCCCTGCTGGCATCTGCGGGTGTGGCCATCGGTATGGCGCTCTCTGGAAACCTCCAGAACTTCGCCGGCGGACTGGTCATCCTGCTCTTCAAACCTTATCGCGTTGGCGACTGGATCGAAGCGCAAGGGGTGCAAGGAACGGTGAAGGAGATACAGATTTTCCACACGGTGTTGACGATGGCGGACAACAAGGTGGTCTATATTCCGAACGGAAGTATGAGCACGGCCGTGGTGGTCAACTACACGCGCAACGAGACGCGACGCCTGGAATGGACTATCGGCATCGACTATGGGGAGGACGTCGGACGCGCACAAGCGGCCATCGAGAAGGCGATAAAGGCTGAAACGCGCATCTTGGGCGAACCGGCACCGTTCGTCGCCGTCAAGGAACTGGCCGACAGCAGTGTGAACATCGTGGTTAGGGCATGGGTGAAATCTACGGACTACTGGACTGTCTACCACGAAACGCTGCGGAGAATCTACGACACGTTTAACGCTGAAAATATCAACTTCCCATATCCGCAACAAACTGTTCATATATCTAAAGACTGAAAGCTATGGAAGACATAATCAAAGAGGACTTGAAGAATTACCTCCTGTCGAAAGGCAAGATTGACGAACGACTGCCGGAATGCCCCGACATCGAAGGGAAATGGGAGGAGATGGCCCAGGCTTACCTGCCCGACGGCATACGGGAATTTAACGCCTACCCAACGGTCTCGCTGGGATGGATGATGTTCTTAGGCATGGCGATGGCGAAGTTCTGGGATGAAGATTGGGAGAAATATGGCGCTATGCCTAATCTCTACGAATGGATCCGCGCCCACCGCGGCTTCGACTGCATGGACGAGTATATCCTCGAAGAGGTCTTGAACATGAAGGGAAAAGGGCGAGAGGAACTGAACAATCTCGTGGCGGAATGTGCCTCACGAACTAACAGCAAACTCATCCACGAACATCTGGAACCGGGAACGCGCGAAGCGTTCAACGGCTACCTCGCATGCCTCCACCAACTTTATCTGATGGGGGCTGCCGTGCAACTGAAACGCATGGGCTATCACATGACACTAATGGAATGAATCATGAAAACATTACAATATATCACGCTCTGTGCGCTCTGCACGCTGCTCGGTGCCTGTTCCTGCACGCAAGATGGTGTACGCACGATTGAGCCGCAGGTGTTTCTCAGCAAAAGCCAAAGCAAGAAAAACGCGGTTGTCCTTGACGTCCGACGCCCAGAAGAGTATGCCGCAGGCCATCTGCAAGGGGCCCGCAATCTCGACTGGCTGAATCCTGCCGCCTTTGAAAAGGGACTTCAAGGGCTTGACAAATCACGCACGTACTTCGTCTATTGCCGAAGCGGTAAAAGAAGTAACACGGCGGCAAAACGCATGAAACGCGAAGGCTTCAAGGTCTACGACCTGTCGGGCGGCTATCTGAAATGGACTGAACAAGCGTTGCCCATAACGAAATAAGGACGCTGCCAACAAGCCTCCTTACACAAAAACCTCCACCAAGACAGGGAACGGCCTGTTTTGGTGGAGATTTTTGTATGTAAGGAGGGACAAGTTTTTTCAAAAACAGCCCGAAGGCTTTTCACCCTAAAAACACGCCGTATAGCGGCATATTGGTGATATTTTCTTGCTGACGGTATGGCTGCATAGAATAGCGGATGGCAGGTATGCCGGGATGCTCCATGAGGTAATTATGAAGCGAAGTGGCTTTTAGGCTTGTACCGCCTTTCACTTCAATAGGAAGAAGGTCGCCATCGCGCTGAACAAGAAAATCCATCTCCATACGGGAGGTGTCGGAACTATAATAGTAAATATGGGTAAGGCCCGATGCAAGCAGCTGTTGGAGGACGTACTGCTCAGTGAAGGCACCTTTATATTCTGTAAACACCTTATCGCCCAACAGAACATCCTTTGCCGCGGTATCTGCCATGGCTCCCATCAACCCACAATCACAAAGATAGAGTTTGAAAGCAGACAAGTCTTCATAAAACTTCAACGGCAATTCGGGCTTTGAAACCTTGGTTATCTTATACACCAAGCCGGCATCTACCAACCACTGAATCGCCAACTCAAACTCCTTGGCTCTACCACCTTTCTTCAACACTCCATAGACGAACTTCTTATTCTCTTTCGAGAGCTGACCGAGTATGGATTGCCAAACCATATCTATGCGAGGCACCTCCTGCGTCGGAGCATGCTTTGAGAAGTCGCTGGCATAGTTGGAGAGTATCTCGTTTTGTATCGTACGTACCTGGTTGAGCAATTTCTCTTCTGCATACGACTTCACGACCTCAGGCATCCCGCCCACGTAATAGTATTGGCGCAAATAGTCTTTCAGCTTTTCGTGTAAGGCATTCATCAGGCCATAATCCTTGCTGCGCATCAGTTTGAGCAACTGGTCTTCGCCCATAGCCATGAGAAATTCTTCAAAGTCCATCGGATACAGACGCATTGTTTGCACCTTGCCCACTGGAAAGGAAACACCGGCATGCAGGGCAACACCCAACAAAGAACCTGCCACAACGATGTGATACTCTGGAGCATCTTCGCAGAAATACTTCAAAGCTTCCAACGCCTGTGGAAATGCCTGCACCTCATCCAAGAATATAAGGGTCTTGCCAGGAATGATGTCCTCTCCTGTTAAAGCGCTTAATCCGCGAATGATTCTCGTCGTGTCAAAATCGCCCGCATAGATGGCTTGCAGGTTCTCATTTCTGTCGCAACTGACATAAGCAAGATTATCATACGCTTCCTGACCAAACTTCTTTAGAATATAGGTCTTTCCGCATTGCCTTACGCCATTCAATATCAATGGCTTGCGATGCGCTTGGCTCTTCCAGTCTATAAGCTGGGCATATATCTTTCTCTTCATGATTTACATTTTTCGACACATAATACCTGCTGAATCTTGCACTTTTCGACACATGCCGACAGCGAATACTTACACTTTTCAACACGTAACGGTATTGCAAAGCTACACTTTTCGACACATACGACCAAACAAACATGGAGAAATAAGGAGGCAACGAAGCCGATTAAGACTGATTTTCTGTGGTCTGCCATGCCCTCGTTCAAAAAAACCTCCACCAAAACAGGGAACGGCCTGTTTTGGTGGAGGTTTTATGTGTAGAGGATTCTGCTCCTTTTTTTCTCGCCACATTCCTTCCGCGCTTAGGGAAGTTGCCACCTATTTGCGGTTTTGACTAAAAGCATTCCTTCAAGTGGTAATCCTTCTGTGGGCATTTCGTTCATGCTCGGAAGGCTGCTCTGCGGAGGTCTTACGGTATTCGCAAACGCCCTTCAAATAGCGGTTGCGGAAACCTCTGGTGAAGAGTTTTCCGCAACCTTCGCCAAATTGGTTAATGCCTTTGGCGTAGATGCAGCCCTGACAAATGCGGTTCTTCAGTCCGGTGAAGGGGAAATGGTCGACTTCTCTGAAGAGTTTTTCGGAATAGTCCACCACCAATCTGCTTGGCAGATGTTCGCACGACAAATCATAAATGCTGCCGCCCTTATCTATCAAGAAGGGTTTCTCGTCAATCTCGACATAGATGGCGCAGTTGTCTTTCAGCCACTGCGCTGCATTGAAAATCATGGGGAAGAGCACAAGACCGCTCACATGGCCGATTCCATAGATATGGCGCACGTGCGGATTATGCTTCGATTTACGGACGATATTGCTGAAGATGAACATTCCCTTGCAGACATTTCCCACTTCATGGTGCCATGCACGCATCACAAGGGAACCGTCGGCACGCATGAGATTCTTACGACTACCTTTCTCCACCTTGTAAAGTCCGTTGTCACACTCGTGGATGAAGCTATACGATGTGCCGACCTGTCGGCCACTGCAATCCACCAAATACCATCGGGCGTCGTTGCATACCCTCGAGAGCCCATTGCAATCCGGTTCAAACTTTGTCATGACAGTCATTCCTCCTTCAATTGCAAGTCCATCCATTCTGCATCAACACACTGACATTTGCTGACACTCATACGCGGATCGACCTCGCAAGCCAAACAATATTCGTAATACTCATCCTTGGAAACTTCTATTTCCATGTCCAGTTCCTTGTCATCCTGATAATAGAAAACAAGGCTCTTCTTGTCATACCCCTTACCAGTGTACCGCTCTCCAACAAAATAAAGTTCATAGCCGTTCTCTGTCAAATCAGGATAGGTCACATGAGAAATGAAATATTTCATCCGCTCAATGGCGACGTCGTTGAGTTCGTGCTCCAGAATCAGAATCTTTTCCTTCAAGGCATCAAGACCATACACAATCCTGAAAATGTAATTATTCCTCACACCCATTTGCTCCGGGTCTGGCAGAATCAAGTCGTCATGTTCAGAATCCGGAGACTTGTCAAAATCGAAGAACAGCATAAAGCCATGCGTCATGTCGTGATAAATCATCCCATAGGGGACCATACTGTCGTGGCCACACTTGTCGCAATGGTACACAAACAATTCCTCATTAAACAGCCGCTCCCTAAGCTCAGAGTTTAAATCGACGTTGACAGAGTCCCAAAACTCAAAGTCGCCCTTGGAAAGGCAGTAAGGACACTCCACCGTTTCTAAAAATCGCTGTGACATAAGCAGGTATTCAATTTTATATTATCAAAGCAGGGGAAAATTAGTTTGCCGTAAACTAATCTTGAAGACCTACTTACTCGTTTTTATGACATGACATTTCTACCTGCCTGACATTCATTGTCTACAGGCAATCGTACCTACAAAGATAATGAAAAGGCAAGAAAGAAACACGCGCATACGCCAAAACTTTTGAATGGGCTTTCAGGGCTGGCTTCAAGATGGCTTCAGGCTGGCTTCAGGCTGGCGTTGTGCTGGCGGCTACTTGCGGTTGCTTGCAACAGCGGACGCGACGAAACAACGCCGCATTGGCCCTATACGAAACAACGCCGCATTGACCCAGTACAAAGAAACGAAAAGCCCTCCCAGCAATCTTGCTGGAAGGGCTTCCACTTGAAAATAAGATGGCGGCGACCTACTCTCCCGCTTGCGCAGTACCATCGGCGCG
>ERZ1027255.629-NODE-629-length-10418-cov-17.846184_pt1 | contig 10418 bp, 10 predicted proteins | sample MGYA00519261_ERZ1027255 | MGnify/ENA primary metagenome ERZ1027255 (study PRJEB26926, sample SAMN06164399) | human gut metagenome | biome: ENVO:00009003; feature: ENVO:2100002; material: ENVO:00002003 | host: Homo sapiens | place: USA | collected 2012 ...
AAAGAGAATCCGAAAAGAAGAAAAATGAGAAAGAAAGTGCCGAAGCTTTGCGTGAATATTCTGCATCGTAATTTCTGGTGCGTTAAGGATTCTGAAACTTTCAAAATAGATTACAGTATGCAAAACTTAAAAAGAGGTATTCCATACACCTTCAATTGCGGTCTTGCCAGTCTGCCGTAATGACGAAGAGAATACTGTATATAAACACGAGACAGCGATATGCCATGTTCTTTAGGCATATCGCTGTCTTGTCCTAACGATATGATGTGTCCACGTTATCACATCACTAATCAAATTTTGATAATCACACCAAAATTAGCCACGAATCCGTCGAGAGGTGCATAAATATCACGGAAAACGGGATTTGTGACGCTGCCGGTATAGATGGTGTCAAATCTTGTCTGGCGGCGGTCGGTGAAGTTCTCAAAGTTTGCATACACTGAGAATTTCTCCCAAATTTTCTGTACCATAAGGCCCATTGTCACATATCCTTTGCCATACATTCCATCGGTGAGTCGCTGACGGCTGGTATAGTAAAGTTCGTAGCCTATACGCCATGAATCCTCAACCTCATACATAAGCACTGAATTGAGACGGTGTTTAGGCGTCAGCGTCTTATCGTAGGTGTGACCGTCCTCTCTTACACGGGCATGGGTGAATGTATACCCGAGAAACAGGCTGAAGTCTGAATACTTGACTTTCAGATTTGTCTCTGCGCCAAGGCTGCGCATGTTTCCGTTGATATTGAAGAACTGGTAAAGCCCGTTGTGCAGGGGTCTCAGTTCAAGCGGGTGTCTCAGATAAGTGAAGAAGAAGAGCTGGTTAGCTGTGAAAATGACTCTGCCGTCCGCGATGCTTGTGCGGTAATTCACATCGGCCTGAGCCCCATAGCTTCGCTCTATGCTATTGACATCTTTGTCCACAGGGAGAATGTTTGCGAATTGAAGACGTTCGCTTTCCTCAGAGAATATTGTGGGTGGCTTATAGCCGAATCCTCCACCAATACGGGTCGAGAATTTGTCTGACAGTTTGAAAAGTGCCGATATGCGTGGAAGGACTATAAATCCATAGTCTTTGACATAATCGCCACGGAGTCCGGCTTCAAGAATCACCCGGTCAGATACGTTTGTGGTGTTGTTCACAAATATGCCATAGGTGTCGAGTGAATAGTCTCGGTCAAGATTGTTTGTGATTCTCTTTTCGTTGAACCGTTCGGTCCATACATTACCACCGACAATCCATTCAGAGATTTCTCCCGAATTAACGTATGAGATTTCACTGAATGTTGACCACTGGTCTCCATTAAAATTATATGTAGGAATGGTGATGTCTCGTTTGTAGAGTGTCGCGCTGTTCTTTACGTTAAGGCTGCTCTGATCATTAAATCTGTGCTTGAATGAGATTCGCGAGGAATAACGCTGTGATTTGTTCCGCTCAAAATATGGATGTCCCTCTGAATATCCGTGGCGTATGTATTCCATATCGCCTCCAAGACGGTTCTCGACCATTGACTCCAGTCCTATATTAAGGTTGGTGCTCTCTGTAAAGTACAGGAAAAGAGTGGGATTTACAGTAAACCTATCAAATTGAGGCATGGCAGTGAATCCCACATGCGAGGGATCATAAGCCCAGTTCCGATTGTAGGATGCGAAGACTGTGGTGCCGACTTTGCCAAAACGCTGTCCGAAGAAAGTGTTGACATCCAGCCCTTTTGCGGTTGTCCCGTTAAGCTGTATCTGAAAATCACGCTTTTCTGTGGGGGTCTTGGTTACAAGATTGACAAGACCTGCGATGGCGCCACCGCCATAGAGGGTACTTGAGGATCCTTTTATAATCTCGACCTGTCTCAGGTCAAGGGGCGGAGTCTGTAACATTCCGAGACCGGCAGCAGCTCCGGAAAAAACGGGAAAACCGTCACGGAGAATTTGGGTGTATTTACCGTCAAGACCCTGTATTTTTATCATGGCGTTGCCGGAGATGGCCGAAGTCTGCTGTGTCTGTATGCCAGTGCTTTCGCTGAGCAGCATTCTTATATCACCGGGCTTCATGACATTTTTCTCTTCAAGTTCCTCTGAACCGATAAATTCCACACGCGTCGGAATATCCCTGAAAGTGCGGGTGCCTCGGGTTGCAGAGATAACAACCTTTTCCAGCTCGTTGTCTTCGCCCTCTTCAAGTGTAATTGTTACATAGGGTTCGCCATCAGACAAAGGAAACACATAACTCTTTTCCTCTGTCTCATATCCAAGATAGCTGAACCTGATGGTTTGTGGACCATCGGGGATACCTGTGATTTCCACGAAACCGTCCTTGTCGGCTACATTTCCCAGTTGTGTCCCCTCCACAGTTGCGGACGCTCCTATTAGCGGTTCGCCGCTGTCTCCGTCTATGATTTTTGCCTTAAATGTGTTAAGTGCGGCTGCTGTCTGTGACAGAGATATTATCCATAAGAATATTAGTATTATAAAATGTCTCATTAAATTGTGTCCTTAATTATTGATGATGATTGAATAATAGATGCCGACGCCGATGAAGAGAATGGCCACGATGCGGTTGAACTGTTCTTCACTACAGCCTTGACAAGCGAAGCAAACTTCTGGTTGCAAGCGCATGCGCTTACCAACACTTTGATCTGTTTCATAATTTTTGATCTGTTTCATAATTTTTGATCTGTTTCATAATTTTTGTGCCTCCTCTTAACTCTCCCCGAGGGATGAGAACCGTAACAAGGCTTGGGTTGTATTATTAATAATGTTTACAATTCGCAAAACAACGAACGTATAGGTTTTAAGAAAACCCTCGAAACTAATGACGAGGGTACAATTGGATCAAAGAGTGTGTTTGAGGATAAAGTGATTTACTTGCAGCAATCCTCCTTCTTCTCGCACAATTCCATGTTAAAGTTCTGGTCGCAAAGTTACGAACAATATTTCAAACCGCCCAATTTACTTTCGTATTTTTGCGAATATTTAACATTCCGTATCTTTTATCACGGCAAATAAAAACAATTGACAATTTATTCTAATTATTGCCAATCTTATTAATTGTCATGTTTTTTGACTAACAGTTGTGAATTTGCAAGAAGGAGAACAAACACTCATCAAATATCAAATATAATCAGACCGCATTCAGAGTCTTTCCATCGGGAGTGTTCATCACTTTTGCCCATGGAAAATAAGTATAAATAGGGAACGCAGTGCGTTCCCTATCTGTTAGCCCCACTCCTTCTTCACATCAAAGCAGGGACAAGCTTTATTGGCAAATTCATTGTGACCATGAATCGTGGCTAACGGATATTCCTCCTTCAGCTGCTCGATGAGCGAGCGCATTGCCGTTTTCTGGTCTCGGGTTCTTGTATCCTTAGGCTTACCTTTCTTTGATAAGCCACCGATGTAGCAGACGCCTATACTGATGGAATTATGACCCTTGCAATGGGCGCCAACCTCCTCTATCGCACGACCTACATGAATGCTGCCGTCACGATAAATCACGAAATGATAACCTATGCAGCGCAGTCCGCGCTCCCGGTGCCAGCGGTCAATATCCGCTACGGTGAAGTTGCGACCTTCCTTGGTCGCACTGCAATGAATGATGATTTCCTTTATCTTACGCATGGTATTGATTTTCTGATGATTGGAAAAGAGATAAATACTTAAGCGGAATCGCATCAAAACCCCAGTCTCTGATAACGAGCGTGATGCGCTCCCTGTTCCTGATTGCTTCATCTACCTTCTCGCAAAACTCCGAGAAGTATTCCTCAGAATGAAGCACAAGCCCCGAAATGTAGGATCTGCCCAGAATGATGCTGCCATACATTAATTTATAAGGACCATTGCCCGGAACGAAGAACGGCTTGCGGATAACAGACTTCGCAACTCTGCCGTTTTCCTTCAGAATAACAGGCATGATTCTGCTCTTCTCATCATCCCTCAGAAACTTCGGGTTGGAAACCGATACAAGCGCCAGTCTGTAAGCATCAGCTTTCAGATAACCCTGAGGACGTTCCAATGTTCCGCAGAAAAACTTACCGTTGATAACCATTGTGCCATCTACTCCCCATGGAGTGAAACGGCGGCGAAATATACAAATGTGCATGATAATTTACAATTAATAATGAATAATGAAAAATTTATAATTGAATCCAAGGTTTAAGGGTGGTCATTAAGGATTAGGGTAAACCGAAAACCTTAATGACCTTAATGACCTTGACCTTAATGACCGGAAATGACCGGATTTAAACCGTAGATGCTACTTTCTGATAACGCGAATCGGGCAGAATATTGATGAGTCCCTGTCGCTTCCAGTTCTTCAGCATCTGTCTTACAGCCTCGTGTGTAACGTTAGCGCCCTTGATGGCAACACTCTGCTGCTGAGCCTGTTCGAAAGTGAAGGTTACATCAAGCCGCTCAAAGATAGTATCATTTCTTCCACGACGAATACGGTCAGCAGGTGCCTGTCCGCAATAATCCTTGGATGAGAAAGCAGCTTCGATACGACTGCGAAAGAAATAGAGTGCATTCTCCAGCTGATAGTTAGCCAGAACATCAAAGGCTGAAAGCATGCTCGGTGTCTGCATTTTCACAATCATTTCCTTCCACAAGAGAGGATTCTCCTTCAATCTTGTTTCTGCCTCTTCCGCTCCAAGTTTCTGTATCAGTGATTCTGCCACCTTGCAGAGCATGATGCACGCCATCATTCTCATCGTGGTAGGACAGATACGAAAACGCTGGCGAGCTTTCACTTTGTCATCATCTTTCATCGTCTCCAGTCTTATCTGCTCCAGCCATTCTCTACCCTTGGTTTCCAGCTTAGGCAGTTCTACTTCGCCTGCCATCATGGGTAACAGATGTGCTATCTGCAGAATATTGCTTTGCTGGCGAGGTGTAAGCACGAAGAGGTTATCAGTGAGCGGGGTGAAGGTATTATCCGGCGTACGAGCCACGACAATACGGCTTTGGAAACCATCCGTATAATTGTTCACTACCCGATAAAGTGCATCGGGAGTGCCGCACATCACCACATTCCATAACAGTCTGTCTATATGGACATTCACCGCATCTGCACTTCTTGCCTCACGCTCATAGCTTGTTCCGTCGTAAGCCTGTCTTAACATGACGGAAAAGTCGCTCATCGCCGATTTCCACTTCTGTGCTACGGTGTCAGCTTCTGGTGTAAATGAGAAGGCGTGTTTGCCTTCAGTATTCGCCAGTCTTTCAGCAAGATTCGCCACCGTATTGTTCAGTGTCAAGCATCTTACCGGCAGTTTCGGCTCTTCCGGCTGCTCCTTCTTGTTCTTAGCCGCACGCTTCTTGGCTCTCCATTCATCCTCCTTCTGCTGGTACATTTTGTCCATTGCTTTTACTTCCGAAGTCCAGACATTAATTACCGGGTCAATGCTTCCCTTTCCTGATGCAAAATCACCGGCAATGTAAGAGATGAGGTTGAGCGAATTCATCTTGCCGTGAATGGAGATTTTCACGCCAGTAGCCAGCATTCCGATGACAGGACAGATGGCGGTAATCACGGGTAAAGCAAGTGTCGGCCCTACTGCATTAACCGAGTCGCGTACTCCCTGCGGCAATTTGGGCAAGGCTTTGAAATAGAACAGTTCGTCCTGGGCATTTGCCTCGTCCAGTGCATTGATCAGTTCCTCGTTCTCCTTAAGCGTTACGCCTTTCAGAGTAGCTTGCTTCAACTTTTCCTGTCTCAGCGCTGCCAGTACATCTTTCAGTCGCTTAGGCATTTGCGTAAGTTTTTCTCCGAGTGCCGACTTGATGCAAGCCATCTTCTCCTGCTCAGAAAAACCATCATAGCAGGGAATAATCTGAGCCATCAGATTGCCATCAAAGCCGCAGATGTGGCGCAGGTTCACAGCCAGCTCAAAGGTCAGAGTATTGCGGTTGGAGCGCATCGGCTCCTGCCCATCATTATACATCTGCCACCACTTCTTAATGATTTCCCCATAAGGAATCCCGAGATAATTGTCCTGAGAGACGGAGGGAGTCGAAGCGGATGAAGCAGCAGAAGAAGAAGCAGAAGAAGAAATTCTCGAATTCTCTAATTCTTGACCTTTTAAAATCCCCTGAGAAGTTTTCTGAGAATTCTTAAATTCTTGACACTTTAAAGTCCCCTGAGAATCCTTCTTGAATTCTTCCTTCCAAGGCTCATAATGCTTGTTTGCCTTGTGCGCTCCTTCCGGCAGTTCCTCCTGTCCGTATCTTTCACGCTCTTCCAGAACTTTCCCTTCAGCAGCCACAGCAGCCTCATCATATTCATCCTTGAAGAGCCGTGGCGAAAGGAATAGCAGATCTTCGCCATCCGATGTCGTAGTGAAGTAAACCCGATTGATGTCGTGAGCCGAAGTATCCATTTCACACTTGAGCATCGTAGCTATCCTCACCTGATTCTCCAGAATCGTCTTGCCCTTTTCGCGCTCAAAAACCGCATGGCCGCCCTGTCTTGCACTACGCTCCAGCATCAGCAATCCGTACTTGTCCGGTTCCTTCAGCAGCAGCTTGGCAGCCTTGGCGAAAGCCTCCGGCTCATCCATATCAAACCCGAAAGCACCGCTTGGCAGTTTCATTCCCTTCACCACGCCTTGCGGATAGTGGCCGGAATAATTAAACTGAACCAGTCTCCGTTTCGCAGCATCGTTTCCGGCACGAGCCAGACGAAGATTCGCCTTCTGCTCGCTGCTTCCACGCAGCTGCTTATACTCCTCTTCAGAAGTGATGGAGCGGGCAACCTTGTGCCCATTCTCCACCTTAATTAAATAACAACTCATCTATCTTATTACTTATCGTTTTAATTGATAATCCACTAAAGCATCAGCCCCTTCTGCTGACTCAACAGCCAGCGTTTGGGCGATGTTGATTCTCTCATGGCAAAACACCTTCAGCGTGAGCTGAATAGCCCCATCCTTGGTCTTGCTCAAACGACCATGCGCCAGTTTCTTAATCAGTTCCGACTGGCTTTTCGGCTTAGAAACTGCTACGAAATCAAATGTTCCGTCTTGCATTTGCTGAGCCACACCATGACGGCGAAAAGCTTCTACAACACCCTGATTTACAGAATCAGGACTGAAGAGGAAATACTGCTTATCATCATAGTAAGCCATTCCACCCAACTGCACATGCTGGCAGCCGTTATTATTCACCTGTTGGTTCTGAACCTTATTATTTTTCTTTGCACTCATAAAATCTTAAATTAAAAATGAAGATGAACGAAAGAAGTGTCGTAAGTTTCAGTTTGCGCAAATTATCCCGGGACAATTCTCACGCCACCTATTTCAATTCAAGATTAATTACTTGCCAAGTTTCTCAATGTCCGTAACCAGGATATCCTGATAAACCTGACCATTATACTCACGAGTCGTAAACCGGAGCGTTACCGCCACCAAAGTTCCCGGAGCGAACTTACATTGCGCCATATTGCCGAGCATTGCCGCAGCATACTGGTTCTCATACTTGCCGCCCATCTCCTGGAGAACGATGTTGCATTTCATCATCTGTCCGTTCTCACTTTTCTGACTCTGTACAGCGAAAGCCTCGCCCTGCTGCACAACTCTCATAAACATTCCGTTCATAATCTATAAACCGCAAGGTCTAACCTTCCTTTAAGGTTTTCTTTAATCCGCCCAACCTTGCTAAAGCTGGTGCAAAGATAGCAACACTTTCGATGCGGCGGAATAGCTGGTGAAAGAATCCCCCCTCATCTTTTCACCACTTTTTATTTCAACTCAGCTTCAAGGATGTTTTTCATCACGATGAGCAGGCTGACGGCTCCGTCGCCCCCACAGGCCATTCGCCGTTCATATTCCTTATTAATAAGGTCGAAGAAAAGTTTCAGATAGAACCGCTCCGTAGCTTTCTTCATCTCCTTCCCGTCTCTGATATTCCTCAGCGTAGGATAGTTGATGCTGCTGTCGAGCCTTGCCAGTTTGCTGTGCGTATAGCCCAACTTGATGACGGCTTCATAGGCAATGCCCAGAGCCGTAAGCTGATGTTTTTTTTCTGCCATGATTCCTGATCGGTTTGCGAGAGAAGCCGTGGATTTCCGATGGCCATCTTCAATCACGTTGTGAGGTTCCCCGCCTCCGCTCAGGTTATACAAAATGGGCTGAACATATAAAAATGAAAAAGCCCCCGAAACCAGCTTGCAACTGATTTCGGGGGCAAATTTACTTGTTTTCTTCTTAACGCTTGCTTTACTAAAGTAAGGCAAATGCTTTACTAAATAAAAAATTATTGATGATTTTCCATCAATTCCTGGGTCAAATCATGGATAAACAGCTCAATTTCCTTTCCATCGAGTAGCTTTTCCATGAGCGGTTTGAATTTATATTTTACTGTACCGTTAGAAGGATTCAGGGTTTGACTGATGGCAGTATCCTTATCTGTACCGAAAGCATTTCGCAGAATATCATTCAATGCCTCATCACGATTCTTCAAAGGGCTGCCATCAACATCCGTAAACCATCCAGCTTTATACATGGCATTGAGGACAGTCAGCACAGAGGTTTTCTTTCTTGGGGCAATACGGATTGAGCTTGATGCAACAGAAGGATTTTCCATGACAGCATCTCCGTCCATTGAATCAAGCAGAGAATCAATTTCTTCGGAGATAAGGCGCTCACCCTGCAGATAATCGTACACAAGCCCAGCAAATCCTTCCTCATCAACACAGCAAAAACCGCGTCTGAACTCCTCATCCAGTCGCCGTGAAAATTCTTCACTAATATGATAGGCAATCTGCAATTTCAGATTAGAAACTATCCCCAGCCTGCTCATGTCGCGACTTCGCAGCAACCATTCTGCACATGTCTGAATAATCAGAGCAAGTGCAGAATGTCTCTCTTGATCCGAATCTCCGCCATAGATATCCCGCAGAACTTCATCATATTCATACCATGCCTCGTCCTTAGAATAGAATTCTGCTTGGCTGGTACTCTGACCTTTCATCCTATCGATAACGCAGAAAGCAAGATAGTATAGTTCTGTGGGATGCAACTTGATTTCTTTAGCATCGTTCATTACTCTCAGGCATGTACCGCGAATGGAGCGGAACATGCTATCGTCAGCAAGCTTTTCTTCTAGGGCCCTTCTTACGTCCTTTTTGAAGTATTCCAGTATTGGCATAATCTTTCAGTATTTCGTTCATTTTATCCATCCATTGTATCAGCGCAAAGGTCGGACTATTGCCATCAAAACAACTTAACAGTTCAACACCAAAGGAGCTGATAGCCTCTTCTTCGATACCGAATTGCGCCATGATATCAGCACCATAGCGATAGCAGCCAAAATGGGCAAAGTGGACGGTAAGGTCAAAAATGCCTTCATTAAGACAGATTGCAGCAATATTGGTCAGATCATCATGCAGTTCTTGTAAATTAATTTCTGGAGAACCGGGCTTGTGTGACAATTCTAAAAGAGCTGCACAGTCTCCCTTTCTGGCAAGTTGGGTAATCAATGCCATCAGACCATCGGCACTCTTATTCTCTCCTTCTCCACGAAAGTCGAGTTTTATAAAGCGTACACGGTCATTGAACTTTTTGCGGATGTCCCATACCACTGGCCAGAAATCTGTAGTTTTCTTATGTAGAGGCTGAATGACAATCTCCCTGCCATATACAGAAAGTTTCTGATTAAAGCCTTTCTGCAAAACTAAGGCAGCCTTGTCTCTATCTCCCGAAAAAGCTGCATTTTTCTCGATGGCAACAATCTGATAACCATCTCTGTTGTCGATTATTACACGACAATATGGATGATTGGGATGTTTGATTCTCTTCTTGTTTTCAATCGTTGTCTTCGTACCATTACTCTCCAGTTCCAGCAATATTACATCTTGGCATGCAGAAACAACAACATCGCAGTTGTATAATTCATGATTATATGCTCCAGCACTACCATGTGATTTCATGATAGATAGCTGATGGCGTTGCTTGGAAGTAAAGAAACTTCCAAAACATTCTCTGGGAGATTGGTATTTCCCCTGATTAAATCTAGCCTCTGCTGCCTCTTCTGCAGCAAAAAAACTAGGTTTATTATCTACTTGCTTATTTTCAAAGCGGTAAAAATTAAAGATAGGCATAGGCTTGTCGTTTTTTGTAAAACAATCTTATTATTTAACTCTCATATGTTTTTACTGATGCCAAGATTTATCTTGCAATAGTATTCAGGAATGTTGCCTATTCTTCAATAACTACAGGATAGCAGATGGTACAGACTTGACTTCAAAGGTACAAAATATTTATGAAAAAAATGCATAAATTTTAGATTTTAACACTAAATAATATTTCTCTCTTTCCGGTCATTAAGGTCAAGGTCATTAAGGTCATTAAGGGTTTCGGGGGAAACGGAATATATATATAATATCTGTCTCTTATACACATCTGACGCTGCCGACGAATAGCCTTGTGT
>ERZ1027255.632-NODE-632-length-10347-cov-38.754372_pt1 | contig 10347 bp, 6 predicted proteins | sample MGYA00519261_ERZ1027255 | MGnify/ENA primary metagenome ERZ1027255 (study PRJEB26926, sample SAMN06164399) | human gut metagenome | biome: ENVO:00009003; feature: ENVO:2100002; material: ENVO:00002003 | host: Homo sapiens | place: USA | collected 2012 ...
AGCAACAGACTCATAATCTGGAGGTCCTAGGTTCAAGCCCTAGCTGGTCCACGCTGAAAATCAAGCAGTTAAGCAGAAATCGCTTAACTGCCTTTTTCGTTTTAGGCAACATGCTTGAAACTACGAATTCAAGCTTGCAGAAAGAATGCATCTTCAAAGAGCAACACCGTAATTCCTCTTTCAAAATTTGGTGGTTTCAATTATTTGCCGTATCTTTGTGCCATATTAAAAAAGGAGAAAGGATTATGGCAAACAATGAATACAGAAAGCTGCCTACAGGCATACAATCTTTCAACAAGATAAGAGAAGAAAACTATCTCTATGTTGATAAGACTGACATCATTTGGAATTTGGCGAACAAAGGCAAACAGTATAATTACTTGAGCCGTCCTCGCCGATTCGGAAAGTCTGTGCTCGTTGATACGCTCCAATGTTACTTCGAAGGAAGAAAGGAACTCTTCGAAGGACTCAAAATCATGGATTTGGAGAAGGATTGGAAGGCATATCCCGTGATTCGACTCGACATGAGCCGTGGAGGCGCCAATGCAGAAACCTTGCGTTCATACCTGAATCTGCGATTCGGATACTACGAAGAGAAGTATGCCATCACTCCCGACCCTACAGCCGAACTTGCCGACCGCTTTGATGCCATCATTACAACAGCATACAAACAAACGGGCTTGAAGGTTGCCATCCTCATCGACGAATATGATTCTCCACTCCAGCACTCCTGGAAAACCCCGGAACACGAAGCATGTACCGAGGTATATCGTGAAGTCTTTGCCATTTTAAAGGCAGATGATGAATACGAGCGTCTGGTCTTTATCACAGGCATCACCAAGTTTACGCAGATTTCCCTTTTCTCCGTGCTCAACAATTTAACCAACATCAGTTTCCTCCCAGAATATGCAGCCATCTGCGGCATTACTGAGGAGGAGATAAAAGAGAACTTCAAGCCTGAACTTGAAAAAATGGCAGAGGTGAACGGATGGACTTTGCAGGAAACCCACGACAAGCTGAAGGACTACTACGACGGTTACCATTTCAGTCGCCGAAACATGGTTGACATCTACAATCCTTTCAGCCTCATCAATGCGCTTGACACCCAGGATCTCAACAGTTATTGGGCATCATCGGGAGCCACTTCCATGCTGCCGAAGTTCATCAAGGATGCAGAGTTGCGCCTACCGGATTTTGAGGATTGCATGATTCTCCGCAACACATTGGAGACTTCCGATGTCACTGGCGGAGGTCCAGAACTCTTCTTATATCAATCAGGTTATCTCACCATCAAATCGTGCGTAGGAAATGTCTATCACTTAGGCTTCCCAAATGAAGAGGTAAAACAGGCACTATACGAATGCGTACTGCCTGCATTGACCATGCGACAAGAGGCTGATACACAATCTCTGCAAGCGCAGTTGTACCAATATTTGGAATATAAAGAGTTAGACAAGGCGATGAAAGCGCTCAAAGCATTGGTTGCCGATGTGCCTTACAGCAACAAGAAGTTGGCATCTATGGATATGGAAGAGCGTTACCGTCTGATCATCAGTACCATCTTGAATGCCATCGGCTTGAAGGTGGAAGTAGAGCACATGCTTTCTACTGGCAGAATCGACCTCGTTGTCAAAACAACTCATCACATCTACGTAATAGAGTTGAAGTTAAGAAACAATGGTGGCAAGGAAGCTGCCATCAAGCAAATTCAAGACCGCCAATACCTGGAGCCTTTCAAGGCCGACAAGCGAAAGGTAGTAGGCTTAGGCATAGAACTAGACGAAGAAGGCAAAGGTATTTTGGATTGGGAAATGGTAAATAAAGAATAAAGAAATAGGGGCATGTCGTTACTTGATACGGCATGCCCTTCATTTTCGAGAATGTCATCTCGATGAGCTATCATCTTCACGTTTCTTCTTAATTTGCCCAAGAAGCCAAACGACTGAGTAAGAGAATCCGGCAAGAAAAAGAGGGCAACTGGGGCTTTTGCAACCAAGTTGCAGAAACCTTTTCGTAATTTTGCAACCGAAATAGAAAAAGGAACTGAATGTTCCGGGGTATATAGAACTAAAAGTATTGCAAAATTATGGAAGAAATGAAACATTCTCACGAACATCATCATGAATGCCATTGTGAAAATTCTCACGAACATCATCATGATTGCTCATGCGGCACGGAAGAACATGAGCACCAGGGGTGCGGTTGCCACCATCATCATGAAGAAGGCGGTTTGAAATCCAAACTCATTCTTATCGGTGTAACTGTTATTCTCCTGATAACAGCCGTTTTCATCGAAAAGGAATACAGTCTGGCTACCTGGCAGTTGCTCCTCGTCTATCTCATTCCTTATTTATTAATAGGACACGAGACGCTGGGCGAAGCTGCAGAAGGTATTGCCAAGGGCGATATGTTTAACGAAAACTTCCTGATGGCTATTGCAACCATCGGAGCACTTTGCATCGGATTCTTCCCAGGATCAGATACAGAATTCCCGGAGGCAGTCTTTGTGATGCTCTTCTTTCAGGTGGGAGAACTCTTCGAAGGATATGCGGAAGGAAAGAGCCGCGACAGTATTTCGCATCTGATGAATATCCGACCGGATGTAGCGAATGTTGAAAGAAACGGAAAAGTAGAGTCGGTTTCGCCGGAAGACGTCAAGATAGGAGAAACTATCGTAATCCGTCCGGGAGAGAAAGTGCCTCTGGATGGTATTGTTGTTGAGGGAAGCTCAGCCTTGAATACCATTGCCCTGACAGGTGAGAGTATGCCACGGGATTTGAATGAAGGCGATACTATCATGTCCGGTTGCATCAACCTATCGGGAGTGGTTCGTGTACGCACCACCAAGAGTTTTGGCGAAAGTACCGTATCCAAGATTATCTCTCTGGTAGAGAGTGCAGACAAGAACAAGTCGAAGAGCGAGGCTTTCATCACCCGTTTCGCCCGAGTCTATACTCCTATCGTTGTTTTCGCAGCCATTGCCCTGGCTTTTATTCCTCCATTCCTGGCAGCAACAGGAATCGTAGGTGAAGGAACCTTTGGCGAGAACTTCCCGTTATGGCTCAACCGCGCCCTGATATTCCTGGTAGTTTCCTGCCCTTGCGCCCTGGTCATCAGCGTGCCCCTCACCTTCTTTGGCGGCATCGGTGGAGCTTCCCGGAACGGTATTCTCATCAAGGGCAGCAACTATATGGATGCTTTAGCCAAGGTGGGAACCGTTGTGTTCGACAAAACCGGTACTCTGACCCACGGAGAGTTTGCCGTGGCAGCTGTCCATGCTGATGATTCCTGCCCAGACCATTCATCCCACGATGCAGATAATGTACATATTGGCGAATATTCTGACAAGGAGAAAATTCTGCTTCATCTGGCAGCTCATGCCGAGCATTTCACCACTCACCCTATCGGGGCAGCCCTGCGTACAGCCTTCCCTCAAGAAGCAACGGATGACTGCGAGGTGACCGATGTAGAGGAAATTGCAGGACAGGGTATCCGTGCCAAAGTGAACGGCAAGGTGGTTTGCGTGGGCAACAAGAAGATGATGGAAAGCATCGGTGCCCAATGGCACGACTGCAACCAGGTGGGAACCATCATCCACGTCGCCATTGATGGCAAGTATGCGGGACATATTGTGATCAACGACACCCTTAAGGGAGGAAGCGCCCATGCCATCAGAGAGCTGAAAGAACTGGGAGTAGAGAAAACGGTAATGCTGACGGGCGACCGCAGAGAAGTAGGAGAAGATGTAGCCCACAAACTGGGACTGGACGAGTGCCGCGCAGAACTGCTGCCAACAGACAAGGTTTCGCATGTAGAACAACTGCTGAAGACAAAACCAGCAGGCAAAACGCTCGCTTATGTAGGCGATGGCATCAACGATGCTCCTGTATTGAAGCGTGCCGATGTGGGCATTGCCATGGGTGGACTGGGTAGCGATGCAGCCATCGAAGCTGCCGATGTAGTACTGATGGATGATGACCCTAGAAAGATTGCCCTTGCCGTAAAGATAGCCAGAAGAACCATTCATATCGCTCACGAGAACGTGATATTTGCCATCGGAGTGAAGGTTGCCGTACTGATTCTCGCCACCATTGGTCTCGGCACCATGTGGATGGCTGTCTTTGCCGATGTAGGTGTTACGGTACTGGCTGTATTGAACGCCATGAGAAGTTTGGGTAAAAATCGCCTTTTTTATCGTTAAATACCAAAATAAGTTGTATCTTTGCAACCGAATTTTAATATACAATACTGAATGGTTATGTATAAAAAAGACATTTTGACTATGAATAAGATTATCAAACTCATCTTCGTGCTCTGCTGCTTCTGCGGCATTGCACAGGCTCAGCCTCAACGCCCTAAGCTCGTTGTAGGCATCGTTATCGACCAGATGCGATGGGATTATCTCTATCGCTACTACGCCCGCTACGGCGAAGGCGGATTCAAGAGAATGCTCGGAGAAGGATTCAGCGTAGAAAACTGCAAGATTCCTTATATCCCTTCGGTTACAGCCATCGGACACACTTCTATCTGGACCGGTTCCGTTCCTTCCATCCACGGAATTGCAGGAAATAACTTCGTGAAAGATGGAAAGGTAGTGTATTGTACTGCCGACGATACCGTCAACCCGGTAGGTTCTGACAGCAAGGCTGGCAAGATGTCGCCTCGCAATCTGTGGGTAACCACCATCGGCGATGAACTCCGTCTGGCTACCAACAACCGCTCTAAGGTGATTGGTGTAGCCTTGAAAGACAGAGCATCCATCCTCCCTGCCGGTCATCACGCCAATGGCGCTTACTGGTTTGACGACAAATCGGGTAAGTTCATCACCAGTACTTTCTATATGGATAAGTTGCCAGAGTGGGTGAACAAGTTCAACAAGCAGAAACTCCCAAACAAGTATCTTTCCAAGAAATGGGAGACGCTCTACCCTATCGATTCCTATAAGGAGAGCACCAGCGATGACAACAACTACGAGAATGGAATTGTTGAAGGCGAAAAGGCAGTATTGCCACTCGACCTGCCTACCTTATATAAAAAGCATGGTTACAAGATTCTCCGCAGTACCCCATTCGGCTGCAACCTGACTTTCGATATTGCCAAGGCTGCCATTGAGGGAGAAAATCTGGGTAGAAACACAGATACTGATTTGCTGACCATCAGCTGCTCAAGCACCGATTACATCGGTCATCAGGTGGGCGTAAACGCTATCGAAACAGAAGATTGCTATCTCAGATTAGATAAGGCTTTGGCAGATTTCTTCGCTTATCTCGACCAGACCGTGGGCAAGGGAAATTATCTCACCTTCCTCACCGCCGACCATGGAGGCGTGAACAACGCTACCTTCCTGCAGGATCAACGAATCCCTGCCGGCATCTGGAACAAGAAGGGACTGGTAGATGAATTGAACAAGAGTCTGAAGACAAAGTTCAACACCGACAAGGATCTAGTAAAGACCATTATGAACTATCAGGTATTCTTCAATACAGACATCATCGAAGAACTCGGTTTGGATTATACAGCCATCAAGCAGGTGGTAGTAGACAGACTGAAGAAGGACAAGGACGTGCACTATGCCTTCGACATGGAGAAGACCTCTATCGAGAGCATCCCTGAAGAGCTGAAGTTCCGTGCCATCAACGGTTACAACCGCGAGCGCAGCGGAGGTGTTCAGATTGTACTGAAACCAGGTCACTACGATTATTACAGCAGCAAGGGAACTACCCACGGAGCATGGAATCCATACGACATCCATATTCCTTGTCTGTTTATGGGTTGGGGCATCCAGCACGGCGAGAGTGCCCAGCCTCACTATATGACAGATATTGCCGCTACCGTATGTGCGATGCTGCATATTCAGGCACCTAACGGCTGCATCGGCACACCGATATTCTAATAAAAAGCAAAAAGCCAGATAATAACAAAGGCTAGGTTCACGATTCAGGGAACCTAGCCTTTATTTTTTATTCAAAAGAAGATGTTCTTCTATTCCGAGAAGAACATCTCTTATTCTTCGTTCATAATCTTCATATATTCCTCGTAAGAAATATATCTGCCACCCATCGATTTGAGATGAGGAGTCTCCAACTGGCAATCTATCATCTTGCCACCGTGCTCCTGCAAGTATCTGGCAAGGAAGATGAGGGCAATCTTAGAAGCTGACGGAACCCTGGAGAACATGCTTTCTCCGATAAAAACCTTGCCGATGGTGACACCATAAAGTCCACCCACCAGTTCATCGGTTTCATTATCCCATACCTCTACGCTCGCCGCAAAGCCCTGCTTATGGAGGGCAGTAAATGCCTGGATGATGTTCTCGCCCAGCCATGCGCCATCTTCCCAATACCGTCCGTTGGTCTTACTGCATCCCCGTATCACGCCATCGAAATCTTCGTTGATTCCTACGCTGTATCGGTTCTTCCTCATCAGGGTACGCATGGAATGACTGATGTGGATTTCATCAGGGAAGATGACAAAACGCTTCATCGGACAGAACCAGAGTATTTCAGGCTGGTCACGGAAACTATACCAGGGAAAGATGCCATTGCTGTAAGCCAGCAACAGGCGGTCGATACTCAAATCGCCACCAATCGCAAAGCATCCATCCTCATCGCCATAATGCGGATCGGGAAAGTAAATCTCGTCCGCAGTATCATCTATCTGTAATATCATACGCTTATCTTTTATCAAGAATATTCTTGACTAGACTTTCATTCTAATAATTAATCACCAGTTCCTTTCCGTCAAAGTCGACATGCGCCTTGCCACTCTTCTTGAGTTTGCCGAAGAGCAGCGCCTTCATCAGGATCGGTTTCAGGCGGTTACCGATGACACGGTCCATCTCGCGGGCACCATATTCCCTGGTAAAGCCCCATTTCAGCAACTGTTCACGCGCAGCATCGGTTAATGTTACGGTAACTCCCTTTGCTGCCAGTTTCGCATCGAGTTGACGAAGTTTCTTGGCAAGAATCAGCTCTGCCATGTGCTTATCCATATCGCTGAACACCACCATATCGGAAAGTCGGTTGATAAACTCAGGCTTGAAAGTCTTCTTCACCTGTGCCAGCATCGCTTCGCCACGGCTTACGTTTCCATTGAAACCTACGCTAGCCCGTGAAGCATATTGTGCTCCGGCATTTGAGGTCATGATGAGAATCACGTTACGGAAATCAGCCTTCTGACCCTTGTTATCAGTCAGACGGGCATAGTCCATTACCTGGAGCAGGATGTTGTAGATATCGCTATGCGCCTTCTCTATCTCATCGAGCAGAAGTACACAGTTTGGCGTCTTGCGGATGGCATCGGTCAGAAGTCCTCCATCCTCATAACCCACGTATCCGGCTGGCGAACCGATGAGTTTTGCCACGGTATGCTTCTCGGTATATTCACTCATATCGAAGCGTACCAGTTCGATGCCGAGTTCCTTGGCCAACTGTCGTGCCACCTCGGTTTTTCCTACTCCGGTAGGTCCCACGAAGAGGAGCGAAGCCAATGGTTTGTCATCATCTGTCAATCCCGCCTTTGCCATCATCACAGCCTCAACCACCTTGTCTACAGCCTTGTCCTGACCGTAAATCTTGTCGAGTATGCGCTGGCGGAGCGTAGCCAGAGCATCGTTATTCTCATCTTTCATCGCAGCCGCATCAATCTTGCAGACCTTAATCAGAATCTGCTGGATGATAGACTTGGTAACATAAGAGCGCTGGCGAGATTCTACCGGATGCACCTCCAGATAAGCACCCGCCTCATCCATCAGGTCGATGGCCTTGTCTGGCAGACAGCGGTTGCTGATATATTTGGCGCTGGCACGGACGGCATATTCCAGGGCGTCCTTGCGATAGGTTACATTGTGGAACTTGTTGTATTTATACTGCAAGCCCTCCAATATTTTGATAGCCTCCTCCTCGGTAGGTTCCTTGATATCTATCTGCTGGAACCGGCGCACGATGCCCTTGCTCTGAGCCATGTAACGGTTATATTCCTCGTAGGTGGTAGAACCGATGAAACGGATATCACCTGCCTCCAGATATTGCTTCAGCATATTGGATGCATCAGGTCCACCATCTGAGCCGCGACCGGCACCTATCATATTATGAATCTCATCGATGTAGATAATGGTATTGCCTTCCTTCACGGCTCCCTCCATCACCATCTTGATGCGTTTCTCGAAGTCGCCGCGATATTGGGCACCGGCAAGCATCTGTCCCATGTCCATGCCATAGATGCGAGCCCCCTTGAGGCGTTCAGGAACCTGGTTTTCGTTAATGAGTTTGGCGAGACCATAGACCAGAGCTGTCTTGCCGACTCCGGCTTCTCCAATGTGGAGCGGATTGTTCTTCTCGGCACGGCAGAGCACCTGGATGGTTCTGTCCAGTTCCTGTTCTCTTCCGATGAGCGGATTGTGCTCTTCTACCTTGTCAGAAATACAGGTAACCAGCTGATGCCAATCCTGTACAACCTGTCTTCTGCCTTCTTCCTCGTCGTCGTCATACTCGTTGGCATAATCGTCATCATCAAAGTCTGTTCCCATGCCCATGCCAGCCTCTCCAGTATCTTCTCCAATAGGATAATAACTGTCAACGCTCGCCAGGAACTCGCCCTGCCGGTCGCCCACATTCTTGCACAGCAGGAAGGCGGCTTCTGAATTCTGCAAGCCAAACATCGCCTGCACAAAATGGGGTACATTCACCAGCTGTCTGTCGGCAGCAGCAGCCAGGGCGCACGCTGTTCCAAACATAGTTTTGAAGAGCGATGACGGCTCTGGCAGATACTTGATGGTTTCAGGCACACGCTCCTGCTTGGCGAGCCATCCCACCAAGTCTTCGTGCATCTTGAGGCTGTCTACGCCTTCTTCCTGCAGCGCCTGACAGAATGCATACTGCCTGAGCAACGCCAGCAGCATGTGCTCGGGCATCACGAACTCGTGGTCGAAGAACCGGGCTTGCTTCATGGCATCGTCCATCAGAACACTCATGTATCGGGTTAATCCCATATTATCCATTCTATTCTTTCCTTTCTTTTTCTTAGCATATATTGGGGATATTTCCCCGAAATCAACACCTATTCCGGCATATAAGTGAGTTTAAGCGGAAACTTCTGCGTACGGGCTTTCTCCATCGCTTTCTCCACTTTACTCTTGGCGATGTCATAGCTGTAGGTGCCCACCACGGCTTTTTCTTCGTGATGAACCTTGAGCATGATTGCTTCAGCCTCAGCCTGCGACTTGAAGAAGATGGATTCGAGGATTTCTACCACGAAGTCCATCGGTGTGAAGTCGTCGTTGAACATCATTACCACGTAACGCCCCGGCTCCTTGAGCCTGGTTTTCTGGCGTTCACGAATTGCTGTTTGTTCTTGAGCCATATTTTAATTCTTATTTTTTATAAGCATTGGTAATCTCCACAACATAAACATCGTGGAATCCACCCTTGGTACCATACCACTGGAGCAGGTCCTTGTCGAGGAACTTCTCGGCGGTCATACTTTCCTTATAAAGTTTGCGGCATTCCAGGGTGAGTCGTGACTGCTCGAAGGCGATGCTGCCGTTATCAGTTTCTACAGGAATCAGTCCTGTTTCCTTCGCCTTATCCAAATCGCGTCCGCTCTTAGAGCCGCAGAAGCTATAAATCTTCCGAGCCTCCTCGCTATTGCCGAGGAAAGAGAGAGTCATGAATTCATTCTCCTCGATGATGCCGTGGGTAAAACGCTCCGGACGGATAAAGACCACAGCCACCGGCTTGTTCCAAAGCCATCCCAAACAGCCCCAAGAGGCGGTCATCATATTGAAATGATCCTTGTTGCCGGCACATACCAGCATCCACTCCTTACCAATAGTCTCGAAGACGTTGTCATTCAGTTCTTTTACGTTGATCTTTTCCATCTTATCTGTTCCTTTCTTTTTAATTTCTAATTACCATAAAATTGCGACAGCAGTATTCTGATTGCAGAATGCTGCCCATATCAACTGCAAAGATACAAGAATAATCTGAAAAAGCGAATGTTTCTTTAAGAAAATCGCATCACCCTATTGAGGATTATGCCTAATTAATACTTTTTTATGCCACAAGAAGGCTGAATTGAATACGATTTGTGAGGTAGGAAACCGACCTTGATTTACATTAACTTTGCATCGGCAGTTGAAAAAATAATTCACATTTTATTTTGTCAGTTGCCCAAAAGGCAGTACCTTTGCACCCCGAATGCCGAAAGCCGGGAAGGCGGAAGGCTTCGATTTATTAATCATTTATAAACATTTCATTTAATGTACAAAACAATTTTCAACAAGCGCAACAGCCTGAAGTTCAACCGATTCTCTAACAAGAATTACTCACTCTTCGCAGTTTTGGGAAG
>ERZ1027255.640-NODE-640-length-10284-cov-5.485287_pt1 | contig 10284 bp, 9 predicted proteins | sample MGYA00519261_ERZ1027255 | MGnify/ENA primary metagenome ERZ1027255 (study PRJEB26926, sample SAMN06164399) | human gut metagenome | biome: ENVO:00009003; feature: ENVO:2100002; material: ENVO:00002003 | host: Homo sapiens | place: USA | collected 2012 ...
ATTGCGGTTATGTCACAAAAGAGCCTGTTTCAAATGGCAGCTGGACAAGCTGGTGCACCTATATGGGGATAGAATATCCTCAGGATGTGGAGGACGCTATTGAAAGTTTGAGCGGTGAAAGTTCATCAGAATAACAGATTGGAGGTTGATAGAATGAAAAGATCAGTTACGGTAAATGTAAACGAAGAAAAGCTCTCGGCTATTGAAATGTACCTTGAGCAGAAAAATACAACTCTTGCAGCAGAGCTTGACAAGCACATTGAACAGCTCTACAGCAAGGTAGTGCCTCAGAACGTCAGGGATTTTATTGATATGAAGTCGATGAAAAAGCCTGCGAGAAAGCCGAAGAATCCTGCTTCTGCCGAACCGGAAAAGCAGTCCGAGCAGTAATTCGCCACGGTTCGCACCGTGTGCCCTCGTGTGGCGTTTTCAGAGCATGAGTGGGGTAACTTTACCCTAAAGTCAATCGAGGCAGATTTGGGGTGATTTGTTGCAAAGTTTGAGAATGGCAGGAATCAGATGATTTCGGGTGGGTTTGAGGGGCATTTAATATATTGCTGGTTAAAGTTTGGTCGCCTCATGGCGACCAAACGATTACATCGCCGAGCAAAGCTCGCCGAATTTGCAGAGGTTTGAAAGCCTTAACGGGCAGTCGCATAGAATGGAGGTTTTGAAATTTGCAGTCGGATACTATTAAAAATAAAGAAGAAAAAACAGGATTTACGGAAATTTCGGCAGTCGCCTCTGAGGATAAAAAGCAGAGATTCGGACTTAAAATATTTCCCGAAACTATGGAGATCATTGATACGCTTTTTGAGCATGACAACTGCAAGTCGCGGTCTGAGTTTATTGAAAAGGCAGTACGATTTTACTGCGGATATCTTCTTAACAAAGAGCATACAGCGACGGAGTTCATTGCTCCTCAGCTTGCAACGCTCACGGAGGGAATTGTAAAAGGCACGGAACAGAGGTTGTCCCGTGCTTTGTTTAAGGTTGCTGTTGAACTTGGTGCGATTACACATATGCTTGCGGCTGTGCATGACATTGACGATGATACTATGATCAAGCTTCGGGCTATGTGTACGGATGAGGTTAAGCGGATCAACGGCATCATTAATTTTGAAAAGGCGGTTAGGTATCAGAGGTCAGATTAAATCAAATTAAAACGGGGGGTGATATGTCGTGGCTTTATCTCAAATTATCGTTACGAGCCGCTATCTGAAAAGCGGTACACAGAAAAGTAAAAACAAGCGCAGAAACTACACAAAGTACATTGCAACCCGTGAAACAGTTGAAGTTCGTGAGCAAAACACTGTTAACAGAAATGATAACGCTACAAAAAATCAGAAGGAGCTTATAGATGATCTGCTTTCAGATTTTCCCGAGGCAAAACGTTATTTAGAATACGAAGATTTCAAAGCGAACCCTACTGTAGAAAACGCATCTGAGCTTATCAGTACGATTATTGAGCGCAACGCCGACGTCATCGGCAACCGACAGAACTTTGTCGGTTACATGGCTATGCGACCGGGAGTTCAAAAAAGAGGTTCGCACGGTTTGTTTAATGAAAAAGATGAACCGATCATTCTTGACAGAGTTGCAAACGAGATAGCAAATCACAAAGGCAACGTGTGGTCGCACGTCGTTTCACTTCGCCGTGAGGACGCTGTTCGTCTAGGCTATGATAATTCGGAAGTATGGCGTGACCTTGTGAAAAGGCATATTTCCGATATTGCAAAAGCACAGCGGATTCCGCTTTGCAATCTGAAATGGTATGCTGCGTTTCATGATACAACTCATCATCCCCATATTCATCTGCTTGTGTATTCAACGAATCCAAAGCAGGGATTTTTGACTACTAAAGGCATAGATCAGATACGTTCAGCTTTTGCAAACGATATATTTCATGACGATTTGCAGTCAATCTATCAGGAGCAGACGTTAAGCCGTGACGAATTGAAAGCTGTATCCAAAACAGAGTTTGAAAGTATCGTTAGAAAAATTCAGCAAGGCGGTTTTGATGATCCGCAGCTTGAAAATCTTGTTCTTAAACTGAATTCGCAGCTACAAAAAGTTAAAGGCAAAAAAGTGTATGGATATCTTCCACCGGAGGTCAAGGAAACGGTCAACAATATATTTTGGGAGCTTGCAAAAGATGAGAATATTCGTCAGCTCTATGAAAAATGGTGCAGCTTGGAGCGGTTGAAATACAAGACCTATACGCAAAATGAAAAAGAATTGCCTGCACTTACCGACAATAAGGTTTTTCAGCCCGTGCGGAATATGATAATCAGGACTGTGCTTGATATGGATAGCCCTATGGTCGATGTAGTGGTTCAAGACCCTGAACTGATAGTGCCTAATATCTATGATTCTGATGTTGAGATATATACGTCGATTGATGGTAAGACACACTTTGGAAACGCTATGATTGCAAATACGGTGATTGGTCTGTTTGTTAATCTTAGCAGGTGTATTGAAGAGGACTATGTGCAGAAGTATAAGCCGGTTAAGCAGATGGTTGACAGGAAGCTAAGGCAAATGATTCTAAAGAAAAAGCAGGAGTTGGGCGTAAAAGAGGAGAATAATATTACAATGCAATAGAAAACGGCGGATTCGTGCTTCATAGCATCCGGATCCGCCGTTTTTGTTTCGCAAATTCTGTACATTTGCGAAAGGATTTTAAGAGTAATTTTGGTCTTGAAATTGATAGATTTGATGAAAAGTTAATCACATTATATCACACCAAAATCCATTTGTAAAGACATTATTTTAAAAATTGAAAAAAAATCTAAAAAAATCAGGCTGACAAAGATTTTCAGCCGTCAGTTTTTTAGTATGAGGAGGATGAAAAAATGAGGAACGCACTTAATATTTACAAGAGAAAGGACGGTCGCTTTGAGGGTCGTATTCCTTTTGGTCGTAACGACAATGGAAGCTTAAAGTATAGGTATTTTTATTCAAAAGACCTTGCTGAATTAAAAGATAAAATGCTCTCGGCTTATACCTCAATAGAAAAATACAATACTATATCATGCGCTAAAACTCTTTCGGAAATTTGTGCAGAATGGCTTTCTTGTGCGAAGCTTCGTGTAAAGCGTTCAAGCTACTGCTGCTATGAAAGGAATATAAATAAACATATACTTCCGTACTTCAAGAAAACAAAATACAGCGAGCTTAATTCGGTCAAGATCAACGCTTTTATCGAGTATCTTTTGAAAAACGGAAAATCCAATGGCAAGGGAGGCTTGTCGTCTAAAACGATTCGTGATAATATTGTTTTGCTTCGTTCCGTCGCAAAGTATGCCGAAAGCGAATACGGATACAAAAATCCTATGAGAAATGTTATCATGCCAAAGGAGAATACAAAAGCTGCGATGGTTTTTAATAGAGATGAACGCAGCAGCCTTCAATCATATCTTATGAACGACTTGAACAAAACAAATGTCGGAATACTGCTTGCTATGTACACGGGAATGCGTATTGGCGAGCTTTGTGCTGTCACGGCGGAAGATATTGATATTCAAAATGGCGTAATCTTCATCACAAAGACTGTTCAACGTGTTTCGGATACTACCGGCAGCAGCAAAACAAAAGTAATTGTCGGCTCACCAAAAAGCAGAAGCTCCGAGAGAGCAATTCCTATTCCGAACTTTCTGATAAATATTTTAAAGAACACCCCATGCAATAATGGTTATTTGCTGACCGGAACATCAAAGCCTGTCGAGCCAAGAACTATGCAGAACAGATTCAAATCAGTATTGAAGCAGTGCGGTGTGCGAGAAGCGAATTTTCATTTACTGCGTCACACATATGCCACGGTTTGCATAGAGAATGGTTTTGATGCGAAGACGGTAAGCGAGTTACTGGGACATTCAAGCGTTCAGATTACGCTTAATCGCTATATGCACTCCGATATTGAAATAAAGAAGCGCTGCGTTGAAAACTTAAACCTTGTTTCATAAAAAAAGTATTAAGCCGTCATATTTCCTGCCGCAATAACCTGAAAGCCTTTATTTTTCCTGTATTTTCAAGCGTTTTGCTTAAATGTACAGAATTTGCGAAAGTTTTTGCTGCCTATATTAATATATTATACCATAGTTTTAACAGATTATGTATTGATTTTACGTGAAATAATTGGTATAATGTCAATTAAGGCAGGTGAGCTTTATGATAAAAATAGCAATAGTTGATGATGAAAAATATGTGTGTGAACATTTGAAACAATTATTGATAGAATATCAGTTCAAATACAATTTGGATTTTAAAGTTGATATATTTTTATCATGCGAAGATTTATTTGAAAGAGTTCAATCTTCAGTGAACTATCATTTAATCTTTTTGGATATTGAATTTCCCAATATGAATGGTGTAAATCTTAGCAAAAAAATCAGATTGGGAATGGGAGATATAAGAACTCAGATAATTTTTATCTCGGCTAAAGATTCATACGCAATGGAGTTGTTTTCTGTTCAGCCTTTTGATTTCATCGTTAAACCCGTAAAGAAAGAACGATTATATCCGTGCATTTCTAAATTCATTAAATATTATGCCAATAGCAGTATGTTTTTACATATACATTGGAAAATATGAAACATAAAATAGCTATCAGCGAGATCATTTATATACAAAGCGAAAGAAAAAAGCTGAAACTAATTACGTCAAACGGTGTTATAATATGTTATCATAAATTTAGTGACGCTGTAACCAATGAAATGAAGAATGATATGGTTGTCGTAAAACGTGGCTTGGCGGTTAATATTAATCATATCGTTGATACCGATTTTGAAACTGTTGTATTATCAAACGGAACAAAGCTAAAGATCAGCGACGGATATCGTAATAGTGTAATGGATGTCTTATCTGATAAGATTGGAGGAGCGTAAATGCAGCCAATAGTGTATTTAATTTCTAATGCGGTACATATGTATGCGGTATATATACTTTTTACTGCGGTTTTGGGTAAGAGCAAGCTGCCTAAATATGCGGAGCTCTTGACGTATTATGTTTACTATCTGATAAACTGCGGCGTGTACCTTTTTATGGATAGCATGATGCTGAATTTGATCAGTAATATATTGCCTATGTTTATGATAATGCTGCAATACCGAAAACCGATACAAACGTATATATTTCTTACAATTGGCGTTTGCGCAGTAGGTATGATTTTGGATTGGATGTTATTTTGCATATTCCCGGAATCAATGCTATTAAAATCAAACACGCCTCAAAGTATTTCATTTCTTGGATTAGTTTTTTTGTTCAGACATTATTTCAACAGAAAAGAGAAGGTTATCGTTAATTCCGGGTATGTGATCTTTCTTATAATAATCTCTATTGGTACAATCGTTATTGCAGAGCTCTCAGGACCAGAATTCAATGTCAGATGTTTTATTATTTCGTTGATACTGCTTGTTATAAATTTCTTGAATTTTTATTTATACGATAGATACATAGAGAATATGCAGTTTCAGATTATGTTTAATGAAATTGCATCGTCAAATAAAGCATATCAGAATCAGCTGATTATAATGAATGAATCACAAAAGCAGATACGCTTATTGAAGCATGATATGAAAAACCATTTGCTGAAATTGAAATATGATTTAGTAAACGACAATTGTCAAAAAGCTGTAAATTACATCGACGAAATGAGCGAAAAAATCACAGCGGAAAAAGAGTTTGTAAGCACGGGGAATGTTGATTTTGATTGTTTACTGAATTATAAATTGGCGATAGCTCAGGAATATGGAGTGGACTTTTCTTGTAACGTTGTTTTACCTGAAGAGTTGCAGGTCGATTCATTTGATTTAACAGTAATTCTTGGAAACCTGCTTGACAATGCGTTAAACGCATTAAAACAAGCTGAGAAAAAGATACTTGAGATAGATATTAATTATTCCATAGGAATGATAGTTATTAAAATCGAGAATACATTTTCCGGTATGAATAATACATATGATAATCCCAGAGAACATGGATACGGATTAATAAGTGTTCAGACTTCATTGGAAAAGTATAACGGGAAACTTCAGAATGATATTATTGATAATAAGTATATTGCAAAAGCTATTTTATATAATATAAAACAAAAAGAAAAGTGAACTTTAGCAGTGCCAAAATCGGCGCTGCTTTTTTGTACCCAAAAATACTATGGTTCGTACCATAGTTTGACTTATATCGACATTTTTATGCTATGTTAATAATGTGAATATCACAATAGTTTTAAAAGGGAGTGTTATTATGAAGTCTTTTATGCTCAAGTTTTTCAAGAAGTATGGCGGTATGTTTGCTGCATTGGCATTGACAATCACAGCTGTTAACGTTAACAGTGCTTGTTTTTGGATAGCTAATCAGCCAAAACTTCCTGCTGATGCAAAGAGCCTTCGCAAATTTTAATGTTTGCTAAGCTTGCAGAGTATCTCACTCAACAGCTTGAAAATGAAAACGTTATTTCGTCCGATAAAAGGGAATTGTATAGATACGGTTTTCAAAATGGTATGATATTGACGCTCAATTTTATCACGTCGATACTGATTGGTGTGATTTTCGGAAAAGCTTTGGAAAGCATTATTCTTTTGGCGGCGTATATTCCGTTGAGAAGTTATGCAGGCGGTCATCATTCAAGTTCATCAGAAAAATGTTACATAGTATCATCGCTGATTATGATAATTTGGATGTGTCTGTTAAAATTCCAAATTCTTTCGACAAGCTGTTGTGTGATAATGCTCGTTATTGGAAGTTGTGTTTGCTTTGTTTTTTCTCCAGTTGCAGGAGAAAATAAGCCTTTGGACGAGTTAGAATGCAAGATGTACAGAAGAAAATCACTGCTCATTTTATTGGTTGAGATCATTATATGGATAATTTTCACTTGTGTCGCTAAGATAGAAAGTGAAGTTATTCCTATTATTATATTTACAGAAGCATTAATGCTTCTGTTGGGAAAAATCAAAAATATAAGGTATAAGAAGGTTAATTAAAAAATATATATTTGAAGTAAAAGTGAGGAAAATGTATGAAAGCAAACAAGAAATTGCGTATTGGAGTAATTGCCGTATCGATAGCCGCAGTAACTGCTGTTACAGTAGTTACTGCGGCTATTTATGATGTTCGGAGGTTAAATGATAATCCGTGGGAGCATACCTTGCTTGCAGCGGATGATAACGGCCATATAAATGCCCAAGGCGGCAGTTTATCTATTGACGGAGACGTTCGCTCTAATGGAAACGTTTCATTGAATGACTATAAAATTACCGTTTCAGGCTATGTCGCAGCGAATAAGACTATAATTAGCAATTCGGATGATGTTTACTTTGGCAGTAAATATGATAATTCGGAGAAAATTACTGTTCCAAATGTTTGGAACAATGTTTATACAATTGCACAGAGTATCGAAGCAGATAAAAATGAATCGAAGAGTTTTACTGATAATTTTTTAACGTTAGATGGTGCAGTAATTTCAGGAGATTCTTTAAATATAAACGTATCTGCGGATAATGCGCCTATTTCTGAAACTACAAAAGATAAAACAGGTAAAGTTGGAGCTTTTGGCGCAGGATTCTTTACCAAGGTATACGAAAATAAGGCAAAATGGGAGGAAATCTTCCCTATACTGTTCCAAAATTCAGAATTTGAAACAGACTCTGTTCTTGAACTTGGCAATAACAGTAATTTCATTCCCGTTCAAGAACAGGTAGTAAGTAATTCATGGCAGGACTATGAGCAACTGCCAGGTTCAGTTATAAGCGATAACTTTTCGGAAGAGAGATTAAAGGAATATATAAGTATGTTGAAACAGGACAATCCTGTTTTTTCTGCGTGTTCGTCAGACTTTGTGAAGATTCAGGCTAATGGATCGATAAATCCTGAAGAAGCTGAAAAGGCAAGAAAACTGGTGATAGAGGGCGGTCATATTACGCTTAACGGGGATTATGAAAATCTTGAAGAAATTAAGCTTGATAACTGGGGCGGAGTGCAGCTTATGGGAAATTTTCCTAAACTTAAATATATTTACCGAACTGGAAATTCTGATATGAATCTCGCAGGAGATTTTCCCGCCCTTGAATGTGTATACACAATGGGCGGTCAGATTCTGTTAGGTACAGGTGATGTTGGGTTTAATGCTGATAATTTGACTGTAATAGACGAATATGGACCGATAGTAGTATATACAGCTAAAGATGTTAATCTTACAAGCAGCAGACTGGTGACTACACAGATGATACTGATGAGAGGTGCGGGAGCAGACAAAATAGCTTCTAGGTTTAATGTTGAAAATACGTTGATGGCAGCTATAAATGGTGTTATGTTTGAAGATATGAATGACAATAATACCACAAGATATGGGGACCTTCCTGTATTTTATTCTACATATCCGATGTCGATAATAAACTGTAATTTTAAGTTGTTACAAGGAACATTTGTAATTAATAAAAATTCTATTATAATGGCTAATGCCAACATAGATGTTTTCCGTGGATTTATGTTTTCTCCTGAGGGTGTTGACGAGTATAGAAACAGCTCCGCTGTCGGATTTTATGTAAATACATATGCATATAATATATCTCCTAATATCAACAGCTTGAACAAACAGCCTAACGGAACAGAAGAAATCGGAAGAATAAGCGATTTTGAGTATTCCGATTTTCCAAAAGAGCTTGTTTCGTGTATAGGCGACGCAGAAAACTTTTTAAGCGGACTGGAAAATCAGGACAATGATTTCGTGCTCGGAGAAATGAACGGAAAACCGGGTGAACTCCTCATTGGCAGATATATTCTTGCTGATGAAGATATTGTAATATCAGCGGATACTCTGAAGAACAGGAAAAATGCATTTTCGGTGATTGCATCTGAAAGCGGTAATATAACGTTAAATGTAAAAAATGAAATGGATGTTCAGACAATAATTTATGCTCCTAATGGCAAGGTTACATTAAACGTTAGTACGGGAACTCTTCATGGAAGAATATTTGCAAAAAATATTGAGATCGTTTCCGACTCTTTTGAAATTACTGGCGGAACAGAGGATATTTCATATCTTGGTTTTGTTTACATTAAGGATTCAGATTCCGAGTCAACATCTGACGATACCAGTCTGAAGGACTCAAAAACTGATTCGTCCAAGACAGACAGCAGTTCTGTTGATTCTGAGGATTCTTCGGTAAATTCCGATTTGGATGATAATTCAACTTCACAAGGAGATTCCTCCGGATACGATACGAGTTCGTCTGACTCAAGCTCAGGAAATTCATCAAGCTTAGAGTTGTCAGGTTCAAGTTCGGGCGATGACAGCAGTTTGTCAGGTTCAGACAAGTTTAATGAACCGCAATATGAGTATGATAGACTTAATCGTCTTATTAAAGTGACCTATGATGAAGAAAATTATGTGGAATATATGTATGACGCTAACGGTAATATAACTCAAATTGTTACTGTAATTGACGGTGAAGAGAAGTAAATTAGGAGTGAAATGAATATGAAGAAATTTGTTAAACGGGCAATAAGCCAGGTCATTGCATTGGCTCTTGCTTTTCAGATTGTGGGTCAGTGCGGATATTCTTTTGCTGTTCAAGCTGACTATTCGTCTAAATCTGAAATAGTAACAGAAAGTAATGCGGATAATGTTTCAGAAAATGATGTTGTTGCTCAGAACGATGAAAACACAGAAGAGATTGATGAGCCATCAGAAGATGAGATAGTTTATGAGGATATGACTATAAATTCTGATACGACTTTGACTGCACAAACAGAAGTTAAAGATTTGTATATTAATTATGGAACATTAAACCTTAATGAAAATACACTTATAGTACATGGCAACGTTGTTATTCAAAATAGAGGTTGTTTGAATTTCAATAAGGGTGAATTAATATGTAACGATTTTACAATGACTGGTACGTATTATTCTCGTTATATGTATATGCGCAATGCAAATGATCATTTAGTTGTTGAAGGAAATTTCAATTTTAACGGCGGCAGCTTTTCTGGAGATGATGCAACTGCCGGAATTATTGAGCTTAGAGGTAATGTTAATATAACAACAGGATTTAATCCTTCCCGAGAGCAAAAAGTAGTTCTTAACGGACTTGACAGTCAGGAAGTGTATATTAACGAAAAAAACTGTAGTTTTAATATTCTTGAAGTAAGCAATACAAGTGAAGGGGGAATACTATCAGATTATCCTATTTCTGCGAACAGTATGATTGGTGATCTTAGTCAGATACATTATTCATTTGGTGGTGCGGTGGGTACCTGTCTCTTATACACATCTGACGCTGCCGACGA
>ERZ1027255.641-NODE-641-length-10278-cov-9.305096_pt1 | contig 10278 bp, 7 predicted proteins | sample MGYA00519261_ERZ1027255 | MGnify/ENA primary metagenome ERZ1027255 (study PRJEB26926, sample SAMN06164399) | human gut metagenome | biome: ENVO:00009003; feature: ENVO:2100002; material: ENVO:00002003 | host: Homo sapiens | place: USA | collected 2012 ...
GTTCTATCAAGTACTTCGATCCAGAGAAGAACGAGAGCTATGTACCTTACGATGTGGAGACTTCTATCGGTGTTGACCGTATGTTCCTCAGCGTGATGTGCCACTCTTACTGCGAGGAGAAGCTTGAGAATGGTGAGACACGTGTGGTATTGCGCCTGCCAGAGGCATTGGCTCCAGTGAAGTGTGCCGTATTCCCATTGGATAAGAAGTTTGGTTTGCCAGAGTTGGCTCATGAAATCGTAGATGAGTTGAAGTTCCACTTCAATACCCACTATGGCGATCCTAAGGATTCTATCGGTAAGCGTTATCGCCGCCAGGATGCCATCGGTACTCCATTCTGTATCACCGTTGACCACGAGACACCAAACGACCACAAGGTAACTCTGCGTTATCGTGATACCATGGAGCAGGAGCGTGTAGCTATCTCTGACCTCCGCAGCATCATCGAGGAGCGCGTAAGTATTACTAGCGTATTAAAGAAACTTGGTAATGAAATTAAGAATTTCTAAATATCTCTTCTTGCTCGTGATGGCAGTGTTCGCCCTGTCATCATGCAGCGAGGATGATAACACCGTAGATGAGTATGCCAACTGGCAGGAGCGCAACGAACAGGCTTTTGACGATACTTTGGCTTATGCCCGTCAGCAGATAGCCAACGGCAGCACCGAATGGAAGGTGATTCGCAAATGGTCGCTCCAGAACCAGACACCTAACAAGGATGTGACTGGTATGGATGTTCCGCTTTCCTACAAGGATGCTGATCACATCGTGGTTCGCGTGTTGAAGGAAGGCAAGGGCAGCGGATGCCCTATGTACACCGATTCTGTGAAGGTGAGCTATCTTGGCAGATTGCTGGGCACTGATACTTATCCTGCAGGTTATGTATTCGATAAGACCTTCGAGGGTACCTACGACAAGGCCACTGCTCAGGTTACAACCAATTTGGCGAGTGGTTGGATAGATGGTTTTACCACAGCCGTGCTCAAAATGCACATCGGCGATCATTGGCTGGTGTATATCCCATATCAGCTGGCTTATGGTTCTACCCAGAGTTCGAGTAGCGTAATCCCTGCCTATTCCATGCTTCGCTTCGAGATAGTGCTCGACAGCTACTATCGTCCGGGTCAGGTAATACCGGGTTCCAGAGCTGCTGCCCAGGCACTCAAGGGAGAATGGATTACAGAGTAGTATTTTTGGGGGATTTACACCTTATTATATATAGGTGATAGAATAGGAGCGTTCCTAGGATTGCCATCTGATGGCATTCTTAGGAACGCTTTGTGTTAACATACCTTTTTGGTGTGTTAACAAGTGTTTGTGTTCGTGCACAAAACGCAATCTATATTAAAAAAATGTTAGTTTTCTGCATTTTTTCGGCTAAAAGTATTGCAGTTTCAGAAAATAGTTGTACCTTTGCATCAGAAAAATAAGTTTTAGGTTTTTAGTTAGGTAATAGATTTTATTAGGTTTAGTTGTTAGGTAAAGTTAAGATTGTTGTTCATTGGTTTATTGGTTTTAGTTAAGGTAGTTAGAAAAGATTGTTTATTCAAGGACGACAGGTGTTAGTTAAGGTAAGAATAAGATTGTTTATTCAGTGACGACAAAAAACAGTACTGTTCCGCTCTGCGGAAGTTAAGTTTTGGGAAAAACAAAGGTACGAAATTCATGTAATTAAATAAAGGTGGCGATTCCTTCCGGGAGTCGCCATTTTTTTCGTTAACGCAATTAATAAGAGGAAAAATATGTTATTCAAGAATAAGACAGATTATCTGATGGAGTCGATACGCGAGGGTAGGGCGATGGCTCGCAGCGAGAAACTCAATCTCATCGTGGGGTTGAGTATTCCATCCATGCTGGCACAGATTTCCACCGTGATGATGTTCTTCATCGATGCATCCATGGTGGGACATCTGGGTGCTGAGGCTTCGGCAAGCATCGGACTTATCGAGTCAACCAACTGGCTCATTGGCAGTTTGCTCAGTGCGGCAGCTACCGGTTTCTCGGTGCAGGTGGCTCATTTCATCGGAGCCAACGATTTCGTGAAGGCCCGTCAGGTATTCCGCCATGCCCTGATATGCGGTTTGGTGTTCAGCCTTTGTGTTACCCTGGCATGTGTAGGAGTGCATTCCCATCTGCCTTATTGGCTGGGTGGCGGTGCTGATATTGCGGGCAATTCCTCACGGTATTTTCTGATATACGGTTTGGCGTTGCCCTTCGTATTCCTGTATCATGTCTCCGAGATGATGCTCAAGTCGGCAGGCAACATGCATACCCCGAGTGTGATGGCGGTGCTGATATGCATCTGCGATGTGGTGTTCAATTACCTCTTCATCTACGTCATGAAGATGGGCGTGGTGGGAGCTGCCTGCGGCACGGCGCTTGCCTATATCTGCATCTCGCTGCCCAATCTCTACCTCACGGCATGCCGTAACCGGATACTCAATCTGCGTCAGGACAAGGAACCTTTCCGGTGGGTGAAGGAATACCTGCACCATGCCTGCAAGATCAGCATCCCGATAGCCATACAGAATGTCCTGATGAGCGGTGCGCAGATCGTGAGCACCATGATTGTGGCACCATTGGGCAATATCGCCATTGCTGCCCACTCGTTTGCCATCACCGCCGAGAGCCTCTGCTATATGCCGGGTTATGGTATCGGTGATGCCGCCACCACCCTGGTGGGTCAGACGCATGGTGCCGGGCGTACCGATCTCTGCCGCAATTTTGCCTATATGACGGTGGGATTGGGCATGTGCGTGATGGCATTGATGGGAGTGGTGATGTATGTCTTTGCCCCCGAGATGATAGGTGTGCTCTCGCCGGTGGAGAGCATCCGCGAGCTGGGCACTACCTGCCTTCGCATCGAGGCCTTTGCCGAGCCTTTCTTTGCAGCGAGCATCGTAACCTATTGTGTCTGCGTGGGAGCGGGTGATACCCGGAAGCCAGCCGCCATCAATCTGGGTACCATGTGGCTGGTGCGCCTCACCCTGGCTTACGCCCTTTCCAAGAGCTATGGCTTGGAGGGTGTCTGGATTGCGATGGCTACGGAGCTTACCCTCAGAGGCACGCTTTTCCTCATCCGACTTTACCGCGGTTCGTGGATGAAGAGCTTCCAATGTTAGTTTTACGTTAAGATTTGCAGGTATTGGGGAAGATAATCTCCCAAATGTTTGCAAATCTTTTTTATTTTGTGTAATTTTGCAAGCGGAATATTTGAAACAAGAAATTTTATAAATCAATAGCAGATGAAACTAAAAAAGATTTTTGCAGCGTTTCTGCTGTGTTTATCCGTGGGAAGTGCGATGGCACAGATGCCAGCCATTCCTGTGGACAAGAATGTGAAGATTGGTCATCTCGACAATGGATTGACTTACTACATTCGTCACAACAGTTATCCTGAGCATGTAGCCAGCTTCTACATTGCCCAGAAAGTGGGTTCTATCAATGAGAACGATGATCAGCGCGGTTTGGCTCACCTCCTTGAGCACCTCGCCTTCAACGGTACCGATCACTTCAAGGGTAACTCTCTCCAGGATTACCTGCAGAGCATCGGCGTGGAGTATGGTAGAAATCTCAATGCCTATACCAGCGTAGAGAAAACCGTATATTACTTCACCGATGTACCTACTACCCGCCCTACAGCCGTAGATTCATGCATGCTCATCCTCAAGGATTGGAGCAATGGCATCTCTCTTACCGAGGAAGCCATCAATGACGAGCGCGACGTGGTACACAATGAGTACCGTATGCGCATCGTGGGTCAGCAGCGCATGATAGAGCGCTCTTTGCCAAAGCTTTATCAGAACAACAAGTATGGCTACCGTTTCCCTATCGGATTGATGAGCGTCATCGACGGCTGCAAGCCGGAAACCCTGCGTGCTTACTACCGCAAGTGGTATCGCCCAGACAATCAGGCAATCATCATCGTGGGTGATGTAGATGTCAACCATATCGAGAACAAGATCAAGGAGCTCTTCTCGGGCATCAAGGTGCCTGCCAATGCCGCCAAGATTGAGCCGGTGGAAGTTGCCGATAATGATACAGCCATCTACGTAATCGACAAGGACAAGGAGCAGCAGTATGATATCTTCAATATCTTCATGAAGCATCCTGCCATCCCTAATGCGATGAAGGGCAACATGAGCTATCTCATGAAGGGATACATGGACAATGTGGTTACCTCTATGCTGGGTGCACGCTATGCCGAGATTGCCCAGGAAGCCGACTGCCCATTCCTTCAGGCAGGTGCCGACGACGGCGACTTCCTGCTCTCTTCTACCAAGGGCGCCTTCAGTCTTATCGGCGTGGCTAAGCCAGGTAAGGTAAAGGAGGCTTATGCTGCCGTATTGCGCGAGGCAAAGCGCATGCACGACTTCGGATTCACCGCCACTGAGTATCAGCGTGCCAAGGAGGAGTTCCTGAGCCAGGTAGATAAGACGCTTGCCAACAAGGATAAGATGAAGAACGAGCAGTTTACCACCCAGTATGTGGATAACTTCATCTCCAACGAGCCAATCCCATCGGTAGAGGACGAGAGTCAGATCTACAAGATGGTAGTACCTCAGCTGCCATTGGAGGCCATCAATGCCTATGCCAAGCAGCTGGTTTGCCAGAGCGATACCAACCTGGTTTCGATGGTGCTGATGCGCGAAGCAGAGGGTGCCGTTTATCCTACCGAGCAGGAGCTTGCCGGCATCGTGAAGCAGGTGCGTTCAGAGAAGCTGGAGGCATACGTGGACAACGTGAAGCAGGAGCCATTGATGGCTCAGTTGCCTAAGCCAGGCAAGATCAAGAAGACCGTAGAGAACAAGCAGCTGGGTTACAAGCAGCTTACCCTTTCCAACGGTGCCAAGGTGGTATTGAAGAAGACCGATTTCAAGGATAATGAGATTCTCTTCTCTGCCAATGCCAAGGTGGGTTACTCAGCTCTCGAGAAGAGCGATTACCCTAGCATCATGCTGATGAGCGAGGCTTGGGGTGCCAGCGGTTTGGGTGATTTCTCAAGCACCGAGCTTGAAAAGGCGCTCGCAGGCAAGCAGGCAGGTGTAGGCTTCTCCATCAAGCCTTACAGCCATGGCCTCTCGGGTAATTCTACTCCTAAGGACATTGAGACCCTGATGCAGCTCATCTATCTCAAGATGACAGCATTGAGCAAGGATGAGAAGTCGTTCAAGAATCTTCAGAATACCTTTGCCACTGTTCTTGCCAACCAGAGCAACAATCCTAACATGGTATATCAGGATTCATTGCAGAGCACCCTTTACCTGGGCAGCAAGATTGGCCGCATTCCTACTTCTGATGAGATCAACGCCATCAACTACGATCGCCTGATGGCGCTTGCCAAGGAGTATTACGGCAATGCCAAGGACTTCACCTTCTACTTCGTGGGCAACTACGATGAGAAGACTCTCCTCCCACTCATTGAGCAGTATATCGCCAGCTTGCCAAACAATGGCTTCAAGCTGAAGAACAAGGAGATTCCATACGCCAAGGGCGAGGTGAAGAACAACTTTACCAAGGCGATGTCTAATCCTCAGACCCAGGCATCAGAGATCTGGAGCACCAAGTTGCCATTCTCTATGCAGAATATGGTACTGGCAGATGTAACCTCCCGACTGCTGGAGATGCAGTATCTGCGCACCATCCGTGAGCAGTTGAGTGCAGCTTACCATGCAGGAGCCACCTTCGGCATGCTCCGCGATTTCGACGACAAGGCAGCCATCAGCATTACCGCCAATGCCGGCTTGAATCCGGAGAAGGCTGATACCGCCATCACCTATTTCTTCAAGGGTGTGGAAGAGGTAGAGAAGCAGGTAGATGCTGCCGACTTGCAGAAGGTGAAGGAGATTCTCCTGAAGCAGGCAGGTGTGGATGAGAAGAACAATGCCTACTGGCTTGGCGTTATTGCCAACTATACAGGTATCGGTTTCGATAACCATACCGGCTACAAGGAGTTTGTGAAGAACCTCCGTGGCGAGCAGGTTTCCGACTTCCTCAAGAATGTACTCATGAAGAGCGGCAACCATGTCGAGGTAATCATGAAGGCTGAGAAGAGCCAGGAATAATCTCTCCGCCAGGAATAATCTCCCCGTAGGGAATAATCTCCCCGTAGGGATATCATCCGGTCGGCATATAAAAAAACAAAAAAGTCCCGTTGAACGATTTTACTCGACAGCGGGACTTTTTGCCTTTTCTCTTTGTAGTACCAAAGAGTCATTCTGAAAATAATCTTTTTACGTAATTTCCTTTCTCTCTTACGTAAATTTTCTCAAGAGCACTCTCTTGCGAAAGTTACCCTTAGTCATTCTTCTTTGCCTTTGAAGCAAGAGCCTCACGGCGATCGTTGAGAATCTCCTGGCACTTGTTCAATGCCATATTCTCACTCATTGTGTTGACCTTAATTAAATCATTCATAACCTATTGTGATTTGTTAACGGTGCAAAGATAGGGTTTTCCTGTCATATTCGGGGATACTTTTTGAGAAATTTATGCTAATAATCGTTCTTTTTTGATGTATGTCAAAAAAATGAAACATTTATGTCTTTTCTGAACGATATTTTGAACCTTTTGATGCCTCTTTCGTCTAAGAAAATAACAAATAATGATGAAAAAAGCATTTTTTGAAACGAGAGTTACAATTATAATAAATAGAAAGTAAAAAATGAAAAAGTTATTTTTGATGGCTGCCCTGGTGCTTGCCAGCACTTCCGGCAGCAATGTATGCGCAATGAATGAAGCTGTTCAGGAGGCTTCACTTTCTGAATTGATGCCTGTGAAGAAAACAACTAAAAAGACATCGAAGAAGACATCGAAGAAGAAAACTACTACCAGCAGCAGCTCTACCGGCAGCAGCATCATCAGTGGCATTCTGAACAATGTGATAGGTTCTGCCACCTTCTCGCAGGCAGATCTCTGTGCCCATACCTGGAAGTACAGCAAGCCGGGTTGCGCCTTCACCTCAGAGAACCTGCTGGCAAAGGCTGGCGGCGAGATTGCAGCCAACAAGATTGAGGAGAATCTGAGCACGTACTACAATAAGTTCGGCTTCAGCAAGAGCAATACCTACTTTACCTTCAAGACCGATGGCACCTTTGCAGCCAAGATTGACGGCAAGGCATGGAACGGCACCTATACCTTCGATGAGAAGACGCATGCCATCCAGCTGAAGGGCTTGCTGCTGAGTGCTTCGGGTTTTGCCACCCGCACCACCAATGGCATCAGCCTTCTCTTCGAGCAGAAGAAGCTGCTCACGCTGGTCAAGACCCTGAGCAAGCTGAATCTTACCGGCAGCACTACGATGAGTGCCGTGAGCAGCATTGTGGATAACTACGATGGCGTGCGCATGGGCTTCGAGATGACGAAGTAAGATTGATTGCACTATAAGATTTAAGATTTTTAGAAGAATGAGTATTTCTTGTATTCTTAATTAAAAACTATATTCAGCAGTGTTGAACTTATGTTCAGCAGTGCTGAACATAACTTTCTTCGTGGATTACAAACATTTACATAGTGAAGAGACCAATATTTCCTAGTGAGATAAAAAAAAGTATTCGAAGTTTCTATTTTATCTCAACCTGGAGAGGATTCTTCAATGCATCCAGGTAATCTTTGATGCGAATCTGCCATTCGGCATAGCTCCTTACATCATATTTGCTCCATGCAGCACCGAAGTAATAGCTGTACTTCTCCCCGTTCTTCAAGCCACGCTTCAAGCCGAGGGCATGACCGGTGGCACCATCGTGCTTCTTATCGAAGAGCTGGTAGTAGGTGTGGTCGATGCCTTCTGGGAAGAGTACGCCCACATATACCTGCGAATTGTTCACCTCGATGTTATCCGTAGGGTCGGCATAGCTTACGTAGTCCTTGGCGAAGGTCTTCGTCTCCGTATCCTCCTCGTGGATTGGGAAACCAGTGGCGAAATCGGTAGGAGTGGTCAAGCCGTCATACCATACGGTCATCTTGTTGAAGTTGCTGCCCTTGTCGAGCGAGATGATGCGGTGCTCCACCACATTCTGCATATCGCCTACGGTAGATGGGTTGTAAGTCAGCTCTACGGTGAAGCGGAGCGGACCGTTATCCAATATCCTGTAATCCTTATAGCAGTAAGGAAGTACCTGGTTCTTGCCCACCATGAGGCTTGGTGCACCCAATCCCAGGGTAGCGCCCACACGATAAGGATCCAATCCGTTGCCATGGTCGAGATGGAAGGAGGTGAGGATGTCCGTCTCTCGTGATTCTGCCTGAAGAGACTTTCGATGAGCCTGAATGGTTTTCTGCTGAGCTTCAAGTTTGGCAGCCTTTGTCTTATTCTTTTCGTTCTTGGCTTGGCTTTCCTGGTTCTTCTCCTGCTTCTGCAGGGCTTTTACCTTGGCATCAATCTTATCGCCCTTGATATTTCCGTTCATATCCTTGATGTATCGCTCGTAAACCACGGTGTCAGGAGTGTTCTTCACCCAGATGTCGGTGCCGAAGGAGCGCTCGCCGGTCTTCTGCAGGGCAGGGCCATATACACGGTAGGCACAACGGTCGTTCTCCCATGCGATATCATCTTTTCTTATCTTATAGAGAGCGCCGGTGGCATAAACCTTCTGCTGGTAAGGCTTGCCGATGCTCACGTAGTAAGTGGCAGAACCGTGAGGGCGCACGCTGGCATCTATGAGCAGAAGACCATCGTGGGTAATCTGCGAGCCAATCTGCTGTCCTCGCTTGTTCTTCACGATATAAGCCTCTCCCTTCTTGGGGGTGGCATTGCCCAGCTTCGCCTTCACCTCGCTCATGCTGAGAGAGATGAGTTCCGTGCGGGGTGTGGAAGTTGGATTGCTTACCACGATGGTGGCTTGCTGTATGGCCTCTTGTGCCTTTGCAGGAGTGGCTTGCAGGGCATGGCAGTAGTTAGAACCTGCCAGCGCCATGAGCATCATCAGGCTCTTAGCCGTGATGCCCTTCATCATTTTTCCATGAATCTTTTTCATTTTGATTTGTTTGTTTTTATTTAATACGAATGAATAGTTGCTGATACTTAATAAATATGAGGGTGTTTCATAAGTCTATGGCGCACCCTCATATTTATTGTTTTATTCCTCTATGATTGAGATCTCCATAGAGATATCCTCTTTCGGACGGTCGCCACGAAGTGTCTCGCAGTTCTGAATCTTCTCTACTACGTCAAGGCCTTCCTCTACTTCGCCGAAAACGGTGTACTGGTTGTCGAGGAATGGGGTGCCGCCCACCTCGGTGTAAGCCTTCTGCTGCTCCTCGGTAAACTTAGGGTAACCCTGCTCCTTGCAGCGCTTTTTGGTTTCATCCACCAGCTCATCCTGCAGCTTCATCAAGCCCTCGCGGTCGCGGTTGCGTCGGAAGTTCATGATTTCATCATGGTGCTCCTTGGCAAGCTGGTTGAAGATGTTCTGCTCCATCTGCATGCCCATCTGCTTCTCCATCTGCTTCAGCTCGTTCTGCTTGTAGGTCTTTCCCCATACAATATAGAACTGGCTTCCGCTGCTCTCACGCTCTGGGTTCACCTCATCGCCCAAACGGGCAGCGCTCAAGGCACCGCGCTTGTGGAAGAGCTGTGGATAAACAAACTCGGCAGGGATGGTGTAATCAGGTCCGCCCGTGCCCAGCATTTTGCCTTTAGGAGCGCCCTTGCTGTCAGGGTCGCCGCCCTGGATCATGAAATCCTTGATGACACGGTGGAAGAGTGTTCCATCGAAATATCCCTCCTTTGCCAACTTCAAGAAGTTGTCACGATGCTGAGGAGTCTCGTCATAGAGGCGCACCTTGATGTCGCCCTCTGAAGTCTTGATCAATACTTTAGCCATATTTCTTTTTTGTTTCTATCTTATTTATAATTCAATAAATCCTCGGAATCTCCTTCGGAATTCGATTCTAACATTTATTTTTCTTTAGAACTTTCCCATTCGTTCCACTGCTTCATTGCCTCCTGCCAGTCGGTTTGCTCACCGCTGGCGATGGCATCCTTCTGCTTCTCTGCCTCATCGCGTGCCTTGTCTCTTGCACGTTTCGCCTTCATGGCTTCGATGGTGGCATCGTCGAGAATCTGGATGGCGCCACGCTTGATGGCATCCTGCAGTTCCTCCTCGCCGAAAGCCTTGCCCGGCTCATTGAAGTCAGAGATGTTGAATTCATAATCCACGCGAAGGTCGTGGCGTATCAATTTCTGTTGCAAACGGTTGCCGGCATTCTTCAGGCGCAGCAACTTTCCGATTTCCTTGATTTCTCCTGCTGAGTATTTGTTTCTTCCCATTAATATGATTT
>ERZ1027255.644-NODE-644-length-10267-cov-3.788386_pt1 | contig 10267 bp, 6 predicted proteins | sample MGYA00519261_ERZ1027255 | MGnify/ENA primary metagenome ERZ1027255 (study PRJEB26926, sample SAMN06164399) | human gut metagenome | biome: ENVO:00009003; feature: ENVO:2100002; material: ENVO:00002003 | host: Homo sapiens | place: USA | collected 2012 ...
CGTCGGCAGCGTCAGATGTGTATAAGAGACAGGCCGGGATCGGCGCGCCGGTCTCCGCATCGACGGCATAGTACCACGCGACGTCGGACGAGGCGCTCAGCGGCGTGGAGGCCAGCGACGGCTTTTCATCCTGCAGATAGTCGTACGTGGAGTACATCGTCGGCGACCAGGTCTTGTTCACGAACTCCGTGACGAGCTGCGACTTGTCGCCGTTGGACTTCTTGATCTCCAATTCCTCGAGCAGCGTCGTCAGGTACGCCGTGCCGCCGCGCGTGACGGTGAACGAAATGTTCGCCATGACCTGCGGCGAGGAGGTGGCAAATTTGCCGCCCTGTGACGTCGTGAACGTATCGTGGAACTCGAAGTCGCCCGCGTTGTTTTTCGTCGAGGGCGAGGTCATGTTCGGGAACTTGCAGCCGTCGGCATTGACCGACAGGCACTGGCTGTCATACAGCACGTGGCCCGTGATCTCGTTGACGGAACTGCGATTGGTCGTCAGCCGGAACCAGTAGGTATACGAAAAAGTGTCGCCGACATGAAATGTCCGCGTTGCGCCGGAGCGCGTATAGACGACCAGCTCGTCGCCGGTGTCCGCAGACATGTCACCGTCAGCGGCGAACGCCTGCAGGCCGCAGACGGACACGAGCATGACCAGCGTCAGCAGCAGCGCCAGGAAACGTTTCATTGCATTACCTCCTCTTTCGGTCGTGCCGAATCGTACAGGGATACGGTTTTATCATATCAGGGATTTGCGCATGATGCAAACAAAAGTTGCAAAAAAATGACGAATTTAAAACAGACTCATCTGGCTGCTGTCCGGCATCTCGCCGAGCGCGCCCATGGCGCGCAGCTGCTCCAGGTGCGTCTGGCTGACCTTCGGACAGGCAGCCGAGAGCTCCTCGACCGACACGAACTCCCGCCCGTCGGCACGGCAGGCCACGAGATTCAACGCCGCGCTCTCACCGAGACCGGAGATGGCCACGAACGGCGGCAGGAGCTTCCCGTCGCGGATGAGGAACTTCGTCGCGTCGCTCTCATAGAGGCTCATGGGCGCGAACTCAAAGCCGCGGAGGTTGAATTCGTACACGGCCTCCAGCGTCACGAGCAGGTCCTCCTCCTTGGCCGTGAGCGTGGGCTTGTTGCGCAGCTCGTTGATCTTGCGGCGGGTGTAATCGAGGCCGCGCGTCATCATGTCGGCGTCGAACGAATCCTTCTGGCTGCGGCGATAGAAATATGCGCTGTAAAACGCCAGCGGCTCGTGCACCTTGAACCACGCGATGCGAAACGCCATCATGACGTAGGCCACCGCGTGCGCCTTCGGGAACAGGTAGGCGATCTTGCTCAGGGACGTGATGTACCACTCCGGCACACCGTGCTCCTGCATCGTCTCGACCCAGCCGTCCTGGAAGCCGCCGCGCTTGACCTTGCCCTTGCGGACGCTCTCCATGATCTTGAACGAGAGCTTGGCGTCCATGCCGCGGCTGATGAGATAGAGCATGATATCGTCGCGGCAGCCGACCGTCTGGTTGACCGTCGCCGTGCCGGACATGATGAGATCCTTCGCATTGCCGAGCCACACGTCCGTGCCATGCGAGAACCCGGACAGACGCACGAGGATGTCAAAGCCCTTCGGCTGCGTGTCGACGAGCATCTGGCGCGTGAAGCCCGTGCCGAACTCCGGGATGCCGATCGTGCCAGTCTTGCCGACAATCGGGTCGTCGTCCGTCAGGCCGAGCGGCGCCGCGCTGCAGAAGATGCCCATGGTGTCCGGATCGTCGAGCGGGATCTCGCGCGCGTTGACGCCGGTCATGTCCTCAAGCATGCGGATCATGGTCGGGTCATCGTGGCCGAGCTCGTCGAGCTTGAGGAGGTTCGCCTCCATGCAGTGGTATTCAAAATGGGTGGTGATGATGTCGCTGTTCGGATCGTCGGCCGGGTGCTGCACGGGGCAGAAATCCGTGACGTCCTTGTCCTGCGGGATGACGACGAGGCCGCCGGGGTGCTGGCCGGTCGTGCGCTTGACGCCGACGCAGCCGAGCGCGAGGCGGTTCATCTCCGCCTTCGGCAGGGTCTTGCCGCGCTCCTCGAGGTACTTGAGGACATAGCCGTAGGCCGTCTTTTCCGCCAGCGTGCCAATCGTGCCGGCGCGGAACACGTGATCCGAGCCGAAGAGCTCTTCGGTGTACTTATGCGCCTTGGCCTGGTATTCGCCCGAGAAGTTCAGGTCGATATCGGGCACCTTGTCGCCGCCGAAGCCGAGGAACGTCTCAAACGGGATGTCGAAACCGTCCTTGCGCAGCTTCACCCCGCACCTGGGGCACACCTTGTCCGGCATATCCGCGCCGCAGCCGAAGCCCGCGCCGGAGTCAAAGTCCGTATACTTGCACTGCGGGCAGACATAGTGCGGCGGGAGCGAGTTGACCTCCGTGATGCCGGAGAAATACGCCACGAGCGACGAGCCGACGCTGCCTCGGCTGCCGACCAGATAGCCATGCTCGAGGGAGTTGGCGACAAGTTTCTGCGCACTCATGTAAATGACGTCATACCCGCGCGAGAGGATGTCGTGCAGCTCGGTCTCGACGCGGTCGGTGATGAGTTTCGGCGGGTTTTCGCCGTAGATGGCCGTCATCTTGCCATAGACCAGGTCTTTGAGCTGCTGGGCGGAGTTTTCGATCTTCGGCGGGTAGAGATCCTTCGGCAGGAGCTCGAACACCTCGACGCTGTCGGCAATGGCGTTCGTGTTCGTGACAACGACCTCCTGCGCCTTTTCCGGGCCGAGGTAGGCAAATTCGTCGAGCATCTCCTCCGTCGTGCGGTAATAGAGCGGCATGGCCTTGTCCGCGTCGGAGAATTTCTTGGCTGCCAGCAGGATGCGGCGGAAGATCTCCTGCTCGGGATCGAGAAAATGCACGTCGCACGTCGCCACAACGGGCTTGCCGAGCTCCTCGCCGAGCTGCACGATGCGGCGGTTGAGGTTGCGCAGGGATTCCTCGCTGCGCACGGTGCCGTTGTCGAGCAGGAAGTGGTTATTCGCCAGCGGCATAATCTCGAGATAGTCGTAAAACGACGCGATGCGCCACAGCTCCGTGTCGCTCTTGCCGCGCAGCACCGCCTCGAACACCTCGCCCGCCTCGCAGGCCGAGCCGATGATGAGGCCCTCGCGGTATTCCATAAGCAGGCTCTTGGGGATGGTGGGGTTGCGCTTGAAATACTTCAGATACGACCGGGAAATGATCTCGTAGAGGTTTTTCAGGCCGGTCTTGTTTTTCACCAGAATGGAGATGTGGTGCGTGCGGCGCTTCTCCTTCAGGCCGCCGCGCACGAGATCGTTGAAGTCGCCGATCGTCTTTGCGCCCTGCGCCGCGAGCTTGGGCAGGAACTTGTCCATGATGCGCGCCACGACCATTGCATCGTCGCACGCGCGGTGGTGGTTGAAGTCCGGCAGGCTCAGGCGGTTCGAGACCTGGTCGAGCTTGTGGTGCTTGAGATCCGGCAGCAGGTACTGCGCGAGCACCAGCGTGTCGAGATACACCGGCTCGAACGGGATGCCCGCCCGGCGGCAGGCCGCGCTCATGAAGCCGGTATCAAAGTCGGCATTGTGCGCGATGATCGGCCGTCCGCCCGCAAAGTCGAGAAACTGGCGCATGGCCTCCGCCTCGTCCGGCGCGCCGGCCACATCGGCATCCGTAATGCCGGTCAGGCGCGTGATCTCGGCCGGGATGGGCATATGCGGGTCGACGAACGTGTCAAACTCCGCCTTGATCTCGCCGCCGGAGAAGAGCACCGCGCCGATCTCCGTCATGCGGTTCGTGTCCAGGTGCAGGCCGGTCGTCTCGATATCGAAGGCGATAAACTCCGCGTCGAGCGGCAGGTCGCTCTGCCCGTGCACGGCGAGCGTGCCGTCTACGTCGTTGACGAGATAGCCCTCCTCGCCGTAGATGATCTTCACGCCGTATTTCTTCGACGCCTTCCACATATCCGGGAACGCCTGCGCCACGCCGTGATCCGTCACGGCAATGGCCGGGTGGCCCCAGTAGGCCGCGCGGGCCACGAGGTCGGCGGGGTCGGAGATGGCGTCGAGCGCCGAATAGCGGGTATGTAAGTGCAGCTCCACGCGCTTTTGCGGCGCGTTGTCGGGGCGGATGACCTTCTCCCCCTGCACGATGTTGCGCGGCTCGAGCACCATGTCTTCATCGTATTTGCTGTAGTTGATCTTGCCCTGCACACGCAGCCACATGCCCTCGTGGATCATGCCGACGATGCTCTGATCGTCGTCCGAGCGCAGAAAGCGCGACACGCGCACGCTGCTCGTGCTGTCGGTCATGTCAAACGAGAGCACGGCCGAGCCGTACTTTGCGATCTCGCGGCTGTTGACGGCAAACACCTCGCCCTCAAGCGTGACGTTGCCGCTCTCGAGCGTGAGCTCGTTCATGGGCGTAATGTCCGCGCGCTTCGGAATGGGCTTGCCCATGAGGACCTTGGCCTTGGCCTTCTTCTCCTCTTTTTTCTGCTCCGGGGCGGGATATTCCGCCTGGATCTGCACACCGCGCAGCCGAAACTGCGCCGCGAGCAGCTGCTCGATATTCGTGCGCTCGACCGGCGCCGGCATACGCGCAAACCACGTGTGCAGCAGCATCGTCATGCTCTCGCGCTCGATGAGCACGTCGAGCACCTCCGCCTTGTCAAGACCGCCGCAGCTATCGCGCAGGGACGCGCAGTCCGGGAACATATCTAGAAACGGGATCTTTTCGCTCATAGCTTCCTCACTTTTCGCTCAGGATCAGGTCCACCAGCGCATCGGCCAGCTTGTCCGCGGGGTACTTGCCAAGGATCTCGCCGCGGCGAAACAGCAGGCCGCAGTCCTTGCCGCCGGCGATGCCGTAGTCCGCCTCGTGCGCCTCGCCGGGGCCGTTGACGACGCAGCCCATCACGGCGACCGTGATCTCGCGCTCCAGCCCCTGAAGCCGCTGCTCGACCTCCTGCGCGAGCGCGATGAGGTCGATCTGCGTGCGCCCGCACGTCGGGCACGAGACGAAGCGTACGCCCTCGCGGCGCAGCCCGGCCGCCTTCAAAATGGCGATGCCGGCGCGCACCTCCTCCACGGGGTCGGCCGTGAGCGAGACGCGGATCGTATCGCCGATGCCCTCGGACAGCAGTGTGCCGATGCCGACGGCAGAGCGGATGATGCCGTTGTAGGCCGTGCCGGTCTCCGTGACGCCGACGTGCAGCGGATAGGGAAACCGCTCGGCCGCGAGCCGGTAGGCCGCGATCGTCAGCGGAACGGTAGAGCTCTTCATCGACAGGGCGATGTCGTCAAAATCATACCGGTGCAGCAGGTCAATGTGCCCCTGCGCACTCTCGACGAGCGCCTCCGGCGTCGGGTGACCGTACTTTTCGAGCAGGCGCTTTTCCAGGCTGCCGCCGTTGACGCCGATGCGGATGGGGATGCCGCGCTCCCGGCAGGCCTCGGCCACCTTGCGGACATTGTCCGGCTCGCCGATGTTGCCGGGGTTGATGCGGATCTTGTGCACGCCGGCCTTCGCCGCTGCGAGCGCGAGCCGGTAGTCAAAATGAATGTCGGCCACGACCGGGATGGGCGAGGCGTGCACAATCTCGGGCAGGGCATCCGCCGCGGCCTGATCCGGCACGGCGAGGCGGATGATCTCGCACCCGGCGTCATGCAGCCGGGCGATCTGCTCGATGGTCGCGCGCGCGTCCGAGGTGTGCGTGTTGCACATAGACTGCACCGCGACCGGGGCGCCGCCGCCGATGGCAACGGGGCCGACATGGATCTGTTTTGTCTGGGTTCTTTTCATAAACACTCCTGTATCTCCGAGAAGCCTGAAAACGCACGAAAGCCCGAGGCGGAAAGATCCGCCCCGGATCAGGTGACAAGTTTGGAAATGTCGTTATACATGACGTAGGCCATCAGTGCCAGCAGCAGCACCAGCCCCGCCGTGTGGATATAGCCCTCATATTTGGGGTCGATCTTTCTGCGGCTGATCCGCTCGAGCACCCACGTGACGAGCAGGCAGAACACGCGCCCGCCGTCGAGCGCCGGCAGCGGCAGCATGTTCATGACCGCAAGGTTCACGGCGATGAACGCCGAGAAATAGGCGATGTTCGAGAAGGCAGCCGCCTTTGTGGCCGACTCCTTGCCGACCTCGTTCATCATGCTCACGATGCCGACCGGGCCGGACAGATCCTTGACGCCGACTGCGCCTGCGAACAGATCGCTCAGCCCCATCCAGACCATGCGCACGAAGTCCATCGCGCTGTACCACGTGGTCTGGAGCTTGGCGCCGAACGTCGCCGGCTTCGTGCCGAAGTAGAAGCCGTACATTTTGCCGTCCTGCCCCGGATACGCGCGCGCGACGAGGTAAAAATCGTTGAGCGCGACCTTTTCACCGTCACGCTTGACGACGATGTCATGCGTGTCGCCGCCGCGGGCGAGATATTCGCTGACATTGGTCGTAAAATAGATGCGGTGTCCGTCGATGCTCCAGATCGTATCGCCCACCTGCAGGGCGTTCTCTCCCTGATAGAGGCAGCCGTCCATGAAGTCCGTGAGCGTCGGCGTGGAAAAGCTCTTCGCCTGCGCGAACACGATCAGAAGCAGCAGCAGACCGAACACAAAGTTCATGAACGCACCAGCGCAGAGGATCAGAAACCGCTTCCATGCCGGCTGGCTCGTGAACGCGCGCGGGTCGTCGATCGCCTCGTCCTCGCCCGCCATGGCGCAAAACCCGCCGATCGGCAGGCAGCGGACGGCGTAGAGCGTCTCCCCCTTCTGCTTTTTCCAGATGGCGGGGCCCATGCCGATGGCGAACTCATCCACACGCACCCCGCACGCCTTGGCCACGAGGAAGTGGCCGAGCTCGTGCACAGCGATGAGGATCCCAAAGACGAGAATTGCGAGCAGAATATACATGCAGGTGTCCTTTCAGAAATGGAAATATGACCGGACGAACGCGCGGGCCTCCTGATCGGCCGCGCGGATGACGTCCAGATCGGGCGCTGCGGCCGGCGCGATGGCATCCACCGCCGCCGCCACGCTCTCATAAATGGAATGATACCCAATTTTATGGTCCAGAAACAGGTGCACGGCGACTTCGTTGGCCGCGTTCATGACCGTCGGCGCGGTGCCGCCGATGCGCGCGCACTGCATGGCGAGCGCAAGGCACGGCAGCGCCTCGAAATCGGGCGCGTAGAAATGCAGCCCGCCGGGATAGGCCGTGAAGTCCAGCCGGTCGCTGCGGCTGAGCTTGCGTTCTGGGTATGTGAGCGCGTACTGGATGGGCAGGCCCATGTCCGGCACGCCGAGCTGGGCGATGACCGTCCCGTCGAGCAGCTCGACCATCGAGTGCACGACGCTCTCCGGGTGGATGAGCACCTGGATATCGTCCGGCGTGACGCCGAACAGGTGCATGGCCTCGATGAATTCCAGGCCCTTGTTCATCATGGTCGCGGAGTCTACGCTGATCTTCGCGCCCATGCTCCAGTTCGGGTGACGGACGGCCATCTCGGGCGTGACGTCGCGCGTTTGTTCGCGTGTCCAGCCGCGGAAGGGGCCGCCGGAGCCGGTGAGCAGGATCTTGTGCAGCTCGCCCTCCCGGCCGGTCAGGCACTGGAAAATGGCCGAGTGCTCGGAATCGACCGGCACGATCTCCGCACCGCATTCTCTGGCGCGGCGCATGACGATGTCGCCCGCGCACACGAGCGTCTCCTTATTGGCCAGCGCGATGCGCCGTCCCTTTTCGATGGCCGCAAGCGTCGGGCGCAGACCGACCGCGCCGGACACCGCCGTGACGACCGCATCCGTATCGGAGATGACCGCCGCCTCGCACAGTGCGTTTTCTCCGCCGCCGACGGCGATGTCCGTATCGGCGAGCGCGATGCGCAGCGCCTTGGCAGACGCCTCATCCGTCACGGCGACGAACGCCGGATGCAGGCGGCGCGCCTGCTCCTCGGCGAGCTGAATGTTGCGGTTCGTCGTCAGCGCACGGACGTTCAGCCCCAGATGCTCCGCGACGGCAACGGTCTGCCGGCCGATGCTGCCGGTAGAACCGAGAATGGAAATCGAATGTACCATAGCTATACTCCTTTACTGCGCCACGGCCGCGATCGCCGGCGCCAGCAGCACCAGCAGCTCAAGCATGGGCGCGGTGAAGATGGTGCTGTCAAACCGGTCGAGCATACCGCCGTGACCGGGCAGCAGATTGCTGTAGTCCTTCACGCCGTGCTCGCGCTTGATGGCGGAAAACGCCAGGTCGCCCGTCTGTCCGGCAAGGCTGCCGAAGAAACCGTAGATGGCGAGCAGACCGATCTGCACGCGGTAGCCGCACAGGTGCAGTACGAGGCCGTAGAGCATGGCCGCCGCGATCGCGCACACAAAGCCGCCGACGCAGCCCTCGACCGTCTTGTGCGGGCTCAGAGCCGGGGCGAGCTTGGTCTTGCCCAGGCTGCGGCCGACGAAAAACGCGCCCGAATCGCTCAGCCACGTGATGACGAACGGCAGCAGCAGGTACGGCGCTTTGGGGTCGTTCAGGCCAAGGCGCGCGAGCGACGCGAGCATCCACGGGATGACGATGCCCGCCGTAAACACGAGCGCCAGATCCTGAAACGGGATGCGCTCGGGCTTGTGAAACGAGGTCATCATCTCGATGAACATGGTCACGAACAGCACGTAGGCCGCGATCTTGAACACGAGCTCAGACTTTCCGAACGCCGCGCCGAGCACGATGGCCGCACCGCACACGCCGGCATACACCGCAAAGCGCGGCACGAACTTCGGCATGGCCGTGTGCAGCAGCTCCCAGGCGCAGAACGCCGCCATGATGGCCACCACGATGCCCCAACCCCAGATCGGAGTGAAGAAGATCACGGCCAGCAGCGCCGGGATGCCGATGGCCGCAACGATCAGTCTGTTTTTCATGATTGGTCCCTCCCGTTTGTCTTTCTCTCGGGTGCAGCGGTCATTTCACGCCGCCAAAGCGCCGGTCGCGCCGCTGGAACTCCGCCAGGGCCGCGTCCATGTCGCGCTCGGTAAAGTCCGGCCAGAGCACGTCGGTGAAATACAGCTCCGAGTACGCGCCCTGCCAGGGCAGGAAGTTACTCAGGCGCTGCTCTCCGCTCGTGCGGATAATGAGATCGGGGTCCGGAATGCCAGCCGAATACAGATAGCCGCTGAACACATCCTCCGTGAGCTCCGGCGCAGTACCGACCTTGTAGGCCTCGGCATACCGGCGCACGGCGTGCAGGATCTCGTCGCGGCCGCCGTAGTTGATGCACAGATTCATCTGGCAGCCGTCGTAGTGCGTGCTCTTTTCCTCGGCCACGGCCATGAGGCGCTGCAGCTCCGGCGAGAGGCCGGACCGCTCACCGAAAAAGCGCATCTTGAACTTGTCGCGCTCCATGATTGAGAGCGCTTCCTTCATGTATTTATCGAAGATGCTCATGATCGTGCGCACTTCCTCTGGCGGGCGGCGCCAGTTTTCCGTGGAAAAGGCGTAGACCGTGAGGTATTCGATGCCGATGGCCTTGCAGTAGTTGCCGATGCGGCGAAACGCCTCCGCACCGTAGGCATGGCCGGCCGTGCGCGGCAGGCCGCGCTTTTTGGCCCAGCGGCCGTTGCCGTCGAGGATAATCGCCACGTGGCGCGGCAGGCGCGAGAAATCCACCTGCGGCGCGGTCGTCTTATCGTTTGCCATAGTTCCTCCTGCGCCGCCCGGATCGGCGGCGTCTGTAGACAGGATATTCAAACGGGGGGATGAAAAATCCCCCCGTATCACACTTGCGGGTGCGGGCGCTCAGATCTCCATGAGCTCCTTCTCTTTTTCGTCGGCGATGCGCTCGACTTCCTTGATGTAATCATCGGTCAGCTTCTGTAGATCCTTCTCGATGATCTTGAGGTCGTCCTCGGTGATCTCGGACTTTTTCTTCTGCGCCTTGAACTTGTCCATCGCGTCGCGGCGGATATTGCGCACGGCGACCTTGGCCTCTTCGCCGTACTTCTTGACCTGCTTGACGAGGTCGCGGCGGCGCTCCTCGGTCAGCGCGGGGAAGATCAGGCGGATGGTGCGGCCGTCGTTCTGGGGATTCAGGCCCAGATCGGACGCAAGGATGGCCTTTTCAATGCCCTTGAGCACGGATGCGTCCCACGGCTGGATGAGCAGCGAGCGGGCGTCCGGCGTGCTGACGGATGCGATCTGCTGGATGGGCGTGGGAGCTGTCTCTTATACACATCTCCGAGCCCACGAGACTCGAC
>ERZ1027255.649-NODE-649-length-10228-cov-7.226973_pt1 | contig 10228 bp, 6 predicted proteins | sample MGYA00519261_ERZ1027255 | MGnify/ENA primary metagenome ERZ1027255 (study PRJEB26926, sample SAMN06164399) | human gut metagenome | biome: ENVO:00009003; feature: ENVO:2100002; material: ENVO:00002003 | host: Homo sapiens | place: USA | collected 2012 ...
AGATGACGTCGAGTCTCGTGGGCTCGGAGATGTGTATAAGAGACAGGTATATCATTCTCTGTTGTATTGCTCGAAGTTGTAGTCGTACTTGTTGTAGTGGTCGTGGTAGTTGTCGTTGTTTTCTTAGTCGTAGTCGTTGTTACAGCTTCATGATAGATGAGGTTCACCTTTGAGATAGTTGCGCCGTTCTCAGACCACCAGATGTGCAGGGTAACTGTATCATTCTGAGCCTGAATACCTGCAACGTCTGCTGTTATTGTATCCGATGTGGTGTCAAATGTTCCGAACTGCATATACTGTCCTGATGTGTCGGAGTAGTCAAATGCACCGCTTATCTTGCCGCCGTTTGTATTTATTACAGCCTCGACCTCATCTGCGCCCTTGAGCTGGAACGAAAGCTCAGTTGCACCGCTGGGAACGCTTACTTCAACAACGCGCTTGTCAGTCTGAACGGGAGCTGTGGTCGTTGTAGTGGTCGTTGTCTTGTCGGGTGAAGTTGTTGTGGCGGTTGTATCACCGCCGGAAGTAGTAGTTGTGGTGGTGATCGGTGTAGAACCGCCCTTTACTCCGGGGATAGTGGAAGGATCAACAGCGCTGCCTGTGTTGTACTTGCTGTAGAGACCTGCTGCTGCACCTACGAGAGCCGCATTGTAATCGAGTGTTACCTCGTTAGCCTCATAGTCCTGAACAGTATCATTGTAAGTGCCGTTTGCGTCCAGAGGGCCGCCTACGAGAGCACCTACAAGAACATGACCATTGCTGCTGTACTGTGAATTCTTGCCCATTTCGTCAAAGCTGCTGTAGCCGGAAGCTGCTCTGTGGTGAGCATACTTAGCGGAATTATCAGTAAGACCTACAACGAAGCAGGTTGCTGAAGCGCTGCCTACGCTCTTGTTGCCGAGAATATAGTCCATCTGACCCTTTGACCAGCTATAGTAGTCCTTTGCGCCGTACTTTGAAGCGAGAATAGCCGCAAACTGCTGTGCGGTATTGTATCTTGCGCTGCCCCACTTTGTCTCAAAGTAGTAGGAGCTTGAAGTTCCGCCGTGATTGTCGATATAAGCCGTCACCTTGTTCCAGTCGCTTGACGACTTTGTAATTTCAGCCTGAAGTATAGCTGCGCCCATGCTGACATTGTTCCAGCTGAGGGTCGAATAAACACCCCACTGACAGCCTGACAAACCTGACGAGCCCTTGTTGCTCGAATTCATGAATGTGTTGAGGAATGTCTTGTATGTGCTGTCATTTGTTGCAAGATAGAGCCAGCCTGCTGCGAAAGCCTGATCGTCATAGTAATCGAACGAGTTGTAGAAATCCGAAGCGCCGTCCTTAGCACACTGGTTGTACTTTGTGGAAAACTCGAACAGAGCCTTTGCGTACTTGAGGTCCTCAGCGTTGCCGAAGTTTACATAGTGAGCCGCAAGAGCTGCGGAATATGCTGCCGCGATATCGCTTGCTCCGCTTGAAGTCGAGTAGGTCTTTCTGCTTGCAGAGCTCTGTACTTCGGGAGCGCACCATTCAGCGTGGTCTGCATTGCCGTCGCCTATCTGATAAACGAAATTTGAAACGCTGTTGCCGCTGAGGGTCGTGCTGTCGCGGAAGAACTTTGCAAAGTAATCAGTAATGTCCTTGAGGTGAACAGTCTGACCGGAAGAATCATAAGAGTCGCTGAATTCGTAATAGCCCCAGTCGAGAACGGCTGCGGAATAACCTGCGGGGAGACCGAATTTTACATGGTCGCCTGCATCGTGGAAACCACCTGTAACGGAATCCGATGTGTGGCAGTCACTTCTCCAGGAAAGCTTGCCTGCCTCCTCAACCTGATCGCCGCACATATTCGCATCGTAGAAGTAGAGGGAATACTGTAAGAGCTTTGCGTAATCATCACCTGCGCCTGCCGCACCGGCTGAGAGAGAGGGAGTAAGCGCTGCTGAAAGCGGAGCAGCAATTGCACCGACTGCCATGACACTGCTGACAACAACTGACTTGATTTTATTTTTGATCTGCATGGTTTCACTCTTCTTTCATTTGTAATTTTTTCCTATAATATGTTTTCTATCCCTGCCGTTGAGGCAAGTCTAAGCTAATTATACAGTTTTTGGAGGGTGAGTTAGTTACATTTTAGTGACACGAAGGTTACAATGTAGTTAAATCAAGGACAATATCAACAATTTCGGCACTTTGCAATAAAACGCAACTTACATATTGTGCATATTTACAACATGAAACTTACTTTTTAGCAGTTCAACCGCTCGTTGTTTTTGAGATCTGAGCCGAATAAAAAATGCCGTCTCTTATGAACCAAGAGACGGCATAATAGTTATTCTATCGGGAGAGTGGTAACGAGTCCGACAACATACTTCTGAACTGTAAGTGCGTCAGCAGTAGTAACTCCGTCACGAGAGGAGTTACAGTCTGCATTCAGCATACCCTGCTCCGTGATACGCGTTGGATCAGTGCCGCTGACTCCGTATTTATCCGAATTTGCAATAGCTTGCAGGATCATTACAGCGTCCGAAATATCGACCTTTCCGTCGCAGTTCGCATCGCCGTATTGAATATCACTTTCGGTCTCGGTAACTGTTGCCGTAGTGGTCGTCGCGGGCGGAGAGGTGGTAGTCGTTGTTGCGGTCGTAGTCGGAACATCGACAACGTCATAGTAAACGAGATTTATCTTGCTGATGACAGACTCATTGTCCGACCACCAGAGATGGACCGTAATGGTATCATTCTGTGCGTTAACGCCCTTGAGGCTTGCGCTTGTGACATAGGTGTCAGCTCCACTCATAGTGTAGTTGAACGCGCCGAACTGCTGATACTGTCCGGAAGTGTTTGTATAGTCGATAGCGCCGTTGCCGTTTCCTGCGGACTTCGCCGAAACTTCGATCTCAATAGCGTCCGCGCCGTTTACCTTAACATCGATAGCGTTCTTGGAGCTGTCGATATTTACTTCCTCAACGCGCTTTGTGGTAACAACGGTAGTAGTCGTTGTCGTTGTGCGCTTGGTCGTTGTGGTCGTAGGACGGCTTGGGTCAACGGTTGTCGTAGTGCCGGGGACGGGAGTTTCGCCGTTAGCCACAGCGATCTCGGACGGGTAAACCGTTACCTCATCGCCGATCTCAGCGACTACCTCGCCTGTGCCGTATGCGGAGTAAAGTCCTACTGCTGCGCCAACAAGACCTATCTGATAGTCAAGGGCGACCTCGTTTGAAGTAGCGTCTTTTGCGTCAAGCTTGCGGAATGTTGAGAAATCAGTGCTTGTCGGGCCTCCGCAGAGCGCTCCGTAGAGAACGTGGCTGGTGGGAACATCAGCATAATCGCCGCTCCAACTGCCCCACTGGCTCCAACCGTCGTCAACATAGAGACCGGAAGCTGCACGGTGGTGGGGAGATGTGGCAGAAACGCTGTTGTAGCCGACAACAAGGCTTACATTCGCATTATTGTCGCCGAGTATCATGTTCATCTGGCTCTGACACCAGTCTGCAAAGTCAGCACCGGATTCTTCCTTGTGCTTTGTCGCAACGAGTGCGCAGGTCTGCATAAGAGTGTTGTGGCGGGCACTTCCCCAAGAATTCATGACGTAGAACTTGCCCTGATTTGCATTGACAACGCCCTTGATGTAGTTGACGGGAGCTGTCCAGTTTCCCGTGATCTCGGCATTTATAAGAGCCGCACCGAGCCAGACACCGCCGTAGTAATAGTCGTTCGTCCAGTCATTCGTGCTGCTCGTGTCCTTTGCCGCATCAGCAAGGTAAGAGTCGTCCTTAGTCGCGAGATAGAGCCAGTTTGCCGCCCACGCGATATCGTCCTCCGCGCTCTTGTCGGAATAGGTCATCTGATCGTATGTGATAGTGCGGTATTTCGCGGCAAAATCGTAAAGAGCAATAGCGTAGTCAAGGTCTTCCGAGTTGCCGAAATTTATGTAGCTCTGTGCAAGAGCCGCCGCATACTGAGCCGCAACGTCACTTGCGCCGCTTGAAGTCGAGTAAAACTCTCCGCTTCCGCGTCCGGGCATAAGCTCGGGAGCGCGCCACTTGCCGTGGTCTGCACCGTCATCTCCGACCTCATAGATAAAATTGGTAACGCTTCCGTCATCGCCGCGTGTCGTGCTCGCTTTCATAAAGCTTGCAAATTCGTTTGAGATATCGCGGAGGTGGTCGGTCGTTCCTGTCGAATCAAACTCGTTCTTGTACTCATAGTACATCCAGCCGAGAGTTGACGCGGTAAATCCCTCGGTAAGACCGCAGAGGATACCGTCGCCTGCATCATGGAAACCGCCGAGGCTGTACGCATCGTCCTTGTGGCAGTCGTCTCTCCATGAGAAGTGTGATTTTTCGCCTGCTCCCTCGCCGCAGTAGTTCGCGTCAAAGAAATAAAGCGAATACTGCATCAGCCTCGCGTAGTTGTCAAGGTCGAGGTTTGCATCTGCCGCTGATACTACTGAAGGAAAAGCAACAGTAATGGCAGAAGTTGCAGCCATTACCGCCGATACAGCCGCAGCGGCAGCTTTTTTGAATAGGGGGTGTTCTTTGTGCATGATAAGCTCCTTTCACATAATAAAATTCGTTAACACGATCTTTGCATTTTACTGCAAAAAACAAACAGAGAAGCCTGTGAGACTTCTCTGTAAATAATCTTAGTCGTTTGCCTTATCAGACTCAGCTTCAGCAGCGGCTTCAGCCTTTTCAGTCACTTCCTCAGCCTCATCAGCGCTTTCCTCAGCCTTTTCAGCATTCTCCTCGGAAGTCTCATGAACAGTATTATCAGTTATCTCAAAGTCGATGTTCTCATCATTATCATAAACATCGTAATCATCATAATCGTCATCGTCATATCCTGTACTGCTCTTCTTACCCTTAATAGCCTGAGCTGCAACGTATCCTACTGCGGCAACTGCGCCTGCAACTAAAACGCCAAATATAAATTTATTCATTATCAATTCCTCATTTCTCCGCAAGAATCGTGTGGGTGATATACATTTACCGAACCGCTTGCGATCGGATAACGATAAGCTTGAATATATTATAACATACTCTTTTCAAAATTTCAACCTTTTACATATTATTTGTTAAAAACATCAAAATTGAAAGGGCTGTTATTGGTGCAGTTTCACAACGGAGTATCCTTTTTCCGAGCCATACCTGAGCTGCTCCGACAGCGGTGCACGCCTCAGCTTCTTCGCGGTCAAAACCGCCCTCGCTGCCTATCACAAGACCGACAGTTTTCGCGCCTGTGAGATCGACCTCGCCGAACGAAACTCCGCCCTCCTCCTCATATAAAAGGACGTTTCGGTCAAGCTCCTTCATCATTTCAAGAGCCTTCTTATAGGAGACGATCGGCGTGACCTGCGGAATGATCCCCCTGCCCGATTGCTTCGCCGCCTCGGCAGCTATCTTGTTGAGCCGTGCGAGTTTCTTGGCAAAATCGCGCTCATCAGGACGCGAAACACATCTCCTCGTGAGCATGGGAACTATCCTCGACACCCCCAGCTCCACGCTCTTCTGAATGATGTATTCAAGCTTATCCATCTTCGGGACAGCCTGAAACAGCGTAACTTCGATATTCGGTTCAGCCGCGCATACTACCTTTTCTTTCAGCGAAAGATAGACCGTATCGCTCGTGATCTCTGATATCTCGCAGTTATAGTCGATACCTCCGCAGCAGACCGTCAAAGGCTCGCCGGGCTTCATTCTCAGCGAGCGTCCCACATGGACTGCGTCGCTCCCCGTCAGTGTAATGTTGTTTTCATCAATTTCATTTGTAAAAAATCTCGGCATTTCCGCACCTCGCCCAATATATTATTACTGACATTATACTATATAATACAATAAATTTCAAGAGCCGCCGAATTTTTGCACATCTCTCGCTTGTGTAAGCTTATATTTTGTTGCATTTGCTGCTCGTATCGTAATACGCAAGCTTTATTTTGTGCAAATGCACAAATATGTATTTTTATGCTTGACAAAACGCCTTTGCTTTGCTATAATATAAAAGCTGTCTGACACGGACAAGCCCCGAGGTACTGTTCGAGGCGTAGCTCAGTTTGGTAGAGTGCTTGGTTTGGGACCAAGATGCCGCAGGTTCGAGTCCTGTCGCCTCGACCAAGATCAGGGTTATTTCCGATTCGGACGAGTCAAAAAAATTTTGAAAAATTTCAAAAAAGTACTTGACAAACGCAAAAAGATGTGATATAATAAATATGTTAGCGCTGGTGTAGCTCAGTTGGTAGAGCAGCTGATTTGTAATCAGCAGGTCGGGGGTTCGAGTCCGTCCACCAGCTCCATTTTCTTCTATACATCTTTTATCCCTTATGGGAGAGTTCCCGAGTGGCCAAAGGGGGCAGACTGTAAATCTGTTGCTTTTCAGCTTCGATGGTCCGAATCCATCCTCTCCCACCACAATGCCCCGAATTTCGGGGCATTAATTCTTTTCGCACCTTGCATTTTTCTGCAAGGGCTTTTTTATGCCCGAAAAAAAAGAGATTTTGCACGGAAATGAACTCCTATTGTTCAGAAATATATTGATATTGCGTTGAATTACAGCAATATTTCCCTCGGGCAGAGACTCGCAGGAGATACCTTCTCCTGCACCGACCAAGTGTAACAACGGGACAAGCCCGTTCAGCCAAATATACAGGAGAGATATTTATGATTAGAGAAGATTTAAGAAACATCGCCATTATCGCGCACGTTGACCACGGTAAGACTACCCTCGTTGACGAAATGCTCAAACAGGGCGGCGTTTTCCGCGAGAATCAGGCTGTTGCCGAGCGAGTTATGGACTCCGGCGACATCGAGCGCGAGCGCGGTATCACTATCCTCGCAAAGAACACCTCTGTAATGTACAACGGTACAAAGATCAACATCATCGACACTCCCGGACACGCTGACTTCGGCGGCGAAGTAGAGCGAGTTCTCGAAATGGTTGACGGAGTTCTGCTCCTCGTTGACGCTGCTGAAGGCCCTATGCCCCAGACAAGATTCGTTCTTTCAAAGGCTCTTGAAATGGGTCACAAGATCATCGTTGTCGTAAACAAGATAGACCGTCCCGATGCTCGTCTTGACGAGATAGGCGATGAAGTCCTCGAACTCCTCCTCGACCTCGACGCAAGCGAAGAACAGCTTGAGTCCCCTATCCTTTTCTGCTCAGGCAGAAGCGGTACTGCATCGCTCAGCCAGTACGAGGCAGGCACAGACCTCAAGCCCCTTTTCGACACTATCATCAACTACATTGACCCTCCGCGCGGTGAGGAGAACGACCCGCTCCAGATGCTCATTTCCTCTATCGACTACAACGAGTATGTCGGACGTATCGGCGTAGGAAGAATTGTCCGCGGAAGTATCAAGGTAAATCAGCCTGTCACTATCTGCGACTACACAGGCACAAGAAAGAACTACAACTCAAAAATCGTTTCACTTCTCCAGATACAGGGACTCCAGCGTGTTCCCGTTCAGGAGGCTACTGTCGGCGATATCGTGTGGATCTCGGGCATTGAGAACATAACTATCGGCGACACGGTATGTGCTACCGACACTCCCGAACCGCTCCCCTTTGTCAAGATAAGCGAGCCTACCGTTGAGATGACTTTTGCCGTAAACGACAGCCCATTTGCCGGCAGAGAGGGCAAATTCGTTACTTCACGTCAGCTCCGCGAGAGACTTTTCCGCGAACTTCTCAAAGACGTTTCGCTCCGTGTGACCGAAACCGACAGCACAGATGCTTTCCGCGTTGCAGGACGCGGCGAAATGCACCTCTCTATCCTTATCGAAAATATGCGCCGCGAGGGCTACGAGCTTTCAGTTTCAACTCCCCGCGTTCTCTTTAAGAAGGACGAGGCAACAGGCAAGAAGCTTGAACCTATCGAGAGACTTGTTATCGACGTTCCCGAGGACTGCGTTGGCTCAGTCATGGAAAAGATCGGCGCGCGCAAGGGCGAAATGCTCGATATGCACCCGCAGGGCAGCCGTATGAGGATCGAGTTCCTTATCCCTGCAAGAGGTCTTTTCGGATACAAGAGCGAATTCCTCACAGATACAAAGGGCGAGGGTATCATGAGCCATGTATTTGACGGCTATCAGCCTTACAAGGGCGATATTGAGCGCAGAAGCACAGGTTCGCTCGTTTCATTCGAGACAGGCGAGGCTGTTACCTACGGTCTTTACAATGCTCAGGAGCGCGGTCAGCTTTTCATCACAGCAGGCACTCCCGTTTATGAGGGAATGATCGTGGGAGCTTCTCCGAAGGTCGAGGATCTCGTTGTAAATGTCTGCAAGAAAAAGCACCTCACAAACACCCGTGCAAGCGGCAGTGACGACGCTCTCCGCCTTGTTCCCCCGAGGATACTCAGCCTTGAGGACTGCCTTGAATTCCTTGCTGACGATGAGCTTCTCGAAGTTACTCCCGAATCGCTCAGGATCAGAAAGCAGATCCTCAATAACTCCCAGAGAGCTAAGAACAGAGCAAACGGCAAGGCATAAGTCTTTACCGTTTCCTATTCAGGGGTATTCCGCAACCGCAAAGCTCCCGCAGGACTACTCCTGTGGGAGCTTATTTGCATCAAGCGCACAAAAATCTGATACAAAGTCTGTACATTTCTTGATTTCGACACAATTCTGACACATTTCTGATATATAATGTTTTAAATATACGAAAAGGAGCACACTATGAAAATAACCAAGATCACGGCATTGATTTCCGCAGCGATGCTCTGCTTTGGTACGGCAGCAGCCTGCAAGGACAAGGACTCCAAGAAGAGCAGTTCTTCTGCAAAGAGCGAATCACAGCCGACACTCAGCGAAAACCTCTCCGACACAATTGACCAGTCAGTCAGCGGCGACAATTACGACAAATCGGTCTACTACGACACCGTTATGCAGAGAGTAGACGGCGATGAGGACTCCTCCGAGCCGTTTGAATTCAGTAAAATCGGCGAACTTGTCGAACCTGACGAGTCTGTCCCCGAGGAGGCTGACCTCGGCTCTTATCACCTCAGCGATGACGGCGTTAAGCTCTACTACGAGGAGGACGAATTTCCGGACGAGCTTGTTCTGACGCTCAAAGAATATTTTCAGGCATTCTCGCGCTCGGATTACACCGCCTACACACAGTGCGTTTACCCGAGTTACATCGAGGAAATGAACAAGTATCTTGAGGAGGACTTCGATCACGACCTCAAGACCTCATTCGCCTCACAGTGCGCAAGCCTTGCCGACAATGTAAACGGTGACTTTATCGTTACGCGGATCAAGGTCGAACCTGCTCCCCAGTTTGAGGAGGGCAAGGACAATATCGAGTCCTATTTCAGTATGCTTGACGATTCTTTTAACAAGGACTACTACAGCGAGGTAAAAGCCGAAGCCGACAAGTTCTACGATGCGCTTTTCTATGTCATGGTGCAGGACGCTTACGGTGACGAATCGCTCATTATAAGCGAATACGAAATCGTCTTTGCTGAAAAAGACGGAAGATATTATCTCTTCGGTTAAGGAGGTCTAATCATGAAGAAATTTTTTGCAGTTACATCAGCGGCAGTCCTTGCGGCTTCGCTCGCTTTCTCTTTCTCCTCTTGTTCTGACAAGAGCGGCAGCAGTTCCACCGAGGGCAACCTCGCAGGCGGTGAACTTGGCAGCGATGTCAATGTTTCACAGGAGGATCTTCCATACGGCGCGACCATTATGCAGCTTACCCCTGACATTGACGGAGTTCCGATAATGACAGAGATCGACGACAGATTCCTCTCAACTGAGGAGGGCACAGCGGTCAGCGAATATTTCGGCAGTTTCTCCAAAAAGGACGAGTCCCTGCTTGAAAGCGCCACCTACCCTGCTGTTCTGGATTTCCGCCTTAAAACCGAGGGAAATATCTCTGAACAGGACTTCATTGAAAAGCAGTACGAGAATATAAAGTCATATACCGGCGTAAATTTTGAGTTCACCTATATTATGGTAAACAGCGTTTCGGGTTCGGGCGAGACTGACTTTTCATCTTATGACAATCTTGTCCGCGATCTTGACGCTGACGCGAATATAACCGACAGGAAATGCATAACAGTCGATTGTATGTATCAGGATCTCGATAACGGCGGAAACTATTCGCTCTCAAACAGAATAGGAAACGATGTCACCCTTTATATCTACACAATAAACGGCAAACCCTACGTCCTGACCTAATAAGGGGATTCTAAAGGGTTGTTAACCCTTTAGCGGTTTCCAAAGGCAGAGCCTTTGGT
>ERZ1027255.651-NODE-651-length-10212-cov-8.769322_pt1 | contig 10212 bp, 10 predicted proteins | sample MGYA00519261_ERZ1027255 | MGnify/ENA primary metagenome ERZ1027255 (study PRJEB26926, sample SAMN06164399) | human gut metagenome | biome: ENVO:00009003; feature: ENVO:2100002; material: ENVO:00002003 | host: Homo sapiens | place: USA | collected 2012 ...
AGTCTCGTGGGCTCGGAGATGTGTATAAGAGACAGGCAATAATCAATGAAACATATAAGAATTTTATTTTCATTAGTGGCAATGTTATTCATCTCCACGACATCAAGAGCGCAAGGAGCCGAGGTTACCTATATTCATGAAGATGACATCATGAATCAGTTTACAGTAATGGAAACTGGTGCTGGCAGTCTTAAACCAAGAGAATACTATCAACTTATGCACAAGAGTTACCAAAAAACAGCAGCAGCCACCAACAAGTTGAGTTTTCGCTTGGAAAATCAAGTATTGACCAACAAGGAAGTTCCTTTGGCGGAGAAAGTGGATTCCGACTTGGTAAAGAGAGAGAAGGTAGAAGCCACCAACATCGCTACAAGAACACCAGGCGCAGGCGATGTCGCCTGGATGATGGAAAAGGGAAAGATAGAGAGTAAGATGAACACCTTCGAAAGCAACATCAACAAGATAGTAAGCTATGGAGGCAGCAGCGATGACTTCAAGAACTGGAAAGACATCTACAATAGTCTCGACTGTGCCATCAAGCTCATCAGAAAGTCCTATCTAGACCTAGGCAGTCGAAAGAAGGAATATTTGGCCATCTACCAAGACATAGTGAAGCGCAACCTCTCCCTCACAGGGCAACTAAGATATTGGAAAAGTCTAAAGACTGTCAAACAAGCCCAGCAGAAAGCAACGAAAATAGACAGGCAATCAAGCAATACGGTGATAGCAAACAATGCCATGCGAAGATGGCAGAACGCCATGGCCGTGGATGGTTTCTCCAAATAAGCAAACAAATACACCTATATTCGCATAATTATATAACCATATAAAAATATAATTATATAAGAAAATAAAGAAATATAGCAACAAAGAAATAAGCCAATAATGCAATAAAACAATAAAGAAACAGAAAAATAAGGATATAAATCAGTCGTTTTACTCAAAAGTACAATAAAATATATGTGAAAACTAAACTTTTAGTTAATAATGTTGCTCAATTCAAGAAAAAGCTGTATCTTTACAGCCAAAAATAGGTAAAACGGCAATAATGTCAAACCAAAGAGTAAATGATATGAGCAACAGAAATTACAATTATAGCATAGCAAAGAAAACAATAGCAGTAGTATTCCTTAGTTTGATAGGAATGCTAAATGTGATGGCACAGACTGGGACGGTAACACGTAAATTTTATATGAAAGGATACAACAACCATCCAGATACGTGCCTCACTACTTTATTTATAAATGATGGCAGTTTTTCTGGACTTAATCTAACTCTTTCCTGCTTCGATAAAGGAGTAAAAATTAAGGCTGGATTAGAAACAAAAAATAGACCTAATTGTTTGACTGACTTTATTAATGAATTAAAATTTATAAAAGAAAAATATATAGAGTGGTCATCTATAGCAAAGGAAAATGGTGTGAAGAAATATTCCAAGGAAATCGGTTATTACAAAAACAATCCTGCATTATTTCTTCAAGCTACTAAAAACGGTTTTGAATACTATCAAGACATGAAAATCGCAGCTATACATGAAGTACATGCCATGTTTAATGTAGATGAAAAAGGAGAGTGTAATGTTTTTATGGGGTGGAATGGAATTCCTTTTATAAGAACCAAAGGTTACAACGAAGGAATGCTTACATCCTATCCTATCAAAGAAACTTTTTCTGTGTCGCAAGTTTGTTTTAATTTCAACAGCGAACAACAAATACAGAGTTTAATCGATGCTCTTAATTTGGAAACTGCAAAATCAGAACTACTCAACAAAACTGAAAAGGATAAAAATCTTGATTCTTTATTCAAATAATCATAAGCCTCTTGCGTTAGCAAGGGGCTTTGTTGTATATTCACCTCAATAATCTATACCCTTGCATTAACACCGAGGGGTTAAAGGGGGCGAGCAGCCTCATTTATAACAGTTTACACGATACACCTTAGAAAAAGAATATGTTAAATAAAAAGGTATATCGTGTTTATGCGGCCATTTTTATGTTTTTCCATTACTTTTGTGCGAAAATTTTAAAATTGATATAAAAATGGCATTTAGTACATTATTCTTAGATGCTTCATCCGGTAGTGGTACGATGGATGGAATAAAAGACATGGTTAGCGACCTCTCGCAAACCATAGGTGTTGATTTGTTTGAGGAAGACATAGACAATGTCGTTTTTCAAACAAACGAGTTTTTATGCAACAGCGATTTTATCGGTTCGCAAGGTCCTTTTTGGTGGATTTTGCAGATGAGCATGGCTTTGGGAGCATTGTTCTCTATCATCGTGGCTGGAGGCATGGCCTACAAGATGATGGTGAAGAATGAGCCTATAGATGTCTTCAAGATAATGAAGGTGTTAGGCATTGCTATCGTAATGTGCTTTTGGTACCCACCAAGTATGAGTGGATTCAAAGGTGCCAGCAACGCTTGCATCCTTGACGCTTTGGCTTACATTCCTAATTGCATAGGCAGCTACACACATGACTTATATGAAGCCGAAGCTACACAAGTAAGTGATAAATACAATGAACTTATGCCTCTTATACAGAAAAGAGATAAGCTTTGTGATTCAATATCCTCCCCTATTAAAAGTGCCGCTGGGGAATTACAAAATGTGCAAACATCAGATGTTCAAACTGAAGCAACAGGAACTAAAAGTGTTTCAGAAGGACTTTCAAAAGCAAAAAGCGCAGAAACAAAGTCCACCTTTGCTGGTTTAATGATAGGTCTGGACAAAGTAGTCATGTTCTTTGCCTTGGTCATCTACCGCATCGGTTGGTGGAGCACGATCTTCTGTCAGCAGATATTATTAGGAATGCTCACGATATTCGGACCGATTCAATGGGCTTTCAGCGTCCTTCCGAAATGGGAAGGAGCCTGGGCTAAGTGGATAACGAGGTATCTCACGGTACACTTCTACGGAGCGATGTTGTACTTCGTGGGATTTTTTCATTGCGTAACTCACTGATTATCAGTGTTGATATTTTGCAAAGCACCTCCACGTAACAAACGTGCAACAAAAATTTCCAAATAAAAAGAGATAATTGCGTATTTGCAACTATAAAATTACAGCCCAAGCACCATTTCTGCATTTTATGGCTGTTTTGAGGGTTTGACAACCAAGTTCCAAAAACAGCGTTTCTCTTGTATTCTTACTATCGTTTCTAAGTTTGATTTTGTCTTCACTTTATTTCATCCAAGTATGATTTAGAGTATGAAACAACTTCATTACTATAATATAACTTAAGATTTCGTCATTGACCAAGCATTTCTAACAGAATGAGAAATTTCTTACATACCTTTGCATCACTTTCAACTTGCAATCACAAACAATGGTCATGATGAAATAGTCAAATTAAAACATCAACAGATTATGGAATCACGAACCAATCAAAGCGTTACTCCAGATGTTCAAGCACTCATGCTGGAGAACCTAAAACTCGCCAAGCGAGTGGAAGTGCTTGAAAATACCCTGTCAGCAGGTAAGGAAGTGCTGACTTTGGAAGAAGCTGCCCGATTTATGGGAGTGACAAAAAGTTCTCTCTATAAGATGACACATGAGCAGACCATTCCTTATTACAAGCCGAATGGCAAGATGGTGTATTTCGAGAAAGCGGAACTCTTGACATGGATTCGCAGAAATGCGATTGCGTCAAAGGCACAGGTTTCAGAAGAAGCCAACCGTATCTTGAAGAATCTAAGTGTCAAGTAGCCATGAGGACAACAGAACTTGAAGCCCAAAAGGAACAGGCAATCAAACTGTCTGTCCTCTGGGCTAAGACAGGACTTCGTGAACTATCCATGAGGGATGCCGTCAATGATTACATTGAAGCAACTGGTGCAAACCATGCCATAGACAATGACGAACAAGCCATTTTGCATGGAAGACGTGCCGTTGCATTACGAGTAAGCATAGAGGCAATAAACAGTCTTAACAAAGATGAACTTCATCGCTTGGATAGAAAACTCATGGAGATTGTCAACGAGGACATGCCACGGCAACAGCATGGTCTTCACCGATGATTTGTTGCCCTTTCAGTCATTCACCATTTATAAACCATTCGGACATGGAAAGAAAAGAGATAGACAAAAATCGCCCTGTCACTTACTATTTGTCATTGACGGACGAACAACTGAATTTTCTCAGTAGCAACGAGGGAGGCATCAACAGAATACAATGTTTCCGCAGACTGCTTCACCACACGGCAACTGCCGATACCACCTATACAAAACGTGGTATATCCAAACCACTTTTGCTAGGACAAACTTGTGTATCTGCCCTTGAACTTTCAAAGGAATGGAACTGCAACCGAAAGACGGTAATCCGCTTCTTGAAACAGTTAGAACAGTTGGGTATCGTAACAATAAAAACTGATTGCCTTACCACCATTATGGATATGCGGTGCATAGCAGCGTGGAAAAATGAGGGAGAAACGGTTTATACAGCCAATGCCCTTTATAAGCGAAACAACGGCAAAGCTAAGTCGGAACAGAACCCGAACAAATCAGTTTCAGATCCGACTTCTTCAACTTCGCCTTTGCCTTCTTCCACTTCATCAGAAATCACTCCTTTGGAAATGGAGCAAATCCATTCCTTGGAAGAAATCCCTGATGATGTGAGAGAGCAGTTGCTGGCGGAAGATGTAGAGCATTTCCACGAACAGCGTGAAATGTAACCTTTCATTCTTTCATCTTTTGTCTTGGCATTTGCCTTCATGCTGTCAGTTTGCCAGTAAAAACGCAATGCCAAGACTTCATCAAAACCGTTTTAGAGCAGTGATGGTACACAACAGAAGAGGCTTGCCTATATGTACGCATAATGTAGATGGGGAACATAATCCTCGGTATGGTTATCACCAACCGAATTATGCTCCGTCGGGCAAGCCCTCAGGAGGACACCAGAGCAAGCTCATTTTATAAATTTCATTACCCCATCTAAGAAACAACATTATGCCAGAATACCAAGTGTTTCACCAACAAGCCGTCAAGTCGTTTTCGGCAGGTGAAGACAACGAACATCAGAGGCGTTGGACGGAATCCCAATGGGAAGCCAAAGCCTCCAACAAGAAGTTTAACTACGACAAGAGCCGTGCGCATCTCAACTTTGAGATAGTCAAGGGCGGTAAGATTGTGCCTCTCGGCTCTTCCAAGCCCATTTTAGAGCGGTTTCAAGACCGTTTGAAGGCTACTGGTGCGGAAGACCCTAACAAAGGGCTTGAAACGCCCAAATATCGCATTGCCTGCAACATGATATTTTCGGGCGATGCCGACAGAATGCGAGAGATGGCTTTCGGAGACCAGAATGTGGAGCGAGCGAAAGGCGCAGACAACAGCCATGTCAAGCGCAAATCGGAGATAGAATTGTGGTCAAAGGACATCCACAAGGCTGTTGCCGATGAATGGGGTGAAGACAACATCATTGATTTTTCCGTCCATCTTGACGAGTCTTCACCGCATATCCATTGCCTTGTCACGCCCATTATGTACGATGAGAAGAAACAGAAGATGCGTATCAAATACCGAGATACTTTTGGTGGTGACGCAAACAAACTGGATGCTATCCACGACTACTTGGCAGAGGTCAACAAAAAGTGGGGCTTGGTACGTGGAGAATCAGTCTCGGCTACCAATGCCCAGCATATCCCTCGTGATGAATGGTATAGACAACTCCAAGCCGAAAGCCGTGAGTTGGAAATCGCAAATGGCAAACTGGAACTTGACATTCGCAAAAAGGAGAATGCCGTTAAGGGTCTGAAAACGATGATAGAAAACCTCACTCACCAGAAGTCCGAGGTGGAGAATAAAATTCATGAGGTAGAGAAACAGTTGGAACAACAGAATGGCGAGCATTCCGAATTGTCAAAGGAACTGGAACGGCTCAAAAGTCAGTTGTCCACTTTGGAGTTCAAACTGACGGACAAACGAGAAAAACTGAGTGCAGCCGATGAAGCTCTTGCCGAGTTCAGAGCCATGACAAGAGCACAGAAGTCTGAGGCAGAAACATTGCGTATTGTACAAGAGCAGACTTCACGCACTTTGCAGACATACGCCCAAGCCTCTATTCTTGCTGGCAGTTTTCAAGAGCTGCTGACAATGAGCAGTAGAATTTGCACCAATATACCCGAAGCCAAGAAAATGGCAGAGAACACCATCATTGAAGATATGTGCGATATGCGTTTCAAAGATGTACTTGGCACAGCCGTTAAGATGTTCATTGAGAGCGTCAATGGGGCAACAAGTATCACGCAGTCGGGAGGTGGCGGTGGCTCTAACTCGGAATTGCCTTGGAGGGATAAGGACGAGGATATTTTCAGTTTTGCCAGACGCTGCATGAGATTCGCCCATAGCAAACACTATCCAAAGAAGAGTTCGGGCATTAAGCGGTAATATCAGCGAGTATTCGCTTCCATACATCAATATCAGGGAAAGGCATGTATATTTCAAAGAAGCCATCGAAATATGCCACAGTCTTTCCTTGATTTATTTTAGCCTCTGCATAGGCTATGCTTTTGTACTTGTCGGCAAGGCGCAACAATTCCTGTTTCTGTTTCTTTTGCAAATTTTCAAAGAAACTTATTGCAAGAACAAGCAATTCCTTTACACCATTTGTAAGTCCTGCCTTGTCATAGATATAAAGCAGACGGTTGTAAGGTTCTGGCTTCCAATAGCCATTGGCTATCAGCTTTTCATAGATATTGGTTGCGGTGATGTAATCCTTACTTTTCTCGGCAATCTTTGCCTTGCGTAGTTCATTCTCTATATGGCTGATTATATTTTCTATCTGATGGCACACTGGAGCGTCTTCTGAAAAAAGAGCGTCATTCCCACTTGTGTAGAAGTCAAATTCGGGCAGTTGAGCAATCAAACTTTTGTATCGGTTTGCCAATGCATCTTTGGTGGTAATGGTTCTGTGGAGATTGGCTTGTTTGGGTAGTTTGTCTTCTCGTTGCCTTATTACTTCCCTAAATTCGACAACAAGCGCATCTTGGCTGAATTTTGCTGGGACAAGCAATAGAACACGCTTGGCATCGCTCCATTGTTCTTTGCTTGTATAATGGCTAAGTAGCCAATTATAGGGTTCAAGGTTCAATGAATATCCTTTTTGAACCGCACTCTCGTATTGGCATTTAGTCTGTTCTGTGTCATTTGCTTTCAGATATGTCCTTGCCTTTATAACCTCTGTAACACCAGGCATTACCAAAGGCTGCTTGGTGGACTGTTGAGGTACATTTATAGAAGAAGGCAAGGAAACGTTCTCTTGCGTGTTTGTCTCCTTGCCTTTGTCGTTGCTGAATATGTCTTTTATCGTCTTGAATAATCCCATGCGTATTTTCTTTTGAATGCAAAGGTAATGCAAAACGCTGATAATCAACTCTACTTGTTGTAAAAAGCATATACTCGTTTGCATAGTTTAATAGCATGGATAACATATCAAAAGATATAGAATATGCTCCGATTACCAGGTTATCACTTTGTCAACTATCTCTTGTTGCTCAATACTGCTTCTACGTAGATATATACGTGTTGTCTCTATGCTTTCGTGTCCCATGAGGTCTGCAAGCAAAGCTATATCGTTGAACTTCTCCAAGAAATTTTTGGCATATCGATGGCGGAATGAGTGAGGGTAAACCACTTTCTCATTCAAGCCATACTTCACCGCATAGTTCTTCAACTGCTGTGATATGCCTCTTGTCGTGATGCGTTCGCCAAAGCGATTGAGAAAGAGATAGCCACTTGTACGGTCGAGTGTTTGCAACCACTTTTCTGTTTCCGTGCGCAATGTCTTGGGGATATAGATACGCCGTATCTTGCCACCCTTGGTGTAGATGTCATAATAGCCTACTTGCACATGCTCAATTTTGATTTGCACAAGTTCGCTCACTCTGGCACCAGTCGCAGCTAAGAAACGCACCACAAAGTACCACTCCAAGTTGTCTTCCTTCTTCAACTTGTTCTTCAAGAAGGTGTAGTCGGCATTGCTGATGACATTCTCCAAATAAGAACGTTGCTGCACCTTGACCGACTTCAAGCGGAGTTTAGTCTTGCCTACAAATACAAGGTACTTGTTCAACGCCTGAATACGGAGGTTCACTGTCTTTGGTTTGTAAGTCTCAATCAAGTAGGTCTTGTAAACCAACAAGTTTCTCTTGTTCAACTCTTTGTGTCGAGAGCCAAACTCCTTCACGGCATACAGATATGCCGAAATTGTGTTCTTAGCCATATTACCTTGGCTTAGGAACTCTTCAAATTTGTCTAATTCCATTTCTATTCGTTTATTAGTGAAACATAAAGTTGTCCTAATAAATAGGCATGGTTTTGTTCTATGAGTTCCTATTATGAGAAGATGCTCGCTACGGGAGAGGTAAAATGTATCGATGAGGAGATTCCGTTTGAAGTGCCTAAGGGGTGGGAATGGACGAGGATGGGTAATATTGGTGATTGGGGTGCTGGAGCGACTCCATCAAAAAGCAACCCTGACTATTATGGTGGAAATGTTTTATGGCTTAGAACGGGCGAACTGAACAATTCTGTTGTCTATGATACTGAGATAAAGGTTACGGAAAAAGCACTAAAAGAGTGTTCCTTACGTTTGAATCAAATAGGTGATGTGATGATTGCTATGTATGGTGCGACAATTGGAAAAGTTGCTATTGTTGGCAAAGAACTAACAACAAACCAAGCATGTTGCGCTTGCACTCCTTATGGCATTTATAACTATTTCCTCTTTTACTTTTTGATGGAAAGTCAAACTGACTTCGTGAAAAAGGGAGAAGGAGGAGCGCAGCCAAATATTTCAAGAGAGAAACTTGTATCTCATTTAATGCCTGTTCCTCCAATTCAAGAGCAGTATCGCATCGTTGAAAAAATAGAAACGTTACTTCCTCTAATCGATAAATATAATGATGCACAAATTCAACAGGACAAACTCAATTCTGAAATAGAAGATAGACTGCGAAAATCTATTCTTCAAGAAGCCATTCAAGGCAAACTTGTTCCACAAATAGAAGAGGAAGGTACTGCCCAAGAACTACTCGAACAAATAAAGACAGAGAAGCTGAAACTCGTCAAAGAGGGTAAGTTGAAGAAGTCTGCCTTAGCTTCTTCTGTTATATTCCGTGGTGACGATAACAAGTATTGGGAGAAGTCTGGCGATAATATTGTATGTATTGACAAAGAAATACCATTTGGAATTCCGTCCTCATGGAGTTGGTGTAGGCTAGGAAATATTGCATCAATTAAAGGTGGAAAAAGAATACCTGTAGGTGAAAAGCTTACAACGGAAAATACTGGGCATATGTACATACGTGTTGCAGACATGAAAGAACATACTGTAAAGACAGACGATATACATTATATTTCCGAATCAATTTATCAAAAAATAAAATCTTATACAATATCTACAGAAGACTTGTATATAACTGTTGCTGGGACAATAGGAAGTGTTGGCGAAATACCGAAAGTTTTTGATAATGCGAATCTAACAGAAAATGCCGATAAAATAGTATTTAGAGGTATTTGTAAGAAATTCTTGATGTACTGTTTGCTTTCAAATTTTGTGCAATCACAAATAAAGAAATGCACAACAAAAGTAGGTCAGCCCAAATTAGCAATAGTAAGAATAGAAGATTTGCTAATACCACTTCCACCTATAAAAGAGCAATATAGAATAGTACATAAAATAGAACAGACAGCAAGTATTATGAGTTGATAGACGACAGCCATGTTTGTATTGACGAGTTTTTGCCGTTTCAAATACCAGAAACATGGGTTTGGTGCAAGGTCAAAGATTTGTTGGAAATACAAACAGGGGCTTCGTTCAAAAAAGAGCAAGCAAACGCAAATAAAAAAGGCATTAGAATATTGCGTGGTGGAAACATTCTACCCAATAAGTATATATTCAAAGATGATGATGTCTTTGTGTCAGAGGAGTTTGTCAATGCAAATTCCATTCTAAAAAAGAATTGCATCATTACTCCTGCTGTAACCAGTTTGGAGAATATTGGTAAAATGGCAGTGATAGAAAAAGACTACAACAATGTTAGTGCTGGTGGTTTTGTATTCATCATTAGCCCATACATTCAAGACTTTAATCACTCCTTAGTACTTGCGTATTTTCTTCAAAGTCCATTCTTAATTGAGGCTATGCGAGGAATAACTAAGAAGTCTGGTGCTGCTTTTTATAATCTTGGGAAAGAAAGGCTGAAAGAGTTGTATTT
>ERZ1027255.654-NODE-654-length-10169-cov-37.387878_pt1 | contig 10169 bp, 8 predicted proteins | sample MGYA00519261_ERZ1027255 | MGnify/ENA primary metagenome ERZ1027255 (study PRJEB26926, sample SAMN06164399) | human gut metagenome | biome: ENVO:00009003; feature: ENVO:2100002; material: ENVO:00002003 | host: Homo sapiens | place: USA | collected 2012 ...
GGCAGATACGCCTAGCATCAATGGTATGAAGGTGAAGGTGGTTCTGCTCTTCCCTCGTGATACGGACCCTTTCCTCAAGAGTACGGTGAAAGCGGCTGAGGCTGCCATCCATTATCATATTTCGAAAGATGTGGAGGTGGAAATTGTTACTGAGTTCAAGTCGGCTCCTCGTCCTGAGGTGGGAAAGATGCTGCCACAGGTGAAGAACGTCATCGCAGTGAGCTCTGGTAAGGGTGGAGTAGGCAAGAGCACCGTTTCTGCCAATCTCGCCATCGCCCTGGCTAAGTTGGGCTACAAGGTGGGCTTGCTCGATACGGATATCTTTGGTCCTTCCATGCCTAAGATGTTCGGTGTTGAGGAGGAGCGTCCTTATTCTGTTCACAAGGATGGCAGAGACCTCATCGAACCAGTCGAGAAATACGGCGTGAAGCTTCTGAGTATCGGTTTCTTCGTAAGTCCTACTACGGCTACTCTGTGGCGCGGCGGAATGGCTTGTTCTGCCCTGAAGCAGCTGATTGCTGATGCTGACTGGGGTGAGTTGGATTACTTTATCCTTGATACGCCTCCTGGCACAAGCGATATTCATCTTACTCTGCTCCAGACACTTGCCATTACCGGTGCAGTTATCGTAAGTACGCCTCAGCAGGTGGCGCTTGCCGATGCGAGAAAGGGTATTGACATGTATCAGAATGATAAGGTGAATGTGCCTATCCTCGGTCTTATCGAGAACATGGCTTATTTTACGCCTGCCGAGTTGCCTGAGAACAAGTATTATATCTTTGGTAAGGAGGGTTGCAAGAATCTCGCTAAGGAGATGAATGTGCCTCTGCTCGCCCAGATTCCTATCGTTCAGAGCATCTGCGAGGGTGGTGATGATGGTGCGCCTGCTGCTACCAAGGTTGATTCCATCACCGGTCAGGCTTTCCTGAGCCTTGCCCAGAGCATCGTGACAGTAGTGAACCGCAGAAATGCCGAGAAGGCTCCAACCAAGATTGTAAGTACTCACAAGTAATCTATCCGGTTAGGTTTAAATACAAAAAAGCTAGGATTGCCTTCAAGCAGTCCTAGCTTTTTTTATCAGGGGGTTAACAGGTTAACAGTTAACAGCCCATTTTTGCATGGTTGCTCCCGAAATTATGAATTCTCCACGATTTCTTCTGCCTCATCCTCTTCTTCAGCTACTTCAGCTGTAAGGTTGGCCTTGAGTCTTGCTGAGCGCAGTTGTTGCCTGAAAACCAGGCAGGTAGCCAGAAAATAGACGCCCGTTTGTATCCAGAGTGCTCTGAATTCCGGCAGAATATCTGAAAGCGAAGCGCCCATACTGCTGATTCTGAGGAACCCACGGATGCCGAAAGTGGATGGGAAAACCCACGAAAATCCTTGCCAAAAGGCTGGAATATTGCTCAGTGGCCATGAAACTCCCGTCATAAAAAGCAATGGAACGGAGGTAAATACCACCAGAAGCATCACATTTTCACGATATCTTACCAGACACGACAGCATCAGACCGAAGAAAACACACGAAAGAATGTAAGGAAGGAGGAAACCGAGAATAGTGGTCCACGTTACCATACTTACAAAACTGAACAGCTTAGGAACCACCAGCGTAAGATACATTCCCATCACGGCATAAACCATGAAATAAACCAATGCCTTGCCGAAAACAATGCGGAAAATACCGCCATAATGCTCGCTTACCGGTATGAGTTCGCGGTTTCTGTTGAGTTCTCTCGATGTTCCCGCTGCCATTCCTATGCCCAGCAGCATCGTCTGCTGCAAGATAAGAACCAGAACTGCCGGCAGAATGGCATTTCCGTAACCTCCTGTCGTGTTGAATATCGGAACCTCATCAAAGGCGAGCGGCTCGGTGGTAATCTCATCGTCTCTATCCGTAAATCCTCCTGCTTGCGTTATCTGAATGCCCGAGTTGATGTGGCCGGCTACGGCCTGCGAGGTCTGATAAATCGCCTTGTAGGTCAGCATCAGACTCATATCGCAGTAAACTCCCACATGCGCCTGTTCGCCCCGGTTCAGTTTCGTATCGAAGTCGGCAGGGAAGTAAAGGATTCCGTGAACCGCCTGTCTGCGCACCAGTTCCTTCGCCTCGTCCAGACTGTTGCAGTAATAGGTAGCCTTGGCATCTGGCGAAGCATCATAATCGCGGATAAACTCGCGAGAACTGTGACTGTGGCTCAGGTCCACAATCGCCGTATCCACTTCTCTCACCACCTCGTTGTTGTAAATCCAAGAGTAGAGCAGCGGATAACCCAGCGGCACCAGAATGCAGAAGATGAGCACACCCTCATCGCGGAAAACGTTGCGCATTTCCGTCTTCCAGATGTAGCACATGTCCCAGATGCCATTGATAATCTTATATAATAAACTACTTTTCTTCATTATGGTAGGTATTTATATACTAACATTGCCTTCTTGATGTTCCAGATAGTGAGCATCGGCAGGGCACAGAACAGCATCATTGCGCCCCAGTGGAGCACAGCATCGCCCATCGGGAAACCATTGAAGATGTTCATCTGGTAAATCATATAATAGTGGCGCATCGGGAAGAGCTGACCGATAGACTGGATCGGTGAATCCATCGAGAAGAGCGGATAGGTGGCTCCGCAGATGGAGAAACTCACTACGCCCCACAACGAACAGATACTCATCGACATACGGAGCGAAGGCATCAGTCCGAAGGCAAAGATGCCGAAACACTGGCAGGAGAGTACGCTCAGAATGCCTAACAGGATGATAGGAAGCGCGCCGCCCGGATGTGGAAACTGTAATACATAATAGATGTAGAATTCGAACAGCAGGAAGATACTCAGGAAGATGAGCGTCTGTGGCAGCATCTTACCCGCAATGGCGAGATAAGGATTGTTGCCTGCCATACGCATCCAGTCTCTTGCCCGGTTGAACTTCAGTTCCGTACCTATAGAATAAGGTGTAATCAGGAAGATGAACAGCATGATGAGTCCCGGCACCATTACGCTCGAAAGATAATAGTTGTAGTTGGCGTATGGGTTGCCTATCATGTGCAGATCTACGGCGATAGGCTGCAGGAAGGTCATGATTTCATCATTCGTCTTTCCCAGTGCCGAAAGTTTCGCCATTCCTGCTGCCGCACCTCCCAGGGTAGAGATGGTTTTCAGATCGCGGAAGAGCAGGGAGCCGGCTGCCAGCGATACGCTGCTGTAATAGAATGAAATCTTAGGCTGCTTCTGGGCCATCAGTCCTGCCTCCGTTCCGTCAGGAATCAGCAGGAAAGCGTAGATTTCGTTCTTCTGGATAGCATGTCTTGCCTCTGCCATGTCCTCGTAGTGAGCCACTACCTTGGTGGTCTGGAAGGCATCAAGCTTATGTACCAGCTGGCGCGATGTAGCCGAGTTGTCCTGATCTACTATGCCCACAGGCATGTCGGTAGGCACTCCTCCCTTCATCAGCGTGGTGAAGAAAATCACCACCACGATGGGGAAGATGACCATGCAGAAGAGATAAATGGGATTCTTCCACATGATGCCGCATTCTCTGAGGGCTATATGATATAATTTCTTAAACATAGATGTTATTTAATGATGAGTGACATTCCCGGGCGCAATCCCTCAATCTTTGTGATAGGGTGGGCCTTCACCTCGAATGTCTTGCGGTCGTAGTCGCCATTATCCTTGGTTGCCTTCCAGGTAGCGTAAGAGCCCTGGTCTTTCAGGTAGTAAACCTTCATCTTGATGTCCTTGTTGAAGGCTGGAACGTAAGCGGTGAACTCATCGCCCTTGTTCAGACCCTTGAGATGGTCTTCGCGAACATTGAAGGTTCCCCACATATCGCTCATGATGGAGATGCTCATGATAGGAGAACCGAGGCCTACCAGTTCGCCTACCTTAGGATAGACATTGCTTACCTCGCCCTCGCACTGAGCCACCTGAACGGTTTCTTTCAGAAGATTCTTCACTACATCCACAGCGCTCTTCGAAGCCTGGGTGTTGTTGGCAGCCATACGCTTCTCCTGCTCGCGGGCTCCGTTCTTCGCCATGTCGTACTGACTTCTGGCAGCAGCCACCTGAGCCTCTGTTGCCTTATAGGCAGCGTAAGCCTCATCGCGCTTCTGACCGCTGATTACGCCCTCGTTGTAAAGGTTCTGCATGCGGTCGTAAGTTTTCTTGGCGATGGTTGCGGCAGCTTCAGCCTGCTGAACCAGTTGGAAAGCACCCTGAATCTGCTCCTTACGTGCACCTGCATCCGTCAGGTCCTTCATCGCCTCGGCTGCAGCGTTGGTAGCCTGGAGCATCTGTTCCTGTGATTTCATTTCCGGCACTTCGAGGATGGCGAGCGTATCGCCCACATGAACGTAATCGCCTTCCTGAACGCGGAGTTCTACCACGCGTCCTGGCAGTTTGCAGGATACTCTGTATTCTGATACTTCTACCTCGCCCTGGATGGTGTCATCCTTCTGTTCCAGGGTGAAGAAACCGATGACGCCTACGAGAATGACTACTGCTGTAAAACCGATTACAGCGAGCAATATGTTGTTATGCTGTGATTTCTTAGACATTTGCTTAATCTGAATTTAAATTTGTTATTATAAATATATTAAAGAAGAAACCGGGGAAAAGTCCCCCCGTTGGGCCCCCGTTAAATCCGATTCCATCGGATTTTTTCCCCGGTGCTGTTCTTTACTGCAGGATACCCAGCGCCTTGTTCAGCCCTACCTGAGTCAGCTTCACGTCGATTTCTGCATCAATCTTCTGGCTCTGTGCTTTCTGCCAGGCAGTCTGTGCAGCCATCACGTCAGTAACCTCCATCACGCCTTCCTTGAAACCGAGGTTGGCGCATCTCAGGTTCTCTTCGGCACTGGCGATATTCTTCATTGCCATGTTGAGCTTCTTCTGGGCTTCCTTTACCTTAAACTGGTTCTGGGTAATCTGAAGATGAATCTTCTCTCTTGTATCATCCAGGTTCATCTGGGCGATATTGCTGGCAGCCTTGGCGGCTCTCACCTTGTAGGCGCCGTCGAACCAGTTCCATACCGGAACATGAACCATCACGCCTACGTTCCAGACACCGGTAAACTTCTTCTGGAAACCATTGAATACGTTCGGGTTCGAAATCATGTAGCCGCCCGTCAGCATCACGTGAGGCAGATTGATGGCGCGAACCATATTTGTAGCTTCTTTAGAGATGTCGAGCGCATTCTGCAGCATGCGGAGTTCCGGACGGGTGTTCATCGCTGAATCCTGTGCGGCTACTCTCTGCTGCTCGGTGTCAACAGGAGTTCCTGATAAAGCCAGGGTTTCCTTATCTTCATCGGCAAGTGTGATTTCCTGGTTCATCGGAATGCCGCAGAGCTGGCAGAGCAGCATCTTCGACAGTGCGAGTCCGTCTTCAGCCTGAGTAATCTGCATCTCAGCCTCGTTCACCTTTACGTCTACCTTCAGTCCGTCTGCCTTGGTGGCAACTCCCTGCTGAATCATCTTGTGAACATCCTCGTTCAGTTTCTTTACGAGGTCGCGGTAGCTGATGGCGAGTTTCTGTTTCTGCTTCAGCGAAACGGCGAGCCAGTAAGCCTGGTCTATGCTGTAGAGCGTGCTCTGGGTCTGCTGGTCGAGATCATTCTCTGCAATCTGTTCTCCGATATCGGCAATCTTGTTGGCTGCAATGATGGCTCCACCCATATAGATAGGCTGGCGAACCATCACGCTTCCTGCCCAGATGTTGCGGGTGTCGGTGCGGAATGCATCTACCAGTTTCTCTCCCAGCGCATTGCCTTGCTGCTGCAGGGGTCCCAGTTTCTCATTCATCAGTCCGCCTATCTGTTGTGCCAGTTCCGGGGTAATCATTCCCTGACTTACAAGCTGGCTCATCAGATTGCTGGCTCCTCCCGAGATTCCTCCGGTAACAGTAGAACCGATATTGCTGAATGTTGATTTCTGACCATCGTTCAGCAGCGAAATTTCTCTGCTGAACCATTCGTAACCGCCTAAAGCATCTACTTTAGGAAGATATTTGGTACGTGCCGATTTCTTCAGATTATACGCCACGTCCTTCTTGAGCTTCGAGGCATTGAGCTGCTTGTTGTTGCGCAGCGCCATGGCACGGCAACTGTCAAGGCTCAGTGCTTGTGCCTGAGCCCTGGCAGGAATCAATGCTCCAATCAGCATGATAAGAGTTATATATTTTTTCATCCTTTGTTTATAATATTATATAATATTGGATGCAAAATTATGGAATTATTCTTAAACGACAAAGAAATTTTGTTTATCAAATCTTTAAGAATCAAAAAATATATTGCATTGTGGAAAAATAGAACATACCTTCTAGTTTTCAGTATTCTTTTAATCGTCTGTTTCTTAGAAATTCACCCGTTCTGTCTCGCCCCAGGTAGGGTCTACGGTGATGCCGATTCCACCACCCGCACTGTCGCCTCCGCCACCGAATCCGTTAGCGATGGAAATCTCGGTATAGGCCATCTTGTTCTGATGGATTTTCAAATCAGCTTTTTCAAAACTCTTTACCACCTTGGCATCGGCATCCAGAAAGCTGATGCTCATCTTGATGTTCTTCTCTTCTTCATGCGGGAAGGTGTAGACGGTAAAGTCTCTGCCGCCGTCTTTCATACTGAAAATTTCGGTCTGACGACTGTTTACGCAGCCGAATCCGCTGGTTGCATCCAGGGTACTGCTGCCACCGGTATAATAGAACTTGATGCTCCTGATTTCTTCGGGAATGTTTTCGTCGGTAATATGTACCTTGAAGGCACCAACTGCTCGCTTCAGGTTGATGTCGGTGGTGGCTCCATCTGCCGTTACGCTCAACCGGCCGTAATAATAAAAGGTGTCGGTAAGCTTGTTGCTCGTAAACTTCACCTTCTCGGGTGCGCTGATAGAGCAGTTTCCCTTTCCGTTATGGGCTATCACCACCAGGCGGTATTCTCCTTCGTCCAGACTCACATGGGCTGTTCCGAAGCCGTTGTCGGTAGACTGCTGGTTGATTGATTCCAGTTTGTCTTCTCCATCAAAGATGGCAACCGTCAGTCTGGAACATACATCGCCCAGCGCCATCTGCTTGTCGCCAGCTTTGGTTGTCAACAGACTTGTGCCTTCAATTTTCTGCACATGGATAGTTACATTGGCGTTTGCCTCACGTGATTTTCCGGTTGTTTCGTCAATCGAAAACTTTTCGCATGAAGTAAGCGTCGCTACGAGCATCAGCAACAGGGATGCCAGTAACCGATAGGGCTTCTTACTCATAATAGTTCTTATTTACTAGTTGCTCTATGCATTATCTCGGAGTTTCCTCGGGCATAAAGATGTGGCAAATATACGTTTTTTCTCTTTTCGATGCAAGTAAAATCTAATAAATCTTTATATTTTTTGTCATTTATCTGTTTTTTCGTATTTTTGCATCGGTTTTTCTGTATTTACAGAACCGATTTTGCATTATATATATAATAAGGTATAAAAGATACGGCTATGGATAAGAAGATAAAAGCATTGTTTTTCGATATTGACGGCACCCTGGTGAGTTTCAAAACCCACAAGATTCCGCAGAGCACGGTAGATGCCTTGGAGCAGGCTAAAAAGAATGGGGTAGAGGTGTATATTTCTACCGGTCGTCCGCAGCTCCTCATAACTAACCTCGGTCAGATAGAACATCTCATCGACGGTTATATTACCACCAATGGAGCCCGCTGTTTTGTAGGTGATAAGGTGGTGAGCCAGCACGCCATCCTTCCTGAAGATGTAAAGAAGATTATCGAGGCTGCCGACCGTGATGATTATCCGGCAATCGTCGTAGGAGAGCATCATCTTGCTATTCATCATTATACCGATGAGGTTTATGAAATCTTTGCCAAGGGACTGGGAGTGGATTGCGAAATCTTCCTGACCGATGTGAATGAACTGGGAGATGAGCAGGTTCTGCAGGTTACTCCTTTCTGTTCGGTAGAGCAGGAGGCGCTCCTGATGCCTACGCTCCGCAACTGCACGTCGGGCAGATGGCATCCTGCCTTTACGGATATTACTGCAGCTGATGCTGATAAGGGCAAGGGCTTGCATGCAATGGCTGATTATCTGGGTTTGAACATAGATGAAACCATGGCTTTCGGCGATGGCGGCAATGATATTTCCATCGTCCGGGAGGCAGGCATCGGTGTTGCGATGGGCAATGCGGGAGATAATCTCAAGCAGATAGCCGATTATATTACGACTCATGTGGATGAAGATGGTGTTAAGAATGCCCTTCTTCATTTTGGCGTGATTTAAATTCCCAGGTTTATTGACTCTGTTTTTATAACTCCCTATATATAATAAAGTGTAATCCTGATGAAGCCTTTTTGATAGACGGGTTTCATTTTAATAAAATAATAAGGGCAAACATGTCATTTGTTGTGATAAATGGCGTGTTTGCCTTTCTGTTTTTAAAACTTCCCTTTTGTGCTCAGTTTCTTCTTGTTATTTACGTTTTGGGAGAATAAATACCAAAAATACTTACGAAAAGTAATAAAATATGCGAAAAATATACATAAAGTGCCGTAAGGTTGGTATTTTATATCAAATTGTTTGCTAAAAATTTGTTTAATTAGCAAAAAGTATGTATCTTTGCACCCAATATTTGTAAGTTGTTTAATTTTTAAGAGAGAGAATTACGGTAAAAAGATTGACCATGCTCATGGGAGGGCTCGTTCTTTCAACAGGAATGCTAAAAAACTCTCGGCTATTCTTCTGATGAGGAACTGATAGCTCACATGGATATATGAGTTCTGATAACAAGTAATATACTTTTGCTATACATGAATTATTCCTAGATGATGTTCCTAATGATATTGTCTAGGAATAATATTAAAGATATAAGGCAAAGTGATTTGCCTCGTTGTTGACCAAGTCAACACTTATATCTCTCTCGTCTTGGGGACTGGCGGTGGCCAGTCCCCTTTTTGAATTTATAAGAGAGATTTCTTGGTTAATGATTGTGTGTCATAAGTCTGGATAATAGTTGGTGCATAACAGTTGACTACCGCATGCACAACAGGTGTTGTGCATGCGCATATCAGCTGTTATGCAAGCGCACAACAGCTGTTGTGCGACCGAAGATACTGACTGTCTCAACAACATATCCTATCTCTTCCAGCAACATGACCTATCTCTTCCAGCAACATAACCTATATTTACCAACGACACGAAGAGGGTGAATCATAAACTTATGACACATCCTCTTTATTTGTAGATGAAGTAGCTGCCTCCATCACTCTGGCAATATTTCTTCAGAAGCTGGATAATGTATTCGGCATTCTCGCGAACGTGCTGTTCGTCTCCGTCATATCCGTTGATGAGAACCACCAGGTGGGTGGTGTCAATACTCATTTTGGTTCGCTCGTTGTCGCTGGTTGGAGTTCCTACACCACCTGTCTTGTCTCTGTAAACAGGCAGACCTTCTATATTAATCATGCCTCTGCCGATACCTTCGTAGGGTTCGCCGGCTTTGCCAACACCCAGAGTCAGGGTGTCTCCCTCAAACTTATCGGCATCAAAACCGCCGATGCTGTAGCCGTAGGCTATGCTCGCCAGGTTCACCAGGTCCACCAGCGTATCTCTCTGGTAGAGTTCCTTGCCCTGCAGCATTCTTCGGATAAGGGCTTCTGAAGCAGGACGGTAGCGAGATGGATCCTTGCCGCAGGCACGGTACACCTTTCGGGTGGCGGCAATTCCGCTCATCTCTTTCAGGGATTCCGTGGTCAGCGTCTCCTTGTACTTCTCGCCAAGTGCATGAATCTCCTCCCAGAGTTCCTGACAATAAGGGGTGTTCACAACATTGGCTTCTACGCATGCACCCACAAAGGTGGGACATACCGATTCGATTTCTTCTGATACAATAATTTTCATGATGAATTTCCGTTTTCTGTTAAACCTTACTGATTGGTAGGGCAAAAGTACGAAGAAATATTGGAATAGCCAAAAGTTCAGACTATTTATATATATAATAAGGTGTGAAAAAGGTTTAAATGTTTATAACTGTTAAATGTTTGACTAAAATGAAACTTTTTTGCGAAAAGATTTGGTGGAATGAAAAATAGTTAGTACTTTTGCACTCGCTTTTGAGAAATCAAGCATTACTCAAAGCAATAAAGAAAGAGTTCTTTGAAAGATTTTACATAAACAGACAAGTAGTACAAGAAG
>ERZ1027255.661-NODE-661-length-10117-cov-7.011131_pt1 | contig 10117 bp, 7 predicted proteins | sample MGYA00519261_ERZ1027255 | MGnify/ENA primary metagenome ERZ1027255 (study PRJEB26926, sample SAMN06164399) | human gut metagenome | biome: ENVO:00009003; feature: ENVO:2100002; material: ENVO:00002003 | host: Homo sapiens | place: USA | collected 2012 ...
CGAGATGACGTCGAGTCTCGTGGGCTCGGAGATGTGTATAAGAGACAGGTTTCAGGATCAGCAGCTCCGTTTTCCGATGCTCCGCCAGCAGCATCCATCTGCTCCGGGCGCTCCGAATCTCTGTCTGGCTGATTTCATCCGTCCATTGTCTCTGGGCAAGAAAGACCAGATCGGGGTGTTCTGTTCTACGGTAGATGGAGGAATCATGGATGCCTACCGGCACGATGATTATCTCAACATGATGGCACAGACCCTGAGCGACCGACTGGCAGAGGCTACTGCCGAGAAACTGCACGAAGAGGTAAGAAAGGCTTACTGGGGCTATGCACCGGAAGAACATCTTACCATCGAACAGCAGCTTAGGGAGGAGTATCAGGGCATCCGACCAGCCATCGGCTATCCTTCGCTGCCGGATACGAGTGCGAATTTCCTCATCGACCAGCTCCTCGATATGAAGCAGGTGGGCATTCGACTCACGGAAAGCGGAATGATGACGCCACATGCCAGTGTGTCGGGACTGATGTTCGCTCATCCCATGGCTAGATATTTCGAACTGGGTAAGATTGGGGATGACCAGCTGAGGGATTATGCCCGCCGCAGGGGCGTTCCCGTGGAACTGATGAAAAGGTTCCTGCAGTCGAGCCTGCTGAAATAGAAGGTGAGAAGATGATGTTAGTAATCAGAAGTTAGAGAAGATAAAAAAGATAGTTTTTAACAATGATAGCTAGATTATTGATTCCCGTGATTGTGCTCACGGTATTGCCCTATCTCTGGATAGACCGGAAATACCTGCATATTCCTAAGGGAAAACGAAAGATACTATATTGGTTGCCTGCTGCCATCGTGATAGGATACACAGCCTATCTCACCCTGGAGCCTGACTTCCTGCCTGCCAATCCGGTGTTCATAGACATCTGGTTTGGTATGATGGCACTGCTGGCTGTTCCGCAGTTTGTCTTTGCCTTCACCAGTTTTGTGGGATGGGAGTGTATGAAGCTCTCCCGCCGCTTCAAGGCAAAAAAAGGGGATGGCAGGTTTAGAGGCAGTGTGCATCGGGCACGCAACTGGGGAAAACTGGTAGGAATCTTCCTTGCCGTATGGGCTTTCTTCAGTTTCATCTATGGCTTTACGATGGGGGTACGACAGTTTCAGGTGAAGCATCTCACGGTCTATGTGCCCGATCTGCCTGAGGCGTTTGAGGGTTACCGCATCGTGCATTTCAGTGATATCCATGTAGGTTCCTATTATGGATGGCGCAGACACATGCCTCAGCGGGATGTAGATAGCATCAATGCCCAGCATCCCGACCTGATCTGCTTTACAGGTGATCTGCAGAATGTGAGACCGGAAGAACTGGTTCCTTTCAAGAAGACATTGAGTAGTCTCAAGGCGAAGGATGGTGTGGTGAGCGTATTGGGTAATCACGATTACACCTATTATATGAATGTGGATGACGAGGCAGAAATCCGCAGGATAGAAGAAAAGGTGCAGCAGACGGAACGGGAGATGGGATGGCATCTGCTGATGAATGAGCACTTTGTGCTGCATCGCGGCAAGGATTCCATCTATGTAGCCGGTACCGAAAACTTCAAGAAGCCTTCGCGTGCAGAGGTGGCACAGGCACTCTATGGTATTCAGAAAGGACAGTTTGTGCTGATGCTCCAGCATATTCCGGAGATGTGGAAAGACATGACGCCTTCGCGTATCAACGAGAAATATGGTTCGAAGGACAGCGTGCTGGTAGCTCCACAGCTTACCCTGAGCGGACATACCCATGCCGGACAGGTTTCTGTTCTCGGCTTGCGCCCGTCTATGTTCTCGGCTTTCGATTACGGACTCTATGAGCGCGAGGGATGCCAGCTCTATACCACAGCCGGATTGGGAGGAACCATTCCGATCCGCATCGGAGCCACTCCTGAAATAGTAGTCATCACATTGAAACGAAAATAAGATGATCAAATTACGATCTTCCAATCATTCATGAAATTGCGATTATGAAATACTTATATCGATTATATCAGCTTTTGATATGTTTGCCGATTCTTGTTTTGGCGAGCATTCTGACCAGTCTTACTACCGTGATAGGCTGCAGACTGGGCAATGGCCATTTCTGGGGATATTATCCCGGCAAGTGGTGGTCTATCCTGTGGATCCGTCTCCTTTTCCTGCCGGTGAAGGTAGAGGGTAGGGAACATCTGAAGAAGAATCAGAGTTATGTGTTTGTAGCCAATCATCAGGGTGCTTTCGACATCTTCCTGATCTACGGCTTCCTGGGACGTAACTTCAAGTGGATGATGAAGAAGGGCATCCGCAAGATTCCTCTGGTAGGTTTGGCTTGCGAGTATGCACATCATATCTTTATCGACAAGAGTGGACCATCCAAGATCCGTGCTTCCTATGACAGGGCGCGCGAGGTATTGAAGGAGGGGATGTCGCTGGTGGTATTCCCGGAGGGTGCCCGTAGCTTTACCGGTCACATGGGGGTGTTCCGCCGTGGTGCCTTCATGCTTGCCGACGAATTGCAGTTGCCGGTTTGCCCGCTTACCATCAATGGCAGTTTCGACGTCAAGCCCCGCATGAAGGATATCTACTGGGCATTCTGGCATCCGCTGAAGCTCACCATCCATGAACCGATTGAGCCAATTGGCAAGGGACCTGAGAATATCAAGAACCAGATGACCAAGAGCTATGATGCCATCATGAGTGGACTGGTGAAGGAATATCAGGGATTCGTGGAGAATCCTGACCAATAAATATATTAAATTAGAACATTATGAGTGACAGTATTGTAATCATTCCTACATACAACGAGAAGGAAAATATAGAGAAAATCATCCGTGCCGTTTTTGGCCTGGAGAAGAAATTCGACATCCTTGTTATCGATGACGGTAGTCCGGACGGAACTGCAGACATCGTTAAGAAGCTGATGGCCGATGAGTTTGCCGACCGTCTCCATATCCTGGAGCGTTCGGGTAAGCTGGGTTTGGGCACAGCCTATATCATGGGCTTCAAATGGTCGCTGAAGCAGGGTTATGACTTCATCTTCGAGATGGATGCCGACTTCAGCCACGATCCTAATGATCTGCCTCGCCTCTATGCGGCTACCCACGATGAGGGCTACGATCTAGCCATCGGTTCCCGTTATGTTTCGGGTGTCAACGTGGTGAACTGGCCTATCGGTCGCGTATTGATGAGCTATTTCGCTTCCAAGTACGTGCGTTTCGTTACCGGTTTCAAGGTACATGATACCACAGCAGGATTCGTCTGCTATCGCCGCAAGGTATTGGAGACCATCAATCTTGATGCCATCCGCTTCAAGGGCTATGGTTTCCAGATTGAGATGAAGTTCACTTCCTATAAGATTGGTTTCAAGATCAAGGAGGTGCCGGTTATCTTTGTGAATCGCCGTGAGGGAGTGAGCAAGATGAGTGGCGGTATCTTTGGAGAGGCTTTCTTCGGCGTGATGAGACTGCGTCTTGATGGATGGTTCAAGAAATATCCGAAATTGAAGTAAAAGTGACATTACAGGAATTTGCAAAACTATACGGGCGTTCGCCACAGGCGAATGCCCTCTTTGATTTATTGAAGAAGAAGTCGGTTCATTCTGTCTTTCTTCAGGGATTGGTGTGCTCTTCTGCCTCGGTGTTCTTCGGTTCGCTGCAGGCTAAGATGAAGCGCACCGTGCTTTTCGTGCTCAATGATGCAGATGAAGCGGGTTATTTCTATCATGATCTTACGCAGATGCTGGGACAGGAGTGCGTCTTCTTCTTTCCTTCCAGCTACCGACGCGCCATCAAGTATGGTCAGCGGGATGCGGCAAACGAAATCCTGAGAACGGAAGTGCTTGCACGATTGTCGGCTGGCAAGCAAATCTATATCGTTTCTTATCCTGATGCCCTGGCTGAGCTCGTGGTTTCCAAGCAGATTCTGGATGAGAGAATCCTCAAACTTACTGTTGGACAGCAGATAGCACAGGTAGATATCGTGCGTCAGTTGCGTGATTTCGGACTTCAGGAGACTGATTACGTCTATGAACCGGGACAGTTTGCCGTTCGTGGAAGCATCCTCGACGTTTATTCCTACAGTTGCGAATATCCGTTCCGTATCGATTTCTTCGGTGATGAGATTGATACCATCCGCACCTTCAACATCGAAGACCAGCTTTCGAAGGATAAGCGTGATGCCATCGAAATCGTTCCGGAACTTGCTGCCGAACAGAGTGTGAAGCAGTGTTTCCTCCATTTCCTGGATGCGGATGCACTCGTGGTGATGAATGACTACACGCTGCTGCACGACCGCATAGAGCAGATTTACAAGGATGGTTTCTCTACCCAGAGTCTGACCGAACAGTTGGAAGGTGCCACCGAGATGGAGGCAGAGAAGATCAGAAGGGAGATGAAGGCAGAGCTGAATCTCGTTTCCGCTTCAGATTTTCAGCATGCGCTGGTTGAGCACGTGCGTATTGAATTCGGCAAGCAGTCTGAGGGTGATGTTGCCAGGAAGCAGGAGCATCTATTGACTGCCAAGGGCGATAACCAGGCTCTCATCGCTTTTGATATGGCGCCGCAGCCGCTGTTCCACAAGAATTTCAATCTTCTCGCCCAGACTCTTGAAGATTATCAGCTCCAGGGCTATACCTTATATATATTGGCAGACAGCCAGAAGCAGCAGGAACGACTGAAGGATATCTTCGACAGTGAGGAGCTGAAAAGGTATCAGATCCGGTTTACCCCTGTAGAGAAAACCATCCACGAGGGATTTGTGGACCATGAGAAGCATGCCTGCTTCTTTACCGATCACCAGATCTTCGACCGATTCCATAAATACAACCTCCGTTCAGACTCGGCAAGAGCCGGAAAGATGGCGCTCACCATGAAGGAGTTGCAGGAGATGGATTATGGCGACTTCATCGTGCATGTGGATTATGGTATCGGAAAGTTCGGCGGACTGGTGCGTGTGCCTACCGGCGACAGCTATCAGGAGATGATCCGCATCGTGTATAAGAACAACGACAAGGTGGATGTGAGCATCCACTCGCTCTATAAGATCAGTAAATACCGCAGAAGCGATACCGGTGAACCGCCACGTCTCTCTACCCTGGGAACAGGTGCCTGGGACCGGTTGAAGGAAAAGGCAAAGAAGCGAATCAAGGATATCGCCCGCGACCTGATCAAACTCTATGCGCAACGCCGGCGTGAAAAGGGATTTGCCTATAGTGCCGACAGTTATCTGCAGCATGAGCTGGAGGCTTCATTCCTCTATGAAGATACGCCCGACCAGAGCAAGGCTACGGCTGACGTGAAGAAAGACATGGAAAGCGGTAGGCCGATGGACCGTCTGGTGTGTGGAGATGTGGGATTCGGTAAGACGGAAGTAGCCATCCGTGCTGCCTTCAAGGCGGCTTGCGATGGAAAGCAGGTGGCTGTGCTGGTGCCTACCACGGTGCTTGCCTACCAGCATTACCAGACCTTCAAGCATCGACTGGAGGGACTTCCTGTTTCCCTGGAATATCTGAGCCGTGCCCGTACTGCCAAGGATACCAGGCGCATTCTGGAAGAACTGAAGGAAGGCAAGGTGGATATCCTGATTGGTACCCACAAACTGATATCGAAGTCGGTACAGTGGCACGACCTGGGACTGCTGATCATTGATGAGGAGCAGAAGTTTGGTGTATCTACCAAGGAAAAGCTTCGCCAGCTGAAGGTGAATGTGGATACCCTTACCATGAGTGCTACTCCGATTCCGAGAACCCTGCAGTTCTCGCTGATGGGAGCCCGCGATATGAGTATTATGCGTACACCGCCACCTAACCGTTATCCTATCCAGACCGAGGTCATCACCTTCGACAAGTCGGTGATTGCCGATGCCATCAATTTTGAGATGAGCCGTAACGGTCAGGTGTTCTTCGTCTGCGACCGTATCGCCAAACTGACCGAGCTGAAATTGCTCATCGAGAAACTGGTGCCAGACTGCCGCGTAGCTATCGGGCATGGACAGATGAAGCCGGAGGAACTGGAGAAGATCATCATGGGATTCATCAATTACGACTATGATCTGCTTCTTTCTACTACCATCGTAGAGAACGGAATCGATATTTCCAATGCCAATACCATCATCGTGAATGATGCCCACCGATTCGGATTGAGCGACCTGCATCAGATGAGAGGTAGGGTAGGGCGTAGCAACAAGAAGGCTTTCTGCTATCTGATAGCTCCGTCCAAGGCATGTCTTACTCCGGAATCCCGTCGCCGTCTGGAAGCACTGGAAACCTTCAGCGACCTGGGTAGCGGTTTTAATCTGGCTATGCAGGACCTGGATATTCGTGGTGCTGGTAATCTGCTGGGTTCTGAACAGAGTGGATTTATGGAAGACCTGGGTTACGAGACTTATCAGAAGATTCTCTCCCAGGCTGTCACCGAGTTGAAGAACGAGGAGTTCAACGACCTGTATCAGCAGGAGATGGATGAAGGAAAATTGCTCACGGGCGATGATTTCGTGGATGACTGTGCCGTGGAGACTGATCTGGAGACCTATTTCCCGGATACCTACGTGCCGGGTAGTTCTGAGCGAATGCTGCTCTACCGCGAACTCGATCATCTGCAGAGTGAAGAGGAGGTGGCTGAATTCCGCAAGCGAATGATCGACCGTTTCGGTCTGGTTCCTAGGGAGGCGGATGAGCTGATGTGTGTGGTAGGTCTGCGCCGACTGGGCAAGTCGCTGGGTTGTGAGAAGATTATGCTCAAGCAGGGTACCATGCAGCTGCAGTTTGTGAGCAATGTGAATAGTCCGTTCTATCGCAGCGAGATGTTCTCCCGTGTACTCGCTTATGCCACTACCCATATCCAGGATTGTGCCTTGAAGGAAAAGAACAACAAGCGATACCTTCGCATCCGCGATATGAAGAGTGTGGAACAGGCAAAGAATCTGCTGAGTTTCATTTCTCAGATCAAGGTGAATGACTAGAAGTGAAACTTCTGCAAGTTTTTCTGCGTGAACTGAAATCAATAAAAAAAAGCATTGGAAATCTGATTCTCTTATCAGATACTCCGATGCTTTATATTTTTGTATAAGTAAAAGATGATGATAGCGTTTCCCAACGCCTTTGTTTTAACTGATGCAAAGGTACGAAGAAAATGAAAAATATAGGGGGAATAATTGTTGTTAGTAGGGGTGAAAACTGGTAAAAGTACACTTATTAAACATTAAATAATCCTTACGCAATAATAATTACTCCCATTTTGTGCTCAAAATACATCAAATTCGTTAAAAAACGAGGGAATATTTCTGTATTTCATTTTTTATTCGTACTTTTGTGGCTAGAATTAACAATTTAATAAAAACATATACATGAGACAGAAAAAGTTTATTCTCCAGGAGCAGGATATCCCTACTCAGTGGTACAACATTCAGGCAGATATGCCTAATAAGCCTATGCCACCGTTGAACCCACAGACTCACAAGCCGCTCAGTGCAGACGACTTGTCTCACATCTTTAATAAGGAGTGCTCTAAGCAGGAGCTTGATACTGAGCACGCTTGGATAGACATTCCAGAGGATGTACAGGAAAAGTATGCGTTCTACCGTTCTACTCCATTGGTCCGTGCTTACGGATTGGAGGAAGCATTGGGTACTACAGCACATATCTACTTCAAGAATGAAAGTGCAACACCATTGGGTTCACATAAGATCAACTCTGCTATTCCTCAGTGCTATTACTGCAAGCAGGAGGGTGATACCAATGTTACTACAGAGACAGGTGCCGGTCAGTGGGGTTGTGCCCTTTCCTATGCTGCCAAGCTCTACGGTCTGGAGGCTGCCGTTTATCAGGTAAAGATTACCATGCAGCAGAAGCCATACCGTTCCAGCATCATGCGTACCTTTGGTGCTACCGTTGAGGGTTCTCCTAGTATGAGTACACGTGCCGGTAAGAACATCATTACCCGCGATCCTCATCATCCTGGTTCTCTGGGTACTGCCATTTCTGAGGCTGTTGAGTTGGCTACAACCACTCCTGGCTGTAAATATACCTTGGGTTCTGTCTTGAATCATGTGGCTTTGCATCAGACTGTCATCGGTCTGGAGGCTGAAAAGCAGATGGAGATGGCGGGTGAGTATCCTGATAAGGTGATTGCTTGTTTTGGTGGCGGTAGTAACTTTGGTGGTCTTGCTTTCCCATTCATGCGTCATAACCTGAAGGGTGAGAAGCATACCGAATTTATCGCAGCAGAACCAGAGAGCTGTCCTAAGCTGACTCGTGGTAAATTTGAATATGATTTTGGTGATGAGGCTGGATATACTCCTCTGTTGCCTATGTTTACCTTGGGTCATGACTTCAAGCCAGCCAACATCCATGCAGGTGGTCTCCGTTACCATGGTGCCGGCATGATTATCTCTCAGCTGATCAAGGATGGTTATATGCATGGTGTAGATGTAGCCCAGACAGAAGCCTTCGAAGCAGGTATGCTCTTTGCCCGTGTAGAGGGTATCATTCCAGCTCCAGAGAGCTGTCATGCCATTGCAGCAACCATCCGTGAGGCAAAGAAGGCAACTGAAGAGGGTAAGAATACCGTGATTCTCTTCTGTCTTTCTGGTCATGGTCTCATTGATATGCCATCTTACGAAAGCTATCTCAATGGAGATTTGCATGATTATAAGGTGAGTGATGAGGAAATCAACAAGTTCCTCCAGACTGTACCTCAGGTAGATTAAAGATTAAAAAGAAATAAGAAAGCCAGCCTACAGGAATGTAAGCTGGCTTTTTATGCTTTATGCCTGAAGCCACTCTTCAATGGCCTTTGCGATAACGTCGAAGCTGGTAGTAGGTTCGAAGCGAGCCACTACCTGACCCTTCTTGTTAACGAGGAACTTGGTGAAGTTCCACTTGATGTCTGCGCTTTCCTTGTAGTTAGGATCTGCCTCAGAGAGCATCTTGTCGAGAACAGGGTAGAGCGGATGAGTCTCGTCCCAGCCTGCGAAGCCTTTGCATTCCTTGAGGAACTTGAAGAGAGGTGCGGCATCATCACCATTTACCTTGATCTTCTTGTAGCGCTGAAATTCTGTGCCGTATGTAAGTTTGCAGAACTGATGGATGCTTTCATCAGTACCAGGAGCTTGCTGACCAAACTGATTGCATGGGAAGTCGAGTATTTCGAAGCCTTGCTGGTGGTATGTCTCATAGAGCTTTTCCAGTTCCTCATACTGAGGAGTAAAGCCACACTTGGTAGCTGTGTTAACGATAAGCAGTACTTCGTTAGCGTACTCTTTGAGGGAAACTTCCTTTCCCTTTCTGTCCTTAACGGAGAATTCGTAAACGGTTCTCATTTTATATATATATCTATTTTATGTTACTTCTTTAGCCCCTTTTGCGGGGGTGTTTTAGAAACGTAGTGCAAAGGTACGATTTTTATTTCAGAAATCATCATGCTTTTGTATAAAATTTCTAAAAATCTTTCATTTTTTTCAATTTGATAGCATTCGCATGCAAACCAGTAAAGATTTTCAACCCTGCAGTTCGATGATTTTCGGGCATAGACCTGCGATGATTTTCGGGCATAAAAAAAAGTCTCCGGTAATTTCACAATCCCCGGAGACCTTCCACTTCCCTCCAAAAAATATGATGGGAGAGAAGTTACGATTAATCTATCATTTAACTTTTCTAAGAACTTGGTGCAAAGGTACAAACTTTTTTTTAAAGTCGTATCATTTACAACCATTTTTTTACGGGGGGGGGTGTTAAAAAAGTTTAATGTGTATCCTTTAAGGCATTTTGAACCCCTTTTCAGCCCGTTTAAACCCCGTTTGCGTCCATTTAAACCCGAAATTCTGCCGTTTGAACACACTTGCTAAATGTTGCGGTTTTGCAGCATTATTCGTGTTTTGTGCGCTCACGATACTCGCTAGGCACGATTCCCATCTCCTTCTTGAACACCTTGGAGAAGTACTTAGGGTCGCTGAAGCCCACTTCAAAGGAGATGGATGCCAGCGTATCGTCGGTTTGCTGCAGCAGCTCGCTGGCTCTCATAATTCTGATGTGGCGTACGAAATCGATAGGCGTCATGCTCACCGACTGCTTGATCCTGTCTCTTATACACATCTGACGCTGCCGACGAATAGCCTT
>ERZ1027255.667-NODE-667-length-10045-cov-39.095996_pt1 | contig 10045 bp, 9 predicted proteins | sample MGYA00519261_ERZ1027255 | MGnify/ENA primary metagenome ERZ1027255 (study PRJEB26926, sample SAMN06164399) | human gut metagenome | biome: ENVO:00009003; feature: ENVO:2100002; material: ENVO:00002003 | host: Homo sapiens | place: USA | collected 2012 ...
CAGATATAACAATTGAACGATCAATCTATTTCTTTTATTGGTTGTTTAAGTTTGCAGGCTGCATCATTGTGAAATGGTGTAGCCTTTTTATTACCAGATAGTTAGCACAATTTCTCACCCACATATTTTAGGCATATTCTAACCAAAAGTCCCAAAATAGTCCCAAAAAGGTACAAAAAAATCCCACCTTGCAATAAGGTGGGTAACAAAATAATGCAAGTGCTAGGGCACTAAGGTGGGATTTCTGCTGCAAAGATAATAAATCTTCCTGAATCCACCAAAGGTTTAGCCAACTTTCTTTCTCGCTTCAGTTGTTGAGGCTGCTTGCTTTCCTTGCCTGAATCCCATAGAAGAATACTCCCGACCTTTGCAGGATAGCCACCGCCCAGATGTTCCACGACTTCCTTTGCTCTATCATTCAGCCTCAGCAATTAAGGTCAGGAGATACCACAAAGATGTTTCTTTGCTCTGCAGCCCTCTTTCTTCTTGGTAGAACAATCACCCATCACCCAAAGGATAAAGCCACGGAAAGCAAATATCGTGCATCCATGCAAGCATATCGGCAAAGGTGGAACACCACCCAGTTATTAACCGCCCATATCCCTACATCACTATCAGCACAGACCGCCCGACCCTACACCGACCAGAATAAACTTTCCTTGGTTAATCAGGGATAGACCGCTCAAAGGTGAGCACACCCAAAGGAAAACGCTCTCCATCCAATCGTGGCACTCTTGAACCATTCAAGAACCACAACCAAATGGAGAGCAAAAAAAACTTGGCTAGATGTGAGAGGACAGACACCACACCTACTTAGTTGAGAAGTGACACCGCTCTTTCTCAAACCAAAGGTAGAAAGGCACTGCTACCGCTTTACCCCCTAGTCAGTCTTACGTTGGAGCAGGTGCTGTCGCTCCAAACCTTTCTTTAATGCAGTTGGTACTTCTCAGTCAGCCCAATTCCGACCAATATCCAACCACCATAGATAAACAGAATGTTGGCGACCTCATTATATTAACCACAAGATTAAGGTGGAAAGCCTTTCCACTCCTCTGTTTATGTCTGCTGCAAAGATACAACTTTCTCAGGAATCCCAACACATTGAAGTGTTAATCTTTTGTTAATACTTGTATTTTCTATTGTGGTTTCTTGTTTTTAGGGTATCTTTGCAGCGTTCAAAATTCAAATATCTAGGAGAAATCCTAAAAGAAATAATCGCCCTATCTTGCAGCCGTTCAACTGCTTGTTGTGGCATAACATATTAGCAAGACCCTTTCTGCACATTGTAATGGTGTGTAGGTGCATTCCCTAGATAGTGTATTGAACAAAAGGTAGTCTTGCTATTTATATATCTAGGAATATGGTACAGAACCAATCAGAACAACTGTTGGAGTTGTTAAAGCCTACCTTTGGTAGTGCATCAGAACTTAGTGAAGAACTTGGCAACGCTGCTCTTGAAGTTGCAGTTACACCGCTTGCCGATATTACAGACTATACCGCCATACAAAAGGCAGTATGGGTAATGTTGGAAATCAAAAAGGCACTTGACAAGGTAGCCGAGCAGAAGAAATAAGACCATCAGACAAGAACAAAGGGAATAGGTTTCAAGCCTACTCCCTTTCTTTTTACCCACTATTTCCCTCTATCATAGTGGAAATGTTCATTATTGTTGAGGCTCCCAGTACTGCACCGACCAGACGTTAAGCAAGTTGGCATTCAGCCTCAGCAATTATATAGTTGCAGCCAGTATCAGGAACACCCGACCTTTGAAGCTGCTCTGTTTCCCCTTGGTGGAGTTTAATTGTTGTGGTGAAAGAATCGCCCACCGCCCAAAGGATAAAGCCACAGAAGACCTTATTTGTGCCTACTCTGTTTCTTCCTTGACAACACACGTACCACACTCCCCACTATCTTTACTTGGGCAGTCTTTGCAACACTCCTTTAGGTTGTCTTCATCTTCACACTCAGCAGTCAAACGTTTGATAGTATCTTCTTCTATCAATATTTGTCTTAACTTCTCTCTTGTGCTCATTGAATCTCTCCTAGCAAACAAGTTGCAGAAGAAACCACAGAAGTCAGAATCCCCATGAATCATGAAGTTGATTTCCTGTTCTAACTCCTTTGCTTTTTTTGCATCAGTCAGGACACCACGCTTTTTCATATCAGCTACAAACTCTCTTGTTAGTGTTCCATCATTCAGATGTCTTGCAAGAACATCACAGAACAAACCCTTTAAATCTAACACACTCAAATTAAACTTTTCTGTTTTCATTATCTTTACTTTTTAAGCACCCATAAGAGTGCATTGTTAAACACTAAATTTATAAACCCATGTCACCAAAATCAGCGACAAAATACAACTTGTTATATAGGGAAATTAAGAATCTTGGGCAATCTGCTTAACCTTTGCCGTTAATTCCTCTATATTCCCATTGTCAGATGTCAAAGAAGTCTTACTTGCCAGTTTCTGTAAGCCCAACTTAATCTTGCTTATCTCACGTCTATCTTTGATGTTGCTTTGTTCTTTCAACTTGCTTAGATATTCATCAATAGCAGAAGAACCGCCAGCCTTGGCTATCAGTTGGGCAAAAAACAACTCTTTTGCATCTTTAACGCTTGAAATATTCATCATACTATCATCTTTATCACCAACCAACTTAGTAATACTTTGGTAGCCATCAAGCCACCTATCTACCAACCCACTATAAACCGCCCTATTTTGGAGTGTTGCAGCCTTAAACTCTGGGATAGAAAGTTGTTTGGGCAATCGCCCTTTCAATCTCATTTCATATCTCATCATATTTGCAGCTTCAAGACCTTGTGGCATTGTGCCGCCCGATTTCCTTACTTCTGCTACCTTGTCATAGAAGTAATACTGCCTTGGGTGAACCTTGCCTGAACCTTGGTAGTACAAACTATCAGCCATAGAAACACGCTGCATTCTCGGCATATCACCCAGTAATCTTGTGTAGGCAGTATGTTGTTTTGATAGGCAGATATTAGCACCGACTTCAATACTTGTTATATCTGCATCATCCAAAGGCAAATGAAGTCTATCTGAAAGTTTCTCGATAGCTACCCCAATATCCTTTCTTGTCAGTTGGCAAACATTATTGCCATATAGTAACTTGGGCAAACTACCTTGGATAGAGTAACCACCCAATAATTGAGATACCTTGATATTATCAACATTCCCCTGAATCATCACTTCACCAGTTTTGATATTTACTTTCTCGACCGCCCCACTATCTAGGTAGCACCCAATATCAGGCATATCCCTACACCTTGGAACAAATAGCTTTATGTTATCAACCATATCACTTTCTTTTAAGAAGCTGCCATGTCACCAAAATCAGCGACAAAATACAACTTGTTATATAGGGAAATTAACCTTTTTCAGCCTCATCACTATCAGCACAAGAAATGGCACTTGAACGACACATATTCAATACTGCATCAAACAACCCTAATTGAAGTTGTTGGCAATAAGAAGCAATCAAAGGTTTAGCATTCTCCAATATCAGCAATTCAAAGCTACTTGGGATAGTAAAGCCGCCCTGCATCAACACTTCATCTTCTTGGTGGAACTGAAACAAATAGCCATCATTCTTACAACTCATAAATGGGTTTGGAATCTTTCTGCTTGAATATGTAGGAGTATTATTTGGGTAGCCGTAAGCCGTTCCACTCCATGTAAAGCAATCCTTTAACCCAGTAAAGTTGAGGCTACCAGTACTTTGTAAATACATCTTAGGTGCATTGTTTGGCTGCTCATCACGCTTTTGCATCAGATACATTGTAGCCTTGCCCTTATTGTCACCACGCTTGTTTATGAAATGTGCCATAGGTGGATAGCACCCACTACACTTAGTCATAACATAAGTTGGAGTTTTCTTCTCTGTACCATCAGGCTTGAATCTGTTCTTTTTGTCATACTCAAACTTGGCATAATAAAGAACCTTGGGTTGCTGCATCACCATCATACTTCACCCCCTTTCTTGGCAACATACAAGGCTGCTGCACTCTCAGCCTCAGCAATAGAGTTTACTCGACCTCTCTGTAACCACTCATTTAATTCAGACTTCTTGAAATAGATGTTCTTACCATTTGGCTTGTAATATGGTATCTTATTCTTGCAAGTAAGAACATACAAATATGATTTACCTAATCCAGTATATAATACTGCATCATCCATTGTTAGCATATCCTTTGCAGCGAGTAAAGTTAATGCCTTTATCTCTGCCAACTGCTGCATAATGTCTTTATTCTCTCCCATATTTCTTATTTTATTTAGGAGTGAACAAAGGTGGAGTGTTCTTTCACCACGATACACTTTAGTCCACCACCGCCCAAAGCTGAAATAACTTGCAGGTGTATGCAGCCTACAACTCTGTTTGGATAGTGCAAAGGTAAGGAGATTTCTAACAATCTCAAAATAAACAAGATAGCCTTTAATAGCCAACTATCTAAGACTATTAAAGGCTATCAAAAGCTATCAATTTTCTACTTTCTTATACTTCAAAAGTTTCTCTTTTACATATTCAAAATCGTTTTTGTCATACGCTTCAACTTTATTATAGTAAGCATTATAACCGCTTTTATTCCCGACCTCTACAAATTCTGCTTTAACCTCAGGAAAGTAAGGTCTGCTCATCACACCAACTTCAACGGCAGCCCTTATAGTCATAGCTACATATTTGCCTATTTTATTATCCAACAAGTTGTGTAATTCTTCCAACAATCCCAACTTATCTTGAATTAAGATGTGTTCAGCAAATTTTCTTTTATTCTCCAAATCTCCCAGTTGCTGAGGCTGCTTGCTCTGTTCCTTGCCATCCTCAGGAGATACACCGCCCACGCTTAGTGTATCACTATCAGCAGGGCAGACACCATCGTCTTGTGGCTGCTCTAATTGTTGAGGCTGCTTGCTCTGTTCCTTAGCAACCAAAGAAGAACCGTCCAAATTTTCAGCCATATCTTCAAGACTATCTACCATATAATCTATAACCAAATCAGACCATATAAAGAAGTTTTCCCCATATTGCCAAACACCAAATCTTTCTTCATTATCTCCAATTTTTAGTCTTGTCTTTTCTCGCTTGTGTTCCTTGATATACTCCAGTATCTCAATAGCCTTGGTTATTGGCTTGCCCTCAACCATACCATTAAAGAAGTCTTTCAAGATAGCCTCTCCTTTCTTTCTGTCTTCATCATTCTTGCTATCAGACGTCAATCCTCTACTATATTTATTCTCCATTATAAAGAGTTGAAACTCTTTTAACTTATCTTTTAATATACTTTCTTTCATATCTTCTAATCTTTAAAAAACCTTATCCATTAAATTAACTGCTTCCACTTTCTTCTTGTTTACCACCTCTGCATAAATTTGGGTTGTTCTCAGGTTTTTATGCCCCATCAACTTACTAGTTGTGTAGATGTCAGCACCCAAAGTTAGCAAAGTTGTGGCAAATGTATGTCTAGATAGGTGGAACGTTACATTCTTCTCTATCTCTGCATCCCTTGCCCATTTCTTCACACTTCTGTTTATGGAGAAATGTGATGGTAAAGAAAACACTAAGTCTTCCCCTTTTGCTTCACCCCTATCAGGCAACCACTCTAGGGCATTGGCAGACAAAGGCACAATAATACTCTGTTGTGTCTTCACCTGAATCTTACTGACAACCGTCCCATCTTCACCCGACTTAATATCTTTCCATTTCAAATCCTTTATGTCAGATAGTCTAAGACCACAGAAACAAGCAAACAGGAAAGCCATCTTTGTTTGCTCATCATTGCAGGGAGTGTTCATCAGCTTCTTGACCTCATCAATCTCTAGATACCCTCTATCATTGCCACTTCTGCTTAAAGGTTTCTTTTCCTCTTTCTTTAGTTGGTTTGCAGGGTTTCTACCTATTATTCCATCCCTCACCGCTTCATTCAGGGCAGTAACAAAGGTGTTGAAATAAAGTCTAGCAGTACTATTGGCAATCGGTTTTTCCTTATGCTCACCGCTTTTCTTAGGGTTTCTTGTGCCAATCGTCTTCCCATTGACAAGATACAACACAAAACCCTCACAAAAGGCTTTATCCACCCTATCCATAGTTATCTTATCACCCTTGTATTTAACTAGGTGCAACATAACGTTCTTAATTGTCACGGCATTACTCTTGCTCTGTCCTAACTTCTCTTTCTTGGCTGCATATAGTTTCATCCAATCCATCAAAAGAATCTTCTTACCCTTATCAGGTTTCTTTATGCCAGCCTTTCCGTTAGCATAATCAAGCAATCTTTGTGCCTTGATAGCATTGGCTGCATTCATCGTGTTCTTATTCAGAATCCTTGCAGCTTCATCAACCTCAGGCACAAGATACAATCCCAGATGTTCATAAGCATAGCAGTTATTCACACCCTTACTAGCATCATAAGCCATCAGATAGATAGACTTATTGCCATTCTTTAGCTTTTTGAACCTAAGTCTTATAGGCTCTTTAGCTTTTACAATAGTTTTTCTTCTTCCCATTGTCTTGCTTTATTTTGTTACCGATGCAAAGATACTCTTATTTTCTGAAACAACCAAATCTTTTCTATCAAAAGTCCCAAAAAGTCCCAAAATAGTCCCAAAAATGCACCAAAAAAGCTCAAAATAAAGAAAAACACAACTCTAAGAATTTACATAACTAGTTGATAATCATTGCAGTTTAGTTTACTTTGTTTTAGCTTGTTTTATTAGTTGTTTAAGTTTGCGCGGAGTGTGGTTGTGAAATCACGCTCCGCTTTTTTATATATGCAGAAAAAAACTGTAATAAGCTTCATTGCCCGATGAAGCCTACTTCAACTATCAATGAAGCCTGTTTCGATGACTAACGAAGCAGGCTTCATAAAACTTATGTAATTCTATTCATTGATACAAGCCGCACAAATAAACTCGCTTAAACTAAATGCTATATCTTTATGAGCATACGTACCTCCATAACGCCCAGACTTTGCAATCTCGTTAGGAATCCGCAGGAACGCCTAACGGACTTGCGAGCTGTTGATTTATGACACACCCTCTTGTGGACTTTCAGCCCGTTCTTAAACTACTTGCGAAAGTTCTATGATAAATCCTCAACTTGCACAATGAAAATGCCACAACTTGCACAATGAAATAGCCACAACTTGCACAATGAAACTTTTAAGTTGTTGATATTCAATAATGTTATGCCCACTATTTTCCCTAAGAATTCCTATATATAATAATGTGTAATCCCCTTTTCTCCTTAAATCTTCTAGTTCTTCCTATATTCAAGTGCTTTTTTATGTTAAATCTCTATGCTATTTGGTGACAATATCGAATATTCTTTTTATATTTGTCAACAAATTAAAGAGTAGACAATTATGATTAATGAATCATTTTCTATAAGATTGCGGGAAGCGCGACAGATGATGGGGCTCAGCATGGATAAACTTGTAGAGCGAACCAACGGAGCCATCACCAAGCAGAGCATCTCCCGATATGAGAAAGGCATCATGCGCCCTAAGCGTGATGCCCTGCAAGCCATAGCCAAAGCCCTCAATATCAGCGAGGAATATTTCGAAGGAACCAATCTCAAGATAGACATGCCGATGCTCCGCACCACCTCCAATGGCAAGTTGTCCGAAGACGAGTTGCAAGCCCTGGAAGCGAAACTCTCTTTTTGGGCAGAGCAGTATCTTACGAAGGAGAAAGAAGCGGGATTTCCTACCCGGTTCAAGAATCCGATAAAAGGCACCAAGATATCAACCCTTGAAGATGCCATCCATGCTGCCGACCTTCTTCGTGAGAAGTGGCATTGTGGTGATGGACCTATCGCCAGCATTCTGAGACTCTTGGAAAGAAAAGGTATCATGATACTTGCAGCTAATCTTCCAGAGTATGTCTTCGGAATGAGCACCTGGGCAGATAAGAAGCATCCGTTGATGATTCTCGATTTTAATCCGGAAAAGAGTAGCGTAGAGAAACTTCGTTTCACGGCAGTTCATGAACTGGCTCATCTGCTTCTCCTCTTCCCGGAAGATAGTCCGCTGAGGCTGGAGAAGCGTTGTGATCTCTTTGCCAGTTTCTTCCTTCTTCCCAAATTGGCGCTTATCGAAGAGTTGGGTTCCAAGAAACGTGAGAAGATTACGCTGGAGGAGATGATTGACATCAAGGAACTGTATGGCGAATCTCTCGCCGCTTCCATCATTGCCGCCAGAGATTACGGCATCATCACTACCGAGTATAAACGTGCATGGTATGCCGAGCATATAGAGCCTAATCCCCGTGAAATAGGTAATGGCCACTATGCATTTCCTGAGACATTGGGAAGGGAGAAGAGAGTCAATTCAATCATTAAAAGTATGGAGGAATAGAATATGCAGAATGAAAGTCAAAATATAGAATATAAGGAATCATGGCGTGATGAATATCTGAAATGGATATGTGGTTTCGCCAATGCCCAAGGTGGGCGTATTTATATCGGTGTAAACGACCAGAAAGAAGTAATCGGTTTATCTGATGCCAAACGGTTGTTGGAAGATATTCCTAACAAGATAGTTAATTATCTGGGCATCGTAGAAGATGTAAACCTTCTTATGGAAGGTGATAAAGAGTATATAGAGATTGTGGTCTCACCAAGTAATATGCCGATAGCCTATAAAGGTACGTATCATTATCGTAGTGGTTCTACCAAGCAAGAACTCAAAGGGCTTGCTTTGCAGCAATTCATTATGGAAAAGATGGGACATTCATGGGATGATATTCCTGTTTATGGTGCTACTCTTGATGACATAGACCGCAATGCGATTGACTATTTTTTGCAATGTAGTATCAAGGCAGGTCGTATGGATGAATCAGAGGCCAATTCGTCGACCGAAGATGTATTGCGTAATCTTGGCTTGTTCACCAAGGAAGGTGAATTGAAAAATGCTGCCATCTTGCTTTTCGGAAAGCATGTTGGTCAGTTCTTCCCATCTGCGGTATTCAAGATAGGACGTTTTCATACAGATGAGAGCGATTTGATTATTCAGGATGTGATAGAAGGCAACCTGATTCAGATGGCTAGTAGGGTGATGGAAGTACTCCGAACCAAGTATCTGCTTTCGCCTATTCACTACGAGGGATTGCAGCGCATAGAGCAGCTGGAGATTCCAGATAAAGCATTACGAGAGTTGATATATAATGCCATTTCGCATAAGGCTTATACTGGCCCTGCCATCCAGATGCGTATCTACGATCGCAGTATAGAATTGTGGAATTATGGATTGTTGCCAAAAGAGTTGACTCCTGCAGCCTTAATGCAGAAGCATTCTTCTTATCCTCGTAACCATAATATTGCTAATGTTTTTTACAAAGCAGGCTTTGTAGAATCATGGGGACGTGGTTTCAAGAAGATTGCCGAGGAGTTTGAACGTGCCAGCTTGCCATTGCCAACGATAGAAGAAAATGGAGGTGGCGTGATGGCGATAATTCAACGAAAGACGGTAGATGAAGTTATCGCAGAGCGTGGCGGGGATGTCGGTGTAAATGTCGGAGATGGCGGTAATGGTGGCGGTAATGTGGCGGTAATGAAACTATCTTATCGTCAGCAACTTATTCTGTCTTTTGTTGCAAAACACTCCGACATTACCGCCAAACAAATGGCGGTAATGTCGGGAATTCCTCAACGCACCATAGAACGAGAACTTTCTATATTACAAAAGGTCGATATGATTTGTCGTGTTGGTGCTCCACGTACAGGAAGATGGAAACTGTTAAAACAGATTGATTTTGATTCAAAATAGAAAGATATGAAGCAGAATAATAATGAACAAATCGTCTTCGATGTGTTTGGTATTCTTTAACTAGAATCATTAGTAGAGAAAATTGATAAAATTTGATAAACGTAAAAATAGAAATGGCTGAAATAATATCACATATATATCAAGATAATGTAGGGCGTTGGATTATACAATCTAATGAGGAACATTCTGTTGGTGTAGCTAGGCTTGCTGCTCGTTTCGCTGGTGAATTTGGTATGAGTGAATGGGGGAAAGTTTTGGGGCAGCT
>ERZ1027255.668-NODE-668-length-10031-cov-6.182839_pt1 | contig 10031 bp, 10 predicted proteins | sample MGYA00519261_ERZ1027255 | MGnify/ENA primary metagenome ERZ1027255 (study PRJEB26926, sample SAMN06164399) | human gut metagenome | biome: ENVO:00009003; feature: ENVO:2100002; material: ENVO:00002003 | host: Homo sapiens | place: USA | collected 2012 ...
TCGTCGGCAGCGTCAGATGTGTATAAGAGACAGATATTGCCTTTTTCGCTATCGAAATTTACGCCGATTTTTGTGATTGGCAGACGGCTGAGGGCAAAGCGTTCTCGGTAGTTTTTCAGATTGATTTGTTGCAAGGCCGTCTGCGCGTTTCTGTTGAGTTTGATTTCAATGATGTAGACATGTGTCTGCGTCATCAACACCATATCAATGCGTCCGTGTGGCGTGTGTACTTCCACGTCAATGCGGTATTGCGTCAGCAGTGTGAAAATGACGTAGAGCATCTGCTGATAGTGCCCCTCGTGGTTTTTCACATTGCAGTAAGGCACCGTTCCGAGGAAGTCTTGCAGCAAACGAAAAGCACCGTCAATGTTGTTGCTGCGTATGTATCGCGAGAGATAGGCCACCGTGACGGCCCCCGATTGTCCGAAGGCGAGATAATTGGGCAAGAGGTTTTCAAAAAGCCCTGTGCGGATTTCTTGGTTCGGGAGGTCGAGCGTGTAGACCCCGACTTCTTCGTCGAAAGCCTTGATGGTCAGATAGCCGCTTTGGTAGAGCAGTGGGGTGAGCGACTGCATGTTTTCCGTTGGTGCGTCAAATTCATGTCGCTTGGCTGTCATGCTTCCAATTTGGCTTGGCAGCACATCAAATTTTTGCATCATGTTCAACAGGTAGGTCGGTGTTCCTGTTGAAAACCAATAAGCGTCCAAGTCACCATTGGTCAGTGCGCTCAGCAGGCTGAACGGATTGAAAACATCAGGCGAAGGCCAAGAGAAGTGGTAGCCATCGTAGTTGTTTGCGAGCGCTTCCATCGTTTCTTCCCAATTCTTTCCAATGCGTTTGCCGAGCATTTCCACGTCCGTTCGCATCTGCGTCTCAATTTCCTCCTTTGTGATGCCGCAAATGCCAGCATATTCCGGCAGCATGCTGAGATTGTTGATGTTGTTTAATTCGCTGAAGATGCTGACCTGAGAGAATTTTGTGATACCCGTCAAAAAGACAAAGCGCAGGTAGGGGTCGGCATCTTTTAGCGGACTGTAGAAGTTACGCATCACGTGGCGCAGTTCGTTCAGGTGTTCATCTTCGTGAACAACATCAAGCAAGGGAGCATCGTATTCGTCAATCAGAACGACAGCCTTTTGTCCCGTTTGCCGATACGCCATCTCAATCAGATGGGCCAGACGCATATTGGGGCTTCCTTTTCCGTTCTCAATTCCCAAAGTCCTTTCTTGTTGAGAAAGGATGAAGTCAAGATAGGCTGTCAGTTCTTCTTTGTTCTTGTGTTTGCCTCCAGCCAGACTAAAATGAATCACAGGATGTTTTCCCCAATCCTTTTCAAGGCGTTCAATCGCCAGCCCTTCAAACAGCTCCTTCTTTCCTTCGAAATAGCTTTTCAAGGTCGACACCAACAGCGATTTGCCGAAGCGGCGCGGACGGCTGAGAAATACGTATCTGCCGCTGACATGCGTCATGCGGTAGATGTATTCCGTCTTGTCGATATACAGCATATCGTTTTCCCGTATTTCTTCAAATGTCTGTATACCTAATGGGTAAAGTCTTGGAGTCATATCCGTCTGGTTTTATTTGAACACTACTTTAAGTAGGTGGTCAAGTATATGCCAAGAGCATTATTCTTACATATAAAATATTCTGACCACCTACTTACAATATTGCAAATATACATATTTTTGTCTAACGTTCAAAGTTTGATGCCGTGTTTCAAAATCCCCTCCGTCAGCATGCCCTGCGGCATAAATCGTTGCAGCGTGGCGGTGATGGTGTTCAGCATGCGCTCCCTGACGTAGTCATCTTTGATGTAGAGCGAGATGCGGCGTTCAGAATGGTAGTTACCCTCAATCTGCCGCACGTTCTTCCGTTGCGCGTCAGAGAGAAACGGCAGGTGCATTTCCGGGATGATGGTGAAACCTCCGTTTTCGTCCACGATGCGTATGAGCGTGTCGATGCTCCCCGCTTCGTAGATGTGGTGTCCTTTGCTGCGTGCTTTGCAGAAACTGAACGCACTGTCGCGTAGGCATTGCGCCTCACGCATAATCCACATGTTCTCGTGTTCCAGGTTTTCTGGTTTGAACACCGGGAGCTTGCGCCAACAGCTTTCGGATAGATACACGAAAAATCGCTCCGTGTAGAGCGCCACTTCCAGCAGACCTTGTCGTGCGTTGTCCGAAATCGCGATGGCCGCGTCGACCTCTCCGTCGAGCAGGGCGTCCTGCATCGACTGCACCTTCATTTCTCGGATGGTCAGGTCGACGGCGGGGTAGTCTTCGTGGTAGTGTCGGATGAACTTGGGCAGGATGTAAGGGGCGATGGTGGGGCCGACAGAAAGCGTGAACGAACCGCCGATGCTGTCCTTGTCTTCCGCCACGATTTCGCCGATGCGTTCCGTTTCCATTAGGGCCCTCTGCGCCTGTTTGACGATTTTGGCGCCAACCGTGGTAGGCACGACCGATTTGTTGGAACGTTCAAAGAGTCGCACGTCGAGTTCCTCTTCCAGTTTCACGAGCATGGCGCTGAGTGTTGGCTGCGAAACACGGCAAGCCTCGGCCGCCTTCGCAAAATTGCGGAAGCGGTCGAGGGCAATGATGTATCTGAGTTGTTGCAGATTCATGCTTGGGAGAGAATTACTGGAAGCCATATAAGAGCGCCTTCAGATCGGCCAGACTCATCGCGCCGCTCTGGCGCCACAGCAGTTCGCCATTTCTGAATAGCATGAGCGTCGGTACCGACTGTATGCGGTAGGCACTGGCGAGCGCCTCATTTTTGTCAACGTCCAGTTTGATGATTCTCAAATTCTCCCCTTCGCTCGCTTTCAGTTGTTCGAGCACGGGGTGCATTTGCTTGCACGGGCCACACCATGTGGCGAAGAAATCAACCAGCGTCAGTTGGTTGCCATTGATAATGTCGTTGAAATTTTCCATGATGTCAGTGTTTTTTGAGTTTGCAAATCATTTGGGTCATGTTGCCCATCGGGCAGAACACACACCAGGTGCGGGGACGGTAAACGATTGTCAGCACGACGCCCACGATGAGCGAGGTCAGCATGATGCCGTAGAGGCCGAAGGCAAATTGTGCCATCCACGGTTCCAATTTCGTGACGTAAGCCCAATGCCAGGGAACGTCGAAAGTCCAAAGCAGGTGAACCGTTTCGTGAAGCGATTCCATTTCCTGCGCCACTTGCACCGTCAGCCAAATCATTTGGATGAAGAAGAACATGAAGAACACGAGAAATCCGTTTCTAAACCATTTCGACGATAGCCATCTCGGCGCCACCTTCCTGCTCGACCATTTCAGCGTATTGCCGATTTGTAGAAACAGTTGTCCGCGTCCGCAATAGTTGTTGCAGTAGCCCTTTCCGCCTCCGAAAATAGCCATTAGTAGCGGTATGAGAAAGCAGATGACTCCAAGCCAGGCAAACGCGATGTTGAAGAATCCCAATGTGAAGTAGGTGGCGGAGACGAGCCACATGTAGTCGCTCCACCTTTTTTTCTTTTTAGCCATAAAAAATAGAATCCATGTTGTGTGCAGGACGTAAAGAGTTTCAGTTTTGCCCTCCCGTCTCCCTCAATACCTTGTGTATCACCCCTGCCGGACAATTCTTCTCGCAAATGCCGCAACCGATGCAGAGGCCCTCGTCGACCACGGCGTAGCAACCCTTGTGGATGCTGATGGCATCTCGCGGGCAAACCTTCACGCAAACCCCGCATGCCACGCAGCGGTCGCGTTCATTCTCAGCCTTGTATTTTGCCATCGTTATTCTTTTTCCAAAAGTTCTTCAAGAAATTCCGAGGCGTCGGCCACGCAGAGCGGGCATTCCCTCAACACCTTTCCCGTCCCGATGCCTTTGAGCAGCTTACATTGAGTCGCCCCGTTACGTTGCTGGAATTTCTCCATAATCTGTCGCATCCCCTTCATGGCTTTGACCTTCTCTTTTGTTGCCAAACTGTAGACGATGCCGGCACCGACGATGGCGCCACACGTCCCTTCCATATTTCCCATTCCAGCGCCGAAACCGTTGCCGATGTTCTTGACCGTTTCCTCGTCAAGGCCAGTCTTGTCGGCGTAGGTGCAGGCCACGGCCTGCGTGCAGTTGTGCGTACCACATATTTTCTTCGCCGAAGCTTCTTGTATTCTGCTTTCCATATTGTTTGAGTGATTGATTACGGTGCAAAGATGAACATTTATTTATAGACGGACAAATGAAAGGGTCTATATGTTTATAGATATTGTCTATCTTAAACGCCATCGCAAAAGTTCTTCACCCACTCGCTTAACCCCCGCAATAGTTAGGCATACAATTGTTTTTCAGCACAAGTTTCCACACCATACCTTGTTGCTCGTTTTAAAGGCCGCGCCCGTCGTGAGACACAGCGCGGCCTTTTTCCCTCCTCTCCCTCCTTGCCGTTTGGGCGGGGAAGAAGCACGCTGCGTTCGCCCCCGTTGCAAAACCCCCGATACCAAAAACTTGGAAAAATGTTTTGAAAAGGTTGATAATTAGATTCTTGAAATCTTGTCAGTTCCAAGGGAAATTGCTACCTTTGCAGGCCGAAAGGTGTAGTGTACACCTACGACAATACTCAGAAGAAAAGAAAATATAATATATAACAAATTAAAAATCAACGAAATGCCTACTATTCAACAATTGGTAAGAAAGGGTAGAAGCGTGGCAGCAGACAAGAGCAAGTCTCCTGCTTTGGATTCATGCCCTCAGCGCCGTGGCGTATGCGTCCGTGTTTACACGACAACCCCTAAGAAGCCTAACTCAGCAATGCGTAAGGTGGCTCGTGTTCGTTTGACGAACTCAAAGGAAGTCAACTCTTACATTCCTGGAGAAGGCCACAACTTGCAGGAACACTCAATCGTTCTCGTGCGTGGCGGTCGTGTTAAGGACCTCCCTGGTGTACGTTACCACATCGTTCGCGGTACACTCGATACCGCTGGTGTAGCAAGCCGCACACAGCGTCGTTCTAAGTACGGTGCTAAGCGTCCTAAAGCTGCCAAGAAATAATTATTAAGGCGAATCCAAAAGCGATTCTTTTAGAAGCCTAAAAATGTTGGTTTGCAGAAGAGGTTGAGTAAACATTCCGATGGGAAGTTGAAGAACTGACATTGCAGCCCTATTTAAAAACAAATCAACTCACAAAAGAAAATGAGAAAAGCAAAGCCAAAGAAGCGTGTGATCCTCCCGGATCCCGTTTACGGAGACCAGAAAGTTTCCAAGTTCGTTAACCACTTGATGTATGACGGTAAGAAGAATATTTCTTACGAAATCTTCTATAAGGCCCTCGAAATCGTAGGCGAAAAGATGAAGGATCAGGAGAAGTCAGCCCTCGAAATCTGGAAGGCCGCTCTCGACAAGATTACTCCTCAGGTAGAAGTTAAGAGCCGTCGTATTGGTGGTGCAACTTTCCAGGTGCCGACAGAAATTCGTCCCGACCGCAAAGAGTCTGTTTCAATGAAGAACATGATTAACTTCGCCCGTAAGCGTGGCGGTAAGACCATGGCCGACAAGCTCGCTGCTGAAATCATGGACGCTTTCAACGAGCAAGGTGGTGCCTTCAAGCGTAAGGAAGACATGCACCGCATGGCTGAAGCTAACCGTGCATTCGCACACTTCAGATTCTAAATATAGTAATATCGCTTATTCAATAAAACAATGGCAAAGCACGATTTACATTTGACGCGTAATATCGGTATCATGGCTCACATCGATGCCGGTAAGACGACAACCTCTGAACGTATCTTGTTCTACACGGGTAAGACGCACAAAATCGGTGAAGTTCACGATGGTGGCGCCACCATGGACTGGATGGCTCAGGAACAGGAGCGCGGTATTACTATTACGTCTGCCGCTACCACTACTTTCTGGAACTGGCAGGATAAGCAGTATAAGATTAACTTGATTGACACCCCGGGACACGTTGACTTCACCGCTGAGGTTGAACGTTCACTCCGTGTACTCGACGGTGCCGTTGCAGCATATTGCGCCGTTGGTGGCGTTGAGCCTCAGTCTGAAACCGTTTGGCGTCAGGCTGACAAGTACAACGTTCCACGTATTGCTTATGTCAACAAGATGGACCGCTCTGGTGCCGACTTCTTCGATGTTGTTCGCCAGATGAAGGACGTCCTCGGTGCTCATCCTTGCGTTCTCTCAATTCCTATCGGTGCTGAAGAGAAGTTCAAGGGTATCGTTGACTTGATTAAGATGAAGGCCATCCTGTGGCACGATGAAACCATGGGCGCTGAATACGAGGTTGACGAGATTCCTGCTGAACTCCAGGCTGAGGCTCAGGAATGGCGCGACAAGCTCGTTGAAACCGCTGCTGAGTGCGACGAGGCTTTGATGGACAAGTTCTTCGATGATCCTTCTTCAATCACTGAAGAAGAGCTCATCGCCGCTATCCGTAAGGGTACGCTCGCCATGGACATCGTTCCGATGACCCAGGGTTCTTCATTCAAGAACAAGGGTGTTCAGACTTTGCTCGACTACGTTTGTATGTTCTTGCCTTCACCTCTCGACACGCCAAACATCGTTGGTACGAATCCTGAGACTGGTGAAGAGGAAGACCGCAAGCCAAGCGAAGACGAAAAGACTTCTGCCCTCGCATTTAAGATTGCCACTGACCCATACGTTGGTCGTTTGACTTTCTTCCGCGTATATTCTGGTAAGGTTGTTGCAGGTTCTTATATCTACAACGTACGTTCAGGTAAGAAGGAACGCGTTTCTCGTTTGTTCCAGATGCACTCAAACCATCAGAACCCAGTTGACGAAATCTGCGCTGGTGATATCGGTGCAGGTGTAGGTTTCAAGGATATCCACACTGGTGACACTTTGGCTGACGAAGACGCACCAATCGTATTGGAATCAATGGACTTCCCTGATCCAGTTATCGGTATCGCAGTTGAGCCTAAGACTCAGAAAGACCTTGACAAGCTCTCTAACGGTTTGGCCAAGTTGGCTGAAGAAGACCCAACCTTCACCGTTAAGACCGACGAGCAGACAGGTCAGACGGTTATCTCTGGTATGGGTGAGCTCCACTTGGATATCATCATCGACCGTTTGAAGCGCGAATTCAAGGTTGAATGTAACCAGGGTAAGCCTCAGGTTAACTATAAGGAAGCCATCACCAAGACTGTCAACCTCCGCGAGGTTTACAAGAAGCAGTCGGGTGGTCGTGGTAAGTTCGCCGACATCATCGTTAACGTTGGTCCTGTAGACGAAGACTTCAAGGAAGGCGGTCTGCAGTTCATTAATAAGGTAACTGGCGGTAACATTCCTAAGGAATTCATCCCATCAGTACAGAAGGGCTTCGAGAACGCCATGAAGAGCGGTGTGCTCGGTGGCTATCCTCTCGACAGCTTGAAGGTTGAACTGCTCGACGGTTCGTTCCACCCAGTTGACTCTGACCAGTTGTCATTCGAAATCGCAGCTCTCCAGGCTTACAAGAACGCTTGCTCACAGGCAGGCCCTGTCTTGATGGAGCCAATCATGAAGCTCGAGGTTGTTACTCCTGAGGAGAACATGGGTGACGTTATCGGTGACTTGAATAAGCGTCGTGGACAGGTTGAAGGCATGGAAAGCGGTCGTTCTGGTGCTCGCATCGTGAAGGCTATGGTTCCATTGTCAGAAATGTTTGGTTACGTAACAGCTTTGCGTACCATCACTTCTGGTCGTGCAACTTCTTCTATGCAGTATGACCACCACGCTCCTGTTTCCAACTCAATCGCTAAGCAGGTGCTTGAGGAAGTTAACGGTCGCGTAGACCTCGTTAAGTAATCAGCCTCCGGCGAATTGCTTATCGGGAATTGTGCAGGGCGGAAGGCTGGCTTCGGCCAGGATGCTTCTCTCTGCGCTTCCCAAATTTTTAGAATAGAAATATCCTAAACAATCAATGCCGACGGGGCGACGGGCTAACGAATGACTCTTAGCCCGTTCAACCCTCGACGGCGGTTATAAATCAATAAAAGAAATGAGTCAGAAAATTCGTATCAAGCTGAAGAGCTACGATCACACTCTCGTAGAAAAGTCTGCTGAGAAGATCGTCAAGAACGTGAAGGCCACCGGCGCCATCGTTAGCGGTCCGATTCCCCTTCCAACACGCAAGCGTATCATCACTGTCAACCGCTCAACCTTCGTTAACAAGAAGAGCCGCGAGCAGTTTGAAGTGTCTTCTTACAAGCGTCTCATCGACATCTATAGCTCAACTTCAAAGACAGTTGACGCTTTGATGAAGTTGGAATTGCCTTGCGGTGTTGAAGTTGAAATCAAGGTGTAGTCTTTGACAAAGCTTCAAGCACAAGAATAGCATGAATGGCGGGACGCTCCCGCAGTCATATATTCCCTTAATCCCGGTCAGGAGTATTCTTGGCTGGGATTTTTTGTAGGGGTAGGGCAGGGGCGAAATATTAAAGGCTGGTGGTAAGCCCTGGTGGTCGAGATTTGCGCAGGCCAGCACGGTCGTCTGTTGCGGCGCCAGCATTGTAGCTCACTTTGCTTGCAAAGTGAGGGCCACGAACACGTAGCGAATATAGCCAGCGCTTTAGGGCATATCTTCGTTGGATTTTTAGCCGTGTTTGGCCGCCACAATATTCGTCCCCCTCACTTTGCGAGCAAAGTGAGCTACAATGCTTCGCCTCAGTCCTCCGACGAATGTGCGTGCATCGCCGTCTCCTTCACCATAGCTAAACAGAAAGAACCAACCGATATGATACAACTCAAAGAAAACGCCGGAATCTCCATGGGCATATTAACAGCTATGGCCGTCATTGCCGGATTCACGGTGGCCAACTGTTATTACAATCAACCGCTCCTGGAGCTCATCCGCGCCGACTTGCATGTGAGTGAGGCTCAGGCCAACCTGATAACCGTTATCACGCAAATTGGCTACGCCCTCGGCCTCTTCTTCATCATTCCGATGGGCGACCTCTATTCGCGCCGCCGCATCGTCATGGTCAATATGTTCGTGGCCGCCCTGATGGCCGTTGTCATTGCCACAGCTGGCCACATCGCCGTCGTCTGGGGTGCTTCGCTGATCATTGGCGCCTGCTCAGTGGTGCCGCAGATTTTTATTCCCATCGCAGGCCAGTTTTCAGAACCCGCCAACAAGAGCCGCAACATCGGCATTGTGCTCTCCGGCCTCCTGACTGGCATCTTGGCTTCGCGCGTTGTTAGTGGCTACGTCGGCAACTGGCTCGGCTGGCGCCCCATGTTCTTCATCGCTGCCGTGTTGATGGTGGTGTGCATGGGCGTCACCCTCATGGTGCTTCCCGACATGAAGCGCAATTTCGAGGGTCGCTATGCCGCTTTGATGAAGAGCCTTTGGCAAATCGTCTGCGGGCATCCCCGCAGACGCCTGAATGCCGCCAGAGCCGGTTTCGCTTTCGGTTCCATGCTCGCCATCTGGTCGTGCATGGCCTTCCATCTCGCTCAGCCCCCCTTCTCTGCCGGCAGCGACAAAGTGGGCATGCTCGGCCTTTGTGGCGTTGCCGGCGCCCTTGCCGCCAGCCGCATCGGCAAATATGTCCACCGTTTCGGCGTCCACCGTTTCAGTCTCTGCGGCGGTTGTCTTCAGATTCTGGCATGGATGGTGGCCTACGTCTTCCGCGACTCCTATGTGGGATTGATTTCTGCGGTCGTCATTGTTGATGTCGGCACGCAGTGCCTGCAGCTCAGCAACCAGAGTGCGTGCATCCAGGAACTTCCCAAAGCCTCCAACCGTGCCAACACCCTTTTCATGACCACCTACTTCATCGGCGGTTCCCTCGGCACCTTTTGCGCTGGCATCGCTTGGGAGCGTGGTGCCTGGCCTGCGGTGTGCCTTGTCGGTGCGGCCTTTGCCGCCGTTTCGCTTGCCCTGACATTGATTGACGGGTGGCGGCGGCACGCGTGAAATCTCCCTTGCCCTCAGCGTTTGAAGCCCCCTGCTTTCATGCGGCAGACGCTAAAATCCCGGCGTGGCCGACGGATGACTTAATACAGATTTACTTTACACGGTTTTAACATTTAAAAGAAAGTGCAA
>ERZ1027255.670-NODE-670-length-10017-cov-4.997691_pt1 | contig 10017 bp, 7 predicted proteins | sample MGYA00519261_ERZ1027255 | MGnify/ENA primary metagenome ERZ1027255 (study PRJEB26926, sample SAMN06164399) | human gut metagenome | biome: ENVO:00009003; feature: ENVO:2100002; material: ENVO:00002003 | host: Homo sapiens | place: USA | collected 2012 ...
CAGTGAAAATATCTCTTAAGGGAAGATTTTATTTCCCTTAAGGAAAAAAATATTTTCTCTTAAGGAAAAGAATAAGGTGGCAAAGATGTCGAGATAAAAACACTTCACCCCTTCATATTGCTCCTCCATCTGATGGAAGACATGATGTATCAATCCCGTCTTGCCCATACGGCGAGGAGCGACAAGCGTGATATTACGCTCGTTATGCAGCGTAGAAATCATCTTCTCGGTTTCTTTCTGGCGGTCGCAGAAATATTCGGCGCCCTTATAACCATATACTACAAAAGGATTGTTCAATGTTGCCATATTATTGCTTTAATCTTATTATTTTCGTTACACTTACAGCCATTGCGCTTTTTACGCAACGCAAATTACGCAATAAAAAACGAGATAGCCAAATGTTTTCTAGTTTTTTAATAATAATTATCTCCTAAAGCCGCATCTGATGCGCAGACAATGAAAGCAAAAATGCAAACGATTGCGCAAATCATTTGATTGATTTACTGCTTATTTACGCATACCTATTGGATTAAATCGTAACTTTGCAACGGGCAAAGGTAAGCCGAACGAATGGCTAAACTACTACCCCATGAACAAAATAAATGAAACAACTAACTCTTGAATTATGAAGAAAATATTCTCTACTCTTGCTGCCGTATTGGCAAGCGTAAATATGTTCGCACAGGGTTGGCCAGCCAACTATAGCGGCGTGATGCTCCAGGGATTCTACTGGGATTCCTACTTCGACTCAAAATGGACCAACCTCGAAGCACAGGCTCCAGAACTGAGCCAGTATTTCAACCTCGTATGGATTCCCCAGAGCGCCAACTGTGGCGGAGATAAATCAATGGGGTACGACGACTTCTACTGGTTTACCAACTACAACAGCTCTTTCGGAAACGAAAAGGAACTCCGCAGCCTCATCCAAACTTTTAAATCCAACGGCATCGGAACCATCGCCGACGTGGTTATCAACCATCGCAAAAATGTATCCAACTGGGTGGATTTCCCTGTGGAAACCTACAAGGGTGTAACTTACGAGATGAAATCCACCGACATCTGCGCCAACGATGACGGAGGCAAAACCAAGGAATGGGCTGACGAAAACGGCTATAAGCTCAGCAGCATTTACGATACCGGCGAAGACTGGGGCGGCATGCGCGACCTTGACCACAGCAGCCAGAACGTGCAGACCATCGTAAAGGCTTATCTCGACATGCTCCTCAATGACTTCGGCTACGCCGGATTCCGTTACGACATGGTGAAGGGATACAGCGGCAAGTTTACAGGCATCTACAACGATGCTACCAAACCTACCTATTCCGTAGGAGAATATTGGGATGGAAATGTATCTGTAGTCAAGAACTGGCTCAACGCCACCAAGGTGAATGACCAAATAACAAGTGCAGCCTTCGACTTCCCTATCCGCTACGTGGTGCGCGATGCCATCAAAGCCAACTGGTCAACCGTAAAGACCGATGGCTTGGCTAACGCCCCAACTTACAAGCAGTATGCCGTTACCTTCGTGGAGAATCACGATACGGAATATCGCTCAGCCGGCGAACAGCAGGACCCTATCCGCAAGGATACCCTGGCTGCCAATGCCTACATTCTGGCTTCGTGCGGAACCCCATGCGTATTCTACAAGCACTGGATTGACTGCAAGCAGGATATCAAGGCGATGATCAACGCACGCCAGCTGGCTGGCATCACCAACACCAGCAACACCACCTTCAATGCCTACAAAGGTAATGGCTACAACGGCATCATGACCGTAGGCAAGAAGGCTTCGCTCATCGCCATCGTGGGGCCTAACGCCAACAAGTTTGCTGCGCCTAATTCATACGCCGAACTTCTAAACGGCTACCACTACCGCTACTTCATGCCTAAGAAGGCAAACGTGGCTTGGGTTGATTTGGCTTCTGGAGATTACGAAGGCGTGATGAAGGCAAAGCTCGTGGCAGTAAGCAACGAGGATAATGCGCAGCTGGTTTACACCACCGACGGCACCGAACCTACAGCCAACAGCAAGAAGGCAAAAAGCGGCGAAGAACTGGAGATTCCTTTTGGCGAGACAACCCTGAAAGTGGGCTTGCTGATAGATGGCGTTGTGAGCGGCGTGCTGACCCGTACTTACAAGGTAGAAAAGCCTGCAGCCTTCGAGCCATACGATATTACCGTGTATGCCAATGCCGACCAGGTGGGCTGGACCAGCGGTTTCAACTTCTGGGCATGGTGCGACAGTCCTAACGAGAACCTGACCGCTTCGGGTAAATGGCCAGGCGACAAGGTTACCCAGAGCAAGGAAATTGAGGGAAAGAAGTGGTTCTATCAGACTTACAAGATCAAGAGCAAGAGCTACATGGTTTCCTTCGTATTCAGCACAGGCACAGGTTCTCCACAGACCGTAGATTTTGCAAATATAAATAAGGATACTTACCTGGAGATTCAGAACGAGAAGGATGGTGCGAAGTATAAGATTAAGGATGTTACAGCCGACATGCCATCTACCGGCATCAGCCATCCTATCATCGACAACAACGCCCAGAACGACCCATCCTGGTACACTCTGAGCGGTATGAAGATGATGAAGAAGCCATCACAAGCTGGCATCTACATTCACCAGGGAAAGAAGCAGGTAATCAGATAAGATAAAAGAAATAAAATCAGAAAAGGGTGTGTCATAAGTCCATGGCACACCCTCATAATACTCCTCATCTTTAAAAAGCCAATAAGATGAATTGTAACATCTCCTATAATATCTACAATAAATGTATATTTGCAAGACCAAACGTCTTGCAAATAATCCTCGTGGCTTTGTTATCTATAAACTATCTTTCCATATTTGCATACAATAAGACAGAAAGAATAAAAATAGAAAAAACACCAGAGATTCAAAAAGGAAAAAATTGCATTTGGCATATAACAACACCATCTGATATAAGCAACGTGGATTATATAAAATACCAAGATAAGAATGATACTATTATTATCTTGGCAGACAAGCAATTGTCTAAGTATATTCGTACAAAAGACGGATTATCCTTAATAACCTCAGAAAATCCTACCACATTCTTAGAATATAGCCCTAAAGGATTGCAGACTATACCCTTTAATCTGCAACTAAACGACTCTGTAGTTTCACCTTATAATGCTGAAGGGGTATATTGCGGAAAATACAATATGAGTATTTGTGGAAATCTGGTTATTAAGGTTATTGGTATGGGGAAAATGATGGTGAATCAAGAAGAAGTAATCGAAAATATCGTATTGCTGGTTCGTGAAAAAAAAGAAAATGTATCTATTAATTATCCTCAAAAAAGAGAGCAAGCACCCATAACAAGAATCGTAAAATCATATATATGGTATGATGCTACAAATTATCATGTCATATTGAATTATGAAAATCAGAGGTTCTTTGCAAACAATCTTCTCGTTTCCCAAAACTCAGTTTGCTATAAATATAATAGCAACACTTCTCTAGAAGATAAAGAAGCCGAAAAAAACACAAACAATCACAAAAATCTTCCATTGTTTTAGTATGGTCTGAATGTTACTGCTAAACAGTTAAAAATCAGTTATAGTAGTGCAAAAATCCACGACTTCAGAATTCACCTTGCCAGACAGAAAGGAGAAATATCATGTCGAGTATTATTATGATAGACTTGACCGCTTGACAGAGTGTATATATTATACAAATGACAACGGGGAAATAGGGACGGATTGGAAATACGGAGTGAAGATACCATCCTATGATCTGAATGGCAACATCAACCAGTTGAAACGTCAAGGGAAAAAAGACGATGGAACCTTTGAACTCGTTGATAATCTGACGCTGAAATATACGGGAAACCAGCTCAAATCTGTATCGGATTACGCAGAAGACATCTGTCATAAAGGTAGTACAGATTTCAAGGACGGATACAACTCTGATGTAGAATATGTTTATGATGCGAATGGCGCCATGACAAACGACAAAAATAAGGGTATCGAGCTGTTTGAATATGACCGGCTGAATTTTCCCAAACGCATCTGGATGAAAAATAGGCATCAAGTAGAATATTGCTATACTCCAAACGGAGGCAAACTGAGGGTTGTACATCATTTACAATCACCTGCTCCTTTTGCTCCCTGTGGGCTTCAATTGGCGGAATTGGCATCGCAATACACTGTAACCAGCGACACTACCGAATATCTTGGTAATTTCATCTTAAAAAACGGAGTGGTGGACAAAGTCCTTTTTAATGGTGGCTTCGCTTCCCTCAATGAAGGTATAGCGCACTACCATTATTTTACGCAAGACCAACAGGGAAGCGTTAGGGCCGTCTTTGATGAAAAAGGCAAGGTAGAACAATACCTTACCTATGATGCCCTAGGCAACATCATCCCAGACCTCAGTTTCAATGTGGATTTTCAACCATACGCATTCAACGGAAAAGAACTGGACAAGACATTTGGGTTGAACCTGCATGATTTTGGCTTCAGAAACTACGATAGTGCCCTTGGACGATGGACTAGTATGGATCGTAAAAGCGAAGATTATGTCTCTACGACTCCCTATGCCTTTTGCCTCAACAACTTTGCCAATGGCAAGGATCCTTTTGGACTTGACTATTGGTCGACGACTGATCCTGATGCGATAAGACGCTTCATGGAAGGCATTAATGAAGGAAATCCACCTGCCGATTACTACAAGAATTTCGAGCTTCATGCCAAAGACGCCGATTTTCTTTCAAATCTTACCTACAATGATGAGAAAGAGGAATATTACGTCAATTTTGGGCGAATTGAAAAAGGGGAAGCAACGTGTGTCGGGTTAACTTTTAGAGTCGGAATGGCTTTGGTTGGTAATGCATTCCAGACTATCAAAACCTTACAAAACATAAATGTAGGTCTGTTTGGAACAGGAAGTTCCATCAGCCTCCAAAATGAGCTGTTTGATGTCGCCACCGCTATGCAGACAGATAACTCTTATATGAGAATGCATACGAAATCGTATAACGAACTGACGAATCTGAACCTAAAGGCATTCGGAAGTGGGACGAGCAAGTTCATTAATGCAAGTAAAAAGGCAGGAAAAGTACTGGGATGGGGTGGTGTTTCTATTTCTGCAGTAGATGCATTTGAGTATTTATATCATGGGGGAACTAATATGAATATATATGCAAAAGATTTTGCTGATTTTGCCATGGGTATTTTATCTATATACGGAGGCCCTATAGGTTTCAGCATTGGCATTGCATATACTCTGAGTATGATGTATTTAGAATCAAGTGGAAACATAAATTTAGAAAGAACATATTGATATGGAATTATTAAAATTAATTTTTTATAAGATTTACTGTTGGCAAAGAAGATTCGGTGGTGGTATATTTGATACCATCATCGGGCTTTCTGCATCTTTGACAGCTTTGATGTTTACACTGGCAAATTTAATGGTGTATCTAATCGGAAGAGAAAACTTACCATCCATCAACGATGATACTTTAATTTTTTCTCTGCTGGCATTCAATGTTTCTATTCCAATTATATTGTTTAGTGTATTATTGCCAAACAGAAGATATTATAGAATACTCCTGCAAATGCATAGAAAGTACAAGAATAAATATAGATGGCTTGCATTAGTCATCATTGTAGTTCCTGTACTGCTATTCGGTTTATCACTTTTGCCAGAAATTATAAGATTAAGACAGATACAATGACATAGAAATATAAAGTTAAAACAAACGTATTGATATGAAAACAAATAACATTTATAAAAACATTATAGCTTTCATGCTATTTTTTACTCCATTGGAAGTCTTATCACAAAGTGATACTGTCTCTAATATTACAAACAAACATTTTGACAGCAATCCAAGCTATGAATATGCAACCGCTTCTACGGTTCTTACTCAGTCCGACATCGTGACACAAGACATCCTCTTTGCACCCAAATCACCAACCGTAGCAGGATTGGCACAAGCCATAGACTGCCCAGTTTCATACTATACGGGAACTCCGGAAATAAACATTCCGTTATATACTATCCCTTTGCGTGGTCTGGAACTACCCATCAACCTAAGCTATCATGCGTCAGGCATCAAAGTTGCCCAAGAGGCATCATGGGTAGGTCTTGGATGGAATCTCAATTGTGCAGGTATGATAACTCGTACAGTCAAATGCGGTGATGATTTTCATGAATACGGCGCAGGGCATGACAATGGGATAGAGGAAGGATATTACTTTGCTCCAGAAGCAAAAGCTCCAATTGACAAGAGCTACTTTAAAACTAACAACCTAGGCGCAAGTTGGTTGTTGGTCAAAGATTCAGAACCTGATGTATTCTGCTATTGCATACCAGGCTCTTCTGGTAAGTTCTTGGTTGACAAGACTAGAGGACCTATACTCTTGTCATGCACAGGAAAGAACCATGTCCAAATAAAAATACACGGAAAAAGCGTCAACAAAAGTGGCTCTTTTACCTTCGAGGTAGTGGATACCTATGGTAATCAGTATTTCTTTGAATTGAAGGAGACAACTCATTGTTTCCATAGAAATAATGAGCTAAACATGAACTACACATTAACACAAGCTGTTTGTGACGAGTTCGAACAACGTGTAAGCGATATGTATCCCTCCTCTTTCGACTATACATCCTCATGGTTATTAACAAAGATAGTTACTTCCAAGAAACAAGTCATTACATTTGAATATGAAGCAGAAAATTATCAGCTACCAACAGTGGAATCAGTCTTAAAGTATAATTTGCTAAACACAAGTGGCAATGGTTACACCATGTCATCCAGCCCTCAATATTCTTGCAGCAAAACAATGATTGAAGGATATCATTTGGCAAAAATCACCTGGGATGCAGGAAGTGTTAACTTTCAAACAACAACCCGTGAGGACATTAAGGCATGCAATAGTATGTATCCATTGAATGTTCCCAAGAAATTGGTTGGGCTTTACATCAAGGACAAAATGGATGAAATCATCAAAAGCTATTCATTCTCTTATAAATACATGAACGCTAACAGAACAGATTCATACGCTCATGTATTCAAAAGACTCATGCTTGTTTCTGTAATTGATAATACAGATAAAACTATCACATCTTTGGGGGACATAAAAAAAGATGTATGTTTGTATCCATCAGATAAAAACGACAATTTATACAAACAGATGACAGAAGCTAATATCGTAGGAATTCCTATAGAAAGCCAAAGTTATCTTAACGAGAAAATAATATCCGCAAATAAAACTGAATATGGCAAGCAGGGAAATACTTATGTGCCATTTGCTCAATATAAAGCAGAAATGAATACCCCTATTGATGCCTCTGTTTTAAAGAACGCATATGTAAAAAGGAAAGATTTAGGGCATTATTCATCTTATGGAAATCCAAGGGAAATCGAAGAGAATCATACCACCACCATTCTTATATGGTCGTATTTGGGAATGTATCCAATAGCGAAGATTAAGAATTGCAGTTATTCTGAGTTTATTCAATATTTACCAGAATCAACATTGAACACAATAGAAGCCAGATCGGTACCGACTGAAAATGATTGGAAACTAATAGAAAAATTAAGGCTACAATTACCTCATGCGATGACAATGACTATGGAATATAAGCCTTTTGTTGGTATCATACGACAAACTGACGAACGAGGCTTTTCTACCTATTTTACATATGACAATTCTGGCAGGTTAATTGAAGAGTATTTTTATGAGAATGACAAGAAAATGATATTGAAAAAATATTCATACCATTACCAAACAGAATAACGTCATATAGGAAGGGCTGAAAGAAACCCGATAAATAATCTTCAAAGGTCAAAATACCTCTATTACGAGGGTGCGTCATGGATTTATGGCACACCCTCATATCATTTTCTACATCTCCCACCAAAATTACTTAATCCACGTTTCTCTTTATCTTCAGCGTCTGGTCGCAATATTCTATCACGGCAGGACGATGGGTGATGAAGATGATGGTCTTATCATGCGATGAAAGGATATTCTGGAGAAGCTGACGCTCGGTTTCCGGATCGAGCGCACTGGTAGCCTCATCGAAGAGCATGATGCTGCGATTGCGCAGAAGACTTCGGGCAATGGCGATGCGCTGCGCCTGTCCCTCGCTCAATCCGCCACCCTGTTCGCTACACAGGGTATCGAGTCCATCAGGCAAATCAAAAACGAAATCGGCACAACTCTGATGCAACGCTGCCCGCATTTCCTCGTCGGTGGCACCAATCTTGCCCAATCGCAGATTATCACGGATGGTACCGCTCATCAGCGTGTTGCCCTGCGGCACATACACGAAGTTGCAACGATGCAAAGGCGAAAGCTCTGCTTGATTCCTGATTTCATCTCCCACCTTATTATATATAGTCACCTTTCCTTCCTGCGGATGGAGCAAGGCTAGAATCAGACGAATCAGCGTGGTCTTTCCCGCTCCCGTTTCTCCCAATATCGCCGTACACGAACCCGGACGGAAATCGAAACTGAGATGATGGATGATGTTGCGCACCTGCCGGCGCTGGCTATCCGAAAGTTCATCCTTATCGTAGGCATAGGAAATATCATCGAGACGGATACCGCAAGGCGCCGGCATCTGGAGAGGTTCACCCTGCTCTTCCAGCGGATTCTCTTCCAATTCCATCAATCGCTCGGCTGCCGTAAACACGCCCACGAAGGCAGGTGCCAGTTTGGTAAGATTACGTGCCGGCGTCTGTATCTTGTTTACCAATTGCAGAAAGGCGGTCATGCCACCAAAGGTAAGGGTGCCTGCTCCCATGCGCAAGGCTGCCCAGAGGAAGGCTACAAGATAGCCCAGGGCAAAGCCGAAGTTCAAGAAGAAATTACTCAACACATTGAACTTGGTACGCACCATCACGTTGCCCCGCAACCGACGCTGGGTTTCTTCCAGTTTCTCCACCATCGGCTCCTCCGCCTGCAAGGTCTTCACGAGCATGCGATGCTGGATGGTTTCCTGCAAGACACTCTGCACCTGACTGTCGGAATCGCGCACCAAGCGGGTGAGGTATCGCATCTTGTTCATATAGATTTTACTGAATGCCAGGAAGATAGGAATCATGATGACGATGACGACGGACAGCATCTTATCCATGGAGAAGAGATAGAAGAAGGCACCGAGGAACATCGCCAGCACACCCAGGGTGTTGGGCAATGTTTCCGTAAGGAAATCAACCACCTTGTTCACATCGCTCTCCAGGCGGTTGAGCACATCGCCCGAATGCATCTTCTCCCTGCCGTGCCACTCGGAACGCAGGATGCGATTGAGCATGCGCTGCTGCATGCGGTTTTGTGCCCTGATGCCCAACACGTTGCGAATCCAGATGCTTCCTACGCTCAAGGCGAAGTCGCAGAGAATCAGCAATCCCATCAAGCCCACTGCCCAATAGACATTGCCTTCCACGGAATGGGAGGCAACATCGATGGCACGCTTCACCGCCCATACCTGCGCCAGGCTCACGCCCACCGAAAGTAAGCCCATAGCAGCATTGAGGACAGCCTGCAGGCGGTTGCCCTTCCATACCACCCAGAGCCACACCAGCAGCATCTTGGCAGAATACTTGAATTTCGGAAGCTTGATTACTTTGAACATTGAACTTTGAACTTTGAACTTTATGATTACTCTTGTGGGGGGATTTCTTCTTGCTATCTCCTTGCTACCTTTTTGCTATCTTTGTCGCTGGTCGGCACCCCACATCAGTTTCTCTCGGAGTGTGGAGAAGTAACGCTGGTTGCGCTGCTTCACTATCTTGATGGCATGCGGTGCCTTGCGGATGATGAGGCGGGTCTGCTCCGTCATACGCTCGCTGCGGCCATCGATGGCTACGAGATAGTTGTGGCTGCGACTTTCCACATCGAGCACAATCTCTGCCGTATCGTTGATAACGATAGGACGGATGTTTAGGCTGTGGGGCGCCACAGGAGTTAAACAGAAACTGCCGCTCTGCGGAATGATGATAGGTCCGCCATTAGAGAGATTATAAGCCGTAGAACCCG
>ERZ1027255.675-NODE-675-length-10003-cov-5.755830_pt1 | contig 10003 bp, 3 predicted proteins | sample MGYA00519261_ERZ1027255 | MGnify/ENA primary metagenome ERZ1027255 (study PRJEB26926, sample SAMN06164399) | human gut metagenome | biome: ENVO:00009003; feature: ENVO:2100002; material: ENVO:00002003 | host: Homo sapiens | place: USA | collected 2012 ...
ATCTACACAAGGCTATTCGTCGGCAGCGTCAGATGTGTATAAGAGACAGGGTAAAGAGATTTCCGGGGAGCGCAAACTTAAGGTGGCCCTTATATCCCTTGTCCTTCACCTTGTCGTTAGGACGTATGACGTCCATTCTTCCCGAGATGGTGATGCCCGGAAGGTTGGACGAAACCTCGATGGAGTTAAACAGACAGTCCTTATATTCCAGCGAGATGTTGCTGATGTCGTCGAGGTTCTTCACCTCTGCCTGCAACTGAATGCCAGCCTTTGCCACTACGAGGTCTTCCAGCAAGCCAATCTTTCCCTCAAGGTCGAGCGTCATTGCGCCACCCGAATAGCCGAGGTCATAGCGTGTAATGCCGAAGCAGAACGGGCCTATCTTCTTCTCTAAAGAAGCCAACGACCATTCGCCCATGTTGAAATAGATGGGCTTGTCCTCAGAACCGAGGTTGCGTTCCTTCTCCTCGCAAAGCGTCTTCCACGCCGAACGTCTCAGTTCTTCAGCCTGAGCTGCGTGTGCCTTCTTCTGCGTTTCCTCCTTATCGTAGATTGATTCCCACGTAGAACAGTTGGCAATACGCATCTTTGTGAAGTGGATGCCAGGGATGCTAAGCTTCAGCGGCAGACCGTCGAGGGCTTTCTTCACGAAGCTCGACTGCTCCTTTGCCTTGTCCACCTTATTGTTCACCACGTCCAGCTTGCCCTGAATCTCGTCGGCATAACCGATGGTGATGCTTCCGCCCATAGAGAATTCCAGTCGGGTCTTCGTCGATCCGTCAGCCTGGTCTTCTGCTTCGAGGAAGAAGTAAGTCTGCTTCTGCTCAAGGTTTGCCTCTGCAAGGATGAAGTCAAAGTTGATGTCCTCCACCTGCTGCACCTTAAATATATAGGCGTAGCCGTTGTCGTTGTCCTTCTTGAATCGCTTCTGGTTATATATATTACATGTATAGGCGATGTCCGAATTGACGAGCGGCAGCTTCATGTTGCCGTCGAAGTAAGCCTTCTCGAAGTTGCTCTGCAGGAACTCCACGCCCACGTTGTCGAGCGTAAACGCCCAACCACCGAGCTTTCCGGTCTTTGCGCTGATGATGTCCTCCGCACCGAACTTGAGCGAAACGCCCGACTTGTCGAAGAACATGTCCTTGGCAGCGAGGGTAAGGCGTCGGTCACCGTCGCCGTCTTCCTTGCCCACCTCCATAGCCTTCGGGAACTTTACGCCCACCTTGCTGATGTAAAGGCCCATCCATTCGTTGTCGTTGGTGCGGATGTCAGCCTTGCTCTTGTCATAACCGGCGGGGAACGATCCCATGTTGTTGTCGTTCACCGTTGTGGAGTGGTCATAGACAATGGCGCCTGGGCAGAATGTCCAGCCCGGAAGAGCCTCTGCTTCGAAGTCGTCCATCGCAGCGCTTGCCGTCCAGTTGTTCCAGTCCTTGATGTCAGTCTGGATGTTCAGCACGGGTCGCTCTTCCGTAGCGGTGCCGTTAGCCACCTTCTTCAGCTTAGGAATGGCGATGTCGATGTCGATGTGTAAGGCAGCCAAAGAGTCAGCCTGCCAGTTGATGTAGCATCCGTCCGCAGGAGCCTGACCTTCGTCAGCCACGGTGATATCGGTCGGAGCCTTAAACTTAATCTGGAAACCGGACGACGGTTCCTTTACGTCTATGGTGGAAAGCAGGCACATCGATCCGCTCTCCGGCAACAGACGATCGGGGCTGATACATGTGTGCGGTGCACCGAGGATGAGGATGTTGTTGTCCGTATAGCGGCTTTCGGGCAGCGTGAACGTACCGATAAGGTCCATTGAAGCCCACGAAGGAGCGAATGTCACGTTGACAATCTGGATGTCCACCGGAGTCTTGTTTACTGACTTCGGCAGCTTCATCGGCATCATTATGTTGTCAAGCCTGCCTTCCGTGAGGAAGTCCTTGGCTCGATGGTAATAGTCATAATACTTGCCGAGGCTGAGCTGCTTGGCGATGTCGCGACCTCTGTTAGACGCTTCCTTCTGCAACATCTTAGCATAAGGTATGCCAGTGTCGCCGATGAGGTTGTCAATGCCCCAGTCGGAGAAGAGCTTGTCCACCTGCTCGCCGTTGTTCGACGCCCATGTGTCGCCCTTCATGCCCTTAGCCTTGCCGGCATAAACGATGTCGTCAGTATTGATGAAGAGCGAGTCGAACTCCACCTTCACCATCAGCGACAATCCGAGCGGCGACCATTCCACACGACCGTTGCCGCGGAATCCGCCGTCCTTGCCGTTCTCCTTCATCTCGTCGATGGTGAGCTGATACTGTCCGATGCCCACCACCTTGCCTATGAAGTCCTTCGCAGACTTCTTCGTAGGCTTGAGGTTCTCGATGTTCACCATTGACGAACACTGGAAGAACTTCTGGCTGATGCGCTGTGCGAGGGCGAAATCGATGACGTTTACGGAGTCGTTGACGAACGCCACGGACTGTACGTTCTCGCTCTTGGGGAGCACGCGCAGCACCATATAGTCGCCAGCCACCACCTTGTCGCTGATCTGCTCCCACTTGATGGAGTCAGAAAGGTCGTACGTGGAGTGTGTGTAGACCGGCTCTGAGGCGAAGATGTCGGCGCGGTCCATCTCTGGTTCGCCGCGGAAAAGCTGCACCTCATAATTGATCTTCACCGTGTCCTGACGTTCTCCTACGCCACCCACGAACCATGCCTTCTTCCATTCCACGCCGATGTCGTCGCCCGTGAATGACTTGCGGGCTCCTGCATTGCCGGGGAAACTCGGGCGGATGATCTGCGGATTGCGGAAGTTATATACCGAATCGGTCACTTCTTCCTTGCCGCTACCGAATCCGAAGTCGAACTCGTCATCGTCTTCCTCCTCATCCTTCTTGTCCTCCTTGTCCTTGTTGTCCTTGTTTTCGGGCGTTGGGGGCGTCACCACGGTGGTGGCATCAGGCTCGAAGCGGAAGAGACGCAGGTCGGATTTGCCGTCGTTCTCCACCATGGAGTAGTTGAGGTAAGTGCTGCCCAGACCTGACTGTTCTGCCGTGACGCGTGCCACGTAGGTCATGTCGTCTATCATGGAGCGGATGCGCTCCTGCGGCAGAATCAGCATCGGCGACATCAGTCCCGACTTCTCGTACACGGCAGGATTGTACTCTATGGCTTCGTCAGGCGTCTGACCGCCGACAAGCTGCACCACCTTAAACTTATACGTAAAGCGTGCCGCGCCGGGATTGCACGTCACGATGGGTTCTTTCCACGTAAAGAGTGCGTTCTGCTTGTCCATCGTGCATACGGAAGCGTCGGAAGAACTTCCGATGCCGGGCATAGGCATCAGGAACTCCGGCGCCTGAGCCTTGTAGCATATAGTGAAGATGCACTGTCCGCTGCTGGGGCTGCTCACCATGACGGGAGTGTCACGTCCCGGCTCCCAGCGGTAAGCCACGAGGCGCATGCGATACTGACCCTCGGGCAGGAGTCCGAAGGCGCCGCCCTCATAGTCGCTGAACAGACCCGGGGTGGTGGCGATGCGGTCGTTAGGCACATGATTGAAGAGATTCTTCATCTCCACCATGCTCAGAATGTGCGTTCCGCCGGAAGGCACCGTGATGGGCTTGTCGGGCTGATACTGTGCAGGAATCTTGACGTAAAGTCCCGAGTTGGGATTTATCTGCTCAAGGTCCATGACGAGATAGACGTTCTGCGTCTCGCCAGAAGAGTTGATCAGACTTACGTTAAAGTAGTTGCCTGGATTGGCTACGTACAGCATTGCCTGCGGAGGCAGCGTGGGCTGTACCGGATTGACCGTCACCATTACGTCCTGAGCGGCTGCCTGCAGCATGGCACCCAGGATGATGAGTAGTGATAGGATGTGGAATCTCAGTCTGTTCATATCTTGATCTTTATTTTATCGTGGGAATAAAAGTTACACTATAGCGACTTGTTCTGTTCCTTCTCCGCCTTACGCTTTATCTCGAGGAGCGTGAAGGTGTAGGTGTAGTTGAAGCTGATGTTGATGTCCGTGGCGTCCAGCTTCGAACGTGTCTTGGTGATATTGACGTCGCCGTACTTGTTGAATCCGGCAGTCATCGAGAAGAGATGCTTCTGCTTGATGCTGTAGCTGGCAGCCATGTCGCATCCCATGGACAGGCTCTTCGACTGTCGCTTCACCTCATTGTAGCACATCGAGAACGTGGCTGAGAGGTTGAGGGCATCGTCCTTTAGGAAGGCGCGGTTGGCTGTCACCGAGGCGAGGTCGCTGGTGTAGCGCGTGTTGAATCCCTTTGACGACTGGTGGTTTATGGAGGTCTGGAAGCTGGTCTTCCATGCCTTTACCTCCAGTCCGTAGCTGGCTCCGATGGCGAGGGACGTTACGTCGCTCACGCCGGTGGCGAAGCGGTTGAGGTCCTTGTTCTGCACGAGGCTGGCAGAGAGCGAGAAGGCGTGTCCGAACTGGTCGTTGTCCACGGCGTAGGACGGCGTGAACGTGAAGGTGTTCATGGCGCGACGTACGCGTGTGGTGTCGTTCACGTGTGCCGTGCCGTCAGCCTGCGTCTGCAGATAGCCGTTATAGCCGAACGAGAGGTTGAGGCGGTTGGCTATGCGTGTGGCTATGAAAGCCGAATAGACGAAGCCCCGCGTGGTATAGAGCTGCTTGTTGGAGAGATTGTCCTCCTGAGCGGAGAACGTGGCTGCCACCGACACGCGGCGGAAGAGCGTGGTGCCGAGGCTGGCTCCGACGCTGTGATAGTTGTTAGCCATATAGTAGGTGCCGAGCGACGTATAGTCGGGCTGTATGATGCGATAGAAGAGCGAGGCGTTCACGCCGCCGGCGTTGATGTTGAGGTTGGCGTCGCCCGCGAAGCGTGCCATGGAGGTGTAGCGTGTGTCGAACACCTTGTCCCATCTTGTCACCTTGCTGTCCGTCACCTTCTCCGCGCGGGTGTCGGTGGTGAAGGCTGATGTGGCTACGTTGGCTGTCAGCGACATCCAGTTCTTGATGCTCACGCCTCCCTTGAGTCCCACCACGATGTTCTCCTGCGGCGATATGCGCTCCTGCCAGTACTCGTCAATGGAGCTGCGGCGGTCGTATGCGCGGAGCAGATAAAGGTCGAGGTAGTTGCTGCCCGTGCCGTAGCCTATATTGAATCCCCATCCTATGCGGCGATACTGCGGATTGCGCGGCGAGGGCGACGTCGGGTCGTCGTTGACGGCGCTGCGCAGCGTGCCGTAGAAAGCTCCCACGCGGAACTTCTGCGTGCGATATTCCAGACCCACACCGTTGTACGACATACTCATGACGTAGGGCGAGAATCCTGCCGACGACCTTCCGATATGTCCGTGCCATTGCTTGTACGACGGCGAGAGATTGAAGGAGATATGGGGATAGTTGAAGTCCAGATTGTTGTTGGAGTAATAAAGCGAGAAAGGCATGTTGAATCCATACATGCTGATGTTGAGGTTGAGGAACAGCGTATTGCTCAGCGGCGAGGCGTATGCGCTGCCTGCCGTTGAGTGAAAGTAGGTGTTCTGTGTACCTACGGAACCCGTGATGATAAGGGGATCGCTCTTCGCAATCTCCGTGATGTTCTGTGCTGTTGTGCCGCTGGTATGCAGAAAGAGTGCTGCCACAGCCGTCAGTATGGTTATGTGTAAGTGGCTTTTCATCGCTTTGGTTCTTTTAGTGGTTATTTAAAGTTTCGCATGTCTCGTGACATGCGAAACTTTTAGTTATATTAGTATAGTCAACTTACTTGACAAGCTTCTTCGTAACGGTCTTGCCGTCCTTGGTCTTCACCTTCACTACGTAAACGCCTGAAGGAAGGCCGGTAACGGTGGTCTCGCCGGTTGAGACAACAGCACCGGATGCGTTGCATACGATGACGTCAGCCACGTCCATGCCCTGGACTGTGATCTGTCCGTCCACAACGGCGATGCCCGAAGATGCGATGTCGGCTGCTGTGATGCCGGTGACGATGCCACCTACAGTCAGACGCTGCGGAGCGCGGAGCGAACCTGCCATCTTTGCGAACGGCATCTGCTCGTTGATGGTGCGCATCTCGCCGCTGACGGCGTCATGGAGCTTGAACGAAATGGTCTCGCCCTTGTCGGCATGTACGGTGATGAAGCACTTGCCGTCTATCATCTCGCCCTCACCGCGGCACTCGTCGCCTACGAAGGCGCCCACCGTGAAGCGTTCTGCCGAATAGTCGTTGCCGAGGTCAGCTACGATGGTCATGTTGTCAGCGAACGGAGCGCTGTTGTATGTCCATACGCTCTGCTTGTGCTGGGGAGCGTTCATCACCGGAGTGCCCTGAGGCATATTCCACTCATACTTGAGTTCCATGTTGATGGTGTCTGATGCTGCATTGAAATACATATATCCGAGTCCGGCATGCAGAGTGGTAAGGGTGCCTGTCCACTTTTCGCCATTGTATTCAGCGAAGCCGTTGTCCTTCGATACGATGCGGTCGCCCACGTTGAATTTGTTTGCGGATGCATCTTCGGTAGAGAACACCGAGTTGATATCGTGGTCATACTGATAGGGATTGCCGAGCCAGTTCCACATCGGCACAATCTGACGATAAGGTCGCATGTCTTCGTAGCCGCCGGGGTAAATTCTCAAGTTAAGGAGACCGGGCTCCTCTTCTTTCACCTTAATCTTATAGCATTCGCCAGGCTCCAGCCTGTTGAGGTCGCCGAAGTAGCCGTATTCGGGGTCGTTATGGAGAAGGGCGTCTTCTGAGCGGATTTCCTCCACCACGTCGCCTAATTCGTATTCAGGAGAGTTCCATGATACGCCGCCGCTATAGAGCGAAGTCCACTTCCATCCTGCCTTCTGCATATAGCGCTGACCGATACCGACATGTGATGTTGCCACCTCTACGCCGTCGAGCTTCACGCTGATAGTGGCTCTGCCCACGCTATGAGGTTTGATGGTATAGTTAAGCATGGTCTCATCCGTAGGAACAATCTCTACTATGCTCTTCCATTCCTCAGGAACATCGGTATAAGGAGTTATAGTAACCTCCACTCTTGACGGGTCTACCTCTGCGTCAACGGGGTCGGGAGTAAGCACGAAGTCGCGTGTCTCGGTGCTTACCATCTCCACGTATCCGTCCACCTTGAATCCCTTAAGAGACTCCAAAATCGTTATGTTGAAGTGGTTTGAAATTCTATACTCATCATTTTGGAGTCCTGTCTCAGTTGCGATGGTGTGCTCAGATGAATAGGAGACATCAATCCATCCCTGACCTATACTATCGATAGATGCAGAAAGGCTGTCTTCCTCGAAATTATAATACAGTTTTACGGCTTTCGTATGAGATCTGATATCCAAATCGCTTTCTGCTATATCGTACTCTTCATATTCGTCATACTTAGGCCATGACGGTGTCATGATGATGTTGTTACGGATATCCTCAGAGATGTCCCACTTGTCAGTATCCTTTCTTGGCATCAAGAAAGTCATCTCCTCCTGCTTGAACGTGATGTTCGTAGGACCTCTTTTTACGATAACCTCGTATTTGCAATAGGCTTGATGATTCTGCGTTGAATTTATCGTAACACGAACTCTACCTGGCTTAAGGGCGATCATCTCGTCACCTTCATTAAAATATAAGTCACCAAATATGTCGGTATACTTATAAGCTCCGTCACCATCCTCGTACACTCCCTGATCACTAAAACTTTGGTTAACTTCGTAATGCACGCTGCGGTCTGTAGCGTCCTCAGGCATTACCTTATAGCCAGACGGAAGGATGTCGAGAAGGTTCTCGCCTACAAACATCTTAATAGTCTTAACGGAGCCAACCATCTCGATATACTCTACCGGCTTAATGACTGTGACCTTAAGGTCCACGCTGGCATTCTCGCCGCCAAGCGTCATGGTGTAAGTGCCGGTCTTTACTGGCTCAAACTTGCCAAGGTCGCTTTCACTTGTCATCGGACGGATGGCAGTCTCGTCGTTGCTCTTCCATGTCAGTTCCTCGTTGCAGTCGGCAGGTGCTGTGGTGTAGCCGCTGCGAAGCACGGTGTTGAGGGCAGCAGTGTCGCCCAAGTTAACTGTGATGCCATTCTTATACTCGTCGCGAAGCTCAATAGAGGTGGCAGGCTGGATGACACGAATATTAATGTCGGAATACTGTCCCGTATTCTTCATGTCCCAAAGCTTAGGGAAAACGCCGACGGAACCATACTTGCCAGTTGACTTAATGGCTGTGAGCTTATTTCCTTCGATAATGACATTTTCACTCTCTTCATACATATTCCAGTTTAATTCTGGTATGTTGGCATTCGCTGGCTCGAATGTAATATAATCCAACAAATTGATCTGCTCACCCACCTTAACTGATACTGTCTCTTGGGTGAAACCATAATATAGAGGCTGGATAAACTTCAGCGGGAAGAGGTCTGACAGCGTACCGGTGGTTTTCTTATTAGTATAGGTTACGGCATTTGCGGCAGGCTTCAGGTCGTTGTAAATATAAGACATATTGGCTCCTGGAATACTTAAACGGAACGAGATAGCCTTTCCATTGTCTGTATCCGAACCCTTTACACGCAGAGCGAAATAATAAATGGTTTTGGTGTCCGATACAGACTTTTGGCTTACCTCCGCAATTCCGCGGCATTCACCATCAATGAATGCTCCAAGGTAAGTGTTGTCATTAAAACTTTGTACAGCACTGCCTTTGTCATCTACCAGTCCTACATAAATGACGTGCTCGTCAGGGTAGGTATTGGGATTATAGCCCCAATCGGGTTGTTGTGCCGCCATACCTACGGCATATAGCAGTAGGGATAGCATTAGTAATAATTGTTTCCTCATATTAAAAATGATTTGAAAGGTGAATAATAATATGTTATCTATTTAGTTTTATGTTTAATAATGTGATGTTTGGGTTTCTTGGTTATTTCCTGTTCAGTCCCCAGCTTTTCCACATGCTCCCTGATTTTGCCCTCGACGTCATCGTATGAATGTCGCCAAGGTTCGTTCTCAATAGTATGGTCTTGCGGTCTCATATTGTACGTTATTTGTGGTTAGTGATATTTACATGAGACGACACGCCTTACGCTATGTCTGTCAGCACTGCAAAATAAGCTGAAATTCGCTCAAGTCCGTTGTATAAACTTAACAAAAAATGGCCAATTCTTTACAAAATTAAGGTCAAAGCGCAATTTGACAAGCCAACAGGCAATTTATGCACCTAATTTGACAAGGATTTTAACAGACATTTTGGGTTGGACGGGGAGACAAAAGAGGCAATAATCGCATGCGAATAATGTCCGTTATTCGGCGTAAGACATACTCCTTTAGACAAGAAGACATTCATCCTATCAATTAAAAACTGAATAATTCACAATGCGCCTTGGCACACAATTCAAAAATCAAAATCCCTAATTCCTAATTCTTCGGCGGTTCCGCCGAAGATTATATTTGCATTCCTAACGCTCAATACTCCTCGTTCAGCGCACTAAGAAATCTTTGATGCGAAATTTTCGAGTTTTGAGCGTGCAAGCATAGCGTTCTGACGCACAGAAGGTTATGCTATTAAGGAAAGAAATGTGCAATGAATGACGGTGCTAAACATGCATCAAAGGGGCACAATAGAGCCTCTTTGCCACTCCAACACAGCCTCTATTGTAATACAAAAGAGCCACTTTTGCCTTCCAATAGTGGCTGTAATGGAAGACAAGAGAGGCTCTTTTTATATATTAAGGGGTCAAAAACGATGCAAAACCGCACAAAAACAGCAAGACAAATCTCTAAAACCGATTTTTATTTTGTAACATGTTTTTACTCTTTGCGTGATATTTGCATAGCGGATGGCATCCGCCATCCGAATGTTGAATTAGGAGTTGTGACGAGGTGCCTCATCACCGATAAACTGCAATTTATCTGCGAGTCTATCTGCTATATAAGGCAGGGCTTTAACAAAAACCTATCTCCACCTGCCGCTTATGGGCGCAAATCCTATCGGATTTAAATAAAAGGCTTTACATTAGGTCT
>ERZ1027255.684-NODE-684-length-9962-cov-6.061270_pt1 | contig 9962 bp, 10 predicted proteins | sample MGYA00519261_ERZ1027255 | MGnify/ENA primary metagenome ERZ1027255 (study PRJEB26926, sample SAMN06164399) | human gut metagenome | biome: ENVO:00009003; feature: ENVO:2100002; material: ENVO:00002003 | host: Homo sapiens | place: USA | collected 2012 ...
GACAGCAGTATTCTGAGGTTACACCAAACCTGATCGATCTGAAGACACATCTGACAAAGAAGATCGTACTGAACATTCCTATGATGAGTGCAGCCATGGATACCGTTACGGAGTCAAAAATGGCGATTGCAATGGCAAGACAGGGTGGTATCGGAATCATTCATAAAAACATGTCCATTGAAGCACAGGCAGATGAGGTCGATAAGGTAAAGCGTTCGGAAAACGGTGTTATCACAGACCCATTTTTCTTATCTCCAGACAATACATTACAGGATGCTGACAACCTGATGGCAAAGTTCCGTATCTCCGGTGTTCCGATCACAGAGAACGGTCGTCTGGTCGGCATCATCACGGTCGATGATGTCATGGATGTCATGGAGCAGGAGGCGACGGAGGACTTCGAGAAGATGGCGGCGATGCTGCCAAGTGAGAAGCCGTACCTGAAGACGGGCGTGTTCCAGCTCGCGAGAAATCGTATTCCGTGGCTGATGATCCTGATGTTGAGCAGTATGGTGACCGGCGGTATTTTGTTAAAATATGAGAATGCCTTTTCGGTAATTCCGCTTGCTCCGCCGTTTGAGATATCGGCGAGAGTAAAGCCGCACTCGTTCAGGAGCGATGAAGCTGCCGCGTAGCTTTCAGGGTGAACGGCTGTGTTGTCAAGCGGATTCTTTCCGTCACGGACTCTGAGGAAGCCTGCGCACTGCTCGAAAGCCTTTTTGCCAAGCTTCGGAACTTTAAGCAGTTCCTTGCGGTCGGTGAACTTGCCGTTCTCCTCGCGGTAAGCAACAATGTTCTTTGCAACTGCTGCGTTGATTCCCGAAATATAGGAGAGAAGAGAGTATGACGCGGTGTTAAGGTCAACGCCTACCGAGTTTACGCAGTCCTCGACAACACCTGAGAGCGCGTCATTCATTCTTGCCTGCGGCATATCGTGCTGGTACTGACCAACACCGATCGCCTTTGGCTCGATCTTAACAAGTTCAGCAAGGGGATCCTGAAGGCGGCGTGCTATTGAAACTGCACTTCTGAGCGAAACGTCGTACTCGGGGAATTCCTCCGCCGCAAGTTTTGAAGCGGAGTAAACAGAAGCTCCTGCCTCGCTTACTACCATGTAGCTGACTTTCTGAGGTATCTCCTTGATGAGGTCAGCGGCAAACTGCTCAGTCTCGCGCGAGGCTGTTCCGTTTCCGATAGAAATTGTAGTAACGCCGTGCTTCTGAATGAGTTCCTTGACGATCTTCTTTGAAAGTTCAATATTGGTCTTAGGGCCGGGAGTACAGTAAATTACGTTTGTATCGAGAACTTTTCCTGTCGAGTCGATGACCGCGACCTTGCAGCCGGTTCTGTAACCGGGGTCAAGACCGAGGATAACGCTGTTCTTGAGCGGCGGCTGGAGAAGGAGCTGGCGGAGGTTCGAGGCAAATACCTTGATAGAATCCTCGGCAGCTTTTGCAGTCATTTCCGAACGGATCTCGCGCTCGATAGACGGGAAAATAAGTCTCTTGTAGCTGTCCTCGGCAGCAGCGCGCACAAGTTCGCCACAGGCATTGTTATGCTTGATGTATTTGCCGAGAATGATATCGGTAGCGGCTGTGTCATCGAGAGTTACCGCAACCTTGAGGAATCCCTCCTTTTCGCCTCTGTCAAGGGCAAGAACACGGTGATTGGCAACTTCCGGAACAGGTTCGCTGTATTCGTAATAGTTCATGTAAACGCTTTCCGCCTCGGGATCTGACGCCTTTGAGGTGAGCACGCCCTTCTTTCCTGCAAGTGTACGGAGCTGTTTTCTCACGTCAGCATCATCGGAGATATCCTCGGCAATGATGTCCATTGCTCCCTGAATAGCAGTCTGAACATCTTTCACACCCTTTTCTTCGTTCACGAAAGCTTCCGCCTCCTTTTCAGGTTCTGCGTCGGACTGCTCCATGATGAGAGATGCAAGCGGTTCAAGACCCTTTTCCCTTGCAATGCTTGCGCGGGTTCTTCTCTTGGGCTTGAACGGGCGGTAAATGTCCTCGATCTCAACGAGAGCCGTAGCAGCATTAATTGCAGCTTCAATCTCGGGTGTCATCTTTTCCTGATCGATGATAGCGGCAGCTACCTCCTCCTTGCGCTTTTCAAGGTTGCGCAGGTAAACGAGCCTGTCGTAAAGCTCGCGAAGTATCTGGTCGTCAAGAGAGCCTGTCAGCTCCTTACGATAACGTGCGATAAAGGGGATAGTTTTGTCGTCATCAATAAGGGCAACGGTATTATCCACCTGTTCCTGTTTTAGTCCGAATTCCTTTGCAAGTGTTTTGTTGATATCCATATTTATTCCTTTCTTTAAAGGCTCGTATCGCCTTATTCTGTTTGGATTACCTCGTGGGAGTCGTTATAGCGGTCAACCCACGAGAAAAGCGTCTTTGCGATATCCTTCCATACAACCGCGTTATTCTTTTCAAAGATGATATCGTGGCGCATTCCGTCAAAGAGACGGTGGGAAATACTCTCGCAGCCGTTCTTTTCGAGCAGCTTTATATTTTTAAAAAACTTCTTTTCCGAGAGCATACACGGGTCGTCCTTTCCCGACAAAAAGCGTATCGGGAGCGACAGATCGGCAGATGTGCTTTCTGTTTTGGAGTATGCCCTGCGTGTGAGTCCGAGCAGTTCCTCATAGCAATTCATGGTCGGCTTAAAGCTGCAAAGCGGATCTCCGTTGAATCTTTCCACAACATCGGGGTCGGAACATCTCCACGAGTTGGGGACTTCATCATCGAATGAAGCTCCCAGACAGCTCTCGACAACTCCGCATATCTTGTCGCTGCGGAAACGCGAGCCGGGCTTTTTTGCAGCAACAGAGTCAATGCACCTGACAATGCTTGTGAAACTGCTGTAGCACGGGCAGCCGGAAATAATAAGGCCGTTAATATCGGTGTCGGGCTGTGCGATAAAGCGTCTTGCGGCAACAGAACCGAGTCCGTGAGCGATGATGAATACCGGAATATTGTTCCATGCCTGTTTTATGAATTTGTTTAGCTGAGCAAGATCGCTTACAAGACCCTCTCCGCCGTTCTGGAACATATATCCGAGGTCATCAGGAGCGCAGATACTCTGTCCGTGTCCGCGGTTGTCACTTATAACGGTAATAAAGCCCTGTTCTGCAAGATAGTCCATAAACGGAAAGTACATTTCCTTGTGCTCGCAGAGACCGTGTACTATCTGGACAACACCATGTACAGTATCAAGCGGAATGGCATTTACGGCAGATATTTCAAGCTCGTCGAATTCTGAAAGAAATTTGAATTCTCTTATATTCGCATACAGCATAGCGAACCTCCCTTTGCATAGAAACCTGTGCAGTATTTCCCTTGTTTTTCACTTTATTCTATTATACCACATTTTGCAATATAAATCAAGTCCGCGAAATACAGGCTCAAATCGGCTTGATAGAACAAAAAAGAGTATCTGAAACTGATCAGATACTCTTTTGGCTATTGACTTTACATTACTCAATAGTAACCTTTTTCATGACCTGCGGAGTAGTAGGCTTGTCGTTGTAATCTGTAGCAACTTCTGCAATTTCGTCAACGACTTCCATGCCATCGATAACCTTGCCGAAAGCAGCATACTGACCGTCAAGGTGTGGAGCGTCCTCGTGCATGATGAAGAACTGTGAACCTGCCGAATCAGGCATCATTGAACGAGCCATTGAAAGAACTCCTCTTGTGTGCTTGAGATCATTCTTTACGCCGTTGCCGGAAAATTCACCCTTGATAGTCCAGCCGGGGCCGCCTGTGCCGTTGCCCTTGGGACAGCCGCCCTGGATCATAAAGCCGGGGATAACTCTGTGGAAAGTAAGACCGTCATAGAATCCGCTCTTAACGAGCTTCTCGAAGTTTTCGCAAGAGATAGGAGCAATATCGGGATAAAGCTCTATCTTGATCTTTTTTCCGCTTTCCATTTCAATAACAACCATGTTTTAAACCTCCATAAATAAACCCTGCAAGGACGTGTCCAAAAGGGATTTTTGATATACAATTACCTGCACACAGGAATACAGAAACGTACTCAGTGCAGTTCTATCACTATCGGCTCGGTGCTTTTTGACGCATTTGCAGCCTTTGTGGGAATCGGCGGCAGAGTCGAAGTGGCAGTGGCAGAGTTTTTCTCGTTGTACTCATCGAGAATTGATTTTGTAGTTGTAGTTCCCTGAGCCGTAGTTTCGGAAGCAGCAGAAGGTTCTGTGGTTATCGGGATAGTTTCGATGACCGAACCGAGGATATTGGTGACTTCCTCGTACATTTTCTCTGTTGCAGGCTCAGTTGCGGCAGTTTCGGTGGGAATATCAGTCACGGGAACAAAATCCTCATCAAATCCGTATGTGGTGCTTTGCTGAGAATTTGCAGGCTGCTGTGCGCGGCGGGCGTTATTCTTTTTTTGTATATCATCTGCGCACGACTTTCCGGCAACAATGACAAGCATAGCCGTGGCTATAGCAATAAGAATCGCCATTCCCTTATTCCTTTCCATAAACACACCTCCTGCGCATAATTAATTATACTTTATATAGTGCAAAAAGTCAACCTGTTTTTTCCATTCGCAGACCGTACAGGGTATAGCTGAGGTAATCGCTGCCGCCTATTTTCATGGAAAATACCGCGGACGGATCGGAAACAGGAACGGTAAGATCTGCCTCGAATGGAGTCTTTTCACCGTTTGACTTGAAAGTATCGCTGAAATATACCGTTTTTCCGTCAGAATCCGTGACAGCAATCGGAATTTCTGTTCCCTCGGGAGCTGTGCAGCTAAATGAAAGGTGATACTGACCGTCTTTTTTAAGGGAGATACCCGAGACAAGGATCTCAACGCTTTCAGGTGAAGTTCCGCCCGTAACGATGTTCACCCAGTAGGACTTGTCATAGTCGGAGAAGTAAGTTGCGGCATTTGCACCCGATTCCTTGTCGATATTTATGCTGTACTCCGCATTTGCCGCAGCGTCCAGACCGATCTGGTCGGACTCAATGCCGAGTGCCTGACAGATCTGGTCTGCGAGAACATAGGCGCTTTTTTGCTGAGTTTTCGCAGAGGGGTGCCAGTCTGAGCCGACGCCGTCCGCGTTGAAGTCCTGAACCGTCGAGAGATAGCTTGTAATGCGCTCGTCGCCTGTTTCTGACTGGAACTGCTCAATGGCTTTCTGAATGTATGGATAGAGTTCCTCGCCGCCCATTGTTCCGAGTGTGCAGATAATGTACGCATCGGGATTGCAGCTTCTTACAGTTTTGAGGAACTCGGCATATTGCTCGGCGTAAGTTTCTGAGCGTTCAGTGTCGCCCTTGATGTAGCTTGAGTCATTTGTGCCGAGATTGATGACAACAACGTCATTCGGAGCGCTCTCAAAGTCCCACTTTTCGCTGTAATCTGACTTCTTTGAGTATTGCTCGTAATACGGCGGAACGAGACTGTCGGCGTTTATTGTTCCGTCATTGGAATAGCCCGAAATTATTCCGTGACCGCTGTAGCAAACTGCGCTGTATTCCGCACCGAGTTTCTGCGCGGTGAGGTAAGCGTAGGATTTCATGAAGTTTTCCGTTGTTGTTTTGAATCCCTCGTAAGCGGTTTCGCCCTCAACTCCGTAGCCGCAGGTGATAGAGTCGCCTATGAATTCGATTCGCAGATCGCTTTCGGGAGTCGGGTTCACGGGAGCTTTTACATCGGAATTTACTTTGATAGCAGATACTCCGACAGCACCGTTGTTTGCCTCGGACAGATGAATTACCTTTACTTTTGCAAGACGCGCCGAGTCTCCGCTGAACAGAGATACGGTCTTTTCCTTTTCAGTCATGGTTTCGTCAAGAATTATCTCATCATCTACTATTACAGCATAACGCGGAGCAAAGTCAGCGCCATTTTCAATACCGCTGTCGCCTGCAAGGGTGATTTCAGCCGACTTTGCATTTACAGTAAACTCAATTGCAGAACCGCTCTGAATAAGCCATGTTACATTATCTCTGAAAAGGTTTCTGCCGATAAACTTTACGTTTTCCTTTGTGGCAGGGTATGAAGAATCGGTGAAAACACCTGTGGATCGAAATGATTTTCTTATAAGTGACAAGTCGAGTGAGTTGATTTTTCCGTCATTGTTCACGTCCTGTTCCTCCTTGAGCGGAGCGTTGCCGAGCAGCGCGCTGCTGAGCGTTCGCAAGTCCGATGCATTGTAATCTTTTGCTGAAAGTACCGGTGTACTGATCGCCGCTGCTGCCGTAATGGCTGCGCAGAAGGCTGAAACGAGTTTTTTCATTAACTTCCCCTTTCATTATTCAGACAAATTTTTAGAACTTGTCCAATTATGGGCAGGTTCTCGATAATTCTAATTATATCACAGATAAGTCGGCTTGTCCACATTTTTATGCGCATTTTGCCTTGTCTACGTAAAAATTATGCTCGAAAATCTGCATATTATCTTAGTGTCAACACTCCCTAAAAATTCACCTTGCGCACATATCCGCCGCTTTCGGATAAGAGCAGCGGATGTGCTTTTTTCGGTGTTAATTCGTGACCTGCCGGCTCAGCTTATGTGGATTCGCTTGTGCGGACAAGAAGATTCCATGTTCCGCTGTCTACTATGCCGTTTTGCGGCAGACCGACAATGCGCTGAAAGTCCCTTATCGCGGCAGCAGTTTGCGGTGTGTAATTTCCGCCGACCTCAACGCGCGGCATATTATCATATTTCGCGCTGAGAGCGTCAAGCATTGCCTGAATGATGTAAACTATCTGTCCGCTGTCGCCGTTTCGGACAGTGTAGCTGCGTGACGGAAAAGCTCGGTAGGGGATAGGGGCTGCATTGATATACCCCCGATAAATTCCAACTACCTTATTCCATGTTGCCGAGTCCGTGTTTCCGGTCTGCGGTAGTCCGTACTCGCGCTGAAAATTTCTTACAGCCTCCGCAGTGTCCTTTCCGTAAACTCCGTCGGGAGTTATAGTGAGAATGTTGTCATTGAAAAGAGAGATTGAATGCAGGTACTTTTGCAGTTCAATAATGTGCTGCCTGCGCTGTGAATCTGTGTATGTCATGGTGAAAGCTCCTTTCTATGTGGTGATCGTGTAGCCGGGATTCTGATATGGACGCTTGTCAAAGCCGTACCTGAGATCAGAATAGACTCCTGCTATCTTATCCCACGTTACCGCGCCTACAATCCCCGTAGGATTAATGCCGAACTGATTCTGAAAGGCTGTGACCGACTGACGGGTGAGAGGCCCGAAATATCCCGTATTGCTGACAGCGGGAATGTTCGGATAGGTTTTGTTTATCAGTGAGAGATACTCCTGAATGATTTTAACGGATTCGCCCGAAACTCCCTCGCGCAGAACAGTTCCCGGATAAAGCGCAACATCGGTATAAGTAGGCGGAACAGACTCCACTATACCCTGATATGCACGATAGAGATCGTTTCGTGTTTCGCGGTCAACTTCGCCTGTCTGCGGCAGTCCGAAAACCCGCTGAAAGGATTTTACCGAATTTTCGGTCATTTCGCCGAAATAACCCGTAATATCGACAGGCGTAACAGCTTCATAGTAAGCTCCGATAACGGCAAGATAGTATTGTAGCATACTGACCTCGATACTCTGCATACCGATTTTCAGATCTTCGGTGAACTGCTGTGCGATTTCCTCAAACCGCACTCCCTCGGAGTCGAGTTCGGCAATGTGCTTCACACTTGTGTATATGTAGGTTATCTTGTACCATGTGGCGCAGCTGACAGTTCCCGTGACTTCAAGCCCGAAGATCTCCTGAAATTTGCGGACTGCTTCTTCCGTATCGCTGCCGAAAACTCCGTCGGTTGCGGCTATTTTCGGAATGGCAGGGTAGTTGCCTGAAATACGGTTGAGGTAGATCTGAAGCGATTTCACGTCATTTCCGATTGAGCCGACCTTCAGCTCGATTCCCGGATATGACGGCATAGTACTCTGGACGGGAGCGTTCATTACGATGTCAATGTCATCACCGTAGTAGTACTGAAGAATCTCATAAGGCGTCATTCCGCGGTTGGCAAGCTCGACCGTTCCCCATTGTGAAAGTCCGGCACAAGTAGTGGTAGTGCCGTTGCAGAAAGCTGTAAATAGCGGCTCAACGCTCCCTTGCCGCCTGACATAGTCGTTGAACAGTTCGTCAACGATGTAGCTGATATTCTGGAAATACTCTCTGTCGTTAATGAATTTCTGGTCGTACTGAGTCGTTGAAGTTATGTCGAAATCGTAACCTCTTGAGCGGTACCATTCGGTGTAGATCCGGTTGAGTGCGAATGACGTTATCGCGTAGATATTTGCGCGGAGAGAGCTTTCCGGCCATGTCGGGAAGATCTCGCTCGAAGCCACGTTTTTGATGTAGGACGCGAAGTCTACCGTAACGTTCGGAGCGTTTGAGTCGGGCGTTCCGAGGTGAACGGTTATGGTTTCGGGAATGTACGGAGTTCCTGTAAGCATGGTTTCACTCCTTTCCCGTCAGGTAATCAGGCTCTTGATTGTAGTAGGTGACAGTTTCGTCAGACGGGTTCATCAGTATCGGCAGGGGAACCATTTCAAAATCCTGAACCGAGGTAGTTCCCGAAAATACGGGAACATCAACACTTCTTGCGTTGAAGAATCCGTCCGCCGAGACGCTCACATCGTAGATATTGTATGGCCGGACTTTTGAACCGGGAGCCTGAGAAAGGCTGAGTTCAGGGGCGGGGACTGCAAATTTCGGAATACTTCCGCAGCTGTCGGTAACTCCTGCGGCAATTATCATTCGGTTGCCGTCCACAATGGCTGTGATCGTGACGGAAGCTCCCTCGATTGCGGATGAATCATAACCTGTGCGTACATTCACCTTTATGTAGCCTGTCGATTTTCCAAGGCTCTCGACAGAGTCGTAGATCGGCGGCGTGTAGGTTGTGTCTGTTGCGCCTTCAAGCACGGAAATATCCGGGTCGGGATAACGGGCGTTGAATTTTTCCTCGTCAAAGGAATCCTTATCGTTTTCCTTTTCCGAATACGGCGCCCATGTTGTATCGTCCGGAGCGTTAGGGTTGACTTCCCCGATACTCTCCGATATCGGATTCTGCAAATTGTTGGTTTCTTCTATGATCTCCTCTGACGGCGGCTTTGGAGTTTCAGCCTTATTACCTGTAATTTCGCGGAAATCTTCAGTTTTTGGAGCTTTTTCCTGTGCAGAAGGCTGGGTGTATTTTTCAACCGTACTGCTTTGCGAGTATTGCTCCATGGGAGTCCTGCGGCTGTAAAGTTTCATCATTTCGCGCTTGTATTTCTCACTCTGTGAACTGAGTTCGTTCATATTCATAATATCGCCTCCATAGTGGAGTATATTCTGAAAAATGAAGCCTTATGACAAAAAGGGACAGCGCATAGCTGTCCCAAAAAAGAAAAAGAGCACCGAAGTGCTCTTTTCGTTGTTGATCAAAGTGAAGAGTGGAATGTACGCGAGATAACCTCGTCCTGCTGCTCCTTAGTGAGCTTGATGAAGTTAACTGCATAACCGGAAACTCTGATAGTGAGCTGAGGATAGTTCTCGGGATGAGCCTGAGCATCAAGAAGAGTCTCTCTTGTGAAAACGTTTACGTTGAGGTGGTGACCACCTTTTTCTGCATAACCATCGAGAAGTTCGATGAGGTTTTCAACCTGCTGTGTTGCCATAATGATTTCCTCCTTTTAGGATTTAAGTAACTGTATGAATTTAATCATCGTCATCGCATTCAAGCTCAGTCGGCTGACAGCAAGCACCTTTTTTGCCGGAGCATTCAGTGCTGTTGACAGTAGTGACTGTGGCAATTCTTGAACCCGATTCGGTTTCTTTAGCTTCAATGTTGACATGACCGTTCCCCTCAGCCATAAGCTTGTCTATAAGACTTGCAAGCTTGACGGGATCATCGACCGTGCCTGTCTCTTATACACATCTGACGCTGCCGACGAATAGCCTTGTG
>ERZ1027255.686-NODE-686-length-9941-cov-4.108537_pt1 | contig 9941 bp, 6 predicted proteins | sample MGYA00519261_ERZ1027255 | MGnify/ENA primary metagenome ERZ1027255 (study PRJEB26926, sample SAMN06164399) | human gut metagenome | biome: ENVO:00009003; feature: ENVO:2100002; material: ENVO:00002003 | host: Homo sapiens | place: USA | collected 2012 ...
AAGGAGCTTTCCGTCGATAAATTTTCAAACCTGGTATTTGATACAACCATATCGAACATCAACGTAAAAACCGGTGACAGCTACACGGTCTCATACAAATGTAACAAGCGACTGGTTCCAAAGATTAGGAGCACAGGCGATACCCTCACAATATCCCAAAGCAAAGGAGCCAACTACAAAAGAAACACCACAAGTGAAATCACTGTTACCATTCCTGAGGGCACAGCATTGAACAAGCTCTCACTTGATACCGGTGTAGGCGAGGTAAACCTTAATTCCCTGACCGCAGCCGATGCAGAATTTGACACTGGCATAGGCGATTTATATGTCACAGACTGCAGCTTCGCCACATGTGATGTGGATGGCGGAACCGGCAATCTTAGCTTTGAAAACTGTGCCTTTGACGAAATGGATATCGACGGCGGTACAGGTAACATCACCGTGACATCCTCACAGTCACTTGACGGTTACATGATGGACCTGGACTCAGGTACAGGCGATATCACAATCAACGGCAATGACTATGATGATGAGTATGAGGTAAGTGAGCATGCCAAAAAGCACCTGGTTATCGACTCAGGGCTTGGGGATATTGTGGTGAAATATTAAATTAAACTTTTCACTTTTTATTGTCCATAAACTGCGGCTCCATATATCCGGTTCCTGACATGGACTTGTAGTAGCGGCTTGCGGCCTGCGTGCCGACACGCACCTCGCGGGCCTGCTTCTTTATGGATGCAAATTTCAGAGTCATGAGATCCTTGTTGCGGGCCTCCTGACTCTGTATTTTTACGCTCTTGTCCGTGATACTGCGGATATGCTCCTGCATGGTACGTATCTGCTCCTTGTAGTCCTCTTTGTGACCATTCAGTTCTTCCTTTGTACGTTCAAAAAGCTTCTCAAAGCCTGAGTCTAAATTATTGAGCTGGTCGATAAGCCTGCTCTTTGCCTCAACTACCTCGTCGAAGTCGTCCGGTGTGAGCTGTGGATCCTCGAGCTGGTTCTTCTGCTTGATATCAAGCTCTATTATCTGGTCGAGTACCTGCTCCTTTTTCTCAAGGCTTTGTATCATTATGTCTATGTATGTCTGTTCCATTGTGTTCCCCCTGTATTTTCGATTGTTTTTAACTATAAGCATCTCTATAATAGCACAAAACGCACAAACAAACTAGCTTCATGCTGCTGTCTCTGCGTTTTGTTTAAGTTAAAAACTCTCTATAATCCCTGTCGGTGATTTATGATACATTTATCTATGACACATGCAGCTTGTTTCCGTTGCATGTAGCCTGCATGACCTCTTTCCACGCGTCACGCATAGTGCGCAGGTGCTCAAGTACCTCCTCAAGAATCTCCTTGTCCTTCTTTATGTTTGCCTCGACAAGGCGTCTGTGAAGATAAGTATATACATTGTTAAAATCCTTTGATACCGGATATTTGTCATCAAGTGTGGACTGGAACTCCTCTATGATACGCTCAACCTTGCGGATATTTGTATGAGCCTGCTGGATATCCTCCTTCTCCACTGCCATAATAGCGATATTGCAAAATTTGATTGCACCATCATACAGCATGAGTGTAAGCTCTGCCGGTGATGCAGTCATGATTTTGTTGTTTGCATATGCTGCGTATGCTTTATTTTGTAACATAATATACCCTCCCTGGTATCTTTTTATGAGAAGTAGCTGCTAATTGAGCTCTGTGTGCTGTTGAGCTTGGTCATAGCTGACTCCATCTGAGTAAACTTGTTGTAGTAGTAATCCTCACGATCTGAGATTTTTTTCTCCCATTCCTTAATAGTCTTGGTGTAGTTAGTGTACTCTGTCTTCATCTGCTTGTCATTGTAGATGGTAAATGCTGAGCTCAAATCTGTAGACTTCATCTTGTCACCGATTGCACTATACAGATTAGTTGAAAGCTGCTGCATAAACTGCATTACCGTATCCGGATCATCGTTTATAGCTGCCATGAGCTTATCTGTCTTGCCGGATGTATTGGCGTCATCCTCATCACCATCAATGTGATATGCATTCTGCTCATTCTCCGCTGCATTCAAAAATCCAAGTGTGCTGATTCCAAAGCTTGAGAGCGAGTACTTCTTGCCACCTATCTCAACTGATGACATCATGGCTGTCTGCATTGCTGTCATTACGCTGCCAAGTGTAGAATCCCTGCGAAGCAGAGAGTCCTTAATCTTTGTCTCCCACTTCTCAATCTCTTTATCAGACATCTGATCCTTTTCATCATCCGTGAGCGGCTCGTAGCTTCCTGCTGAATCAGCATTGTATAGCTTCGTCATCTCGTTGATGATGTTGTTGTACTCTGTCAGGAAATCCTTTACCTTATCATATACCCCCTGTGTATCTGTGCTTGTTGTAATGCTTATAGCGCTGTCCCCGGTCTCAGCAAGTGCCTCGATTGTCAGTCCATTGATTGAATAGCTGTTGCTGTCACCTGTATATTTTACACCGTTCAGCTCAATCTCCGAATCCTGTCCTGCGACCTTCTTCACCTGTGAATTGAAAAGTGCCTTATTCTGAAGCGTGTATGCAGTGTTTACCCTGTCGAGCAGGTCGTTTAGCGCCTGTGTATACTCAGACGAATCCTTCTGCTTTGAGGCAAGCTCCTTTACAATATTGCTATCTGCTGCTTTTTTTGTGTTGGCCTCTGCGGCCTCCTCCAAAGCGTTTGCTTTATTTACAAAGCCGTCAGTCTCGTTTCCGTTTCCTGCTAAAAGCTGCTCTACGGCTTCCTTTCCATTGCCTGCATAAGCATTCTGAATAGCCTTGGTGAGGCTTGCAACCGAGTACTTGTCATCGCTTCCTAGCACTTCGTCCTTTGAATTCTCAAATGCCTGAACTGACGCAAGAGCCTCATCGTATGAGCTTTTAGTCTTTTCATCCATTGACTTGATGATTGTGTCATACGCTACTGAAGCTGACTCTATGCCAGTCTTGTTTACGGCATCTGCCGCCATTGTGTACTCAGTCTTTTGTGAAACAGTGATGGAATCAGTTTTATCAGCTGTGCCATCTTCCTTTTGCAGATAATACTTGCCGTCTGTCTCGTCCTTCTTGTAGGTCTTATCACCGACGGTCAGTGTCGTGTCATCGACTACTTTAGGTGCTGCTTCAAGCTCCTTGCCATCAGCATCCGTATAAGCTGTCCTCGTAGATTCTGTCACATCATAGTACGATGTGGTATCCTTGTCCTTATCAGCAACGGCTGCAATATAGTGGCTATTGTTGTCGCTGTCAATATACTTATAGAGAGTATTTCCATTTGTATCGGTCAGTGTGGTCTTTGTATATGTATCATAGCTGTCACCATTCTTTGAAATCACTGCGCCATCACGAGATGAGCCAAGCTTCTCAAGCAGCTTCAGCTTATCACTATCTCCTGCATTGTTTGCTTCCAGCTTCTCATAAATGCCCTGAAGTGTGGCATATGAATAGCCATAATTTACAGCATTCATAAGATTTTTGCTCTGCGCATTCATCTTCGCCGCATCTGTTGTCAGATTATTGTAGTTTGTAACAGCTGCCTCGATTTTAGCCTTGGTCTCATCGTCTGAAACTCCATGTAAAGCTGCATACTCATCATATGGATTGGATGAATAAGTACCTGCGGTGGTCTTTTCACCACCATATGCTATTCCCAGGCTATAAAGTGCTGATGCTCCATCTATATTGCTGCCGGTTATGGTAAAATCATTTGCCACACCTGTCTTTTTTGAGCTGATATAAAATCTCTTGTAGCTTGAATCGTAGTTTGCATCAAGCCCCGCATTCCTGAGTTCCTTTACCACGTCGTTCATGGTTGATGATGCGCTGAGCGTGATGGACTTGGTCTCGTCGCCCATCTTTACCTCAAGCTTGGCATCACCACCTGTGTAACCGAGCTGGGCAAGTGTAGTCTTCTCACTGTCTGCCTTAATTTCTGCTCCAGTCATATATCCAGCCTTCGCCATCTGCTTGATTTTCAGCGACTGTGTGCCGCTTGGTGCACCGGAGCCTGCCTTTACTGTGGCCTTGGTAGTATCCGAAACTGATGTCTTCTTTAAGTTGTATGCTGTAGAAAATCGCAGATTGGAAATATTGCTGTACAAGCTGTACACCTTGGTATTAAGGGATTTCCACGCATCCTGTGTCCACTCAAGCTTAGTCTGCGCCTTCTGATATTTCTCTTTTCTGGTGGTATATGACGATACCATTGCCTTTACAATAGAATCTGTATCCAGGCCTGATGTCATTCCCGATAATCTGATTGCCATGGTGTCCTCCTATCTCTTCTCATCTACCATGAGTCCTGCCATCTCCCAGACCTTCGCTATCATGTCGAGTGTCTTCTCCGGCGGAAACTCCTTGATGACTTCCTTTGTCTTCTTATCAACTATCTTTATTGTCACGCGGTTAGTCTTCTCATGGATGCCGAACACTGCCTCCGACTGGTCTGCCAGTGCGCTCTTGTTGATATCATCCACAGCCTTTTTGAGCTGTGCATTGCCCTTGTCGAGCTGTCCTGCCTGCGCCTGTCCCTGTGCACCGGCATCACCGGCTGAATCACCGCTTGCTTCCTTCGTATTCATCGCCTGGATATTCCTTGCGATGCTGTCAGACACGACCTGATTGTCCGCACTGGACACCTCTGTCCTTCCCTGTGCCTGTTCCTTTATCTGTGCAGTTGATGTACTTCCCTGATAGACCATTCCTGCACCTTTGATTGCCTCTATTGCCATCTCTAACACCTCCGTGTGAAAATATGTTGCAATTGACTGTTGTTCCTACCCTATTCTAAGGAATATATCGGATGAATTGCGGGAAAGTTTATAGCTTTCTTCTCTTTTTAAGTATAAAGAGATTTTGAAAAATCCCGGCCCACATCAGGATACTTAACTATATCCTATGATGTGAGCCGGGATGGATTGTCTCTTTATTCTTTTTGTGTTTTAGTCTTAATGCTCCAGATTTGCAAACTTTGTGTACTCAGGCAGCCATGCGAGGTTTACGGTGCCGATTGGACCGTTACGCTGTTTGGCGATGATGATTTCTGAGATACCCTTGAGCTCGGTGTCCTTGTTGTAGTAATCGTCACGATAGATGAACATGACGACGTCGGCATCCTGCTCGATAGCTCCTGACTCTCGAAGATCAGAAAGCATAGGCCTGTGGTCGGGACGCTGCTCTACGGCTCGTGATAGCTGGGAGAGTGCCACCACAGGGACTGAAAGCTCTCTGGCGAGCGCCTTAAGTGAACGCGATATGTCTGAGATTTCCTGCTGACGCGATTCTGAGCCTCGTCCTGAGCCTGTCATGAGCTGCAGGTAATCGATGATGACGAGCTTTAAGTCGTGCTCAAGCTTGTATTTACGGCACTTGCTTCGAAGCTCTGATATGCTGATACCCGGAGTGTCGTCTATGATGAGCTCGGAGTCTCCGATGATTCCGGCTCCCTCGACCAGCTTTTCCCAGTCGGCATCAGACAGATTTCCTGTACGCAGTGCCTGCGCATCTACCTTTGATTCGAGTGAGAACAGACGGTTTACGAGCTGCTCCTTCGACATCTCGAGTGAGAATATGGCTGTACACAGATGTGCATGAAATGCCACATGCTGTGCTATGTTGAGGACGAAGGCTGTCTTTCCCATTGACGGACGGGCTGCCACAAGCACGAGATCTGACGGCTGAAGTCCCGCTGTCCTGTAGTCTAAGTCTATGAAGCCTGTTGGGATTCCTGTTACGGTGCCCTCCTGCTGTGCTGCTTTTTCGATTTTCTCGAGGGCATTCATGACCACAGTACGGATTGGCACGTAGTCACCTGTCTGCCTTGTGGAAAGCAGCTCAAATACATCGTGCTCTGTCTTGTCGAGCACGCTCTCGAGCGATTCCTTGCCGGCGTAGCACTCGTTCTCTATGTCCTCTGTCACATGGATGAGCTTTCGCTTTATGGCATTTTCTTTTACGATATTGGCATAGTACTTGATGTTGGCAGAGGTCGGCACACTGGTGACGAGAGTTCTCACAAAGTCAAGGCTTTGTATTTCCTGCGGCACATCCTTTTCCTTTAAACGATTCTGGAGTGTGACGAGATCTACAGGCTGCCCCTCTGTAAAGAGCTCAACCATGGTCTCAAATATGATGCCGTACTGCTGATGATAAAAATCCTCCTTAAGGAGCATCTCGCTGGCGGTCACTATGGCATCCTTGCTCATAATCATGGAGCCGACCACGGACTGCTCTGCCTCAAGGCTGTTTGGCATTATTCGTTTGATTAATGCTTCTTCCAAGGGGATTCCTCCTATCCTTCAACTACTGATACTGTAAGGTTTGCTGTTACCTTTGGATGAAGCTTGACAGGCACCTCATAGTTTCCGAGTGCCTTGATTGACTCGTTAAGCTGCATCTTTTTCTTGTCGAGCTCTAAGCCGTGCTGCTCCTTTGCCGCAGCCGAGATTTCCTTGGTGGAGATGGAGCCGAAGGTCCTGCCGCCCTCTCCTGAGCGCAGCTTTACTACTACCTTTGTGTTCTCTACTACCTTTGCGAGTGCAAGTGCACTCTCGTAGTTTTCCTGTGCCACCTTGTCAGCGTGCTGATTCTGGAGCTTTAAGTCATTTAAGTTCTTTGGAGTAGCCTCTACTCCGAGCTTTTTAGGTATGATATTGTTTCTGGCGTAGCCGTCACTTACATTTACTATCTCACCTTTTTTGCCTAATGGTTTTACGTCCTGTAATAAGATTACTTTCATTCTTCTATGTCTCCTTCTTTTAGCATTTCGTCCAGTGTATCCTGTATCATGCGCTTTGCCTGCACGACAGTAACGCCTGTCAGCTGCGCGCCTGCCACATTTAAGTGTCCGCCGCCGCCCAGCTTCTCCATGATTATCTGGACATTTATCTCGTCGATTGAACGAGAGCTGATATAAATCTTGTCATTGTACTCCGTGAGCACAAATGATGCCTTGATTCCTATTATGTTGAGCAGCTCATTTGCTGCCTGTGCGCCGACGATTGTCGGGCTTTCCACATTCTCGCTAGGGCATACCGATATGGCAAACGAGCCCCTGTATACCTCTGCATGGCGTACTGCCTCGGCTCTTGCCTTGTAGCATGCCATGTCATTTCTAAGCATCTTTCTGACGCGTGTTACCTCTGCGCCTGAGCGCTTCAAAAAGGCTGCCGCCTCAAATGTACGCACGCCTGTCTTCGTCATAAAGTTGTTGGTGTCGATGAGGATTCCTGCGTAGATGCAGTCGGCCTCTGTCGCATTGATCTTGACTCCGTCGTTGAAGTACTGCAATACCTCTGCGACCATCTCACACGCACTTGATGCATACGGCTCGATATATGAGAGTATAGGATTCTCTATTATCTCGCTGCTTTGTCTGTGGTGGTCAAATACGACTATCTTTCCTGTCTTTCTGAGGAGCTCAGGGCACTCTGTGTAGCTTGGCCTGTTGGTGTCCACCACCATGACAAGAGTATCCTTGCTCACCATCTCAAGAGCTTCTTCGCTGTTTATAAACATATCCGCCGGGTAGCCCTTTGCCTCTGAAAATGTCTCCATGAGAGGTCTGACTGAGCTTGTCGGGTCATTTATTACTATCTGTGCCTTTTTGTCGAGATTCTTGGCTGCACAGTATATACCTATGCCTGCTCCAAGCGAGTCTACATCTGTGATGCTGTGGCCCATGATAAGTACGTTCTCACAGGTCTCAATGATTTCCTGAAGCGCCTGTGCCTTGACTCTTGCCTTTACCCTTGTCTTGCTCTCCACCTGCTTTGACTTGCCGCCAAAATACAGGATATCGTCATGATCCTTTATAACTACCTGATCACCGCCTCGTCCGAGGGCCAAGTCTATGGCATTTCGCGCATATACGTAGTTTTCATTATACTTATCGCTCTTTATACCGATTCCGATACTGAGCGTGACCGCCATCTCGTTGCCGACCTTTATAGCCTTGACCTCGTCGAGCACCTTGAACTTGTCCTCCTTCATGCTGTCAAGGTACTTGTACTTGAACACCACGAAGTATTTGTCGTTTTCTATCTTTCTGACAAGTCCGTCATACTTGGCAAAATACTGGTTTACACGCCTGTCGATAAGTGCAACGAGCAGTGACCTCTTTACGTCCTCTATGCTGTCGAGTGCCTCATCATAGTTGTCAATATATACAAGCGCTGAGACCTGCTTCTGCTCTGTGATTTCTTTCTTGCAGTGATAAAGCTCCGACTCATCAAATACGTACAGCGCCGTCAAAAACTGGTCTGCTTCATTTGTGTCGATTATCTCATTTTCCTCTGCGATAGAGTTGAAATATATTCGCTTGACGGACAGACGGACTATGCTGTCCTCCTCCTCATTTACTATCTTGAAGTCTGTCGGCGCATCACTCTTGGTGAGAAGCTCTCTGGTCACTGTCGGAAAAAGTGTCGTGATGGATTTGTGATATTTTTTATCCACACCCATTAGCTCTGCGAATTTGTCATTTACCCAGAGTATCTTGCCGGAGTATTCAAGCAGGGCATACGGCACCTCAAACTCATTAAGCAGTCTCTTCTGCACCGATGAATACTGTGTTGCAAAGCTTATCAGCTCATTTGCAACGACTGATTTGCTTCTGACATACAAAAACAGCACAAGCGCAAAGTAAAACACTGTAAAACCTACCATGCCATAGCCAAGCCTTCTGTCATAGCGCAGTGCTATTCCGTCAGCACATATCCACACAAACGTCAGATATAGCGGCCAGCACATGTAGCTTTTCAGCCTGCCCTTGAATTTTATTTTTTTCTTCATTTTACTCTCCTTATCCCCGGCGCGTTGCGCTAATGCTGCCGGTGCAACGGTTGCGGTTTCGAGAATGTACTACAAATTAATAGTTACCGGCCACACCTTTGTGCAGCCCGCATCGATTGATATACCTACTAGAGAGTATACCACTTTGTGGGGATTATTCCTAGTACTATATTTATCAGTTATACTCAAATCGTTGCTGTTCACACTGTTAGGTGTGAACCGTAACTTATACTCAGTTATGATTATGAGGAATATATGGCATTTCTGTGTAGCAGAGAGAATCTTAATACAATTCTATGCAATCTAAAAAGCACCGCATATATCTGATATTAATATGATACATGCGATGCTTTTTGTGTGCTCTCATCTTCCGGTATTCATTTTAATTAACTATAATTACTTCTCAGTCTTATCCGCAGCTATTTCTGCAATTGACTTTGTAAGACCTGCAATCCCCTGAATCTCTGATGGGATGATAATCTTTGTAGCCTTGCCGTCTGCGGCCTTGGCAAATGCCTCTAAGCTCTTTATCTGGAGCACTGCGTTGTCCGGATTTGCCTCCTTCAACATTCGAAGTCCGTCTGCATTGGCCTGCTGTATCTTGAGGATAGCCTCTGCCTGACCTGCTGCCTCCTGGATTGTTGCCTCCTTCTTTGCCTCTGCGCGAAGGATGGCTGCCTGCTTTTCAGCCTCGGCATCGAGGATGACTGACTCTTTATTTCCCTCTGCAACAAGGATTGTTGATTTTTTCTCACCCTCTGCACGAAGAATGGCCTCTCGTCTCTCACGCTCTGCCTTCATCTGCTTCTCCATGGCATTCTGGATCTCTGCGGGAGGGATGATGTTCTTCAGCTCCACACGGTTGACCTTGATGCCCCAGGGATCGGTGGCGATATCCAGTGCCGCACGCATCTTGGTGTTGATGGTCTCACGGGAAGTCAGGGTCTGGTCCAGTTCCAGGTCACCGATGATATTACGCAGGGTGGTGGCGGTCAGATTCTCAATAGCCATCATGGGATTCTCTACACCGTAGGTGAACAGCTTGGGATCTGTGATCTGGTAAAAGACTACGGTATCGATCCGCATGGTTACGTTACTGTCTCTTATACACATCTCCGAGCCCACGAGACTCGACGTCATCTCGTA